>WBZQ01000901.1_pt2:0-5000 | contig 11061 bp, 7 predicted proteins | sample 5204251 | NCBI WGS metagenome assembly WBZQ01 (sample SAMN12412402, study PRJNA552823) | activated sludge metagenome | isolation source: activated sludge from nitrification reactor of wastewater treatment plant... | place: USA: Virginia | collected 2017-09 | reverse complement strand
CGCGATTGGCACGGCCTTTCTCCGGCGCCGCGGAGACCGCGAGCTTCAGGGCTCCGGCGTGAGTGCCGAGGATTCGATCACGGCTCGAGCCTGGCGAAACGCGGAGCCTCAAGAGAACATGTCCGGAGGATTCCTCGCGAAGGTCAAGCGGCTCGCCCTCGGCCGTGGCAACGTCTGGCCGGGCCAAGCGTCGCCCGTTCCGCTAGGCCGCGGGTGTGGCGGCAGTGTCCGACACCGCGACCGGCTCCCGGAGGTCGAGCGCGGGAAGCAGAACCCCGTTCGGTCCACCGACAAAGAGCGGAACCTGTTCCTCGCCCGTCGCAATCGGAACCGGGTAGTGCCCCGTGAAGCAGGCCGCGCACATTTCGTTCTCCGACCTCCCGAAGGCCTGGAGCATCCCCTCGATCGAGAGGTAGCCGAGCGAATCCGCGTCGATGAACTCGCGGATCTCCTCGAGCTCATGCGTGGACGCGATCAGCTCGCGCCGTCGCGGCGTGTCGATGCCGTAGTGACAAGGGTTTCGAGTCGGCGGCGAGGAAATCCTCATGTGGACCTCCAAGGCGCCCGCGAGCTTCAGGAGGCGCACGATTTTCTTCGAGGTCGTGCCTCTCACGATCGAGTCGTCGATCAAGGCCACGCGCTTCCCGCCGACAACCGAGCGCACCGCGTTCAGCTTCACCTTCACGCCGAAGTTCCGAATCGCCTGGCGCGGCTCGATGAACGTGCGCCCGACGTAGTGATTGCGCACGAGCCCCATCGCATACGGGACTCCGCTTTCCTCGGCGAATCCGAGCGCCGCGAAGACGCCCGAGTCCGGAACCGGCACGACCACGTCGACCATCGCGGGATGCTCGCGCGCGAGCCTTCGGCCGAAGCCTCGCCGGGCCTCCGCGACCGACTTACCAAACACGGTCGAATCGGGCCGCGCGAAGTAGACGGGTTCGAAGATGCAGAACGCGGTCCGGCGCCCCATCCCGAAGGAGGTCGACGCCACGCCGCCCGCGTCGAGAATCACCATCTCCCCCGGCTCGACATCCCGCACCAGCTCCGCGTCGAGGAGATCGAACGCGCAGGTCTCCGACGCCACGACCTGAGCCTCACCGAGCCTACCGAGCGTGAGGGGCCGGAATCCCTGCGGATCGCGCGCCGCGATGACCCGCTCCCCGGCGAGAAGCACCAGCGAATAGGCGCCCCGGACCCGCGACAGGGCGTCCTTCAACGCCGCGACGACGTTCTCAGCCCGGGAACGTGCCATGAGGTGCAGGAAGACCTCGGTGTCGGAGGTCGTGGTGAAGATCGAGCCCTCGTCCTCCAGCTCGCGCCGGATCTCGTCGGCGTTGACGAGGTTGCCGTTGTGGGCGATCGCGAGCGGGCCCTTATTGGTCTTGTAGACGATCGGCTGGGCGTTCGAGAGGTGTGAATCGCCGGCGGTCGAATAGCGAACGTGTCCGACGGCAGAATCTCCGGGCAGCCGCGAAAGCCTGGCTTCATCGAAGATGTCCGCGACATAGCCCATGGCCCTCTCGAAATGGATCCGACCGCCCTGCCAGGTGGCGATCCCCGCCGACTCCTGGCCCCGGTGTTGAAGGGCGTAGAGGCCGAGGTAGGTCAGGTTCGCGGCGTCGGGGTGGCCGTAGATCCCGAACACCCCACACTCCTCGTGGAACCGATCGTCCAAGTCGTCCGTTTCGAGCACGAATCGCAGTCTATCGCCGAAGCCACGGTCTCAATCACAAGGCTCGGAGCCTTCGGGCATGCTCCGTCCATGTCGACCGGCTGCTGGAGCCCCGCGACCTACGAGCGCTTCGCCTCCGAACGAAGCCAGCCCTTCTTCGACCTCCTCGACCTCGTCGCGCGGCGACCGTCCCCGCGCGTCGTCGACCTCGGCTGCGGAACCGGCGTTCTCACGCGCGCGCTTCACGAGCGGCTCGCGGCTTCCGAGACGCTAGGGCTCGACCGCTCTTCGGCGATGCTGGAAAAGACCCATGATCTCGGCGTTCCCGGCCTTCGCTTCGAGGTTGGGGACATCGAGGCCTTCGAGCCGAAAGAGCCGTTCGACCTTGTGTTCTCGAACGCGGCGCTGCATTGGGTCCCGGATCATCCCCGGCTCTTTGCGCGGCTCTCCCGCGCGGTCGCCCCCGCGGGCCAGCTCGCGATCCAGGTTCCGGCCAATCACGAGCACGCGTCGCATCGGGCCGCGGCCTCGGTCGCCAGCCAGCCCGAGATGAGCCAGGCGCTCCAGGGCTTCACGGCTCCGATCCACGTGCTCCGGCCCGAGGCGTATGCGGCGCTTCTCCATTCGCTCGGCTTCGAGCGCGTATCGGTGCGGCTTCAGGTGTATTCGCATCTCCTGGATTCGCGCGACGAGGTCACTGAGTGGGTGCGTGGCACGCTCCTGACCGCGTATCAGGAGCGGCTTCCTGCGCTTGTCTTCGAGGAGTTTGTGCGCCGCTATCGCGAGGAGCTCCGCCGGGAGCTGCCGGACGAGCGGCCGTTCCTCCTGACCTACAACCGGATTCTGATGCGGGCCAGCCGACCGGCATCGGTGCCCGCGGTTCCTGTCGTGCCTGTGGTGCAATAGACCCCGTTGGCTCGTCAGGGCAATCCGGACGCGGTCGTGGTCGGAGCCGGAATCGTCGGCGCCGCCTGCGCGTACTACCTCGCCAGGGCTGGCCTTCGCGTCACGATCGTCGAATCGCGGTTCCCTTCCGCGGGAACCACGGGAGCGGGCATGGGCCACGTGGTGGCGATGGACGGATCCGAGGCCTTGCTCGAGCTGACCGCGCATTCCCGGCGGCTTTGGACCGAGCTTTCGTCTGAGCTGCCGCCCGACGTCGAGGACGAGCGACGGGGAACCGTCTGGATCGCTCGCGACGCCCACGAGATGGACGCCGCTCTCGCGAAGGCGCATGCCTACCGGCGTGCCGGCATCGACGCCGGGATCCTGAGCGCGGACGAGCTCCATCGCCTGGAGCCGAACCTCGTTCCCGGTCTCGCGGGTGGCCTCCTGGTCCCGGAGGACCGGGTGCTGTATCCGCCGACCGCCACCCGTTGGCTCCTCGACGCGGCCGTGAAGAACGGCGCGACCCGCGAGTTTGGCCACGCTGTCCGCGAAATCCGCGCCGCCGGGGTGGAGCTCAAGGGGGCGCGAATCGACGCCGCGGTCACGATCAACGCGGCCGGCCCCGAGGCGCCGCGGCTCTCTCCCGGCCTTCCGATCGTCCCTCGCAAGGGTCACCTTGCGATCACGGACCGCGTTCCCGGCTTCTGCCGACACCAGCTGGTCGAGCTCGGCTACACAAAGAGCGCGCACGAAAAGACCGGCTCCTCGGTCGCGTTCAACGTCCAGCCCCGGGCCACCGGGCAGCTCCTCATTGGCTCTTCGCGCGAACTCGTCGGTTGGAACGCCGAAATGAACCCGGAGATTCTCGGCCGCATGCTTCAACGTTCGCTTCAGTACATGCCGACCCTCGCACGAGTGCCGGTCCTTCGAACGTGGACAGGCTTCCGGCCCGCGACGCCCGACGGCCTGCCGCTGATCGGGCGTCTCGCTGCTCCGGAGGACTCGGTAGAGAGCGGAGGCGTCTTCGTCGCCGCGGGACACGAGGGGCTTGGAATCACGGCGGCGCTCGCGACCGGTGCCTTGATCGCGGACCTCGTGAGAGGAACGGCTCCAGGCTTCGACCCGAGGCCGTTCGACCCCAATCGAAAGATGCCGCCGGCCAACACGGGAGCCGAGCACTGATGTCGTTCGAGATCGTCGTCGACGGCGAGCCTGTCCCCGCGGACGAAGGCCAGACCGTGGCCGCGGCGCTCTTCAACGCGGGCCTTGCGGCCGTCCGAATCTCGGTCTCAGGCGAGCCGCGTGGCCCGCTGTGCGCGATGGGGATATGCTTCGAATGCCGGGTCACGATCGATGGGGAACCAGGACGACGCGCATGCCTGACCGCCTGTCGACCCGGGATGAGAGTGGATCTTCCGGACATGGTTCGCTCGCGTGGCTGAGCTTGTGAGGGCGGAGGTCGTGGTGGTCGGCGCGGGCCCCGCGGGGATCGCGGCCGCGACCGCGACCGCCGAGTCGGGAGCCGATACGCTCGTACTGGACGACCACGAGGCGCCCGGCGGTCAGATCTGGGCGGGTTCTCGAGCCAAGTTGCCCCGATCGGCGAAGGTCGCCCTCGCGCGATTCGAGCGGTCGGGCGCGCGGTTGATTCCCGAAGCGGCGGTCGTGGGCGCCTCAGTCGTCAAACCGGGCTTCGCGGGATCCCGGCTCGACGTCGCGAGAGACGGCGGCGGGCCGATCGCGGTCGAAGCCGAAACACTGATCCTCGCAACCGGCGCGCGCGAGCGTTTCCTGCCGTTTCCGGGCTGGACTCTCCCCAACGTCTTCGGACTGGGTGCCGCGACCGCGCTTCTCAAGACAGGCGCGTCCTTTCGTGGCCGGCGCGTCGTCGTCTCGGGTTCCGGACCTCTCGTGTGGCTGACGGCCGCATCCCTGGCCAAGGCGGGAGCCCGCGTCGCGTTCGTTGCGGAGCAGGCGCCGGGAGCCGCGATTCGCACCCTCGCTCTTGAGGTCTTACGGCGCCCGAACCGCGCCTTCCAAGCCTTGGGGATGCGGCTCTCGCTTCTTGGCGTGCGCGTCCGATCCGGGACGTGGGTCGTCTCGGCCAGCCGGGATTCGAAAGGCCAAGGACTGCACGTGACGCTGACCAACGGCATCCGGACTCACCACGAGCTCTGCGATGTGCTGTGCACCGGCTACGGGCTCGTTCCCAACCTGGAAGTCGCGAGCCTTCTCGGCTGTGAAATCGCGGACGGACAGGTCGTCGTGGATTCGCGCCTGGAAACCAGCGTCCCAGGCGTCTACGCGGCGGGCGAGCTCGTCGCGATCGCGGGTGCGGACCACGCGCTGGTCGAAGGACGCATCGCGGGTCTTTCCGCGGTAGGGCGCGAACGGGACGCCGGGCGCCTGGGGCGCGACCGGGCACTGAGTCTCAAAT
>WBZQ01002785.1_pt1 | contig 11067 bp, 8 predicted proteins | sample 5204251 | NCBI WGS metagenome assembly WBZQ01 (sample SAMN12412402, study PRJNA552823) | activated sludge metagenome | isolation source: activated sludge from nitrification reactor of wastewater treatment plant... | place: USA: Virginia | collected 2017-09 | reverse complement strand
AGTCGGAGTGTGCAGAAACTGTTTGAGCGCCAGTTTCTCTCCCACTAACGAAGCTCCTGCAGGCGAGGCAAACCGCCTGCACGCAAGATAATTTGTCGGTGCGTAGTTGGTTCCGAACGACCGCTGTCTGTTTCGGAAGCCAGGTTCTGTCTTACGTTCATAAAAGAGACCCGTAAGGCCTCGTTTTGTTCACGCCCGCCGAAAAATTTTTCGGGCGGTGTTCTACCAGATTGCGGCCAAATGATTTTGAAGTTTGCACTCTATCCAGTATTTTGCGGCAAACAAAGAACATCAGGAGGCAAGACACCACCATGTCCCAGGCAGATCAGGAAACGTTGAGCGCCGCATCGGTCAACCAGCATTTGAACCCGGAATTTAACAAGCTTTTTCCCGAAGAAGATCAGCTGGCGGAAATGCCGCGCGAATTTCGCTTTCATCCCGCAACCGCGACGCAGCCGCAAACGCTGACGCCGGAACAGATCAACAGTTTCAACCGCGACGGTTACATCACCGGCCTGGGCATTTTCGACGAAGCCGAAATTGCCGAACACAGGCAATATTTTGATGAATTGCTGGCGCGCGTGCTGGCTTCAGGACAGGATAATTATTCGATCAAGACGGCGCATCTGCTTTACGGAAAAGTCTACGACCTGCTGACAGACCCGCGCATCGTGGCTCGCGTCAAAGACCTGCTGGGCGAAAACGTGGTCGGTTGGGGATCGCATTATTTTTGCAAGTTGCCCGGCGATGGACGCACGGTCGGCTGGCATCAGGACGCGGGCTATTGGCCATTGACGCCGACCAAAGCCGTTACCGTCTGGCTGGCGATTGACGATGCCGATGTCGAAAACGCCTGCATGCGCTTCATTCCCGGCTCGCATCATTACGGCCATCTGACTTATCAACTAACCGAAGAAAGCGATCCCAGCATTCTGAATCAGATCGTGCCCGAAGCCGAACGTTTTGGCGCGCCGGTGGACAACATACTGCGCGCCGGAGAGGTTTCGATTCATTCCGATTTATTGCTGCACGGCTCTGAAGCTAACACTTCCACGCGACGGCGTTGCGGATTAACGTTGCGTTACACCACCGCCGACGTGCGCGCCGGAATGGCGTGGAATGAAAAAGGCGTGCTGGTGAGCGGTTCCGATCCTTCAGGCCATTGGGCCAATCCGCCGCGTCCATTGAACGATTGAGGAAGCTGAACGCGCTTTAAGCCAATAACTGATTTTTGACGAGGCCGTGAACGTCTGTCAGGCGAAAATCACGGCCTTGAAATCGGTAGCTCAGCCGTTCGTGATCGAAGCCCAGCAAATGCAAAATCGTCGCGTGCAGATCGTGAACGTGAACCGGATCGCGCACAACGTTGAAGCCAATTTCATCCGTTTCGCCAATTGTCAGGCCGGGTTTGAAACCGCCGCCCGCCACCCACATCGTGAAGGCTTTGTTGTGATGATCGCGGCCCAGCGCGTTGCTGCCGTCGGGTTCGCCCTGCACCATCGGTGTGCGCCCGAATTCGCCGCCCCAAATGACGATGGTGTCTTCCAGCAACCCGCGCCGTTTCAAATCCAGAATCAAAGCCGTATTGGCCTGATCGGTTTCCTTGTTTTGCGCCAGTGTTCCTTTGTGAACCTGACCGTGATGATCCCAGGCTTCGTGATAAAGCTGCACGAAACGCACGCCGCGTTCGATCAAGCGGCGGGCCAGCAAACAGTTGTTGGCATAAGTATTCTTGCCAGGTTCCGCGCCATAAAGCGCCAGCGTTTCTTTCGTCTCTTTGCCCAAATCCATCAATTCCGGCGCGCTTTCCTGCATTCGATAAGCCATCTCGAACGAATTGATGCGCGTGGCGATTTCGGCATCGCCGGTTTTGTCCAGCAGGTGCTGGTTCAAATCTTTCAGCGCATCCAGCGAATCGCGCTGCATCTCGCGCGAAATGCCGCGTGGATTGGCCAGCGACAAAATCGGATCGCCCGTCCGCCGAAACGGCACGCCTTGATACACCGTCGGCAAAAATCCGCTGCCCCACAAACTGGAACCGCCGCTGGTTCCGCCCGCCGAAGACAGCACCACAAACGCGGGCAAATCCTGCGATTCCGAGCCCAGGCCATACGTCACCCAGGAACCAAAGCTTGGCCGGCCAAACTGCACGCTGCCGGTTTGCATGAAAATCTGCGCCGGCGCGTGATTGATGGCGTCGGTCATCATGGATTTGATGATCGTGATGTCGTCGGCGACTTTGGGCAGATGCACCAAGGCTTCGGACATTTCCGCGCCCGACTGGCCGTGCTTGGCAAATTTGAACTGCGTGGCAAACAACGCCGCATCCGGTTTGATAAACGCCAGCGTTTGCCCCTTCAGCAATTCCGGCGGACAAGGCTGGCCGTTGTATTTCGCCAGGCCCGGTTTGTAATCAAACATTTCCAACTGCGACGGCCCGCCCGCCTGAAACAGGTAAATCACGCGCTTGGCTTTGGCCGGAAAGTGCGGCTGTTTCGGCGCAAGCGGATTGGTACCTTGCGCCGCAGCCAACGCATCGCGATCTAGCAATGAAGCCAATGCCATCGCACCGATGCCGATGCCGCAGTCTTTGAAAAAGTGGCGGCGCGTGACCAGTTTCCGGCCTTCAAGTTTGATTTCATCTTGGTGGTTCATCGTCTTCTCACTGTTTGGTGATCGTTTCGTCCAGGTTCAGCAGCACGCGTGCAACCAGCGTCCACGAAGCCAGTTGATGCAAATCCATGTTCGCGGGGAGATTGTTCAAATCCGGCGACGAAACATAGACTGCAGCGGCGGTGTTGTTGGTAAACCTTCCGCGCTGTTTTTCCAGCAATTGCAGCAAACGGTTCTGCTCGAATTCATCCGGCCAGCGTCCGGTGCAAAGCCGGAAGCCATAACGCACTTTGGCCGCGTCATCGCTGCCGCCTTCTTTCCACAAACGCATGGCCAGTGCCTGCGCGGCTTCCAAAAACGCGGCGTCATTCAAAGTGGTCAATGCCTGCAAGGGCGAATTGGAACGAATGCGCCGCGTGCAGGCCATATCAGCATTCGGCGCGTCAAACACCGACAGTGACGGATACGGCACACTGCGTTTCCAGAACGTGTACATCGCACGCCGGTAACGGTCTTCGCCTTTGCTGGTTTCCCACACGGTGCGGCTGCGGAAACTGACGGCCATTGCGCCATCGGGAATCGGCGGAAAGACGCTTGGGCCGCCGATTTTCAAACTCAGCAAGCCGCTCACTGAAAGCACAATGTCGCGCACGGCTTCGGCTTCGACGCGCAAACGCGGCGCACGCGCCAGCAAACGGTTCGTCGGATCGGCGCGCAACAACTCCGGCGTGATATGCGAAGACTGCCGGTACGTCGCGCTCATCACAATCAGCTTATGAATCCGTTTCAAACTCCAGCCTTCGTCTCGAAATTCCACCGCCAGCCAATCCAGCAATTCCGGGTGCGAAGGCGTTTCGCAGCGCGTGCCGAAATCTTCGGGCGAAGACACCAGGCCCTGTCCGAAATATTGCTGCCAGACGCGGTTGACGATGACGCGCGCGGTCAGCGGGTTTTCTTTGGCTGCCAGCCATTGCGCCAAACCAAGCCGGTTGCGCGGCGCACTCGCCGGAAACGGATGCAGAAATGACGGCGTGCCAGGCGTCACGGCATCGCCGGGACGTTTCCAATCGCCGCGTTTGAAGATATGCGTTTCGCGAGGAACCGGGCGCGGCGTGACAACCAGCGTGGTGGCCGGATATGGCCATTGCTTCATCAGATCGGCGATGGCTTTGTTCGTTTCGGCAAATTCGGGAACTGTCGTGCGGTAATAACGGAACACTTCGCGTTGTTCGGCGGGTGTGCGCCGGGGAGCGGGAAGCGCCAGAATGCGGCGGACTTGCGTCGGCAGCGGATCGGCCTTTGGATTCGGCGCAGTCGTTACTGAAATGCGGAATCGTCCGATGTTTGGCGCTTCAAAGCGTTCCGCCGCGCTGCCGCCGAATTCTTTTTGCGAGAGCGAAAACTTCAGCAGCGTGCCGCCGTCAAAGCCCGCCAGCGGCGTTTGCAGCGCGAAGACCGCGCGCCGATCCTGATTGCGCAGGCCCGGCCCAGCGTCAATGCTCCACGAAGTTTTCAGGTTGCCATCTATCGCCAGATTGATCGGATTGTTCAGCGCGGCAAAATCCGCCGTGGCTCCGCCGATTTTCAAGGGCTGCAACTTGTCTGCCTGCGCGGCGGGCGCGGCTTCGGCAACGAATTCCGACAGCCACGCGACGCCTTGCGTCGAACGCCCCGGCCCTGTGCGCGGCAAGGTGTGATCGGTCATCAATTCCAGCCGGATGCCGGTGATATTTTTGAGTGGCGTTTTTGCCGTCAGGTAATACACGCCGGTCGGCGGATTGTCGCCGCGTGGAATGAAGGAATGATCGAGCAGTTCTTCAAACTTCACACCGTTGGTGGCAATGACTTCGGCATTTTCCAACACTGTCCATTCGCTGGCTTGTTGTTTGGCTTCGGCTTCCCACGCAGCCATTCGCTGTGGCAGGTCTGCGTGTTTGGCCAACAATTCGTCTTCGAGTTTGGCGACGCGCGCCAGCAGACCATCGCGTTTTTTGCTTTCGGCGGGCGTAGGCACTTCCATTTCCGGCTCTTCGTCCTGATTCAAAAAGGCGTAAAAGCGGTAATACTCTTCGTGTTTGATCGGGTCGAATTTGTGCGTGTGGCATTGCGTGCAATTGATCGTCAAACCGAGAAAGGCTTTGCCGATGGCGTCCACGCGGTCAATCAACCCTTCGACGCGAAACTGTTCGGGGTCGACCGCGCCCTCTTCGTTAAGCATCGAATTGCGCAAAAAACCTGTCGCCACTTTTTGTTCGACGGTTGAACGGGGCAGCAAATCGCCCGCGATTTGTTCGATGGTGAATTGATCGAAAGGCTTGTCGGCGTTGAACGATTTGATAACCCAATCACGATACGGCCAGATGGAGCGGTCACGGTCTTTTTCAAAGCCGTTGGTGTCGGCATAGCGCGCGGCATCCAGCCACCAGCGCCCCCAGCGTTCACCGTAATGCGGCGAAGCGAGCAAACGATCCACCAGTTTTTCGTAAGCGTTTGGCGCGGCGTCGGCCACGAAATCGTCAATTTCTTTCAGCGTCGGCGGCAAACCCGTCAAGTCCAGACTCAGACGGCGAATCAACGTTGCGCGGTCGGCTTCGGGCGAAAGCGTCAGCCCCTGTTTTTCCAACGTTTCGAGAATGAAGCGATCCACGGGACTGCTGACGCGCGCTGAATTTTTAACATTCGGCAGCGCCGGGCGCACAGGCGCGTTGAATGCCCAATGCGCCTGTTTTTCATCAAGCTGCACCGATGCGCTGTCCGGCCAGTTTGCGCCTTCGTTAATCCAGCGACGCAGCAAGTCAATTTGCGCGGCATTGAGCGGCGCGCCGCCTTTGGGCATTCGATCTTCGCTGCCTTCGCCCAGCACGCGCTGCAACAGGCGCGAAGTTTTGGCGTCGCCCGGCGTGATGATACGCGCGGCGCTTCTTTTGCTATCCAGCCGAAGCTGCGACATGGCTTTTTGCGGCCCATGGCAACCGACGCAATGTGTTTGCAGAATCGGTTGAATGTCGCGCACAAAATCTACTTTGCCGACTTGCCCAGCGGATGACGCGGAAAATGCCCTCGTGGATTTCACGAGCGGAAACAGCATCAGCGCCAGCAACACAGTTGCGGTTAATTTGCCAAGACGTTTCATAAGCGATGATTGGAAATTGAAGCGTTGTCGTACCTACTGAAAACCTGTGCGCAGAGTGTAGCGCCAAGCGAGGCGTTTCGGTATGGACTATCTGACCGTCGTTTTGCATTATCTGATCACGATGACGACCGGGCTTTCCTTTTTGCATTGTGCCTATATGCCGCGCTGCACGGCGCGCATTGACAAGCATTTTGATGGTTATTACACCGTCCAGTTCATGAACGCTGGTGGCATAGATTTGTACTATGAAGACGAAAAGCGAACGCTGACCGGCAAATGGTTTTGGGCGGCGAATCCCGGGCCGCGCACGCGCTATCATCCGGCTGAAGGTTATGATTTTTGGGAGCATCGGTATGTGGCGTTCAAAGGGCCGTTGGTGCAGCAATGGGCTGCGGCAGGTTTGTTGCTGATCAATCCACAGCCCGTTCCTGAAGGCAGGGATTTCACCACTTTGTTTGATGAGTTGCTGGCGCAAGCCGTGCGCACAGATCGTTGGGGCAATTTGCGCGCGATCAATTTGTTGGAGCGGTTGCTGGTTGAGCTGGCCGAATTGCGCGCGCAATCACCCGTGCGCGCGTTGTGGTTGGAACAGTTGCTGACCGAATTGGAACGTGACGCATCCTTTGCGCCGAATTACGAGCAACTGGCGGCGAGGTTGAACATGTCGCTCAGCACGTTGCGCCGCCGCTTCAAACAGGAAACCGGCCAACCCCTGCACGATTATTTGCTGCATCGCCGTTTGCTGAAAGCGCGCACCTTGCTGGATGAAACGGATTTACCGGTCAAGGAAATCGCCGAACAGCTTGGGTATCGCGACGTGTATTTTTTCACGCGCCAGTTTCACCGGCATTTGGGATTGCCACCCGCCACCTTTCGCAAAATCCGACAACGTTGATGGCGAATGTTCATCGCGGCTGAGCCAAAAACGAAAAGGCAGCGCCAATCATCGTGACGCTGCCTTTCGTCGTTCAGGTGTATGCAAGCTGCTGAGCGCTTACTTTTTCCACTCAATAGGGAAGAACGAGCCCGCTTTGTCGGCGGGCAGTTTCAACCCAAGCGTTTCAGCGGCGCGCGCCAACACCGGATCGCGGTTAGCGGCCAAATCCGCTGCCGTCGGCAACAGCAATTCGTCTGGTGTAACGCCGACGCGTTCCAGGCTTTTGCCGTCAGCCATAATCATGTCGGCATCGGTCACACTGGCGCCGTATGGCACCACGACATCGGTTCCGTGTTCGTGGCTGTAGCGGCGCGAACGCATCACCGCTCCCGCCGACCGGTCGCCAATGACTACGCCGCGTTTTTCCAGTTGGATGACGCGGGCAAACAGTTCTGCCGCCGAGCCGGATTGGCTGTCAATCAACACGACGAGCTTGCCTTTGAAGATTTTGTCGCCTTTGGTTTTGGCGATGTGCGGTTTGGCTTCTTTGCGCGCCTGGACGTCGGCGATTTTGACGTCTTTGTCAAAGAAATGGCCGGTCAGCCATTCCAGTGTTTTGACATAGCCGCCGCCGTTGCCGCGCAAATCGAGAATCAGGGATTCCTGTTTTTTGACCCGGTCCATCAGATCGGCAACCTGTGATTCATCCAGATCGAATTGCGGCATCTTCCAGATCATCACGCCGTTGCTGAGCGTCACCTGACGATGACGGTTTAACCGGCTTTCCATTTCTGACTCGCGAATCAAATCCATCAGATCGCTGCCGCCGTCTTTGCCGGTGACATCTAAAACGCGTTTGCCGCGCGTGATTTTGGCAGCGAGTTCCAACTGACGTTGTTCGCCAGCGGGCGTTTGCACCACCACAGGCAACACCGGCGTCGGACGCAACGAATAGAACAGGTAATTGATTTTCCAGATCAGTTCGCGGGACGGTTTGAAACCGCCGACAGACAAGACGCGGTCGCCAGGTTTTAAGCCTTTGGCTTCGGCGTCGCTGCCCGGTTTGACGGCAATGACATAGCACTGATCGCCGATGGCTTGCATTTGCCAACCATACTCGATGCTGTCGCTGCGGCTGGGCGGCATGAAGAACGTGTGCGAGTCGTCAAAATCCAGCAAGGCTTGCGCGATGATGCTGAAAATCTGGTTGAGTGAATTGGCCTGCTGAATTTTTTCATCCGCGGTCTTGAAGCGGGCTTCCAGGTCAATGCCGCGAAAATTCGGATCGTAGTAGTTTTTCTTGATGTCGTCTTTGATGGTTTTGAGCATGTCGCGGCCACGGCTGCGTTCAAAACCGATGTTTCCCTGGGCTTGTGCCGAGGTGTATCCACTCAAAAAAAAGGCGAAGCCAAAGATGGCCAAGGTCAGAGAAAAAAGGGGCGTGTTACGAAAGAGAGATTTCATTCTGTTACCTCGTGAGTCATCACCGCTAAATCGGCTACCAGTTGCGTGGAACGAGAGGTGTTCCGTTCAGGTTGAGAGCGCAGGCAAAGCCAAGGTCGCGGTTTCAAAACTGGTGTGCTGATCTAACTGAGTGAAGCATGATGATTTACAACTGAAGACTTTGGCCGAAGCGGAAACCGCCCGGCGCCGTGGTTGAGTTGTTGATTTTTGCCTTTGGGTTGCCTGGCCAGGGGCAAAGGTCGGGGAAGACGGTATAAATTTCGGCAACCCGCCGTGACTGTGATTGGCTGTTATTGAGAGGGTGTATTGCTGCCAGTCATTGGGCAGATGACTGGCTTACCATTTCATGAGACCTGAAATCATGGACACTGCCGCCGGATCATCGGGGAAAATCACCGGTTGCTCTTTGGTGCGGGCAGTGCGGTCGCCTGCGCGGACGCATAAGACTTTGACCGGACACCCACAGGCGCTATAGACAAACGTGAGCTCGCGTTCCGCGCCGTTAGGCCAGACGTCGCGAACGCGTTGTTCGCTGTTTTGAATAAAGACGTCCAGCACAGACCCGCCACCACGTTTGCCATCCAGGACGTAATTTGAGCCGTCACCTGTGCCTTTGCTGAGGTAAATGGACAGCTCTTTCTTGCCCGCAGGCGGTTCGCCCGGATTGCCGATACGCGCACGCCAGAGCAAATTGCCGGTACGTTTGAATTTCAACATGCCCATTCCGGTTTTTTCGCTGCTGATGTGCATGGAAATGTGCAATTTGCCATCGGGCGTTGCTTCACCATAGGCGTCGAGAATGGCGAACGTGCGGCCCTGACCGTCATCCGGTTGATAGAGCCGTTCGATTTGTTGCAAGGCATCAGCAATAGACGGCACCTGTCCGCCGAAATCCAATTCGATTGTGGCGACCACGGCTTGCGCCACACGCATTTTCAGCGGCTCTGCCCCCAACCCCATATCAGCGGTTGTGGTCGCTGGTTGCGCCTGAGACAGGTCGGTTAATTGCGGCGTTGGTTGGGCAGGTGTTGGGGGAGCTGACTTCGTGTCGCTGAAATAGGTTGTGTAAAAGATGTTCGCGGCTGCACTGAGCATCAACACCATGGCGGCGGGAGCAATCCATTTTTTCCAGGTTGATGTTGCCGCCGTGGGGGAATCTTGAACCGAGTTACGAGCTTTCTTTTTCGCCATAACGGATTTTATCGAGGATGTCGCAGAGTGGGGAAATCAGCTTTGGCAGAAGCCGGAATCTGCTGGTTGGCCAGCGCCGGCCAGCAATCCTTCCATATGTTGCTGTGCCTTCCAGGCGCCGGTACGGGTTGCTACGGCAATGCCTTCTGTCCAAACACGGCGCGCATCTTCGATTTGGCCAGTGCTAAATAGCGCCGAGCCGAGCAGTTGATACGCGGCTGTGTAATCCGGCTTGATGCGAATGACATTGCGCAGCGCTTCAATTGCGGCAGGCCATTGTTCCAATTTTACATATTCATTGGCCAATCCATACCAGATCATTTCGTTGTCGGGTTGGGTTTGGACCATCGCCACAAAGGCGTCAATTCTGGTTTGTGACATTGCGAAAAACCTTTGGCACGCAAACTGAGGAACGCAAACACCAGGTGTTTGTTCTGTGGTGGACAGCCGTGACAAGTTTATTGGTCGCTGTTATACATTTTCATGCGGCGCTGTTCGACCAGGTCGTTGAGTTCGGCCAGCGAATGCCCACCCGGTTCGGCTCTTTCCGCGGCCATTGTTTCAACCAGATTGAGCAAGGTGGCGTTATAAGGCGTCGGTAATCCGAATTTTTCGCCCAGCAAAATGATCTCGCCGTTGAAAAAGCCCGCTTCGGTTTCGCCGCGTTTGCGTTTCAGATCGGCCCAGGTCGAAGGGTAGGTGCGCAAGGCGAACGGAATCTGTTCCGCTTCGTAAATTTTTTCGGGATCGGCTTCGACGGCGCGCAACTGTGCCAATCGCTGGGGAAACTCAATCGGATTGTCAGGATCTTCCAGCGAAATGCCCGCCACATTCAACACGTGCAAGGCTTCTTCTTCGACATCCGCCATAAAATCGCAAACCGCAGGCGTCACCAGTCCCAACTGCAAATGCTGATCGAGTATGGCAAACGTCGCGTTGTGCAAATTCAGAATCAGCTTGCTCCATTTCACGGCCATGATGGATTCGTGTGTGGTGACGGTGAATCCGGCGCGGCGGAACTGTTCGGCCAACGCCTGGCACAACGCATCGTTGCCGAACGGGTAATTGCCCAGCGAAATCGTGTTGGCCAGCGTTTGTGCCACAATGCCCGGTTCCAGCAGCGTTACGCACAGCGCGGCCACGCCGCCATACACATGCATGAAACGACGAGCTGCGAGTTCCTCATTGCGCACGGAATTTTGCAGGCAAAGGGTTGGCGTTTCGACCGGGAAGACATCGTGCAGTTCCTGGACGGCGTGAGCAGTGTTTTGTGTTTTGACGGTCAGGATGAGCAGGTCGTCAGGACGCGGCGTGATTTGCGCGGGGGCCGTCACCACCGACAGGTTGCTTACGCGCCGTTCGCCGTTGGGGGTTTTGAGCAACAACCCATTGTGTTTGATGGCGTCGGCGTGCGCCTGACGTGCAATCAACACGACTTCAGCGCCGCTTTCCGCGAGTGCGCCGCCAATCAAGCTGCCGACAGCTCCTGCTCCGTGGATGATAAACCTCATCGCACACCTTTGAAGAGAATGATTGTCTGGTTGTTTGTTTGCCGAAATCCGCGAGACTGAAGAAAACAAGACGGGCATCCCAAGATGCCCGTCACCACTCGTTTTCACCACGCCCCCGGCAGGATTCGAACCTGCGACCCTTAGCTTAGAAGGCTAATGCTCTATCCAACTGAGCTACGGGAGCAACGCGCCGTAATGTACGCGATTGATTTGGCGATGGCAAGCGCGGCATGTCCTGTGCCTTCAGGCGTTCAATTGCTGTTCGTCGTAAAAGCGCA
>WBZQ01002423.1_pt1 | contig 11068 bp, 10 predicted proteins | sample 5204251 | NCBI WGS metagenome assembly WBZQ01 (sample SAMN12412402, study PRJNA552823) | activated sludge metagenome | isolation source: activated sludge from nitrification reactor of wastewater treatment plant... | place: USA: Virginia | collected 2017-09 | reverse complement strand
CAGCCCTGATCACGCCGAGGAAGGAGCGGATGATCCGATCGTGGTCCAAACTGCTGACCTCGTCGAGGGCCTCGAGAATGCTGGTACCCAAGGCCTCCCCTGCGGCCGTGCGATCGGCGCCGGCCTCACCGGCATACCGGCTCGGGTCGAAGCGGGTCTCGAAGAGCGCCACCAGGTCACGGGCAATGCCGGGGTGTGACACTAGGGCATCCTCGAAGTAGTCCTGCGAGAACGTTGCCGAGGTCTGGCGAAGGTACTTCGCGATGGCTCGCAGGATGACCACCTGACGCCAATCCAACTGAGCACCCAGGACCAGTCGGTTGAAGCCGTCGGACTCCGCCTGACCGTCCCAGACCGCCGACACCGCGCCCTCGAAGAGCTCGCGAAGCCGGTCGTGCGGCACCGAGTCCCAGGTGGCGGCGTCCGGCACGCGCAGGCCAAAGTCATAGACATTCAAGGTCTCGCCGTCGCTGCGGTTCACCTCGAAGGGCTGCTCGTCGACGACCTCGACACCCATGTGGGTGAAGATCGGCAGGATGTCGGTGAGTGAGAGCGGGTCGACCCGGAAGAGCTTGAAGCGACGCACTTCGGGCCCGCCGCCGACGGGCCGGTAGAGCGCCACACTGGTGCGCTGATCGCCGCCCAGCCGGTCAAGGTGACTGAGGTCAGCGACGCCTTGGCTGACCGTGAAGTGCTCCTCGTATGCCGTGGGGAACGATCGCCCGAAGCGACCGAGAAGCCGGTCACCCTCGCCTTCACCGTGTGCATCGCGCAGGCCATCGCCAAGCCGGTCTGACCAGGTCCGGGACACCTCGACCAGCCGCTGCTCCAGCGCTGCCTGGTCGACGGTCGACAGCGAGCGGATCCGGGCGCCCTTGGGTGCCCTCACCACGAAGTGCAGGCGGCTCAGCGCCGACTCGGAGACTCGAGCAGAGAACTCGACATTGTCCGAGGTGAAGGTCTCCTTGAGGATGTCCGCCATCTTGACCCGGACCGCGGTGTTGTAGCGGTCGCGCGGGATGTAGACCAGCGCGGAGACATAGCGGCCGAAGTCGTCCTCGCGCAGGAAGAGCTTGGTCCGCCGGCGCTCCTGAAGCTGGGTCACCGCCATAGCGGTCTCATAGAGCTGCTCGGTCGAGGCCTGGAAGAGCTCGTCGCGGGGGTAGTTCTCCAGGACACCCAGCAGGTCCTTGCCGGTGTGCGAGTCCGCTGCCACGCCGGAGCGAGCCAGGACTGCCGAGACCTTTTCGGCGACCAGCGGGACCCGCAACACCGAGTCGGTGTACGCCGTGGAGGCATAGAGCCCGAGGAAGCGGCGCTCCCCCACCACGGTCCCCTGCGCGTCAAAGACTCGGACACCGACGTAGTCCAGGTACGCCGTGCGGTGCACCGTGGACTGTGAGTTGGCCTTGGTCATCACCAGGATTGACTGCTCCTGGGCCTTGACCCGCGCCTGCTCGCTGAGGATGTTGGGCTCTTGGGCCTGCGGCGGATCGGCCCGCAGCAAGCCCAGGCCGGTGGCGGTCACCGGCACGATCGCCTGACCACCCTTGACGTCCTTGAGCGAGTACTCCCGGTAGCCCAGGAAAGTGAAGTGGTTGTCGCCCATCCAGCGCAGGAAGCGAATCGCGAGATCGACGTCCTCGCGGGCCACGCCGACCGGGGGCGCACCCTCGAGCTCGGCGGCCAGGACCAACGCCTTGGTGCGCATCTTGGGCCAGTCCTCCACGGACTCCCGCACATCCTCGAGCACCTCGCGCACGGCCGACTCCAGCTCGGCCCGACGCGCGTCATCGGCCTCGCGGTCGACCACCAGCAACATCCACGATTCGGGCATCTCGCCGACTCCGTGGCCGCTGGTCCCGGGCGAGGAGTCGACGTCCAGCACGGCCTCCAACTCGCCCACGGCATTGCGGCGCACGACGAACTGCGGGTGGACGATCACATGGATGTCGATATCGCGGGACACCAGTGCGCCAGCGACCGAATCGACCAAGAAGGGCATGTCATCGGTGACGATCTGCACCACCGTGCGGGGGTTGCTCCAGCCGTCGGCCTCGATGGTCGGGTTGTAGACCCGGACCTTGGCAGTTCCCGGCATCCGGGTGCGGGCGAGCTCGACGTGAGAAGCGGCGGAACCGGCATAGATCGCCGGGTCGCGCGTGGTCAGCTCGTCCAAGGGCACATGCCTGAAGTACCGCTCAACGAATTCCGTACCACCGCCGTGCGGGGCCATCGCGGTGAAATCCTTCGCGATGGCCGAGAGAACGTCCAGACGGTTCTGAGCCGGTGTCGTCGACATGATGCAGGTGCAGTCCTTCGTCGCGGTTCTCGGCACCCCAACTGCGGTGCGCGGGCACATCGTCGTGCCGCCCCCGAGCCTATCCAGAAAGCGCGCCGCTCAGCAGCCTTCCACAACCACGAGCGTGGCCAAGGCTGGATCGGCGGCATAGGCGATGCGGGCCCCGGCGCAGCGCGCCGCCCGAAGTCGGTTCACCGCGTCACGCGTGACCTCCTCACCGGGAGCGAGCACCGGGATGCCCGGCGGATATGGCGCGATCAGCTCGCCGCAGATCCGACCGATCGCTTCGTGGATCGGGACGGCCCGCCGGGGCGCGAAGAAGGCTGCGCGCGGCGACATTCGCTGAACCGGCCGGAGGTCCCAGATCCCGCTGGACTGGATCTCCCTGGGCGTTCCCCGATGCCGCTCGATGGCGTCGCTGAGGGCCTGCGTGAGCGAGGTCAGGGCCCCCTCGTCATCGGCCAGAGTCACCATCGCGACCAGCAGATCTCGATCGGCAAGCTCGAGCGGGTGCCCTGCGTGCAGCAGGTCCTGCTCAACGGCCAGGCCGTCCGCTCCGCTCCCGCGCAGGTCGATCACCAGCTTCAGCGGATCCACGCCGGCGCCGTGCAGGACCTCGACCCCCGGGATCTGCGCCAATCGCGTGCGAGCCCGGGTGACCAGGTCCATGGCCGTGGCCAGCAGCTCGGCCCCGTGCCGCTCCAGCAGGGCTCGGGCCGCGTCGATACTCGCCAGGATGGCGCCCGCCGGGCTGGTGGTCGCGGTCGCATCCAGCCCCGCCGCCAGCCGCGCCACGTCGATCCGGTCCCCCTGCGCGAGCACGATGGCCGCCTGCGACCAGGCGGGCAAGGTCTTGTGGGCACTCATCACCACGAGGTCGGCCCCCTGACTGGTCGCGTGCGGAGGCAGATCCGGGTGGGAGCCAAAGTGCGCCGCCCACGCCGCATCGACCGCGATCGGTATGCCGTGTGGCCCATGCCCGTGCGCCACCTCGACCAGGCCAGCGACATCGCCGACGGTCCCCAGATAGCTCGGGTCGCCGATCAGGACGCCCACGCTTCGCGGATGCTCGGCCAGAGCCTGGGCGAGATCGTCCGGATGCACGCCCCGCGGCATACCGGCCTGGTCCACTCGGGGCGTGACCCACACCGGCTCCAGCCCGGCCAACACCAGCGCGAGCAGCATCGAGCGGTGCAGCGTGCGCGCGACGATCACCTTCTCGCCCGGTTGACCCAGGGCGAGCGCAATGCCCTGGTTGCCATGGGTAGACCCGCCCACCGAGAACCAGGCATGCTCCGCCCCCCACAGCGCGGCCGCCCGAGCCTGGGCGTCGAGCAGGACTCCATGCGCCAGCTTCATGGTGTCCAGGCCTGCGTAATAGGGCACATCACCGGCGATGACATCGCCGACCAGATCGGTGCGATGTTTGTGTCCGGGGATGGTGAACGGACGCGGCGACTCCTCCTGGAAGCGCAGCCAGGCATCGAGCAAGGGGGCGAACGGGCGAAGCCCGCGCGGGTCAGTGGCCATCGCCCCCGCCATCGGCACCCGGACGCACATCGATCATGAGTCCGAAGGGTAGCGGCGCGTGTGGATAACGGTGGGCGGGCGGTCACGCACGCCTAGAGTGAGGGAATGCCGCAGCCTGCGCAGGAGCTCGCGCGCGAGACGCTGGATGCGTTGGCGCGCCTGCGTGATCAATGCGGGTCCGTGGCCAGTGAACTTCTCAGCACCTTGCCGGTGACCGGTTCGGACCGGCTCCAGAGCGCACTGGACGCCTGGACCGATGACAGCGCCGCACTCGCGCGGGCGCTCTCGCTGGCGGCCGCTCGCACCCTGGATCACCTGTCCGCGGCCACCGGGGTGGAGCCCACGCCCAGCGCTGCCACGGTCAGCCCGCTACCCACCCCGCAGCCTTACCTACCCAAGGCCCCCCGATGAGCCGCATCGTCACCGCCGACCCGGCCTCCCTGGCCGTCGCTGCCTCGGTGGCTCGTCGCGGCGCCCTCGGTATCGGCGAGGCCAGCGCCGAGCTCGCCGCACTGACCCGCCTGCTCTCCGAGCAGTGGCTCGGCCCGCAGGCGCGGCGCACCCGACGCGAATTGGCCGTGATCATCGCGACGGCTGATGCGCTTTCCGCCGAATTGCGGCTGGTGTCGGGCGCCATGCATGACCTCACCTCCACGAGTGCGCAGCTCCGGGCGGAGGAGGCTCGGGCGCGCGAGGCGGCCGGGGACGCCGAGTTGCCTTCGGAGGTCGGGCTGCGATTAACGCGCACCGTGACGCGGGCGAGCACCGTGATGGCCCAGATGTGTGAGGGCTCGCGCGGTCGACTGCCGCGCCTGCGTGGCGAACTCGACCGCACCTAGCCCGGTCTGCCAAAATCTGCACCCATGCGTATCTCCGCCACTCGTGACTTCCCCGCGCCCGTTGACCGGGTCCACGCCGTCCTCACCGATCAGGCCTTCCAGGAGGCGAAGTGCGCGGCCACCAGCACCGGGGTCTACGCGGTGACCATCACGCCCGCAGTTGACGGCACCCGGGTTGAGGCCAGCCGCGACCTGCCCACCGATACCCTGCCCGATGCGCTCAAGAGCATCGTCGGCAGCACCTTGAAGATCATCGAGACGGTCACCTGGGGGGCAGCAGCGGCCGACGGAAGCCGGACCGGATCGGTCGACCTGCGCATCGAGGGGGTTCCGGTGACCATGGTCGGCACGGCGAGCCTCACGCCGACCGCAGCTGGCTGCACCGAGACCTTCGAAGGCGAACTCAAGGCCAAGATCCCGTTCTTCGGTGGCAAGGTCGAGCAGTCCGCCTCCGGTCCGATCCAACTGGCCATCGAGACCGAGTTCTCGATGGTGGCTGAGCGCGTCTGACGCTCAGGCCATATGCGGGTAGCCGTGCTCCTTGGGGGGCACGAAGTTCTCCTTGATGGAGCGCACCGACGTCCAGCGCAGCAGGTTCTGAGCCGAACCTGCCTTGTCATTGGTGCCGGAGGCCCGGCCGCCGCCGAAGGGCTGCTGGCCCACGACCGCGCCCGTGGGCTTGTCGTTGATATAGAAGTTGCCGGCCGCAAAGCGCAACTTCTCGGCGACCTTGGCAATGACGGCCCGGTCCTGGGCAATGATCGAGCCGGTCAGGGCATAGGGCGCCACCGACTCCATCTGGTCGAGCATTCGGTCGAAGGCCCGATCCGGATAGACGTGCACGCCGAGAATCGGCCCGAAGTACTCGGTGGTGAAGATCTCGTCGGTGGGATCGGTGCTGGACAGGATGGTCGGCCGCACGAAGTAGCCGACCGAGTCGTCATAGCTGCCACCCGCCTCGACGGTGATGCTGCTGGTGGCATGTGCCCGATCGATGGCCGCCTTATGCCGCGCGAACGCGCGATCGTCGATGACCGCGCCCATGAAGTTGCTCAGGTCGCGCACGTCCCCCATCGTCAGGGCGTTGGTGGCCTCGATGAGTTCCGAGCGAAGCCGCTTCCAGAGTGAAGCCGGCACATAGGCCCGCGAGGCGGCCGAGCACTTCTGGCCCTGGTATTCGAAGGCGCCTCGGATCAGCGCCGTGCGCAGCACGTCAAGGTCGGCCGATGGATGGGCCACCACGAAGTCCTTACCGCCGGTCTCGCCCACGATCCGCGGGTAGTGCCGGTACCGCGAGATGTTCTCCCCGATGGTCCGCCAGAAGGACTGGAAGACCCCGGTCGAGCCAGTGAAGTGCAGACCCGCGAACTCGGGGTGCTGCAAGACGACATCGGAGACGGACTTCCCATGTCCGGTCACCAGGTTGATGACGCCGGGCGGCATACCGGCCTCTTCGAGTAGCTCCAGGAGCAGTTGAGCGGCCAGCGCCTGGTTGTGCGACGCCTTCCAGACGATGGTGTTGCCCATCAACGCCGGCGCGGTGGTGAGATTCCCGGCGATCGCGGTGAAGTTGAAGGGCGTCACGGCATAAACGAAGCCCTCCAGCGAGCGGTAGTCGCTGCGATTCCATAGAGTCCGGGAGTTCGCCATCGGCTGCTCCGAGAGGATTTGCTGGGCGAAGTGCACATTGAACCGCCAGAAGTCGATCAGCTCGCAGGCGCTGTCGATCTCGGCCTGGTACGCGGTCTTGCTCTGGCCGAGCATGGTGGCGGCATTGATCCGCGCGCGCCACGGGCCGGCGAGCAAGTCGGCCGCCTTGAGCAGGATCGCGGCGCGGTCATCGAAGGCCATATCCCGCCAGGCCGGGGCTGCGGCCATCGCGGCGTCAACCGCGGCCTGGCCCTCCACCCGGCTCGCCTCACGCACATAGCCGAGCGGCTTCTTGTGCGCATGCGGTTGCCGCACAGCGATTTTGGTGCCCTTGCCGTGGACGCGCTTGCCTCCGATGGTGTGCGGAAAATCGTGCGTCTGACCGGCCAGGTCGGCCAACGTGGCCTCAAGGCCGGCGCGTTCCGGGCTGCCGGGAGCGTAGTCGAGAACCGTCTCATTGATCGGCGCGGGCACCTGGGTGAGGGCATGCATGAAGCCACTGTATGCCGTGCGCCAGGCCAGCGTCAGCGCAGCAGCCCGACGACCTCGGCCAGCTCGGTGACGTCATACCAGAGCAGGTCGGCAACGCCGGTGCCGCCCGGTTCCTCGTCGACGTGGAAGGACACAATCCGCCGCAAGGTGACCGGGGCATCCAGGCTCACCGTCCACGGTGAGTCGGTGCTCGGGTCGGGGTATTCGACCATCAGGTCATCCACATCGGCGGCCGCGATGACCCGGCGGGCCTGACGACCGCAGATCCGCTCCGCGGCCTGCGCGGCTGCCACCCAGGCCTGGAGCTCTAACTCCTCGTCGTCGAGCGCGCCGCCACGGCGAATCATCGACGGGGTGACGGCATACGCCATGATCGGAGCGGGACCGATTTCGCGGGTCACGGGCAGCGCGGTGACGACAGCCGGAGAGAGGGGAAGGTAGACCCGGCGCAGTGGCATCGGGCTCACACTCGCACGGGGGTGTCGACCAGTTCGGCCAGGGCGTCCACGATGCCTCGGCCGAGGACATCGGCATCCGGCATGGCATCACGATCGGCATAGAGCCCGTAGTAGACCCCGCCGTCATACGAGGTCAGCCCGATCGAGAGGGCCTGGCCGCGGCCCAGGGGCGTCACCGGATAGGTGGAGACCATGCGGGCCCCCGCGGCATACAAGGGCAGCTGTGGACCAGGCACATTGGTGACCACGACGTTATAGAGCCGTCGGGAGACGACCCCACCCAGCCGGGCCCCGAGTGCGTGCATGGTCGGCGGCGCAAAGCCACCTAGACCCATGAGCGTCTCCGCGGAGACCGCGCCGTCCTCGCCCATCTGGTGGGCCATGGAGTAGGCAATCTGCCGCAGTCGCATGATCGGCGCGGGCTCACCGACCGGAAGGTCGACGAAGCAGGCGGTCAGTTGGGCTCCGGTGGGAGCGCTGTCATCGGCATGGACCGAGACCGGAACCATGGCCCGAATGGTGGTGCCGCCGTGGACCGCCTCCCCGCGGGTCAGTAGCCATGAGCGGAAGGCGCCGCTGAGCGTCGCCAACACCACATCATTGACCGAGACGTCGAGGTCCTTGTGAGAGCGCGTGACCCGTGACCGAATTCGGCGGTAGTCATCCAAGTCGGTTCCCACCATGACGAACCGGCGCGCGCGGCCCACGGTGGCATTCAGGGGCGATTCGGGGGCGGGGCGGGTCGAGGCCCGGGCCAAGGTGGAGACGATGCCGCCCGCCACCGAGGCGACCTTCTTGGCCGTCCTGGTGACATCGCCGATGCCGTGTTGCACGGTGTCGATGATCTGGCTCGGGGTCCGAACCGCGTCGGCAAGCGCGCCCACGACCAGTTCGGCGTCACTGGGCTCGGCCCGCGGGCGCCAGGTCGACATCACACCACCGCGCGAGGTCGGATTGCCATCGACCAGGACGTTGCCGATGTCCACGGCGTTGATCCCGTCGACCAGGCTGTGGTGGGTCTTGGTGATGATGGCGAATCGATTCTCGGCCACGCCCTCGACAAGATAGACCTCCCACAGCGGCCGGTTGCGGTCCAGCGGACGAGGTTGGATCCGCGCGATGAGTTCCTCGAGCTGCTGGTCAGATCCGGGGCGGGGTAGCGCCGAGCGGCGGACGTGATAGGTCATATCGAACTTCACGTCGTCCACCCAGACGGGATTGCCGAGTCCGGCAGGGACTTCCCGAATCCGCTGGCGGTAGCGGGGCACATGGGCGATGCGCTCGGCGATCAGGGCCACGAGTCGGTCGTAGTCGAAACCCCCCTTGGGCACGTCGAAGACCATCACGGACCCAACGTGCATAGGGGTGGTCGCATCCTCCAACTGGAGGAAGGACGCATCGAGTGAGCTCAACCGATCAGCCACGTGGCCAATATGTCAGATGTCGTGACCTTCCGGGCCCTCCGCCGGTGTGGGTGTCGCCACGCTGGCCGGTTCACCGTCGCAGCGCACGCCCTCGCACCGACAACGATCGCGCCGCCCGACGGGTGTTGACCTGCTCGGATACCCCGAGCAGGGGCAGCAGATCGCCGATCGCCTTGGTCAGCGGCGCCTCGGGCGCTTGCTCCACCAATGACCGCCCAGCGAGCAGCGCCCCGTCGCAGGCGTCGGGGTCCCACGGCAGGAAGTGGACCTGCCCGAGGCCGGCGAATCGGCCCAGCACCCCCGCTATCGCACTCTCCGGCCGGGGGCCGGCCACGGCGGCTCGGACCTTGTTGACGATAATCGTCGGCGCGGGGGCGTCGAGCGGGTCGAGCGCCTGCGCCGCGCGGACCAGTCGTTGCAGTCCGACCGGATCCGCGGCCCCTACCACCAGGAGGTCGTCTGCATGGGCGAGGGCTGCCAGGGTGGCGCCATTGCGTCTGGGTGCCCGGGTGTCATAGCTGAGTTCTTCGTCATCCTCCACGCTGAAGCCGCAGTCGACAATGACATGCTCGGCCAACGAGCGAGCGATGTCGAGCAGGTTATCCACTGACCCGGCCCGCACCTCCGGCCAACGAGCGGCGTCGGAGAGCCCCGTGAGCACCCGCAGTCGGGGCGCCGCCTCGGGCGAGATGCGGGACAGCGCGGCCACATCGAGCAAGCCCTGCTCAGAGAGCCGAGCGGCAGCGGCAATTCCCGGGGCCTCATCGAGCAACCCCAGAACCTGACCGACGCACGCGCCCCACATGTCCAGATCGACGAGGAGGACCCGGCGTCCCGTGGTGGCCAGGCGGTGCGCCAGCGTGACAGCGAGCGTGGTGCGACCCGGTGCTCCGGTCGCGCCCCAGACCGCGGTGACCCGTCCGCGAACAGGCACGACCTGGGTGCTGTCATCGAGGATGTCGTCGGCCGGGTTCGGCAGCGGCGCTGCGCTGAGCGCAGGAGTGGAGATATCGCCACTCGGCAGGGCGTCGAGCCAGCCGTCCGGCTCATCGACGGCTGGCAGGCCCGTCAGGCGATCACTCAACTCGGCCGGGCTGATCTGCGAGGTGACCACGATGCGCACACCGAGCTGGCGCAGCCGTCGCTCACCGTCCTCGTCCCCGACGGCCACTACGCCGATCACCGCGACGCGATAGCCCGCCAACTGGCGGATCGCGTCCCGATCCAGCCCCCGCACGTCGGCCGACACCGCGGCGACATCGGCAATCCCCGCCGCACCCACCGAGAGCAGCTCGGGCAGGTCCGCGCAGCGTCGGCTGACCTCGACCCCGGGTGCCCGCTCGATGAGGGCAACAATGCCGGCATCAAGGTGGGGGCCGAGCGCCGTGATGACGGTGATCGTCACGAGCCGGTCCTCGTCGGCGATCCCGGGACCAAGACGAGGGTGATCTTTGCGCCGAGATCGATGTCTGCCACGAGGCCCTTGACCCGCTCCACGGGGACCAGCACGGCAACCGCGCGCTCCCGTGAGGCGATACCCACCCGGGCGGCTTCCTCGACCCGCCCCACGCTCACCCGCTCCAACACTCGCTCCGGGCCTTGCCAAGCATCCACGGCCGAACCCGCCGCTCCCTTCGCCGGACGATTGACGTAGACATCGACCACCGAGCCTTGCACCAGGCTCGCCGCTGCGCTTGGGTCCACGAGCAGACTCACCGGCTGCACGGCAATGAGCGCCTGTGGACCAAGGGCGCTGACAGGCACGAGTTCACCGGCCCGCAGTTCACGCAGCACCCAGGTGTCGCTGGGCAGCGCCGCCTCGGCCGATAGATATGCCTGGTCCAGGTCCCCAAGTCGGACATCCACCCGGACCAGGTCGGCCGAGGTCACCTGCTGGCCGGGCACCAATGGTCCGGCCGCGGCATACCTCGGCACGGTGGCGTCGGCGCGCGAGAGCACCACAGCACCGAGCACGGTGGATAGCAGGACAAGCAGCACACCGATGATGAATCGGCTATCCCGCAGCGATGGCCGCCGCAAACGTGTGGCGGTGGGCGTAGCGAGCTGGGTCATGACCCGATTCTGGCCGACCCTGCCCGGGCGCGCCTCCCGAGCCGTGAACACGGTGGATAACCACACGGTCGAAGTCGGCCAAGGTGGCACACTGCATCCATGGCTCGGCGCTTCATACCGCTCACCGAGGTCTCCGAGATCCTCGACATCTCGGCAGACCAGGCGTACGCCTTGGTGCGCACCGGCGACCTCCCGGCGATCAAGATCGGCGGGCGTGGTCAGTGGCGGGTCGAGAGCGTGGTCCTGGAGGAGTACATCTCCAGGATGTATGCCGAGACCCGCGAGCTTGTGGAGTCCCAG
>WBZQ01002782.1_pt1 | contig 11073 bp, 8 predicted proteins | sample 5204251 | NCBI WGS metagenome assembly WBZQ01 (sample SAMN12412402, study PRJNA552823) | activated sludge metagenome | isolation source: activated sludge from nitrification reactor of wastewater treatment plant... | place: USA: Virginia | collected 2017-09 | reverse complement strand
TTCTGCGCCTGGGCAAAGAGATCCCAGAGTTGCGCCATCTGTTCTACAACGGGCGTAGGGCGGCCACTCATCTCAAAGCCACGGTGTTGACCGCGCAGCACCTGGCGTGGTTGCCAACTGGTGCCTTTGCAGTAGTTGTAATAGTCCTGAAAGGTGCGATAGTGTATCGTCATGCCAAAGGCCGCAGGCTGGCGGCTCATGGGTGAATGGGGATCGAGCGTATGACAGGGGTTCATCATGCGCAACAGGTGGGGTGGATAGGCTTGCCCAATTTCGTGGGCCAGGGTTATGGTTTCTTTGAAGGTTTGCAAGGTCTCGCCCGGCAAGTTGAGCGAGAAGTAAATAAAAATGGGGATTTCGTACTTCTTCAACGTTTGCAACATGGCCAGGAAGCGGGCGTTGGTGTAGAACTTGCCATTTTTCTTGCGCACAGCTTCGTTGCCCGAAAGCGGTGAAATCGCTACCTCGGTGTGCGCCAAGTCCGCAGTTTGCCCCAGATCATCAAGGCATTCGCTGGCCGGCAATTGAAAAAACTCGTTGTAGATGCCGATCTTGTTTGGCTGCGCACGTAGTTGGGCAAAGAAGGCGCGCCACCACTCTGGCCCAAAGGTGGCAATGTCCAGCGAGAGCGCCACCTGGTGATAGCCCAGGGCTTGCAGACGGGCAATATCCGCCACCACCCGTTCCGGGGCGCGGGTGACATAACCATTACGCCCGGCTAACTCCTCATGCGATTTTTTGCCCCCGCCACAATAGGCGCAGTTAAAGACACAGCCACGCCCGACAGTAAGCCAGTGGCCCAGGTTTTGTGGGTTGTGCAGGTCAATTTTGCCAGCGCCATAATGCTGCATGGCAGCATAGCTCTGGGCATGGTGCAGCCAATCGGTGCTGACAAAGTCTAACGCATCCAGATCAGCAGGCTTGGCGAAATAAGGGCGCGGATTCTGCCGGGGTTTGCCCGCAACCCGGTAGAGCAGATTGGGAATGTCGGCCAGTTTGATTGTACCATCGCCTAGACAGTAGGCGGCCAGTTGGCGCAATGGCTCCTCGGCATCGCCACGGACAATGTAGTCGATAACGCCAAAGTTGGTCAGAATCTCTTCGGCAAAGTTAGAGGCGGTCAACCCACCGATCACCACCGGTGTCTGCGGCCAGGCTTCTTTAACCACCCGGGCTGCGTCAATGGCGCCAAAGCAATGTTCATACCAGTGCAGATCGATCATCACCAGGCGCGCCGGTGTGCGTTCACGCAGCCAGGCCCGCAGGTCAAAGCCGGGCTGGCGCACCAATTCTAGCGGAATGTTCAACCCCTCCACTTGCCAACCGGCCTGGCGCAGCAAGTTAACCAACCCAATCACCCCCACGGGGATAAATGGATAGGGTGGGCTGGCCATGAACTTGTCATAGCGAGCATCTACTTCTTGTTTCGCTGGGTGCAGGTAGAGGATGTCCACAGGTAAGTCGTTAGATGCGTGGCTTGCCACCCCGAACCCCAGGCGTAACCACAATATGGCGATCATAGACCGGCGCTATGCGGCGTTTTACTTTTGGCTGTGACTCGCCTGGCAGGGAAATTTGTGTTGACATGAAGCTAGTATATCACACGCCAGCTTCACCGCGAAATGTAAGCCTTTGTGGCTCGGCGCCTCCTAGATTCAGCGTGAACCGATATTTTTTGCTAGAAGCTGAAGAGCATTTTCATCTAAATGGGCGACGGCTGGCAGGAGCGCGGCGTCAGTGCGGATGGGGTGAGTTCAAAAATGCAGGAAAATTTCGGCACAAACAGCGTCACTTTGTCGTTAATTTTGGCGATTTTGCTAGCTTCTTCCACCGAGAGGCCTTCTACCTTGGACAGCTGCGGTCGGGATTCAAAGGTGCAGACCATGCAGTTGCCCGGTTGAAGGCGCACCCGCACCGCCGCGGGATCAATGTTGAGAACCGTGGCAAATTGTGTCGCCGCATCGCCGATTGTGGCGTTGTTGGAGAGCTTGCCATAGACAGCAGCCGGATCAAGCCCGCTCGCTATCGTAGCCGGATCGGCGTAGGCGGCGCTACATCCAACAAGTAGCCAGAGTGCAAGGCAAACCCACCCACAACACCGGATAAACGTTATCGTCATAGTTTGTTATCTTTACAACTCGCAATACAATATAAGCTTTTAGTCCAGCGCATAAATCTGGCTCGTTGATGTTATGCAGCGCGTCGGACATGTTCAAGTTCCACAGAATGTAGTATAGCGACCAAACTCTGGCGGTGCCGGTTGGGCATATTCTGCAAATTCGGTGCGTTCCTCAAAGGGTTTGACCAACACAGTCAGCAGTTGCTCAAACCTGGTCAGATCCCCGGCTACAGCGTTCTGGAGTGCTTCCTCAACCCTATGATTGCGGGGGATGTAGATGGGATTGACCAAATTCATGGCCTGGGCACGCGCCGCAGGCGACAGCCCTTCGGCTCCAGTGCGCGCTTGCCATTGGGCCAGCCAGGCGGTGAATTTCGTAGGATCGGCAAAGAGCGACTGAACTGGCTCAGGATCGCCCAAGACTGCCTTGGCAAGATAGCGGAACAACTGGGTGAAATCGGGCTTCTGCTCTTCCATCACCGCGTACAGACCATTGACCAAAGCCAGATCATTTTCGGCCTCGGTGACAAACCCAAGTTTGGCGCGCATTTTGTCGAGCCAGAACGTGGTATATTGCTCAGCAAAATTCCTAATCTCGTTGGTCGCAAGCCGAATCGCCTCATCCTCACTCCTATGGATCAAGGGTAACAGCGTTTCGGCCAGGCGGGCCAGATTCCATTGCGCAATGGCGGGCTGATTGCCAAACGCATAACGGCCTTGGCGGTCAATTGAACTGAAAACGGCCTGGCGATCATAGGCGTCGATAAACGCGCAAGGCCCATAGTCAATGGTCTCACCGGAAATTGCCATGTTGTCCGTGTTCATGACCCCATGGACAAAGCCTACCGTCATCCATTTTGCCAAAAGGGCGGCCTGACGCTGGCCAACCGCACGCAGAAATTCCCAATAGGGGTTCTCGGCTTGCGCTAAGGTAGGATAATGGCGCGCAATGGCATAATCAGCCAGTTGCCGAACTTTCTCGGTTTCACCCCGGGCGGCAAAGAATTGGAAGGTGCCAACCCGCAGATGGCTGGCAGCAACTCGAGCCAATACTGCACCCGGTAGGGGAGCTTCACGGCGGATTGTCTCCCCGGTAGTAACAGCCGCCAGTGCCCGGCTGGTTGGAATGCCCAACCCATGCATGGCCTCGCCCAGCAGATATTCGCGCAGCACAGGGCCCAGCACGGCTTTGCCATCACCACCCCGCGAAAATGGGGTGCGCCCAGAGCCTTTCAAATGAAGGTCGCGGCGTTGGCCTTGGCGGTCAATCAACTCGCCAACCAAAAGGGCCCGTCCATCGCCAAGTTGCGGCGAGAAACCACCAAATTGGTGGCCTGCATAGGCTTGGGCCAATGGGCTAGCGCCTTGGGGGCTGGCCGAGCCAGCCAGAATCGCTGCTCCTTCGGCACTCCCCAAGGCAACCGGATCAAGTTGCAACTCACAGGCCAGGGCCTCGTTTAGTCGGACAATGGTAGGAGCTGGAGCTTCTGCCCCTTGCCAGGGCACATAGAAACCTTCCAGCTCGCGTGCGTAGCTATTATCAAAATTGAACCGGATCGTCAAGGCAAAATCTCCACTAGCTTACTATTTTCCCCGCACACTATCCCTTGACGCCCGATACGACGATCCCTTGCACAAAGTAACGCTGGGCAAAAAAGAAGATAATCAAAGTAGGCAGTACGGCAATAAGCGACGCCGCCATCAGATCTTGCATATTGTTGGACATGCGCCCTTGGAAGAGACGCAACCCCAGAGCCACAGTAAATTGGGGTTCTTTGTGCAAATAGATCAGCGGATTGATAAAATCATTCCAAATAAAGGTCAGTTGGAAGATATTCACCACCCCCAGCGCCGGCAAACTTAGCGGCAGATGGATGCGCCAGAAAAGACTTAGTGGGTTGCAACCATCGATATAGGCGGCATCATCATAGTCGCGTGGGATGGTGAGAAAAAATTGGCGAAGTAGGAAGACAAAAAAGGCCGGGGCAAACCAATTGGGCACAATCAACGGCAAATAGGTATCCACCCAGCCCAGCCGGGTATACAAAAGATAGCTAGGAATCAGGCGGATGTGTTCGGGTAGAATCATGGTGGCTAGCACAACCACAAAAAGAAAATCGCGCAGTGGAAAGCGCAAGCGGGCAAAGCTAAAGCCGGTCATTGCGGCTGTAATGGTCGTGCCAACCATGCTCGTCACCGCAATCAGCACCGTGTTAAGAAACCATTGGTCAAAATGAAAGACGCTGAAAGGGTGCTTGAAATTTTCCCAGATAAATTGAGAAGGAATCCACTGCGGGGGGAATTGATAGACCTGCGACTTGGGCATGAGCGCGGTGCGCAACATCCAATAAAAAGGCAGGGCAAAGATCACCGCGCCGATAATAATGGCCAGATAGAGCAAGACGCGTAATCCAAGTTCTTGCAACACACTGCCGCGATACTTGGTTGGTCGCACTTTAACCGGTTGAGCCAATGTTGTCATCGCAACCTCTCACTCCCCTCCAGATAATTTGGTCTTCCAGAATCTGAACCTTGTAATCAGCCTTGTCTCAGCGATCATAATTCACCCAGCTCGAGGCACTACGCAGGGCAAAGAGGACAAAGGCCAATACAATGACAAAAAGCAACCACCCCTGGGCTGAAGCATAGCCAAATTCGGCCTTCTGAAAACCAGTGCGATAGAGATGCAGCACCGCCGTCAAGGTGGCATTGTTTGGCCCACCATTCGACATCAACAGCACCTGCGTGAACACTTGCCATGAACCAATAATATTCAAAACGACATTAAAGAGAATAGTCGGCGTCAGCAGTGGCAAGGTAATTGCCCAAAAGCGCCGCCATGAACTAGCGCCGTCGATCTGGGCGGCTTCGTAGAGAGCGGTAGGAATGCCACGTAGCCCGGCCAGATAGGTCAACATTGCCCCGCCGGCGCCCCACAGGGCAATCAGAATCACCGAGGGCATCGCCCACTTTTCATCCAAAATCCAGCGCGGCCCTTGAATGCCAAACCCTTTGAGGATGGTATTAAACAGGCCGATATTGGGCTCATATAGCCATTTCCAGAGCAGGGCAACCGCTACACCCGAAACCACCGAAGGCAGATAATAGACTGTGCGCCAAAAGCTTTGAAAACGGATGCCCTGGTTCAGCATCACCGCAATGATCAAGGCCAGAATCGAGGAGAGCGGCACCGAGACAAAGCTGAAGTAGGCTGTATTGAGCAGGGCTTTTTGCACCAGCGTATCATAAAACGCGGCCTGAAACCAGTGCAGACCCACCCATTTCCAGCTCGTTAAGAAATTGGTGCTGTAGAGACCAATCACAAATGAAGCAACCAATGGATAGAGTGTAAAGAAAAGAAAACCGAAAATCCACGGCGAAGCCATTAAATAGCCATAGAGCGCCTCACGCGTCTTTTGGGTCAACGTACGGCCTTTTGTCTGCTTGTGGACTGTGCCGCGGGCCGAAGTGCTAATAGTCGCCATGGCTGGTTCCTTTCCAATTACCCTGGCCGACGCGGCTCAAGGGGTTGAATGATCTGGCGGCGCTCCGGCGTTAGCCGTTGTAGCAGCGCTGGCGACCATTCGTAGTTAAATCGGGTACGGATAAACCGTGGTGAATAGCGATAGATCATCACCCGACGGTGACCAGGATTTGTACGCTCGGCTGAACCGTGGGTGATGGCATCGGTAAAAAAGAGCACATCACCAGCATTAAGATACATCTCCTGCATCCCCAGGGCCGTACCGGCGGCCTGACCATCATTGACCGCCACCACCCCTTTGCCCTTGACTTCCAGGCGTGGGTGGACTTCGGTACTCTTATGACTGCCTGGCACCAGAACGGTTGGGCCATCGCCGGGGCCGATATCATTGAGCGCCATCAGTACATTGATTTGACCAACCATCCATTCACCGGTGTTATGCTGCCGAAAGGTCAAATAACAAAGTGGGGCATGGCCGCCACAATGGATAAACAGATGACCACCCTGCCCACGGACATTCAGAAAATTCTCGTGGATCGAGAGGCCATTGACAGGGTTAATATATTTGCGGGCCAACGGCGCCCAGGCGGGATTGTCAATTTGGCGTTCAAAGGCCGGGCCAGCTTCGATAATGTTCTGAAAATTGACCCCGTCGTCCTTGCCATAGCTGTGCAATTCAATCGAGCCAATCCATTGATTGGCGCCACTGTTGTTGCCCGGCAGCTCGGCATTTTCGACATCATTCCAGTGTTCATCTACCCACTGGTTCATCGCGTTTAGGTCATCTTTGCCAATCGCCCCACGCAGAATCAAATAGCCGTGCAGATCAAAGAGGTAGTCGAGTTGTTTTTCGTCCATGAATAGTCCAGAAAAATGCCAGCCGATTTATCGAATGATGCTCGCCGCGTGATGAGTGAAGTTTTGGAACTTCACCCATCACGCAACATGGACAGGACTTACGCACCGCCCAGAAGCGAGGCTTTTTAGAAAAGCCTCGCTTCTCTGGTTCGCCCTCTGTCTTGCGTAAGTCATTATCTCGTTGATGGCTCTGTGCTTCGCACAACCGCCATCATACAAGTCCTAATGGATTACTTCAGCTTCTCCATTTCAGCGCCAATATCTTCTTGCTTTACTTCGCCCCGGTTATAGCGGGTGACCAGTTCGGCGTGGCGGGCAATGAGATCCGGTTTGGCATCCCCGGTGATCATCACGCGATCAAAGGCTGGCTGGAGAATTTCATGCTTACTCGAGAAGTCGTTGGCAAACATCTCTTCCGGTCCACCAATGTCCTGCTTGATAGAGGTGGTAAAGATTTCCAATTTGATGTCGTTGTATTTTTCATTGTAGTCACGCAACGCTTTGGGGAATTCATCCAAAATGCTCTTGCGCGATGGCTGCTTGTTGACGTACTTGGCGTAGAGCAGGCCATATTCTGGGCTGGTGGTGCCTTTGAGCAACGCCCAGGCTTCATCTTGATGCTTCGACCCCTTCCAGATCATGCTGCCATCCACCGATTGGTGGGTGGTCATGCCCGCCGGGCCATTGGGCAGCGGGGCAACATCCCACTTGAACTGTGCCCCATCCATTACCACGCCCAGGTTCCACGGGCCCATCTCCATCATAGGGATGCGCTCGCTGATAAAGAGCGCATCTGGGCCTACACCGCCGGACATTTCCGAGAATGACGGCACATAGGCCTTCTTGTCCCAGGTCATGGCGCGAATCCACTCCAGACACTCTTGGGCCTCTTTGCTGCCCAACAAACATTCCGTATTGTCATCAGGGTTGACCATGTGGGTGCCCCAGCCGCGCAGCCAATATTGCGTTAACCAGTTGGCGCCATTGCCATAATTGGAGGTGCCCCAGGTTTGCTGTGGCTCAGTGGCGACAAATTGCTGGGCAATCTCCGAATATTTCTGCCAGTCCCACTTGCCCCATTCGCTGGGCGGGGCTTCAATCCCGGCCTTTTGGAACCAATCGACATTGTAATAGATCAACATGGAACCTGTGAAGCGTGGCATCATGTGGATGTTGCCGTCCCGCTTCCACGGGTCAAATTGATGGGCATAGTAGTCATCGATCTTGACTTCTGCAGCGTCACGGTCGATCAGCGGTTGCAAATCGGTTGATTGATCCTGCTGAATGAAGAAGGTGCTATTCTCGCAACAGAACTCCATAATATCGGCCGCTGTACCAGCCACCATGCTGGCCAGTGCCACATCCTTCTCGTTGCCACCTGGATCAGGGAGAAAATCAACATCCAGATTTGGGTGCGCTTCCTTGAATTTGGGTAACCATTCATCCCACAATTTTTGCAAACCAGCTGGAATTTCCGGTTCGCGCGATTGATATTGCAGTTTGGTCACTTCAGCCGCTGGCGCAGCAGCCTGTTGACTGCTACCGCTCGCCTGCTGTTGAGCGGGCGCTCCAGCCTGTGGCGGCGCGCAGGCGGCCAGGGCGACTGTTACCCCCAGGGCGGATGAGAGCTTCATAAAGTGCCGACGACTCAAACCATGTTTAATTTCCATCGAGATTCCTCCTTTGTCTTAACTACCCATTGTGCATCATATATCTCTTCGGTGGCTCAGTATATATTGGATCTGACCCACTGAACAGGCGAAGGTTAGACTACGCTGGCTGGGCCGCTGCTGTTGCCAACCAGTAGATCGGGGGAGATGAGGGCTTGTGCAACTGCCCGACTGCCAGCTAATTGGGTGAGTAAAAATTGGGTGGCCGTGGTCGCCAACTGTTCAGCGTGAATATCGATCAAGGTTAACCGGAGAGCACCCTCCAGAATCGCTCGTTCTTCACCAGTGCCCATTGTCACAATCGACAGATCGCCCGGAATCGCAATGCCACACTGGCTGGCCCGGCGGGCTAGACCTTCGGCAATGGTTGTGTTGCGTATCAAAATGGCGCTAACTCGTTCCGGCTCGTTCCACAGTTCGTCCAAAACGCTGGCGCCGCCGGCCGCTGTGGGTTTGCAGGGTTTTATCTTGGCGGTGATGTCAGCAAACTGGCAATGCGTATAAAAGCTGGTCAAGCTGCGTTCAGCAAAACCAAAATCCCCGTCATCTTCAAATGGCAAATAGGCGACCCGACGATGCCCCAAAGCAGCCAGGTGCGCAATGGCACGGGCTACACCGGTTGTAATATCCACATCTACATAGGAAAGTTGATCGTTATTGGCACAACGGCCCAGCAAAACAAAGGGAATTTGCTGGTGGCGCAGCAAATCCACCCGCTGATCCTGCATGTGGACTTGCATCAGGATAAAGCCGTCCACCAGGCCACTTTCGACCACCCGCTCAAATTGAGCAGTCGTTCCCTCCAAATAAGAAAGCAACAAGAAGGCATAATTGGCTGCCTGGGCAACATTCGCAGCGTTGACAATGAACTTAGCCTCAGTTTCAGCATAGGAATGCGCCAGGGGGAACACCAAACCGATATTGCGGGAATGACCGCCGCCAGCTAAACGTTGCGCCACCACGCTGGGGCGATACCCCAGTTCTTGGATCACGCCACGGATGCGCTGTTGGGTAGCCAACGAGATCGGGCGTTTGCCACTTAATGTGTGTGAAACTGTACTCTTGCTGACACCGGCCCGGGCCGCAATGTCCGCAATTGTTGCACGTCGCATGAAAGAGCAATACTCTATTTAACTTGAATCGAGTGAAAATGGAATCAGGGAGTAAAGGGTGAACCGTTGGTCAAACCGGTTTGACACAAACTGTAGCAAATTTATCCCCATTTGTCAATTGCACAAACACCTTTAGACAATTTTGGCTCGTCCAGCTTTGGCGAGATTTTAGCGGATCAGTGGAGTGTCGCCGCTGCGTACATATCCACTTGCAACAAGCTGGCTAGCTTTGGTACACTCGCGGCATGGTAAGTTGGCTTTTTGCTGTTATCACTGCATTGATACAAAGGGCGCAACAGGTGCGTCGCTCCAGTCTGCTGCCGCTGATCGCGCCCTTTCTGGCCTTGATCGCGCTGGGCACGTTTGCCTATGCGCGGCTGGAAGGCTGGACACTGCTGGACGCGCTCTACGCCACCATCATCACCATGACTACTGTCGGCTATGGCGACCTCGCCCCGCGCACCGCCGCAGGGCGCACCTTTGCCATCTTCTTCACCCTCTTTGCCATTGGGCTGGCCGGGTATGCGCTCTCAACCGCCGCCGCCATCGTTTTTGAAGGACACCAGGCCAAGCTGGCCTTAAAGCGTTTGGAAAACCGCATGAAAAAAATTGCAGCCTTATCCAATCACATCATTGTCTGTGGCGGCGGCATTCTGGCCAATCGCGCCGCGGGTGAGTTTAGCCGCCGGCATGTACCCTTTGTGATTATCGAAGCCGATGAAGCCAAGCTCAAGCGCACCTTGCTCTGGCTGCACGCACCCTATGTGGAAAAACGCCAGCTTCACTATGCCACGCTGGCCGAGGTGGATTGGAGTGTTGAGGAACGCAAAACGGTGGAGGAACTGGCCGAGGAGACCGGTGTCTTGTATCTGCTGGAAACGCCAACCGATGAGCAGCAATTGCGAGCAGCCGGGGTGCATCGCGCCTTTGGTGTCGTGGCCGCCATGGAGGATGATCGCGACAACACCACCATTATTCTCAGTGCACGGGATATGGCGCGGCGCTTGGGCAATCCAAAACTGCGCATTGTCGCCAGCGCGCGTGATGAACTCAACATGCACACCCTCTATCTGGCCGGCGCCGACCGGGTCATCTCTCCGAATATTATGGGCGGCTTTGGCGTCGCTTCGCAGATGCTTGACCATGATACAGCGGAACTCTGGGATCAGATGCTCTACCAGAGCAATCAGCAAATGCGCTTTGGCGACCTGCGGGTGGCGGATTATCCAGCGCTGATCGGCAAAACGACCGAGGATGTCCGGCGCACCCTCGCTCAGCTTGTCCTGGCGATTCGCCGTGACGGGGAATTCCTCTACACGCCTGATCCGACCGAAATCGTGCGGCAGGAAGATATATTAATTGTCATGGGGCCAAATTTATAGCACTCTTACTTGTGGTGCTCATCTTGCGAAGATATGATATGATGACCAAACGGAAATTATCCGCTATACTTTTGCAATAACGAGCATAGCACGAGTCAACCATCAGGCGCTACGTAAGTCCTGTGATACTCTAAAGGAGATACGGATGAGCAATCCGAATGACTGGAATCAGGCGATTATTGCGGAATTTCGGGCCAACGGCGGCAAGGTTGGCGGTCAGTTTGCCGGCGCGACGCTCCTCCTGCTCCACACAATAGGAGCAAAAAGTGGGCAAGAACGGGTCAACCCGGTAGTTTATACCAGGGATGGCGATCGATTGGTGGTGATTGCCTCTAAAGGGGGCGCGCCAACCAATCCTGACTGGTATCACAACCTCGTCGCCAATCCGCTGGTCACCGTGGAAGTTGGTACGGAACAGTTTCAAGCCCAGGCGACAGTTGCCGCAGAG
>WBZQ01002163.1_pt2 | contig 11079 bp, 8 predicted proteins | sample 5204251 | NCBI WGS metagenome assembly WBZQ01 (sample SAMN12412402, study PRJNA552823) | activated sludge metagenome | isolation source: activated sludge from nitrification reactor of wastewater treatment plant... | place: USA: Virginia | collected 2017-09 | reverse complement strand
CCTGGCGCCGGATGGCACACCGATCATTCCAACGACACCCACCCCCCCAAGGCCACGGTCCTGCACGCCGTGACCCTGCCTGACAAAGGTGGTGATACCCAGTTCCTGAACATGGCCGCAGCCTACGACGCACTGCCCGAGGCAACCAAGAATCGCATCGAGGGTCTGATGGCCATCCATGTCTATCAGAGCAGCCACAGTCAGCGAAAGCTCATGAGCCTGACAGACGCCGCGAAGGAACGGGTGCCGAACGCAGTCCTGCATCCCCTGGTTCGCACCCATCCTGAAACGGGTCGTAAGTCGATCTATCTGAACCCGATCCGTATTGAGGGCATCGTGGGCCTGGACCACAAGGAAGCCCTGCCGCTGCTAGATGACCTGTTGGCTCATGCCAGCCAACCATGTTTCGAATATCGCCACCAATGGCGCTCGGGCGATCTGGTAATGTGGGATAATCGCTGCCTATTGCACAAGGCGAACGGCGACTACGACATGAACCAGCTTCGGTATCTGTATCGCGTCATGCTGAAGGGAACCATCCCTGCCTGAGCCTTCAGTCGCCCGACGTCACAAACCCGACCAGCATCTGCCCATCCTGGACCATATCGCCCACGGCACAATCGACCGAGGCGACAATGGCATCCGCCGGAGCGGGCAGGCGAAACACTGTCTTCATCGCTTCCAGAACGATCAACACCTGACCGCGTTCCACCGCCTGCCCGGGTTCCGTCAGCACCTGGGTCACCTGACCCGGGATCGGCGCCAACAGACGATCCCCGGCCCATGAATCGTCGTCATCAAACACTGACGGATCAGGCAGGCGGAGGCGCCAGGTTTCGCCACCGAAGCGGACGACGCGCTCCTCCCCGTCCCGAGCAACCGCACACCCCATGCGTACGCCATCCAGTACTATTGCGGACGGGCCGTCGGTCGAACCAGTCAGCGCAGTCTCACCAATGGTCAGATGCCATTCACTGCCCTGGGCAAGCAGCAACACCGGATAAGGTGCATCGTTCGTCTCAAATGTGAGTGTCCGTGCACGGCGGCCATTGGTCCACCAACCGTCCCGGGCATGCCAAGGGGAATATGGGTCTTCGCTGGTCAGTGCCGCGTCCTGCGCCGAGGCCGCCTCTGCCGCCATCTCCGTCAGTGCCGCGGCCGCCAACACCTCGGTCGGCGGCGGAGCGGCCCCCGTAAGTAGCGTCGCCGCTTCCCGCGCGATGAATCCTGTGTCGATACCCCCACGCTCGAAATCCGCGTGGCGCGCGATCCGCCCCAGCAAGTCCAGGTTCGTCGTCACCCCCGCAACGACGCAATCGTCAAGCGCCCGTCGCAGGGCGCGCAAGGCCGTGATCCGATCCGGACCATGGCAGATGATCTTGGAGAGCATGGCGTCGTAATGGACCGACACGGAATCACCCGAGCCAAAGCCGGTATCGACCCGCACCTGATCATTCTCCGCCGGCATCCGAAACAACGACATCCGGCCAATCGACGGGGCGAAGTCTCGCGCCGGATCCTCGGCATAGACGCGCGCCTCGAACGCGTGGCCCCGCATGGCGATGTCGCACTGTTCGGCGGGCAAGGCTTCACCGGCGGCAACCCGCAACTGCCACTCCACCAGGTCGAATCCGGTGATCATCTCGGTCACGGGATGTTCCACCTGCAGGCGGGTATTCATTTCCAAGAACGAGAAGCCATGATCGTCGACGATAAACTCCACCGTTCCGGCGCCAATGTATCCCACCGCCTTGGCCGCTGCGACGGCAGCGGTCCCCATTGCCTGCCGGTCGGCGTCGGATAGACCCGGCGCCGGGGCTTCCTCGATCACCTTCTGATGGCGGCGTTGGGCGGAGCAGTCACGTTCGAACAAATGCACGGCATTGCCATGCGTATCGGCGAAGACCTGTACTTCGATATGACGCGGGCGGGCGAGATATCGTTCGACAAGGACACGGTCGTCCCCAAACGATGACGCACCTTCCTGCCGCGATGACGCCAGCGCCGCGGTAAAGTCAGCAGGGTCTGTCACAACCCGCAATCCTCGTCCTCCACCACCCGCGACGGCCTTGATGACCACGGGATAGCCGATCCGGGCAGCCTGATCCGCCAGAAATCCCGCGTCCTGATTGTCACCGTGATAGCCTGGAAGGATCGGCACCCCGTGGGATGCCATCAACGCCTTTGCGGCAGACTTGGACCCCATGTCCCGCATGGCACTGGCCGGCGGACCCACGAACGCTAACCCAGCGGCAGCGCATGCATCGGCAAATGCGGGGTTTTCGGACAGGAAGCCATACCCCGGATGGATCGCTTGCGCACCCGCGGCCTTCGCGACTTCGATAATGTGCGCGATATTCAGGTAACTCTCGCGTGCAGGCGCGCCGCCGATCGGATAGGCACGATCAGCGGCCTTGACATGCATGGCTGTCGCATCCGCTTCGGAATAGACAGCGATCGTCTCGATCCCCATGCGACGGGCCGTGCGGGCGATGCGGCATGCGATCTCGCCCCGATTGGCGATCAGCAATGTGGTGAACATCGTCTGTCCCTACATCCGGAACACGCCGAAGCGCGTCGGTTCGACGGGCGCGTTCAAGGCAGCGGACAAGGCCAGTCCCAGGACCCTGCGGGAGTCCGCGGGATCTACAACACCGTCATCCCAAAGTCGCGCCGTCGCATAATAGGGATGGCCTTGGGATTCGTATTGCGCTCGGATCGGTGCCTTGAATGCCTCGGCCTGATCTTGGGTCCATTTCGATGCGTCGCGATGAACCGTTGCCAGCACGGAGGCCGCTTGCTCTCCGCCCATCACTGAAATGCGTGCATTCGGCCACATGAACAGGAAACGTGGGTCAAAGGCACGACCACACATCCCGTAATTGCCCGCGCCGAAACTGCCGCCAATGACCATGGTGATCTTCGGCACGCCCACGGTGGACACCGCCGTGACCAGCTTAGCTCCATCCTTGGCGATGCCGCCTGACTCGTACTTGCGACCGACCATGAATCCCGTGATGTTCTGCAGGAAGATCAATGGAATGCCACGCTGACCGCATAATTCGATAAAATGCGCACCTTTCAGCGAGGATTCACTGAACAGAATCCCGTTATTGGCCACGATGCCAACAGGATAGCCGTGCAAATGTGCAAATCCGCAGGCCAGCGTGGTGCCATAGAGCCGTTTGAATTCGTCAAACTCGCTGCCGTCGACGATACGTGCGATCACCTCACGCACATCGTAGGGTGCCCGGATATCCGCGGGGATGACGCCGTAGATCTCCGCGGGATCGTATCGCGGTGGCACCGGTTTGCGGAGATTCAGGCTGATGGGTTTGGTGCGGTTCAGGCCCGCCACAATACGCCGACAGATCGAAAGGGCGTGGCGATCATTCTGCGCATAGTGATCGACCACGCCTGACGTGCGGGCATGGACGTCGGCACCACCCAGATCCTCGGCCGACACGATCTCTCCCGTTGCCGCCTGTACCAAGGGTGGCCCGCCAAGGAAGATGGTGCCCTGCTTGCGAACGATAATGCTCTCGTCCGACATCGCAGGCACGTAAGCCCCGCCCGCGGTGCAACTGCCCATCACCACGGCGATCTGGGGAATGCCATCCGCCGACATCGTCGCCTGGTTGAAGAAGATGCGGCCAAAATGATCCCGGTCCGGAAAGATCTCATCCTGCATCGGCAGGAAGGCGCCGCCCGAGTCTACAAGATAGATGCAAGGCAGCCGGTTCTTCAGCGCGATTTCCTGCGCGCGCAGATGCTTCTTGACCGTGGTCGGGAAGTAGGTGCCCCCTTTCACGGTCGCGTCATTCGCCACGACGACACATTCACGGCCCGAGATTCTGCCAATGCCCGTGACAATGCCAGCGGAATGGACATCGCCCCCATACAGGTCATAGGCCGCGAGTTGCGACAGTTCCAGGAATGGTGTGCCGGGGTCGATCAGACCCGCGACCCGATCCCGTGCCAACAGCTTGCCACGCGACAGGTGACGGTCCCGCGCAACCGTACCGCCGCCCATTTCAGCATCGGCGATCCTGGCGCGCAGATCGTCCACGGCTGCACGCATGGCAGCGGCATTGGTGGCGAACTCCTCGCCGCGCGTGTTGATCGAACTCCGGATCGTCATGCCGTCTCCGCAAACATTTCCCGCCCGATCAGCATGCGGCGAATTTCCGACGTGCCTGCACCGATCTCATATAATTTTGCATCGCGCAGCAATCGCCCGGTTGGATACTCATTGATATAGCCATTGCCACCGAGTGCCTGGATCGCCTCCAACGCCATCCAGGTTGCTTTCTCGGCCGCGTACAGGATCGCGCCCGCGGCATCTTTTCGGGTTGTCTGGCCCCGATCGCAGGCCCGCGCCACGGCGTACACGTAAGCCTTGCAGGCGTTCATGGTCGTATACATGTCGGCAAGCTTGCCCTGCATCAGTTGGAATTCACCGATTGCCTGGCCGAACTGCTTGCGCTCGTGCACGTAGGGTACGACAACATCCATGCACGCCTGCATGATGCCCAACGGGCCAGCGGCCAAGACCGCCCGTTCGTAATCAAGGCCGCTCATGAGGACATTGACACCGCGGCCGACCTGGCCCAGCACGTTCTCCTCCGGCACCTCGCAGTCCTGGAAAACCAACTCGCAGGTGTTTGATCCGCGCATGCCCAGCTTGTCCAGCTTTTGCGCGGTCGAAAATCCTTTAAATCCCTTTTCGACCAGGAACGCGGTCATGCCGCGCGGGCCAGCGGTCGGGTCAGTCTTGGCGTAGATCACCAGCACGTTCGCATCAGGCCCGTTGGTGATCCACATCTTGCTACCGTTCAAGACGTAACGATCGCCTTTCCGATCGGCGCGGGTACGCATCGAAACGACATCCGATCCCGCGCCGGGCTCGCTCATGGCCAGGGCGCCGACGGCCGAACCGTTGATCAGCCCAGGCAGATAGCGGCGCTTCTGCTCCTCGGTGCCATTCCGACGGATCTGATTCACACACAGGTTGGAGTGTGCGCCATATGAAAGCCCTACGCTCGCTGATGCGCGACTTATTTCTTCCATTGCAACGACGTGTTCCAGGTAACCCATGCCGGCGCCGCCGTACTCCTCCTCGACGGTCACGCCAAGCACGCCCAACGCACCCATCTTTGGCCATAGATCCATGGGAAACGCGTTGTCACGATCGATATCCGCGGCACGGGGCGCGATCTCGGTCGACGAGAACGCCTCGACCTGCGTCCGCAGCATGTCGGCCGTCTCCCCCAGATCAAAATCGAGGCTCGGCAGGCGATTGGGAATGGCGGCCATTCTGGGTCTTGTGTCCGGTTTCACGCGGCGTCAGGGTGCCCCATTTCAGGGGACCGGGCATAGGGGGAATACGAGAGCCGTATTCCCCCCGCGCGAATGCTCACCTGAACGAATAGACCGACAGCGCGTTGTCGTGCAGCAATTGGCGTTTTTCCACTTCGGTCATCTGAAACCGCCAGGCCAAATGAGGATCATCGAAGTCCCAGTGCGGATAGTCACTGGAATAGACCATGCGGTCCCAACCGATCCACTCGAACACACGACGTAGGTCGTCCGGATGTTCCGGTTCCTCGACCGGTTGCGTCGCGTACCACAGATTGGTCCTCAGATAATCGGACGGTTTGCGCTGCAGGTCCGGAACCTCATCGCGCAGCTTGGCCCAATGCTTGTCCAACCGCCAACCAAGCTGCGGCACCCAGCCGAACCCGCCCTCTATCAGCACGATCTTCAGGCTCGGGAACCGATCGAACACCCCTTCCAGGATCAGGCTGGTCGCCTGGTTCATCATCGAATGCGTCAGCATCTGATGATCTTCGACGTAGAATTGCGGCCAACCCGATGGTGATGGCGCACTTGTCATCGGGCCGCCGACATGCAACCCGATCGACAGACCATGCGCCACCGCGGCTTCAAAGATCGGCCAGTATTTCCGCCGCCCAATCGGCTCCGCCGATTTGGAGCCGAGCTGGATCTGGCAGAAACGCCAGTCGTCAGCACGCTTTTCGATTTCCCGCACCGATGCGGTCGCATCCTCAGCCGGGATCAGGATCGACGCCCGCAGCCTGGGTTCGGGATCCACGAACTCGATGGCCTGCCAGTCATTCATCGCGGATGACAGCGCGGCCGCGAGGTCAAGGTTGCGCGACGTGTTGCCGCCCAGCAACGGCTCCAGCACGCCGTAGGAGATGTTGTACGGGTCCAGCAATTGTTCCCGCAGGAAATCCACATCGGACCCGGGCGGAGAACCATCAGGCGGAAATGAATCCCGGCGCGACAGGAATGGCTGGAACCGCGGGTACGTGCCACGGCCGGCATAGGGGCTGGTCGTGAACTGTCCATACTCCGCGACATGCTTGCGCCAGCGCGCGGACAGGTACTTGTTCAGTGCCCCGGGTTTCGGGAACGGATGCACATCGCAATCGATGATACCGTATTTGCTATTGGCATCCGCGCGGTGCTGCGCGACATCGACAGGCGCGTTCATGGCACGGTCTCCATCAGTCTTGGGTAGGTGGCCAGCGGGTTATCCGTTCGCATCTTTCGCAGCAGGGATTCGGGCACGCCCTGCGGAACAATCGCATCACCCTCGAACTGCCAGTGCGGGTAGTCCGAGGAAAACAACAGCATGTCATCGCTGTCGATCTGTTCGACAACATGAGCAACGGTGTCGGCATCCGGTGCATCGAAGGGTTGCATCGTCATCCGAATATTGTTCCGGATGATCTCGCCGGGTGACTGCTTGACCCATGGTACCTCGGCGCGAACCCCGCGCCAGGTCTTGATGGCACGCCAGATGAAGCCTGGCAGCCAACTGACACCGGATTCGATCAATACGAACTTGAGGTCCGGGAACTTCGTGAAAACGCCGTTCGAAACCAGGCTTAGCAACTGATCTTCGAACAATTGGCTGTTCGCGACGTAGTCGTGCAGGTAGTGCGACGTCCACCCGGTCGAGGTCGGAGCATAGCGGTACATGCTGCCCGCATGGATGCCAATTGGCAGACGGTGACGGACCGCCGCCTCGTAGATCGGCCAGTAATAGTTCCGCCCCAGCATCATCTCACAAGCCGCTGGCATCAGTATCTGCACGAATCGTTTGTCGCCGGCCAGACGCTCGATTTCCTCCGCCGCCATATGCGGCGCCTGTGCGGGGATGACGATGCTGGCACGCAGGCGGGGTTCCTTATTCAGCCAATGCTCGACGATCCAGTCATTCACCGCCGAACAGATCGCCGCGCCCATCGATTCGCTGACCGCGACCTGGCCACCTGTGAGAGGATTGCAGATCGCGAGACCGATCCCGAAACGGTCCAGCGCATGTTCGCGCATCTTCTCCAGGCTGCCACCCGGTCTCTGCCCGGGAACACGCCAATCCGGCCGGCAGGTGATGGGTGCGCCGAGCGGGTAGCTCATCATGTCGAAGCCATCCAGTCCGCGGTCAATGAATGATTCCCGCCAGAAATCGTTCATATAGGGCAGCAGGGCGTGGATATCAGGCACGCCCGGGTGAATGTCGCAGTCGATCACAGGTGCCGTCGTCACGGTGTCAACCCTTGCCAATGCCCACGCGACGCGTGATGCGCCACACGTCGGACGCGCCCCTGGGAACCGTACCCATCGGGCTTCTCCGCCCCAGGATGGACCGGGACAGGGCGGATCGCAACGTCGGGATGCAAGGTCGCGCGGAGGCACGCCTCAGGCGCATGGTTGTAGACCCGGTGCGGCGGCGTCTACGCTCTATTCCTCGCTCGAACGCGCGTCCCACCGGCATCGGAACCTTGCCCATGAAGATCGTCAAAGTCACCGCCATTCCCATGTCCGCCCCAGTGCCGCTGGACAAGCGACATCGGACGGACCTCGGCACCAAGGTCAAGAGCGACGCGACCCTGATCCAGGTGGAAACCGACAACGGCCTCGTGGGTATCGGTGCGGCATTGGGAACGCCGCCGATTGTCGCCGCGATCGTCAAGCACGAGTTGGCGCCCGAATGCATCGAGGAAGACCCACTGTTTTCGGAGCGTATTTTCGAAAAGATGTATAACGGATCGCGGGCGAAGCCCGCGCTGGAACGCGGCGTGACCCAGGCCGATGAAAGTCGACGCCGCGGGGTCATCATGGAGGCGATCTCAGGCGTCGACATCGCGATCTGGGACGTGAAGGCGCAAGCCCTGGGGATTCCGCTCTATCAGGCTCTGGGTGCTGTGCGTAGCGCGGTTCGTGGCTACGCCAGTGGCGGGTGGGCACCAGGGGACGAGGCGGAAGCCGAACTCGCCGGCTATGCCGCCAAGGGCTTCACGGCCGCCAAGATGCGGGTGGTCGGCCGAGACGGATTCTCGATCGAAAACTGCGTGCGACGCGTCCGCGCGGCGCGTCGGGGCATCGGTCCAAACGTGGAACTGATGATCGACGCGCATGGCTCATTGGAAGTCGCGACTGCCATCAAACTGGCACGAGAGCTTGAACAATACGACATCGCCTGGTTCGAGGAACCTGTGACACCGGACGATCATGCGGGCCAGGCGGAGGTCCGGCGTGCGACTACCATCCCGATTGCGTCAGGAGAGCGGGAGTTCACGCGCTTCGATTTCCAGGATCTGTTGGAGCGGCGGGCGTTGGACATCGCACAACCGGATGTCGCCCGCGCGGGCGGCATGACGGAGATTCGCCGGATCGCCGCCCTGACATCCGCGCATGGCGTACGCCTCGCCCCGCACGCCTGGGGCAGTGGGGTTTTGTTCGCCGCAAGCATCCACGTTGCGATGGCCAGCCCCAACTGCCACATCCTGGAGGTGACGCAAGGTCACATGCCGATGATGTGGGAACTGTTCAACGAGCCATTCGACATCCGTCCCGATGGTATGGTGCATGCCCCTGATCGGCCGGGGCTGGGTTTCACGCTGCGGCGGGACGCTTTGGACCAGTTTCGCTATGTCGACGGGCCGGAATACGAGTTCTAATCAAACCCACGCGACACCACGCACGGCCTGACGCGTGGGCGCATGGTACCCACCCAGGATGGGCGAACGAGCAAAAACCATGCATGGTGATCCTGACCAGACTGCCCAGGGGGAATGCCATGACACCAACAGAAGCACTACGCACGGTTCTGCCGACTGTCGGTTGGACACCGGGTATGGCCGACAAGGTTTCGTTTTCCAACGATGCGGACCCCATTCTACCGACACCGTTTCGCATCGCCACGGCCGGCGCGGCCACACTCGGCGCCACCGGACTGGCCGTCGATGACTTATGGACGCTGCGCACCGGTCGGCATCAGTCCATCGCGGTCGATGTCCGCCATTCCACCGCTTCCCTGCGCTCCGGCCATTACATGAAGCTCGGCGACGGGGAGGTGTCGGCGCGTCGTAACTCCATTATGGGTGTCTATCCAACAAAGGATGGGCGTTGGTCATACCTGCACTGCAACTTTCCCAACCACCGGGCAGCCGCCCTGTCGGTTCTGGGCGTGCCGGAAGACAAGGACGCGGTTGCCAAAGCCGTCCTGAACTGGAATGCCCAAGACCTGGAGGAAGCGATCATCGGTGCCAAGGGTGCCGGCGGCATGGTTCGCACAAAGGCCGAGTGGGCCACACATCCCCAGGCAGCAGCCTTGAATGCCTTGCCCCTGATGGAGGTCATCAAGATCGGTGAGGCGCCGCCCGAAGCCTTGCCCCCGGGCAGCCGTCCGCTGTCAGGCGTCCGCGTGCTTGATCTGACCCGGGTGCTGGCAGGTCCGACCTGCGCGCGCACGCTCGCCGAACATGGCGCGGATGTGTTGAAGATCACCGCGCAACATTTGCCCAACCTCGGCTACCAGGAGTGGGACACCGGGCACGGCAAACTGTCAGCGCAACTCGATCTGCGCCAGGCCGGTGACCTGGCGACGCTGAAATCGCTCGTCAAAGACACTGACATCTTCTCCCAAGGCTATCGCCCCGGGACGCTCGGCTCACGCGGACTTAGCCCGGAGGAATTGGCGGCGCTGCGGCCAGGTCTTGTATACGTATCGCTATGTGCCTTCGGCCACGAAGGTCCTTGGGCGTCACGCCGTGGCTTCGACACCGTGGTGCAGACCGTCAGCGGTATCACACATCGCCAGGCAGAGGTCGTGCCGGCCAAGACCCCTGGTCCGCAATTCTATCCCGTCTCTGCCATCGACTATTGCACCGGCTATCTCATGGCCTTTGGTGCCATGGTCGCGCTGGGACGTCGGGTGCGGGAAGGTGGCAGTTGGATGGTCCGCATTTCCCTGGCGCAGGTCGGAAAATGGATTGTCGATCTGGGCGAAGTGCCAGAAGCCGCGGCCCGTTCAGCGCCGGAGGAGTTTGCGCGAGAAGAACTGGATCGCTGGTCGATGGTGTCGCAGACGCCGTCGGGTCCGCTGAAGCACCTCGGTCCGGTGGTGCAACTTTCGGAAACCAAGCCGTTTTGGTCCCGGCCATCGGTCCCGTTGGGCCATCACAAGGCCGAATGGCCCGCGCGCGGTCAGTAGCCTTCCAACAGAAGCCGCCGCCACGCCGCGAACATGGTTGCCTGGTCGAAATCCCTTTCGGCCTTGGCACGGTTCGCGGCACCCAGTTTCTCACGCAGCGCAGGGTCCTGCACTAGGCGCGTCAAGCTCCCGGCCAAGCCTTCCACGCCGTTGCGCGTGACGAACGTGGCATTCGCGGAATCCACCATGACCCGCACATCGCCCACATCAGTCGACGCAATCGGCAGGCAAGCGGCCATCGCTTCCAGCACCACGATCGGCATCTGCTCGGTGTCTGACGACAGAGCAAAGATGTCGAAATTCGCCAGATGGGCCGGGATCATATTGCTATGGCCCAGAAAGTCGACGCGGTCCGCAACCTCCAACGCGCGAGCCAGGGCTTCGAGTTCGCCCCGGCATTCGCCATCGCCCACGATTCCTATCGCAAGATGCCCCCCGCGTACGGCAAGTTCGGCGATTTCAAAACAGCCGCCCCGCTCAGTGCTCACATCCTGCCGTTCATCGAACAGGATGCGCTTTACCGCGCCTTGCAAAAGTCCGAGGATCTCGAC
>WBZQ01002781.1_pt1 | contig 11082 bp, 9 predicted proteins | sample 5204251 | NCBI WGS metagenome assembly WBZQ01 (sample SAMN12412402, study PRJNA552823) | activated sludge metagenome | isolation source: activated sludge from nitrification reactor of wastewater treatment plant... | place: USA: Virginia | collected 2017-09 | reverse complement strand
CGGGCCGCCGACGATGGCGCCGCCGAAGAACACGTGCTCGCCCGACTCCACGATGAGGCGCCGTTGCGACTCACCGGCACCGGTCTTCGAGTACTCCCCCACCAGATCGGCGATGGCGTCGACGTCGGGGTCGGCGCGGTAGCGCGCCTCTTCGGCCTTCGCCTCCGCGTCGGTGCCGCGCAGCACGAAGTTCACCGCCGTCCAGATCTGCAGCGGCTCGGCGCGGTGCGCGGCGGCGGCGCGGTAGCGCGCCGTGAACTCGGCCAGGCCCCAGCGACCACCCTCGTAGCCGAACCCCGAGTGCTTCAGCCCACCGAAGGGCGCCAGTGGCATCAGGTCCATGTGCTGGTTTACCCAACCGGTACCACATTCGAGCTGCTGCACGATCTGCTCGGCGCGGGCGCGGTCCGCGCTCCACACCGACCCACCCAGCCCGAAGTGCGTCGCGTTGGCTTGGGCGATGGCGTCTTCGACGTCGTGGAACCGCATCACCGGTAGCGCCGTCCCGAACTGCTCCTCGTCGACCAGACGCATGCCGGCCTCGGCCTCGGTCACGATCGTCGGCGGGTAGAAATAGCCGGGACCGTCGGCGCGCGCGCCGCCCACCTCGATGCGGGCGCCTCGGGCGCGGGCATCATCCACCAGCGCGGCCAGCCGCTCGACCTGCGGGCGGTTGTTGAGCGGCCCGATGCGTGTCTCCGGATCGCGGCCCGGCCCGACCTTGACACTGCGGGCGCGGGCCACCAGGCGCTCGACGAGCGGAGCGAAGACGCGCTCGTGCACGTAGAGTCGCTTGATCGCGACGCAGACCTGGCCGGCGTTCGAGAACGCGCTCCAGAAGAGTGCCTCGGCCACCCTGTCGGGGTCGACATCGCCCAGCACGATCGCCGGGTCGTTGCCACCGAGTTCCAGCGTGACGCGCTTGAGATCCGTCGCCGCCGCGGCCATCACGTGCCGGCCGGTCGCCGCCGAGCCGGTGAACGACACCTTGCGCACGGCTGGATGGGCGACCAGCGCGGCACCCAGCTCGCCACCGCCGGCTAGCACGTTGAGCACACCCGGGGGCAGACACGGTGCGAGGATCTCCGCCACGAGCAGGGTGGCGAGTGGTGTGAAGGGCGAGGGCTTGGCGACCACCGTGTTGCCGGCCAGCAGAGCCGGGGCCAGCTTCCACGACAACAACGCGATCGGATAGTTCCATGGGGTGATGGCGGCCACGGGTCCGAGTGCGCGGCGCACGACGCGGATGCGGCGCCGGTCGTCGTCGACCAGTGTCTCGTCCTCGATCGGCAGGTGTGCGAACGCGCGCAGCCAGGCGACCGCACCAAGGACCTCGCCCAGCGCGTCGTGACGCGGCTTGCCCTGCTCGGAGACCAGCAGGCTCGCAACCTCGTCGGCGCGCGCCTTCAGCGCGGCGGCACAGCGTGTGAGCGCCTCACGCCGCGCTGCGAGATCCTGACGCCAACTCGGAAAAGCGCGCACGGCCGCCGCCAGGGCTTCGTCGAGTTGCGCTGGCGTGGCCCGTGGGCACAGGGCAAACGGCGCGCCGAGCGCGGGATCGATCACGGGGTCGCACTCGGGCGTGTCGACCAGTCGGCCATCGATGAGCAGACGCTGGTTGGCGTGCATGGGTCATCAGGATACATCGCGGCGTCGCGTGCGGCCGGCGCGACTCAACCCAGGCGCGTGGCCACATCATCGGGGATCGGTCGCACCACCAGGCGCCCGTCGGCGCCTTTGGCCACACAGGCCACTTTGAGTTTGCCCGAGGCGATCGCGACTTGATCACGCGTGATCGCGCAGTTGTACGTGATCGTGTGGCGGGTCAAGCCTTCGACGCGCAGGGCGATCTCGAACTCGTCCTCGTAGCGCAGTGGCGCGTGGTAGTCGCATGAGCAGGCGACCCGAGGCCAACCGACACCGGTGCTGGGTGCGTTGCTCAACCCGGCCGCGCGCCACAGCGCGTGTTCGGCTTCCTCCATGTACAGGAAGAAGCGGCTGAAGTGCACCAGGCCGGCGCCGTCCGTCTCGTGGAACTGCACCAGGCGCTTCACGCGAATCTCGGCGGGCATGCGTCGCTCCTGCTCTTCGATGCAGCAAGCCTTCGTCCTGGGCTGCGCGGCACCGCGGTCGTGTCTGGCGCAACCCTCGAGCGGGGACTGCTACGGCGTCCCCAACTTCGCCAACGCAGCGACTCCGGACGCCGGGCATGACAACCCACATGCGTTGCAATTGGCTGCGGCACGGACCGTCGCATACAATTTGCGCCGCTCACCAACACCACGCACGCAGAGCCACCCGAGCGATGAACGAAGCCACGTCCGCCCCGACGTTTGGTGAACCACCTGCGACCGAGCGCGAAGCGCGCGTGAACCTGGCGGCGCTCTACCGCCTGTTCGATCACTTCGGCTGGACCGATCTGACCTACACGCATCTGTCGGCGCGGCTGGCGGGCGCGCCGCCACGCTACCTGATCAACCCGTACGGTCTGTTGTTCGAAGAGGTCACAGCTTCGAACCTCTTGAGCGTCGACTTTGCAGGTCAAGTGCTGTGCGGCCGCCACCCGTACAACCACGCAGGTCACGTCATCCACAGTGCCGTGCTGCGCGCGCGCCCCGAGATCCACTATGTCCTGCACGGCCACACGCGCGCCACCGTGGCGGTGTCGGCGCTGGCCAGCGGGCTGCTGCCGTTGTCGCAGGCCGCGCTGATAGTGCGTTCGACCCTGGCCTACCACGACTACGGCGTGACGGACGACACGCCCGAGGAAGGCCAGCGGCTGGTCGCGGATCTGGGCGCGTGCCACGTGATGCTGTTGCGCAACCACGGCACGCTGGTCTGCGGGCGCACGCCGGGGGAGGCGTTCCTCTACCAGCACTTCCTGCAAGCGGCCTGCGAGATCCAGCTCGACGTGTTGCGCGCGGGCAGTGCCTTCGTCACGCCCTCGGACGCCGCCGCCGCGGCCATCGCGGAGTGGGCCGCGCCGCGCACCCGCCCCTGGGGCGATACGCAGTGGGCGGCGCTCCTGCGGCTGCTGGAGCGCAAGGCTCCGTCCTACCGCGACTGAGCCGCGCGCCGCTCTCAAGGCCGCGCGCCGCGCGCGGCGTGCCGTTCGCGCAGCACGCGCTTGAAGATCTTGCCCGAGTCGTCGCGCGGCAACTCATCGGAGATCTCGATCAGGCGGGGCAGCTTGAAGCGCGCCAGACGCTGGCCGAGGAAGGCGCGCAGTTCCTCGGGCGACACGGCACACTCCGGGCGCGTCTGGACGACAGCGGCCGGCACCTGGCCCAGATCATCATCGGGAATGCCGAACACCGCGCAGTCGAGCACCGCGGGATGCGCGCACAAGGCAGCCTCCACCTCGGCGGGCCAGATCTTGACGCCACCCGCGATCACGAGATCCTGGCGGCGATCGCACAGGAACAGGTAGCCGTCCTCGTCGAGGTAGCCGATGTCGCCGGTCGTCACCAGCCCGTCGCGCTCGATCAGCGCGCGCTGCTCGTCGGCGTGGTGGTAAGTGAAGTCGGGCACCGCCCCCAGGCTCATGTAGACGTGGCCTTCGTGGCGCGGCGGCCGTTCCTGGCCGTGCTCGTCGTAGATGCGCACGCTGCGGCCGGGCCAGGGTCGGCCCACCGTACCGACGCGCGCCAACCACTCGGCGCTGCTCGAGCGTGACACCAGGCCGGTCTCGGAGGTCCCGTAGTACTCGTGCACGATCGGACCCCACCACTCGATCAGGCGACGCTTGACGTCGGGGGGGCACGGCGCCGCGCCGTGGATCACGAACTCGGGCGACGACAGGTCGAAGCGTCCACGCACCGCGTCGGGCAACTGCACCAGGCGCTGCATCATCGTGGGCACGAGGTGCAGGTGTGTCAGCCGCTCGCGCTCGATCGATGCCAGCAGGCGCTGCGCGTCGAAGCGTGGCTCCAGCAGCACGCTGCCGCCCACCTGCAGGGCCGAGTAGGCGTAGGTCGACTGCACGCTGTGGTACAGCGGACCGATCATCGACGTGCGCAGACCTGGCCGCAGGCCAAACCATGTCGCTCGCAGGTGGGCGTAGCTCTCGCGCTGATCCGGGCGCACGGGCGCACGACGCACGGCCTTGGGACGTCCGGTAGTGCCGGAGGTGTAGAACATGCTGCCGTGCAGCGCGCGCGGCCGGCCGCTCCAGAGGGGCGCCTGCGCGAGCCACTGGTCCCAGTCGAGCTGCCCCGCGGGGACCCGTGCCTGCTCCGCCGGGATGGCGTAGGACGCGCACACCTCGGGGGGTGTGGCCGCCACGAGCACGGTCAGCTCGGCGGGCAGCACGTCACGCACGCGCTCCAGCAGATCGGCGTGGATCAAGAGATGGCTGGCGCCGGAGTCGCGCAGGATGTAGCCCACCTCCTGCGCCGTGTAGTGCCAGTTGATCGGCACGCAGTAGGCGCCCGCGCTGCCAGTGGCCAGCATGCATTCGAGGAACGGCAGGTCGTTGCGCAGCATGACCGCGATGGCTCCGCCCTCACGCAGGCCCGAGGTCAGCAGCGCGTTCGCCGCGCGGCCCGCCCGTTCCGCCAGCGCCGCGCGCGTCAGGGAGCGAGTGCCACTGCGCACCACGCCGTCCGGCTGTGGCGCGCGCTCGTGCTCCAACCCAGGGCTCAAGGCTTGGGGGGCCGCGCCGCCGCCAGTGCGCTCCAGGCGCTGTCAGGCAGCTCGAGCAGGTGATTGAAGCCGTTGCCGCGATAGCGCAGTCCGCCGTCGATCACGATGCACTCACCGTTGATGTAGGTCGAGTTCGGGCTCACAAGGAACGCGACCAGGTCGGCCAGCTCCTCGGGGCGACCGAAGCGCTGCAGAGGGTGTCGAGCCAGCATGCCGGCCTCGACCTCGGCCGACGGGACCAGCCGCTGCCAGGCACCCTCGGTGGGGAAGGGACCCGGCGCGATCGCGTTGACGCGAATGCCGTGGTGCGCCCACTCCACGGCCAGCGAGCGCGTCATGGCCAGCACGCCCGCTTTGGCGCAGGCCGACGGTACGACGAAGCCCGAGCCGGTCTCGGCATAGGTCGCCACGATGTTCAGCACGTGGCCGGGTCGACCCGCGGCGATCCAGCGACGCCCCAACTCGAGCGTGCAATGGAAGGTGCCGTGCAACACGCTGGCAACCACCGAGGCGAACGCGTTGGGTGACAGCGTCTCGGTGCGGGCGATGAAGTTGCCGGCCGCGTTGTTGATCAGCGTCGTGACCTGGCCGAAGCGCTGCTCCGCGGCTTGCACCGCGGCGGCCACGGCCGCGGGCTCGCGCACGTCGCAGCCCGCGTAGCCACAAAGGGCGCCCGCGGCCTCGATGTCGGTGGCGGCCGTTCGCAGGCGCTCGACGTTGCGCCCGACCAGGAACAGACGCGCGCCCAGTCCGGCCAGGCGACGCGCCATGGCGAGACCCAGGCCGCTGCCGCCGCCGGTCACGAACACGACCTGGTCGCGCAGCACGTCCGCCGTGAACATCGTCACCTCGCGCGCCTGCAGGCGCCCTCAGACCAGGTGCGGCATGACCTCGTCGGTGAACAGCGTGAACGACGTGTGGCTCAGCGGCGCGAGCATCAGATAGCGCAACTGGGCGGTATCGCGCAGCCGCTCGAGCTGAGCGCGCACGCGTGCCGGCGAGCCGTGGATCATCACCTCGTCCAGATAGCGCTCGAGCTTGGTGGCGCGGTCCATGGTCAAGATGGACTGATCGGGCGAGTCGGGCCGCGTGGCTTTGGTCGGGTTCATGTAGCTGCCCACCAACCACTCGGCGCCGGACCGTGCGATCTGCTCGGCGGCCGCGTCGCTCGGCGCCACCGCGACGAAGCGCGCCATCGGGATCTCGCGCTCGCCGAAGGCGTGGCCGGCCTCCGCCAGCGACTGGCGGTACAGGTCGTAGTGGCCCAGGTTCTCCTCGAAGGTCGCGTGCGGTCCGAGCAGCACGGAGAAGCCGTGTTTGCCAGCCCAACGCAGCGCGCTCGGCGAGCCGGCAGCCAGCCAGACCGGTGGGTGCGGCTGCTGCAGCGGCTTCGGTAGCACTTCGACGTTCTCGAAGCGCCAGTACGGGCTGTTCCAACTGACGCGCTCGCTCGTCCAGGCCGCCAGCACGATCTCGACGGCGTCGTGAAAACGCCTGGCGCTCTCCGCGACCGGCACGCCGAAGACCTCGAACTCGGTCGGGTCGAAGCCGCGTCCCGCGCCCCAGTTCACACGGCCCCCCGAGAGCACGTCGAGCAGCGCGACCTCTTCGGCCAGGCGCAGCGGATGATAGAAGGCGGCCAGCGACACGCCCATGCCGATGCGCAGCCGGCGCGTGCGGTGCGCCACATGCACGCCCATCATGTGCACCGACGGGCACACGCTGTAGCCGGTGAAGTGGTGCTCGGCCAGCCAGACGGCGTCGTAGCCGGCCTGCTCCATGATGTCGATGCGTTGCAGCGCACGTTCGTAGACCGTCTGCAAGGAGACGCGTCGCTCGGGCCAACTGAAGAACTGCAGGACGCCGAATTTCATTGGCATCAGGCCGCGAGCATTGAAGAGCGCGAGGCGCGCATGATACTGTCCGCGCTCGCGCTAGACAAGCGGAGCAAGCTCTCCAAGTGCCCAGTCCAGTCATCGTCGAAGCCGTACGCACACCGCTCGGACGTCGTCAGGGCGGCTTGTCCGGTGGCCACGCGGCGCACCTGTTGGGACACGTACAACAGGCTCTGCTCGAGCGCACGGGCGTGGCCCCCGAGTCGGTCGGCCAAATCGTCGGCGGCTGCGTCACCCAGGTCGGCGAGCAGGGTTTCAACGTGACCCGCATGGCCTGGCTTGCCAAGCACCTGCCCTATGCGGTCGGGGCCACGACGGTCGATGCTCAGTGCGGGTCCTCGCAGCAGGCCGGCCATCTCGTCCACAACATGATCGCCGCGGGCGTGATCGACACCGGCATCTCGTGCGGCGTCGAGGCCATGAGCCGGGTCGAGATCGGTGCCAACACGCGCAACGGCCCCGGCCATCCCAAGCCCGAAGACTTCCCCTACGATCTGCCGGATCGCTTCACGGCGGCCGAGCGCATCGCGCGCCGGCACGGCTTCACGCGTGCCGATGCCGATACTTTCGGCCTGGGGTCGCACGAGCGCGCGCTGCGTGCCGTCGCGTCCGGCGCCTACACGCGCGAGATCGTGCCCATCGAGGTGCCCGTGATGGCGGGCTCGGGGCCGACCGGGGCGACGCGAGTGGTGAGTCGCGATGAGGGGCCGCGGGTCACCAGTGCCGAACGCTTGGCCGAGTTGAAGCTGGTGCGCGAGGACGGCATCCACACGGCCGGCACGATCTGTCAGATCTCGGATGGCGCGGCGGCCGTGCTGTGGATGGACGAGCAGAAGGCCCGCGCGCTGGGTTTGCGTCCGCGTGCGCGCCTGCGCGCCCAGGTGCTGGTGGGCAGCGATCCCTACTTTCACATCGATGGCCCGATCCCCGCCACGGCCGCGGCGCTGGCTCAGGCCGGCATGACCATCGCGGACATCGATCGCTTCGAGATCAACGAAGCTTTTGCCGCGGTCGTGTTGGCATGGCTGCGGGTCTACGACGCCGATCCCGCCAAGCTCAACGTCAACGGTGGCGCGATCGCCCTCGGCCACCCCATGGGCGCGACCGGCAGCCGGTTGACGGCCAGCGTGTTGCACGAGCTGGAGCGTTCCGGCACCGGCACGGCCTTGGTCACGATGTGCTGTGGCGGTGCCATCGCGACCGCCTCGATCTTCGAGCGCATCTGAGTTCGCGCGTCCTCGAGGTTTAGATAACCGCAGCCGCGCGCAACTCCGCCAAACGCTCGGGCGCGTAGCCGAGCAAACCCTCGTAGACGTCGCGGTTGTGTTCACCCGCGCGCGGCGGCCTCGCACAGCGCGCGGCAGGCGCGCCGGAAAGTCGGAACGGCGGCGCTCCGACGGGCACGGCGCCGAGCCCGGGGCTCTCGAGATCCACCTCCAGCAGCATGCCGCCCGCTCGCACCTGCGGATCGGCTGGCACCTCGGCCGTCGAGCGATACACGCCGCAAGGCACGTGGGCCGCGTCGAGCGCGGCCAGAACCTCGGCGACCGTGCGTGCCCGCATCCAGTCCGCCACCAGCGGATCCACGCGACCACGCTGCTCGAAGCGCGCCCCATGCGTCTGCAAGTCGAGGTCGGTCAAAAGCGCCGCTTGTCCAATCAGGCGCATCAGCGCGCGCCAAGTGCCTTCCGTGGCGCAAGCCACGTACACGTAGCCGTCGCGACAGCGATACAGGTCGCTGGGTCCAATGTAGGCCGCGCGATTGCCCAGACGCGGCCGCTCGCGACCTGCCACCACAGCCTCAGCAATCATGGGGGCCATGAAGCTCACCGCCGTTTGCAGGAGCGCGCAGTCGACGCTCTGGCCCAGGCCCGTCGCGTCGCGCTGCCGCAGCGCCAGCAACGTGCCGAGCGCAGCGCTCAGACCGGTGCTGTAATCCACCCAGGGCACGCCCGCACGTAGCGGCGCGTCGCCGTCGAAACCGCTCACGGCCGCCGCACCCGAGGTGGCCTGGGCCATGGGATCGAAGCCGCCGCGTTCGGCGTGGGGACCCAAGGTGCCGTAGCAAGAGATGCCGGTGTAGATGATGTCGGGGCGCGCCGCGCGTACCTGCGCGTACTCGACCCCGAGCGCGGCCGCTGCGCCGGGGCTGAAGTTGTGCAGGAACACGTCGGCGTGTGTGATCAGCTCGAAAAGCACGGCGTGCCCTGCCGGCTGGCGCAAGTCGAGCGTGATGCCGCGCTTGTTGCGCGCCAGGTTCGGATAGACGAAGTTCTCCCCGTTCGCGCCGGTCAGCCCGATGCGCCGATCCTCGTCACCGCCCGGGCGCTCGACGCGGATCACCTCGGCGCCCATGTCGGCCAGCAGCAGGCCGCAGTACGGCGCAGCGACGAAGCGGCCCAGGTCGAGCACGCGCAGTCCGTGCAGCGCGCCGTGGCTCAGCGCGGAAACCACCGACGCGTGGCTCACAACGTCATGCCGCCATCGATCTGGAAGACCTGACCGGTGATGTAGGCCGCGCGCTCGGAAAGCAGGAACGCGACCAACTCGGCCACCTCGTCGGCTTGGCCGAAGCGCTTCAGCGGGATCTGCTGCAACGCACGCGTGCGGCCCTTGTCCTCCAGATCGCGCGTCATGTCGGTCTCGATGAAGCCCGGAGCCACGACATTGACGCGAATGCCGTGCCCGGCCACTTCCTTGGCCAGCGACTTGCTGAGCCCGACGATGCCGGCTTTGGTCGCGGCGTAGTTGGTCTGCCCCGCGTGCCCGTACACGCCCGCGATCGACGACATGTTGACGATCGCGCCCGCGCGCCGCTTCAGGAACCGGAACACGACCGTGTGGCACACGTTCCACGTGCCGGTGAGGTTGGTGTCGAGCACCTGCGACCAGGCCTCGGGCGACATGAGCGCGAGCGGAGCGTCACGCACCACGCCGGCGTTGTTGACGAGCAGGGTCAGCGGTCCGAGCGTTTGCTCGGCGGCCTGCACGAAGTGTTCGACCGCGCTGCCGCTGGCCACGTCGCAGGCCGCGAAGAAGCAGTTCACACCGAGCGCGCGCAGCTCACGCTCGGTGGCCGCGGCCTCGTCGCTCGCGGCCCGGAAGCAACCGGCGATGGCATGGCCCTCACGCGCCAGGCGCAGTGCGATGCTGCGGCCAATGCCGCGCGAGGCGCCGGTGATCAAGGCAACACCGTTCTCACTCATGGAAACTCGCTGAAGATGTCGTGGCCCGCAGGTCGCCGACGCTCACCGGTACGCCAAGCCTACGCGAAAGCGGCTGGCATCGACTTGATACCGTTCATGAAGTTCGACGCCAGGCGCGCGACCGGTCCCACGATCTGCAGGCGTTCGAGATGCGGTCGTAGGGCGTCCAGCAGCAGCGCGCCTTCGACCCGCGCCAACCCGGCACCGAGGCAGAAGTGCGGGCCGATGCCGAAGGCCACGTGCGGGTTCGGGGAGCGCGTCAGGTCGAGGCGCGCGGGTTGTGTGAAGACGCGCTCGTCATGGTTGGCCGACACGTAGTAAAGCACCAACTTGTCCCCGGCCCGCACGTGCGCACCTTCGAACTCCAAGTCACGCGTGGCCGTGCGCCTGAACTGCATCACCGGAGACACGAAGCGCAACAACTCCTCGACGGCCGTGCGCGTCAGCTCGGGAGCCGCGACCAGGCGGCGGCGCTCGTCGGGCCACTCGTGCAACGCCAAGAGGCTTCCGGAAAGGAAATGCCGCGTCGACTCGTTGCCACCCACCACGAGCAGCAGCCACAGGTTGCAGAATTCGAGATCGGTCAGGCGGCGACCTTCGACCTCGGCGGCCACCAGTGCGCTCACCAGGTCGCCAATCGGGCGACGGCGGCGCTCGCGCGCCAGCTCGGTCGCGTAGGCGAAGGCTTCCCGATAGGTCTGCTGGTAGACGTCCACGCTGCCGCCCCCGAACTCCGGGTCGTCGAAGCCCACCAGGTTGTTGCTCCAGCGAAACATGAGCGCGCGATCCTCGCGCGGCATGCCCAGCAGATCGGCCAGCACGAGCAGCGGCAGCTCGGCCGCCAGGTCGGCCACCACGTCGAAGCTGCCGCGCGCGCAGGCGCGCGCGACCAGAGCTTCGGCGTGAGCCTGGATGCCGGCCTGCAACTGGCGCACGGCGGCAGGCGTGAACGCGGCGTTCACCAGTTGCCGGAGAGTGGCGTGCTGGGGTGCGTCCATGCTGATCAGCAGTTGGCGCGTGCGCTCGAGGTCGTAGGGCGACTTGGGGTCGGCCATGAAGGCCCCACGCAACGCCGACGAAAAGGGCTCGGGCTTGCGTGCGATGGCGCTGACCGCCGCGTGGTGCGTGACCGCCCAGTAGCCCGCGCCGCCGACACTGTGACCACTCGAAGCACCGCTGTGGCGCCACAGCGCGACCTCTTCGACCCAGGTCAGCGGCGCCAGGGCGCGCAGGCGCGCGAACTCCGCGTGGGGCACCCCCGCGCGATAGATCGCAGGGTCGGAGATGACGTTCGACTGGCTGACGCGCGTCATGAGTCGCCGCGGTGGCCGCGCACT
>WBZQ01002779.1_pt1 | contig 11083 bp, 7 predicted proteins | sample 5204251 | NCBI WGS metagenome assembly WBZQ01 (sample SAMN12412402, study PRJNA552823) | activated sludge metagenome | isolation source: activated sludge from nitrification reactor of wastewater treatment plant... | place: USA: Virginia | collected 2017-09 | reverse complement strand
AGCACGGCCTCTCGGAATAATCGTTACTTTATGAACCGGATCAGTCTTAGGTAACAATTGAGCCACTACGGCATGTCCTGATTCATGATAAGCAGTATTCTTGCGCTCATGCTCAGGCATCACCATTGAACGTCGTTCTGCACCCATAAAAATTTTGTCTTTTGCACGTTCAAAATCATCCATATCGACCAGACGTTTGTTACTTCTGGCAGCAAATAACGCTGCTTCATTGACCAAATTTGCAAGATCTGCACCTGACATACCGGGTGTACCACGGGCCAAAATATCTGCTTTTACATCGGGCGAAAGTGGTACTTTGCGCATATGCACATGAAGAATTTGCTCACGTCCACGGATATCAGGCAATGGTACCGTGACTTGACGATCGAAACGACCAGGACGTAGCAATGCTGGGTCTAATACATCAGGTCGATTGGTCGCAGCGATGACAATTACTCCCATAGCCCCTTCAAATCCATCCATCTCAACCAATAATTGATTCAGAGTTTGCTCCCGCTCATCGTTACCCCCCCCCAAGCCTGCACCACGCTGACGGCCAACCGCATCAATCTCATCAATAAAAATAATGCAAGGAGCATGTTTTTTAGCTTGCTCAAACATATCACGTACTCTGGAAGCACCTACACCAACAAACATTTCAACAAAATCAGACCCAGAAATACTAAAAAAAGGAACTTGTGCCTCACCAGCAATCGCGCGAGCAAGCAGCGTTTTACCCGTTCCTGGGCTACCCACCATCAATACACCACGCGGAATACGCCCACCTAACTTCTGAAACTTAGAAGGATCTCTTAAAAATTCGACTAATTCAGCAACCTCTTCTTTCGCTTCTTCACAACCAGCAACATCATTGAAAGTAACTGTATTAGCTGATTTATCCAACATGCGCGCTTTGCTTTTACCAAAGGAAAAAGCACCACCATTACGTCCACCTCCTTGCATTTGCCGCATAAAGAAAATCCAGACCGCAATGAGCAACAGCATTGGAAACCATGAAATAAAGATACTCATCAACATTGAGGGTTCTTCTTCTGGTTTAGCTTCCACAATAACACCGGCTTTTAACAAATCACTCACCATCCAAGGATCGGATGGTGCATAGGTCGTAAAGCGACGCCCGTCAGACTTCGTGCCTTTAAGAGTACGTCCTTCAATAACTACTTTAGCAATTCTACCTTGATTCAATTCAGCGATAAATTGAGAGTATTCCATCGGTACTTGCGTCGGTTGACGTACGCTAAATTGATTAAATACTGTCATCAACACAAGTGCAATCACTAGCCAAATGGCCATATTTTTTATTAAGTTATTCAAAATAGCTCCTTGGTTTGCACCTTAAACATCGGTTAATTATTCTAACTCTATTTTTAAAAATATAATACAACAGAGTTATACACTACTCATCTCTTTCTAAAATAGTAAAAAACTCCACTTACTTTGTTTATTTCTGTCTCATCATTCAGAAATTTATCTATTTAATCTCAATCCTCAGTCACGATTTATTTATTTTCTTCATTCCCAACAAATACAATTCATTACTACGGTTACGTGAAGCTTTAGGTTTTCTTATTAGTACATTCTTAAAGAGTGAACGCATATCGCGCAAATAAGAATCAAATTCACTCCCTTGAAAAACTTTGACCAAAAAATTCCCATCGAAGTTCAGTTGCTCTACGGCAAAAAGTAATGCCAATTCTGCTAGATACATACTTTTTGCTTGATCGTTCACCACGATACCACTAATATTTGGTGCCATGTCAGAAATTACAAGATCGGGTTGATTGTTACCTAGTTTTTCCTTAAGTTTAGAAACTGCGCTCTCTTCACGAAAATCGTCTTGTATGAATTCGACGCCAGGTAACGGGGCCATATCCAAGATATCTAATGCGACAACTAAACCTTGGTCGCCCATGATGCGACGGACGACTTGAGACCAACTTCCAGGAGCCGCACCTAAATCAACGACAGTCATGCTTGGTTTAATTAATTGGTCTCGCTCGACAATTTCAAGTAGCTTGTAAGCCGCACGAGAGCGATAGCCGTGCTTCTTTGCTTGCTTGACATAGAAATCACTCACATGCTCTCGCATCCAAACTTTGCTGGTTTTCCCTTGCTTCATCCAGTAAAATGAAATTTTTGATGGAATTTATGTTAACACTGACTATTGCTCAAAAGCGAGAGCTCAAAGCACGTGCTCACCCTATCAATCCTGTCGTAATTATCGGCAAAACAGGATTAACAACGAATGTTATCAAAGAACTTAATTGCGCCCTTCTAAGCCATGAGCTAATTAAAGTTAAGGCCCAAGTAGATGATCGCACAATTAGAAATGCACTTTTTGAAGAAACCTGTCAACAACTTGGTGCTGCGCCTGTACAGCATATTGGCAAAATTTTTGTGATCTACCGCCCTAAACCTGAAGACTCGAATATTAAATTAATAAAACAGCGTTCCGAAAAAAATAAGCGTTCCTCAATTCATCGAACGAAACGTAGCTTTCAAAGCTAACCTTCAGAAGTTGTTATCAATTTACCCAAACATCAAATATACTTTACATTCAATATTTCGTATTCTCGAAGACCGCCTGGCGCCTGCACCTCAGCAACATCACCTGAGTATTTACCAATTAAAGCACGAGACACTGGAGAACTAATTGATATCTTTCCTTCTTTAATATTCGCCTCATCGTCGCCCACTATTTGATAAGTAACCATATCACCGCTTTGCAAATCCTCCAGCTCAATGGTGGCACCGAATACACAAGCCCCATCCGCATTAATCAATGCCGGGTTAATAATTTGTGCGCTAGAAAGTTTACTTTCTAATTCAGCTATCCGTCCTTCAATGAATCCTTGCCTTTCCTTTGCTGCATCGTACTCAGCATTCTCTGAGAGATCACCATGCGAGCGAGCTTCAGCAATTGCAGCGATTACCGCGGGACGATGCATCGTTTTCATTTCATGCAATTCTTTACGTAGCGCCTCTGCACCTACGACTGTGATTGGAATAGTACTCATCGTGACTTTTACCTTTTACAATAACTGGTTTTATCATTAATTAGCGGTAGCTAAAGGAGTGGCACATAGCTTTAGCTGAGCATGTAATTTTTGTAAGTTATACGTTTGTAATTCGTGTTTATTATTGGCTATACCAACACAAGCAGCACGCGCTCCCGCCAAAGTTGTGTAATAAGTAACTTTACCTTGTAGTGCAGCGCGACGGATGGAATAGGAATCACGAATCGCGCTTGGCTGATTTTTTACCGTATTAATAATCAAGCTAATTTCACCATTCTTAATCATATCAACAATATGCGGTCGCCCCTCTGCAACTTTATTAATAGTAACCACACTAATGCCGGCTTCTTTGATGGCTGCCGCAGTGCCACGGGTAGCATAAACGGTGAACCCAAGTTCCGCAAGCGTCCGAGCGATTTCAACCGCATCCAGTTTGTCTGAACGCTTTACACTGATAAAAATTTTACCAGTGGTCGGCAATCGCACATCGGCAGCCAATTGAGACTTAACAAAAGCTTCTGCAAAAGTCACGCCCATTCCCATTACTTCACCCGTTGATTTCATTTCTGGTCCAAGTATGGTATCAACCCCGGAAAGCTTGATAAAAGGAAAAACAGCTTCTTTGATCGAATAATAGTGAGGTACAATTTCTCCGGTTATTCCTTGTTCAATTAATGTTCTACCCGTCATACAACGAGCCGCGATTTTCGCCAACTGCAACCCAGTCGCCTTCGAAATAAACGGCACAGTACGAGAAGCCCTAGGGTTCACTTCAAGTACATATACCGTGTTATCTTGGATCGCAAACTGCACATTCATCAATCCCACGACTTGCAGCGCACGCGCCATCTCTCCCGTTTGACGCCGCAACTCAGCCAACAACTCTCGTGACAAATTAAATGTTGGCAAAGCACACGCTGAATCTCCAGAATGCACCCCTGCTTGTTCTATGTGTTCCATGATTCCACCGATTAAAACAGTTTCACCATCATAGATTGCATCAACATCCACTTCGGTAGCATTATTCAGAAAATGATCCAATAAAACTGGAGAATCATTAGAAACCTTTACCGCCTCTCGCATATAGCGCTCTAAATCGGCCTTTTCATGCACAATTTCCATCGCACGGCCACCTAAAACATAGCTTGGTCTCACCACCAGCGGATAACCGATTTCTTCAGCCGCTAGCAAAGCCTCATCAGGGCTACGAGCTGTTCGGTTAGGCGGCTGCTCGAGCCCCAACTGCTGAAGTGTACGCTGAAAACGTTCTCGGTCTTCGGCGCAATCAATCATATCCGGACTAGTACCGATAATGGGTACGCCACAGGCTTGCAAATCACGGGCAAGCTTTAAAGGCGTTTGCCCACCATACTGTACGATTACACCTTCAGGTTTTTCGATTGCTGCAATTTCAAGTACGTCCTCTAGAGTAAGCGGTTCGAAATAAAGCCGATCAGAAATATCGTAATCAGTCGAAACGGTTTCCGGATTACAGTTAATCATGATGGTTTCAAAACCATCTTCGCGCAAAGCCAGAGCTGCATGCACACAACAATAATCAAACTCGATACCTTGCCCGATCCGGTTTGGACCACCTCCCAGCACCATCACTTTTCTATTATGCGTAGGACGCGATTCACATTCATCTTCATACGTTGAATACATATACGCCGTATTGGTTGCAAACTCGGCCGCACACGTATCAATTCGCTTATAGACCGGATGCAATCCGAAGCTATGACGATGCTCCCGTATCATGGTTTGATGTGTTCTGAGTAACTTTGCTAAACGCCGGTCGGAAAAACCACTGCGCTTCAACTTACGTAAAGCTTGCTGATCCAACAAAGATAAATCAGTCTCTTTAAGTGCTTGTTCCTGTTTCACCAGATCTTCTATTTGTGCAAGAAACCAGATATCGATATGCGTCAATTGATGAATCTCTTCTATCGACATAGCACAGCGAAAAGCATCTGCAATGAACCAAATTCTTTCGGGACCAGGGTTCGCCAATTCACTACGAATAAAATCCAGATCCGTAGTTTTTTCATCCAAACCATCAACCCCCGTCTCCAAGCCCCTTAATGCCTTCTGTAAGGATTCTTGAAACGTACGGCCAATCGCCATAACCTCACCAACGGATTTCATTTGAGTCGTCAAGCGATCATTAGTTTGTGGAAATTTTTCAAAAGCAAAACGTGGCACTTTTGTCACAACGTAATCTATGGTAGGCTCAAACGAAACCGGTGTAATGCCGCCCGTAATATCATTACCAAGCTCGTCTAAGGTATAACCCACAGCAAGCTTTGCCGCTACCTTTGCGATAGGAAATCCAGTCGCTTTAGAAGCAAGGGCAGATGAACGAGATACACGTGGATTCATCTCTATCACCAACATACGACCATCATCAGGATTGATGGCAAACTGCACATTTGAACCGCCAGTTTCTACACCAATTTCACGCAATACCGCAATCGCTGCATTACGCATCAATTGATATTCTTTATCAGTCAGTGTTTGGGCTGGCGCCACAGTAATCGAATCACCGGTATGCACTCCCATCGCATCGACATTTTCAATGGAGCATACAATAATGCAATTATCCTGTTTATCCCTAACCACTTCCATTTCAAATTCTTTCCAACCGATTACTGACTCTTCAATCAGCAATTCCTTGGTTGGAGAAGCATCTAGGCCACGCTCACAAATCGATAAAAACTCTTCCCGGTTGTAGGCAATTCCTCCGCCGCTCCCCCCCATAGTAAATGAAGGCCGGATAATAACCGGATAACCGACCATTGCTTGCACTTGCAAAGCTTCTTCCATGCTATGCGCCACGGCAGAACGAGCAGAACTCAAACCGATACGGGTCATGGCTTGCTTGAATTTTTCCCGGTCCTCGGCCATATCAATGGCTTCTCTCGAAGCACCGATGAGTTCAACGCCATATTTTTTCAAAACACCGTGCTTTACTAGATCCAAAGCACAATTGAGCGCCGTTTGTCCGCCCATGGTAGGCAACAAAGCTTCGGGCCGCTCTATCGCAATAATTTTTTCCACCATAGCCCAGGTGATTGGTTCAATATAGGTCGCATCAGCCATTTCCGGATCGGTCATGATAGTCGCCGGATTGGAATTAACCAAAACAATCCGATAACCTTCTTCTCTCAAGGCTTTACAGGCTTGCACACCAGAGTAATCAAACTCACAGGCCTGACCGATGACAATCGGTCCAGCGCCAATAATGAGAATAGATTTTATGTCGGTACGTTTAGGCATGCTTTTTCTAAAAATGAATCCATTAGTTCGAGTTTTCTACAATGGAAAAGCCATCATGGAATTGAAACTTTGTAAGTTTCCATGGCCTTAATGAAACGATCAAATAGATAGTCAGCCTCGTGAGGCCCGGGGCTAGCTTCGGGATGGCCCTGAAAACAAAATACTGCCTTATCGATAAACTCGAAACCCTGCAAGCTCCCATCAAATAATGACTTGTGAGTAATTCGTATATTTTTTGGCAACGATTCCGCATCCACTGCGAAACCATGATTCTGGCTAGTGATCATCACCTTACCACTCATGACATCCTGAACCGGATGATTAGCACCTCGATGTCCAAATTTCATTTTTACAGTTCGTGCGCCAACGGCCAAACCTAGCACTTGATGTCCTAAGCAGATACCAAAAATAGGTATCTTACCTTCCAATAATATTCGCACTGCTGAAATCGCATAATCACAGGGTTCCGGATCTCCAGGACCATTAGAAAGGAATATACCGTCTGGATGCAACGCCAATGCCTCCTGCGCAGAAGTCTGAGCCGGTAGCACGGTAATTCTGCATCCTCGTTGCGCCAACTTGCGTAACATGGTGCGCTTAATTCCAAAATCATACGCCGCAACATGATATCGGCAATCCTTACGAGTCGTATAAGTCTCGCCAAGTAACCACTCCCCCTCACTCCAGTTGTAAGGCTTTTGGCAACTAACCACCTTGGCAAGGTCCATTCCGGATAGACCCGGAAATGCTCTAGCAGCCTGCAGGGCTTGTTGTTCATTAACGAGCTCACCTGCCATTATGCAACCGGATTGAGCACCTTTTTCGCGTACAATTCGCGTCAGTTTTCGCGTATCAATCTCAGCAATCGCCACAACATTCTGAAACTTCAAAAACTCCTGCAGCGTTTGTGTTTTACGATGATTACTGGCAACTAAAGAAAGATCCCGTATGACCAGGCCAGCGGCATATATTTTTTCAATATTCCCTGATTCAATATCATGCGAATTTGTACCGGTATTCCCAATATGTGGATAGGTCAAGGTAATGATCTGCTGGCAATAAGAAGGATCCGTCAATATTTCCTGATACCCTGTCATTGCTGTATTAAAAGCAACCTCACCAACAGTAATTCCTGGAACCCCAATAGACACGCCATAAAAAATGGTCCCATCCGCAAGTACTAAGATGGCGCGCTGATAGTGTGACAAAAAAAACTCCTTGGAAATCAACGAGATATAGTGATAGTGATAATGCAAGCCTGTTTAAGGTAATACCTTGCTTATAGGCAACGATTATACTTGAAATGAGCATGCTTTGGCATCTTACTGCACAATGCACAGGCATCAATTGCTTTGCATAAATAAGATAAGTTTAAATAACGCTATTGATAAAACATAAAAAATCAACATATACTTTTCCTTCATATACGTTGTAATAATTTTTTAGGGTGAGCGAAAACCCTCACTGCAATTAAATCACCTCACTCAAAAAAACACATTGCAACCAATTACATTTATGCTGTCCCAATAAGGGCACACCATACTAATCAAATCTCAAAAACCTTTAACCAGGGAGAAATTATTTATGCGTACATTAATCATCATTGTGTTAGTCATTTTTGTTGCAGGTTACATCACTTTAATGATGCAGCATTTCTAATTTTTAAAGCATTAAATATTAAAATATACAGTGAGATAGGTTTATATTTCGCATTGCGTGAATTTTTTTAACTTTAAACCCATCACTTCAAGTTCACTGTATGAAATTATTTAAATTCAACTGCATGTTTTTTATATTACTTGCAGTTGTTACTCTGTTAGCTCACTTTCATATCGAACGATTCCAATCCACAGGCGTTGAATTATTAACCACCTCATGGTCTACCCGCGCTTCCGCAAAGAGTCAGGTCGATATCAGCAAAGACTTTATTCGTATTTCCTCGAATGATCCGAAAATGGTAACTTCCGTGTTTCAATATCTACAGCACGTTCCTCATGGTCAGTTAGTGATGTTCTCAGCGGAAATAAAAAGCCATAATGTTACCAAGGGAGCGCACCCTTGGAATACCGCTAGAGTCGCGATAACACAAAAAATTGACGGAACACACGATCAATACCTACCACTAGCAATCGAATCACTGGTTGGCACGAATGAATGGAAGACATATCAAGAGCATTTTTACATTCCTCCAGATGCAAAGACTGTCCGTTTCTCAGTGGAAATGCACCATGCAACTGGATCACTTGAGATCAAGAATTGGCGCTTATACCCTGTCATACAATTGACACCGTATTCATGGAGCAGAGATATTATCCTGTATACATGGAGCGGTTTTTTTATGGTACTAATCGGCTCTTGTTTCTATACTCAGCGAAAAAAATTATTACTACACTTCTTACTGATCTCTTTTTTTGCTGCCATTATTATTGGCGTAAGTTTACCTGGTGATATCAAAACATTCATATTTGAAAATATCGACATTCAAATTGACAACGCCAATCCACTATTTAGCCCTATCAGTGTTTTACCATGGGATTTATCCAAAGTCGGGCACTTTGTTTTTTTTCTGGGATTTGGATTAGTGCTACGATTGACCGCCAGTGATGCCAACACATGGAAAGTTTTAACAATAATCGTTATGATGGCATGCGGCACTGAGCTGGTCCAAATTTATATCGATGGACGAACACCACGCGTAAGTGATGTTTTAATCGATACAATGGGTGGCGCTCTCGGTATCTTCATTGCAAGCATCGTATTCCCATTCAACCCGAAATACTAAAATCATACTATTAATACTCGCTCGGACAATTAATTGGAGTTTCTAAACTTAACATTTGGCATCAAAAAACGACCATACACAAATTATTTATAAATCATCGCGTATCATTGACTCACTCAGATTGCGTTATGATCAAAAAAATGTGGTAACTCACATCGCAAAATTAGAAATTAGTGGTATCAATTTCGATAAATCTAAATATAATTTCTGTGTTTCTGCGTTTAACTAGGTAAGATCAATTATTTGGTTTGTCATTTACGCAGGAGGTCTTCACAATGAGTGATAAATTTTTTTCTTATGGAGAGAAACAATGAGATTTACCAACAACAAAGCATTTACAGCTATTATTCTTTTATCAGCCACAGTCACACTATTCGCTTGTAAACCGATTATTGAACCCAAACACAAACAAAATAAAGATGCAGCGGCCGAACCTGCTAAAGCAGCAGATGCAGCACCAGCGCCAACAACCCCAGTGGTGCCAGCTCCCACAACCGACACAATTGACGATGTTAAAAACGTACCAGTCCTGCCAGGCTCAGGAGTGGTTGATAGCGCAATCAACGATGCTGAAATGATGGTCGAGGAAGCCGCAGAAAATGTAGCTGCAGCTACACAATTAACAAAAGATGCTAGTAGTACAAATGCTGCAGATGATGACGATGATGTGGTGCTCTCATCCCCCAAATTGATGCGCCAAATACAGCAAGCATTAACCGATCGTGGTTTTAATCCAGGACCAATAGATGGTAGAGGCGGCGCAAGAACAAAAGCCGCTCTTAGTAATTTCCAAGATCAACATGATATTCCTCCCGGCAAATTAACTAAAAAGACACTACGTTTGCTAGGTGTTAATTTCTAATTGCAGTAAAAAATAGCGGTATAAAGTTACACCTTATTTTCATCAAAGCATCAGGAAAGCATAAGTTTTCCTGGTGTATTTCGCTTCTTCATTTTGTCGCAATCATTAAAACTGTAGTCTTTCGATTTGTTGTATCCATTTCACTTTTCAGCATAACCATCTTATATTTAATGCTTTTTATTGATTTAAATTTGCCATCATAAAAAGCATGTTTTATAGTGCTGGCTAATAAATTGATTGAAACATGATCTATGCGCGAGGTTGCCTCGTTCATTCCATGAATCTGTTCAATCGAAGAACCAATATTTATCAAGCATGCCCTTATTTAAAAAATTCAAGGAGGTTTTTAATGGGAGTTCCATTACGCCAACAAATTGCAGTTGGCACTTACTTAATCAAACAAAAATTAAAAGGCGTCAAAAAATATCCATTAGTTCTCATGTTGGAACCATTGTTCCGTTGTAATCTTGCTTGTGCAGGTTGCGGAAAAATTGCACATTCTGAAGACATACTGGACCAAAGACTATCCTACGACGAATGCATGCATGCCGTTGATGAATGCGGTGCGCCTATGGTTTCAATTCCTGGCGGTGAACCATTGCTCCATAAAGAAATGCCACAAATCGTTGAAGGCATCATCCGGCGTAAAAAATATGTCTATTTGTGCACTAATGCGCTGCTATTGAAAAAACGCATTAACGATTACAAACCTTCTCCCTACCTCACATTTTCTATTCATTTAGATGGCATGAAAGAACGTCATGATGCTTCGGTATGCCAAGATGGCGTATTTGACCGTGCCGTTGAAGCCATTCAACTGGCTTTGAGCAAAGGATTTAGAGTAACCGTTAATTGCACACTATTTCAAGGTGAAACGCCGGAAGATGTCGCTGAATTTCTTGATTACGCGATGGAATTAGGGGTTGAAGCCGCTACGATTGCTCCCGGATTTAGCTATGAAAAAGCACCCAAGCAAGATGTATTTATCAAAAGCAAAGATACCAAAGCCCTGTTCCGCGGTATTTTCGAACTGGGTAAAAAATTAAAACGCAAATGGCGCCTAAATCATTCTGCACTCTATTTGGATTATCTAGCAGGCAATCAAAATTACAACTGCACACCTTG
>WBZQ01001488.1_pt2 | contig 11085 bp, 6 predicted proteins | sample 5204251 | NCBI WGS metagenome assembly WBZQ01 (sample SAMN12412402, study PRJNA552823) | activated sludge metagenome | isolation source: activated sludge from nitrification reactor of wastewater treatment plant... | place: USA: Virginia | collected 2017-09 | reverse complement strand
TCTTTTCTGGCCGCCATGAGTCATGAGATCCGTACGCCGATGAATGGGGTGATCGGCATGATTGACGTGCTCAGGCAAACCAGTTTAAGCGGGTATCAGATGGAAATGGCCAATCTGATACGTGACTCCGCGTATGCCTTACTTGCAATTATTGAAGATATCCTGGATTTTTCTAAAATTGAGGCAGGTAAACTGGAAATCGAGAAAATTCCGATGTCGCTTGCCAGCATAGTCGAGAATGCGTGCGGTATGTTGGCGCATCTGGCATTGAACAAGAAAGTGGAACTGACCCTGTTTATTGATCCCGAAATTCCGGAAAATGTATTGGGTGATCCGCTACGTCTTCGCCAAGTACTGGTGAATATCATCAACAATGCCATAAAATTTTCCAGTAAGCAGGAGAAACAGGGCAAGGTATCGGTACGGGTATTATTGACGGAATCCAATCCAGATCAGGTAGTGGTGAGCTTCCATATAACCGATAATGGCATCGGTATGAATAAAGAGATGCAGGAGAAGCTGTTCAAGTCCTTTTCACAAGGCGATCCATCCACAACACGGCGCTTTGGCGGAACTGGGCTCGGCTTGGCGATTTCTCATCATCTAGCGGAGTTGATGGATGCTGAAATAACTGTGCAAAGTGAACCGCAGCAAGGCTCCACTTTTATTATACAAATGCCCTTCAAGCCGTTACCGTCAGCAGCCGGTGCAGACCACAGGATGGCCGAGGGTCTTGACGGTATGAACTGTTTGATATTGGGTGACAACGACAGATTGAGTAATGATCTAGCTGTTTACTTAAGAAGTGCTGGTGCAAAGGTTGAACAAGTACCTGATCTCGATAGGGTCGATCAATTTATTCAGGATCTTGTTCCAGGCTTATGGCTCGTTGTTGTTGACGCAGGGCAGCATGTGTCCTTAATTAAGGAATTACGTGCTGCATTTAGTGCTCGTTCTAAAAAAACACAGGATACATTACAACTCAGCACCGAGCCCCGTTTTGTCGTGATTAAGCGTGGTCGCCGCCGGCAAGCGCGCATTGAGGATATCGATATCATTACGTTGGATGGCGATGTCATGTATCGCCAATCTTTACTACGGGCGATGGCGATTGCGGCTGGTAAGGTGGAAGTAAGTACGGAAACTACGCCGCTTATCAATTCACATAAGCCGGCGCCGGTGCCGATGTCGCGTGATGAGGCTTTGCGACAGGGTAAGCTTATTTTGGTGGCGGAAGACAATGACATCAATCAGAAAGTAATTCGCCAGCAACTTAATCTGCTCGGTTATGCTGCAGATATTGCAAACGATGGGCGCGAAGCGCTGAAGCGATTACAGAACTGTAATTATGCCCTGCTACTAACCGATCTACACATGCCGGAAATGGATGGTTTTGAGCTTACCAAAGAGATTCGCTTCGCGGAATCCGGTCAGAAGCACATTCCAATTGTCGCATTGACTGCAAATGCGTTGAAAGGCGAAAGGGAGCATTGCCTTAACGCTGGCATGGACCATTACCTGAGTAAACCGGTACAGCTTGAGGACTTGCGTCTGGTGCTAGAACAATATTTATCGGTTAGCAAATCAGCAACAGAGGCGGAATCGGTTGTTTCCACAGCCACGAACGAAGCGGAAACGAATATGGTGACGGTCAACGTGCATGTGCTGGAAGAATTGGTCGGCAACGATCCGGCGATGATTCAAGAAATGCTGCTGGATTTTCGCGTTAGTGCTGAAAAAATAGCGATGGAACTACATACAGCCTATCAATTAGGCCAATTTACCACAGTCGGTGCGCTGGCGCATAAACTGAAATCATCCTCACGTTCAGTGGGTGCCCTGGCATTAGGTGAGTTATGTGCAGCAATGGAACAGGCCGGGAAGAATAACGATGTGGCAGAATTAGGGACTCTGATGCTGAAATTTGACGCACAAATGACGGAAGTTAAGGCTTACTTGGATAGATTGTATGCAAAAGACGGGAAAAATTCCTAAGAGAACACTGAAAACTATTTGCGCAAGTGATCTGCAGTATTAAGTGTTACTCAGAAATTCGCCTAACGATAATTTCATTTCACTTGCCGAATTATTCAGCGTTTTTCATCCGGATTTTAAGAGGCAGGGGAATCGTCCAGCAACCCGGCGCGCACTCTGTTTTGCCATTCTTCCATCCAGCGCGGCAAGTCGTCAGGCAGGAGCGGTTTGGATATGAAATTCCCTTGCGCCATATCGCACTCTGTTTGGCGTAAAAGCTCCCAGTCATTGCGATCTTCAACGCCTTCCGCCACGATGTCCATGCCTAGCTGTTTTCCCATCGCCAAACTGGCGTCATAGATGGCACGCAGCGTATCGTCGGTCCAGGCACGATGCACAAAGCCTTGATCTATTTTGAGCTCATTAAATGGAATATCACGTAGTTGCGCCAAGGATGAATGCCCGGTGCCGAAATCATCGATGGACAAATGAAACCGTTTAAGGCGTAGACGAGTTAGAATTTCCAGTGGAATGCGGGCATCGGGCCCCATGACCTGGCTTTCGGTAATTTCGATGACGATTTTTTGTGGTGGTAGATTGTTCTCATGGACGAGATTAACCACCATCTCCTGAAACGTCAGTGAGGCCAAATTATCCATGGTGACATTAATCGACACACGTAATGTTTGTCCATTCCGGTGCCAGTCTCCGGCCTGGGCAATTGCTTGTGTCAACACCAAGCGTGTCAAATCGTCGATCAAATTGTTTTTTTCCGCAATGTGGATAAACTGATCCGGCATGATCAAGCCATCTTGCGGATGATGCCAACGCACTAAGGTTTCAACGCCAATCACGTCGCCGGTTGCTACCGATACTTTGGGCTGGTAATAATTTACCAATTCTTGATGGGTAATGGCCGATTTAATATCGCCTGCGCTATACGTTTTATTGCTGGCTGACAATGGATGGGCCAATGCATCAACTTCCCATCCCAGTAAGATTTCTGATAACTTATTAGGGTCCACTGGTTTGTGCAAATAGCCGAGCATCGGTATTTTGTGCGCATGAACCAGTTTTTCAGCGGTTTTTAACATACGTTCATCTTCACCGCTCACCAAAACCAGCTTACCGTGATACTCCCGATCTACCAAATAGCGAACAAACTCTATACCGTCCATATCCGGCATATTCAGGTCGAGCAGGATCAAATCCGGGCAGGTATCAGCATGGTCGATTTTCTGGAGGGCATCCGAACCGTTATCACAAGTAGTGATAGCAGTATAGCCCAACTTGGCCAGCATTCTTGACAGAAGCTTGAGCATAAAAGTATCGTCGTCAAGGATCAGTATTTTAATGTTAGATGCGCTATTCACGGCTTTTTTTATTTTAGGAATAGATTGAATGCCTAATCACGGTGATTTTTTATGAATATCAGCACACGATCATACACTGTGTAGAGAGAAAGGTGATAATAATCGTTTTCCCCTGAGTGAGAGCGGTCAAAGGGGAGCAATTGATCATTGTTTTTGATTGACACGTGATCTATAAAAAGTTGATTCTTCCGATCAACCATTTCAAATTCCTAGTAAATAATGTAACTCACGACATTGATCGTATGGTAGTTGACAACTACTTGTTCATAAACGAGTCGCATCAGATGATTCAATCGATTGATTTCGTGTCGCCGCTTGAGATTAGATCCGGTTCTGGTACAAAGCAAATCCTTTCAATGGAGTCATGTTCAGAGCATTATCGGCAAATTACCTCACCCGATAAAAATTCTACTTCTACTGGCGGCATATTCGCACCTACTTCATGGGAGCAGGGGGATGAGACTTGGAAGACAGATAATTCCTTCTTACTTAATCGGGGGGATCAGGCATGCGTTATGATAGTTTCAGAGTTAGCTGATGCATCTAATTCGGGTGTGTATAACCCACCGTCCTGGTCAGCCAGGATCAAAAACTACCAGCTGAAACCGTATGACTCGTATCAAACTTACTTTGAAAATAATAACCAGTTGATTGATCACTTTTTAGTGGGGGTGTCTCTTACGTGGCTAGGCGTGTATTGTTTTTTAATTCTCTTCGCGATACTGTTATTTTGGAACCTCTGGATTGCCAGAACCAGCAGTTGGTTAAATTTGAACACGAAGACTGGCGTACTGAGGTGTATCGGAATTGCGCTTCTTTGCATTAGCACATCGGAAATCCTTACTGACTTCTTCGTCAATCGACGTGGCGACATATTTAATCCTTCATTCCTTCCAATTCCTCATATCGCTTGGATCCTATTAATAATACACTTTTTATTCGTCATTTATTTGATGTGGTCAAGAAGAAAAATAGACCAACTCATTTAACTTTATCAAAAACAAGAAAGCAATAGCTCAATCTCCAAAACCATTGCTTTTTTCAAACTACCCATTTAAGATGCTAGCCATTACTTGCTTTCTAAAATGCCCATTAAACGATTGACGGCATAGCAACTCAGAAAGCAGTAATTCAATGGAAACTAGGGTTCCGGTCGGTACAGTCAAGGCGTCAGGTCCAAGAGTTTCCGGTCTCGTGATAACGAGGCTCCACGGAGGGAAAAAAGCCCGGGAGATTAAGGTGTAATGTATCGGAGTACATTACAATCTCGGTAAATCCTTTTTGTATGGAGACTTGTTATGTCAGGTTCTACAAAACCAATCGCTTCACCGCAAGAATCCCATGTAACCGGCGATATGCTCAATCGAAGCATGAGCGTGTGGCATAGCTTTACGCTGGGTTTTGCGGTTGTCTCGCCGGTTGCTGGACTGTATGCAATCATTGGTGTGCAGACTACTGTTGCCGGTGGCGGCTGGTTTGCTGCATTGGCCGTCTGTTTGATGATGCAATTATTGGTGGCTACTGTGTATGCAGAGCTGTCGTCGCAATTTCCGATTGCTGGCGGTGCTTATAAGTGGGCGCGGCAACTCGGGGGTACTATCGCCGGAAACTACGCGGGCGTGATTTATATCTGCTCTACCATTGCCATGGTCACGACAACGGCTTATACCGGTGGTTTTTGGCTTGCGACTTTCAGTGGGTTACCCAGTGAGGGGGGGGGAGTGATGGTGTTTTGGGGTGCGTTATTCCTGCTGCTCTGCACAGCGCTCAATTTGGCGCCTGTCAGTATTTTTAATTGGGTGATCAAACTCGGTGTCTATGCAGAAGTTGTCGGTTCATTCGGCGTAGCGCTCTTGTTATTTTTTTTCTTCCGCCAGCATCCATTCGTAGAATTATTCCAACACATGGGTACTGGAACCGCTCCCAGTGAAATGGCTGCTTTTTTTGCAGCACTGGCGATTTCTGGTTGGGCCTTCATCGGCTTTGACGCGTGTTCCACGACCGCGGAAGAAACTCATCAACCTAAGCGCATGGTGCCACGTGCAATTTTTATGTCTTTAATGGTGGTTGGTACGGTGGTTCTGTTTAATTCGGCAGCACTGATTTTGGCCTTTGAGCATGACACATTAAGGCACTCCAGTCATACATCCGATCCGGTTACACCTTTGATTGCTAGCAGCATTGGAGAGTGGTTTGAAATGCCCTTTCTAGCGATTGTGATGACGGCTTTTCTGGCTTGTGGCGCATCGATGGTTAAATATACTTCGAGAATAGTGTATTCAATGGCGCGAGAAGGCAATATGCCAGCGATATTAAGCGAAGTTACTGCCAGCAAAACACCGCGCAACGCGGTTCTGTTTACGGTTCTACTAGCAGGCTGCGGATTGATTTTCGGACTTAACGATGATGCCGTTGCCACCATTATTGCTTTTGGTACTGGCGGTTTATATGCCATGTTTGCGTTTACGACAGGATTTGCATTGTTTGCTCGCCTTACTGGCCGATGGGATCCTCAACTGGGTGAGTTAAGGCTTGGCGCATGGGGATTGATCATCAATATCCTTGCATTCACTTGGTCGTTGTTTGAGGTCATCAATATCGCCTGGCCACGTCCATATGCTATTTCAGCAGATGCACCGTGGTGGCAATTGTGGGCTACACCGCTGGTTTTGGGTAGCATTCTTACAATCACAACGCTGTATATTCTTTACAAAAAATGGATCAGTGATCAGCGACTATCATAAAAGAGGAATTTATTATGGATCAGAAAAGTACATTGATTTGGAAGCAATTTCTACCTGGGGGGTGTCATTGGTCAGGCATTATCCGTCGCGGCACAACATTGCGGTTAACGGATGCGAATGGTGAGGCCAATGCCGCAGTACTTTTTTTCAATCAAGAAGAAAAACTCGAACGCTACAATATGGCGGATACGCTCAAATCGCAGCACACGTTTCGCTTGACCCAAGGACATGCTTGCCATTCCGATATGGGGCGTATTTTTTGTTGTATTACGGCCGATACGGCTGGTTGGAACGACACGGTATGCGGACTGAGCGATAGTGACTTAATCCAGCAAAAATACGGTACCGCCCGTTATCAAGAACATCGCAATCAAATGTTTCGCAGTGGCCTGGATGGTATGCTGATCGAACTGGGAAAATGGGGCTTGGGGATGCGCGATGTCGTCTCGAACATCAATTTCTTTAGCAAAGTTACTGCCAACGAAACGGGCGAATTGACATTCCATCTTAATCATAGCAAAGCAGGAGATTATGTCGAATTGAGTTTTGTGATGAATACCTTATTGGTATTGTCTGCGGCTCCCCACCCTTTGGATCCAAAGCAGCCCTATCAACCAGGGGCCATTGATTTGGCATTGTTCAATACACCAGCCGAAGTTGCCAATCAATGCTCACAAATCGCCGAGAATATCCGTGCATTACAAAACGCTAAACATTTTTATTGTGAGGGTACGCTATGAACACCACTGATCTTCATACTAACCAATTGGATCCAAATCATGCTGTTGTCAATGAAATCTGCGCAGCTGGGGAACCTTGGAGCAAAATCGTTAAACGTGGCCAAATTTTCCGTATCGTTGATTTGGAAGGCAATCAAGCGGTCGATACGCTATTTTTCAATGCTCATCATGCAGTTGAACGCTATAGTGCTACGCATACCATCCGCGCGCAGAATAATCTATACCTGACGACGGGTAGTAAGCTTTGCTCCAATCTAGGGAACGTGATGCTGACGATCATTGCAGATACTTGCGGACGGCACGATACATTGGGTGGGGCGTGTGCGGCAGAGAGTAATACGGTACGCTATGCATTGGAAAAATTTCCGATGCATAGTTGCCGCGATAATTTTCTGCATGCGTTAGCACATGATTCGGCGTGTGAGCATTTAGGTATGAGCAAGCGGGATATTCCCAGTAACATCAATTTCTTTATGAATGTGCCTGTCACTGAAGAGGGTAGGCTGGAGTTTATTGATGGCATTTCTGCGCCAGGCAAGTATGTTGAAATGCAGGCTGAAATGGATGTGCTGGTATTGATTTCAAATTGTCCGCAACTCAACAATCCCTGTAACGCTTACAATCCGACGCCGATTCGCTTATTAATCTGGGACTCTCTTCGATAAACAGTGATTGAGGCATTGGGCCTCGCTTTGCAGAGAATCATTTTTCAGAAAAGGATGCCATCATGTTCAATAAAATCCTGATTGCCAATCGCGGCGCTATTGCTTGTCGCATTATACGTACTTTACGTCGCATGCAGATTAAGAGCGTTGCGATCTATACGGAAGCGGATGCTTTATCCCAACATGTCCATGCTGCCGATGAAGCCTATTGCATTGGTAAGGATGTTGCATCGCAAAGCTATTTAAATGTCGATAAAGTTTTGGCCATCGCAAAACAAAGCGGTGCCCAAGCGATCCATCCTGGCTATGGTTTTCTCAGTGAGAATGCCGATTTCGCGGAAGCATGCGCCAAGCAAGGTGTTTGTTTTATTGGACCCACACCACAACAAATGCGGGCGTTTGGCTTGAAGCATACGGCACGTGCCATAGCATTGGAGAACCAAGTGCCATTGTTGCCTGGATCGGATTTACTGGATAGTGTCGAGATTGCTTGCCAGCAAGCGAACTACGTCGGTTATCCCGTGATGTTGAAAAGTACCGCCGGCGGTGGCGGTATTGGCATGCGCCTGTGCTGGAGCGAGGATGAATTGATCGGTGCCTATGAGTCGGTCAAGACATTGGCGCAAAACAACTTCAAGGATGCTGGTCTATTTTTGGAAAAATATGTTGAGCGGGCACGCCACATCGAAGTGCAGATTTTTGGTGATGGCAAGGGCCAAGTCGTTGCACTGGGAGAGCGTGATTGTTCGATTCAGCGACGTAATCAAAAAGTGATTGAGGAAACACCTGCACCGAATTTAACGCAGACCATGCGTCAAGCGTTACAAGATACTGCGGTACGTTTGGGTAAAGCCGTTCATTATCAATCTGCAGGCACGGTCGAGTATGTTTTTGATGATGTGCATCAGCAATTTTATTTTCTTGAAGTCAATACACGCTTGCAGGTTGAGCATGGCATCACAGAAGAAGTGACCGGCGTTGATCTGGTTGAATGGATGGTACGGCAAGCCGCAAGTGATTTGCCTGCGCTCGATTCGTTCGCCATTCAGTCCAGTGGTTGTGCGATTCAGGCCCGTGTCTATGCGGAAAATCCTGCCAAAGCATTTCAGCCGTCAACAGGCATTCTCACGGAATCTATTTTTCCCAATAGCGCACGGGTAGAAACTTGGATAGAACGCGGCATCGAAGTTTCTGCATTTTATGATCCGATGCTGGCGAAAGTGATTGTGCATGCCGCCAATCGCTCGGCAGCGATTGATCGATTGCTCGCGGCTTTGGAGGACACCTCGTTACAGGGTATCGAAACCAACTTGGATTATTTACAGCAAATTTTGCAGAGCAGTGTTTTCCGGGACGGGCAGTTTTCTACGCAATTTTTGAACGGATTTCATTATCAACCTACTACTGTTGAAGTGATGCAGCCTGGCGTGCAAACAACGATTCAGGATTATCCAGGGCGTATCGGGTATTGGAATGTTGGTGTGCCACCTTCCGGGCCAATGGATCAATTGGCTTTCCGGCTTGCCAATCGGTTGGTCAATAACGAAAAGAATTGCGCCGGACTTGAAATGATTGTGGCTGGGCCGACGCTGCATTTTAATTGCGATAGTATTATTGCTGTTTGTGGTGCTTCGATGGAAGTATTGCTCGATAATAGGCCGCTACAGCTATGGCAATCGCATGCCATCAAAGCTGGATCGGAATTACAGCTTGGTAAAATTATGCGAACAGGCAGTCGCACTTACCTTGCTGTTCAAGGTGGTTTTCAAGTGCCCGACTATCTCGGTAGCAAATCCACATTTGCCCTAGGCCAATTTGGGGGACATGCGGGACGGGCATTACGGCTTGGCGATGTGTTGCATGTTTGTGCACTCGAATCTTTGCAGGCATTTATTCCACAACGCATGGCGCAACAGTTTATTCCATGTTATAGCCACTATTGGAATATCCACGTATTGTATGGTCCACATGGTGCACCTGATTTTTTTACCGCAGGCGATATCACGCAATTCTTTTCAACTGATTGGAAAGTGCATCACAACTCTAGTCGTACTGGGGTGCGATTAATTGGCCCAAAACCGCAGTGGGCCAGAGCCGATGGTGGTGAGGCTGGCCTACATCCCTCTAATATCCATGATAATGCTTATGCCATTGGTGCGGTAGATTTTACCGGTGATATGCCTATCATCCTGGGGCCTGACGGCCCGAGTTTGGGCGGTTTTGTATGTCCGGTTACAATCGTTCATGCGGAGTTATGGAAGATAGGGCAACTCAGACCCGGTGACCAGGTTCGTTTTCATCCTATCACATTGGAGCAAGCGCTTGCACTGCAGAATCGGCAAGATCAATCTATTGAATTGCTGCAGCCGAATCTGGAGTCAACCATTTCTTCTCCATCTTCGTATCCAGGAAACCCAATTTTGCATTGTATTCCTGGCAAAGATAGGCAAATTCCAATTACTTACCGTCAATCGGGTGACCGTTATGTGTTGATCGAATATGGAGATACCGTTCTTGATCTGAGCTTGCGTTTTCGTGTTCATGTATTGATGGCTGCCCTGCAGCAGGCAATCGAGCAAAAAGAGTTACCTGGTATCGTCGACATGACACCGGGTATTCGTTCGTTACAAGTTCATTTTGATCCACATATGCTTCCACGTAAGCGATTATTGGATTTTTTAACGCTAACCGAGAACCAATTGCCAATGGTTGAAACGATGGAAGTACCATCCCGCATTGTGCATCTGCCATTATCTTGGGACGATCATGCAACGCGGCTGGCTATAGAGAAATACATGCAATCGGTGCGACATGATGCGCCCTGGTGTCCTAGCAATATTGAATTCATCCGCCGCATGAATGGATTGAGTAGTGTCGACGAGGTCAAGCAGATCGTATATCAAGCCAGCTATCTGGTAATGGGGTTGGGGGATGTTTATCTTGGGGCGCCGGTTGCGACTCCGTTGGATCCACGACATCGTTTGGTGACAACAAAATACAATCCGGCGCGTACTTGGACGCCGGAAAATGCGGTTGGGATTGGTGGTGCGTATTTGTGTATCTATGGTATGGAGGGGCCGGGGGGGTATCAATTTGTCGGGCGTACGGTGCCAGTATGGAATCGTTATCATCAGAGCGCGGATTTTAAAGAAGGTAAACCTTGGTTGTTACGTTTCTTTGACCAGATACGTTTCTATCCGGTGAGCGAAAGTGAATTATTGACACTACGCAAAGACCTCTTGACCGGACGTTTTCAATTGCAAGTTGAAGAATCGACATTGAATCTGAAACACTATCATGCTTACTTACAACTACATGCGGCCGATATTGCTGCATTCAAAGCGAAACAGCAAGCTGCGTTTGATGCTGAGCGTCAGAGTTGGAAAATATCTGAGCAATCTATTGCAATTTATGAAGATATGCCTGATTCTGATTCTTCGCAAACGGAATTAAGTTTACCCGAAGGCGTGCAAGAGATCTGTGCGCACATCACCGGCGTGATGTGGAAATTGCTCATACAAGAAGGTGGCTCGATTAAACAAGGAGAGGTTGTTGCTATTATTGAGTCAATGAAAATGGAGTTTTCAAT
>WBZQ01002778.1_pt1 | contig 11092 bp, 7 predicted proteins | sample 5204251 | NCBI WGS metagenome assembly WBZQ01 (sample SAMN12412402, study PRJNA552823) | activated sludge metagenome | isolation source: activated sludge from nitrification reactor of wastewater treatment plant... | place: USA: Virginia | collected 2017-09 | reverse complement strand
TGTCGGTCGGGTCGTAAACCGGACGGGCTTCCAGTGCGGCGATGGCGTCGCTGACCTGAGACATCGGGTTAGCCCAGTAGAGAGGCTCGGATTTTTTCAGGCCGTTTTTGTCGCTGCCACCCAGGTTGAAGTTGAGCGAGAGGTGCGGGAAGTGCAGAATGTCGCGGTAGGTAGTCACTTCGCGGCCTACGTTTTCGTCGCTGTCAAGCAGGTCGGCATTGCCGCCGAAAACGGAGTACACGGTGTGTTCCAGGCCGATATTGAAACGCGGGCTGATGCGCAGAGCCAGGCCCAGACCCAGTTCCATGTGAGCGTTGGTAGTGCCGTCGAGTTCGCCGGCATTGGGCAGGTTATTGTCCTGGGTAATGCCGCGGTACTCGGTGCTGTAGTTGTCCACGCCCAAACCGGCGAACACGTTCACCAGGAGTTTGCGGTAGGGTTTGTTGAAACGGAAGTTGTTGACTGCCACCACGAGCTGGCCGCTACCGGAGATCCAGCTGTTCTCGGAGGTACGCACGTCTTCTTCGTTTTTGGTTTTGAAATAGCTGCCATTGAAACGAACGGAGAAGATATGGTCGAGCGATTTGCGTACATGCAGGCCGCCGCCGAAGCCGGGGAATTTGGAGTCAACGTCGCCAACAACAAAAGGCAGGCCCAGGTCAACACCCAATTCCCACTGATCGGAGGGGGAGAAAGAGCGGTACGTGCCCGACGTCGCGGTTGTCGTCGGCGCATCCTGCGCATGAAGCGCCAGGGAGACCAGGGCAAACAGGAGAACTGAAGATAATTTTCGAACCGTCATAGGGTCACTGCTTTTAAAATGAATGAATGTTAACAGTTTCGTAATTGTTTTTTTCATTTTATGTTCATCAGGGGCGTGAATATTTGGTTTTTTCGGCGCAAGGTCTTACAAGTTTTTGAAAAAGAACACTAAACGCCTAATTTTCTAAGGGCCAAATATAGTGCATCGGATGAAATACGTTGAGGTACCGGATTTATTTGGAACACTTCTTCCAAAGCACGGCGTATGGTGGCGGAAATATCGCCGAAGAGGGCCCGGTCCGTCATAACTGCGTCAGGTTGCATCAAATAGGCAAAAATCCGTGCCATGCCGCAGTTCGCGATAAAGTCCGGGATTAGCCCCGTACGCTCGTCGGTGTACCGGGCTGTGGGGCCGAAAAACACCTCGTCGTCGACGAACGGAACATTGGCCCCGCAAGCTACAACTTCTATGCCGCCTTCCAACAAAGCATCTACCTGGGCGCGCGTCACGAGTTTGGATGCGGCGCCGGGTATGAAAATATCGGCGCCCGCCTTCCATATCTTTTCATTTATCTCGTTGAAAGGCAACAGATTGTCGGCCTTAAGTCGGTTACCTTCCTTATGCAGGAAAAGATTTTTTACTTCTTCCAGCGTCAACCCGCCCGGCTCCAGGATACCGCCGTCGCGGTCGATGATGCCCACGATCCGGACACCCTCTTTGGCCAGGTAGCAGGCAGCGGCCGAAGCCACGTTGCCCCAGCCCTGGATAACCGCCGTTTTCCCGGCGGGTGAAGTGTCGTGGTATAGATCGTAAAAATGCCGCACGGACTCGGCGACACCGTAACCGGTAATGAGATCGGCCACCGCGTACTTGCTGGCTCCACCTTCGGGAACGAACTCCGGGTCTTCCACGAACTTGGTGCAGCCGTACCGCAACTGGCCGATAATATTGATCTGCTGCCCTTCGGAAGGCTTGAGATGGCCCCGCACGATACCTTCCTGCGGATGCCACAACCCCAGCGCTTCCGTAATCGGCACTACGTCTTTGATCTCGTCCACATTCAGGTCGCCGCCGGTGCCGTAGTAGTGTTTCAGGATCGGGAGGGCCGCCCGGTACCAGCGTTCCAGCACTTCCAGCCGGCGTGGGTCGGCAGGGTCGAAATTGATGCCGCTTTTGGCGCCGCCGATGGCCGGGCCGCATACGCTGAACTTGATCTCCATGACCTTGGCCAGCGAAATAACCTCTTCGCGGGTCAGCCCTTTGCGCATCCGGGTACCTCCGCCTGCTGCGCCGTTGCGCAGCGAGTTGATCACGATCCAGCCCTCGGCATCCGTGTCGGCATCATGCCATTCAAAAACGATCTCCGGTACTTTTGCTTTGTACCGGTTGAGCAATTCTTCCATGTAGTGGTGGTGCAGGCCTTGAGGGGAAAATCTTTGATCCTTGACAATCAAGCACTTATTTGCTTAAATGTCTTGTTATACCCGGTTTGGCGGCGCAAAAGTAGAGAAAAAATGGATAGGAATACCGTTTGAAAAAACTGTTTACTTTTCGGCGGCATTTTAATAGCCGGGCGCGGTTCTTTTGAGGCCGGACCTGGGGATAAACAATTGGTTATCAGGCGAAGGCGCCCAGACTTCCTTACCGGCCTGCCGGCCAACCACTACACCTCACAACATGTTGCAAAACTGGCTTACCCCGCTCTCCACGTCGTTTTTGAAACCGTTCGAACGCCTGCCGGACGGGTATTTCGGAAAAAACGTCATCGCTTACCGTGACCAGATCCCCGACCTGAAAAAGGTTAAAGTGGCGCTGATCGGTATCGGCGACAAAGAAGCGAATGCCGTGCGTGAAGCCCTGTACCGGACGGTATTCCCATTTCCCGCCGGTACGGTGGCCGATCTGGGCAACCTGCGCAAGACCGAAACCTCGCTGCTGATTCCCGTGGTGTTCGAACTGCTGAGCGGCAAGGTGCTGCCGGTCCTTATTGCCGGCCGGGACGATCTGGCCCGGGCCCAGTTTTTTGCCTACCAGGAGGCAAAAGCGCTGGTCAATCTGGTCGTAGTCGACGGGAAATTCCGTTTTGGCGCCCCGGACGACGTGTACACCCCCATACTGTCGCCGGTACATCCTCTGCTGTTCAACTTTGGCCTGGTCGGTTATCAGGCTCATCATGCCCCGACCGATTCGATCCGCTTTCTCGGCACCCGCAACTTCGACCACGTACGCCTGGGCAAGTCGCGCGCCGCCATCGAGGAGACCGAGCCCGTCCTGCGCGATGCCGATCTGCTGGCCTTCCACCTCAACGCCCTGAAACAAAGCGAGGCCCCGGGTGCAACCGAGGCCTCGCCGTCGGGCTATTTTACCGAAGAAGCCTGCCAGCTCTGCCGCTACGCCGGCATGAGCGACAAACTCACGTCTTTCGGGATTTACGGCTACACCCCGGCCCGGGACCGCGATGCCCAAACCGCCCAGGTGGCCGCCCAAATGGTCTGGTATTTTCTGGAAGGCTTTTTTAACCGGAAAAACGACTATCCGGTCTCCAAAACCGGCCTGACGGAATACATCGTGGCTTTCCGTCAGTTGAATTACCAGCTTACTTTCTGGAAAAGCGTCAAAAGCGGACGCTGGTGGATGCAGGTACCCGACGCCACGAAGAAAAAACACGAGCGCCACCGGCTCATCCCCTGCTCTTACCAGGACTACCAACTCGCCTGCCGCGAGGAACTGCCGGAACGGCTGATGCAGGCTTTGCAGCGATTCGGCTGATCCGGCTCAGGTTTTGAAGTCCAGCAGCGCCTGTTTTACGTGGGCCTGGAATTCCGCCTCGTCGGTGTCGTTAAAATTCACCTCTACCGGCAGGACGTATACCGGCAATTGGTGTTCCCACAAGAACGCTTCGTGCAGTTCGAGCCGTACCGCATCCTTTTCGGTGGTCAGAATGATCTTGTTGCGTTGCGGTAAAGCTTCGAAACGGCGCACCAGTTCTAACAGGTCGGATTCGTCAAAATAATGGTGATCCTCAAATTCCATGGTCTGCACCGACCCGGCTTCGCTCCCGAGGTACTGCAACAAATAGTCGGTATTGGCAATGGCGCTCACCAGCAACACCTGCGTTTCAAGGTCGAGCGGACGCTTGTTTTCCGGCCGCAGCAACTCGTAGGGCTGCCCGTACCGGTAGTAAGAAAAGTAGATCCGCTGGCGGGGATAGGGGTCGATCTCCAGAATCAGCTCGTAGCGCTGCTGGGGAGTAAGATCGGGCGGGCACTTGGTCACAATAATAATGTCGGCCCGGCGATAACCGTAACGCCACTCACGCAGCCGGCCGGCCGGCAGCAGCCAATCCCGGGTAAAGGGCCGGCTGAACTCGGTGAGCAGAATGTTTAACCCGGGAGTCACCGCCAGGTGCTGAAAAGCGTCGTCCAGCAAAACGCACTGAATTTCCGGGTTGCGCTTGACCAGTTCGGGCACGCCGAGCGCCCGGCTTTCGCTCACGCTGATCGGGATATTCGGAAACTTCCGCTTGAACTGCAGGGGCTCGTCGCCCGACTGTTCGGCGTTGTCGATCACCGAAACGGCCCGGTAGCCCGTGGTGGTGCGGCCATATCCCCGGCTCAGCACGGCAACGCCGATGTACTGATCGAGCCAGCGCAGCAGGTATTCGATGTGCGGGGACTTGCCCGCGCCACCTACCGAAAGGTTGCCTACGGAAATAACCGGCAGGTCGAAGCGGACGCTGCGTAAAGCGCCTACGCGGTACAGCAGGTTGCGTACGCCTACGCCGGCGCCGTACAACAGGGCAAGCGGCAGCAGAAGAATCCGGATGACTATATCGTCGGACATTGCAGGGGCATTTGTCGAGATGGTGATGTAGCGAATTGTTGCTGCGGTCCGAACCACCGCATCAACAAATAAACGATTCCACAACAACAAAAAAATCCCGAAGGCCAACGCCCCCGGGATCAGTTTTGTGGCACCTCCCGGAATCGAACCGGGGACACACGGATTTTCAGTCCGTTGCTCTACCAGCTGAGCTAAAGCGCCATCTGCTTCAAAAGCGGGGCAAAGATAAGGCGACTTTTTACAAACGAGAAAGAGGTAACCGTGATTTTTTAAAAAACCCGTGCTGAAAAAATATTCAAGCGCGCCGGGCTGCGTTTCTTTGGCAGTCATTTGACAAACCGAAAATCAAGCGTTTCGTTCCCGTATGTTCTCCAATTATCTGGGCGCTCCCTTTGTTATACTGTCGCTGATATTCCTCTACATGGCCTGGGAGGTGGACAGCGACTATGCCGTCTGGATGATCCCGACCGTGCTGATCGCTGCCTTTATTTACAGTTTTTCCCCGCAGATCAACTGGTGGTGGTACCGCCGCCGGCCGCCGGAACTGGAATCCGGTCTGACCAGACTGCTGGAGCGCTTTTCGCGGTTTTACCAAAACCTTTCGGCAGAAAACCGGCGCAAATTCCGGGGCCGCGTAGCCATGTTCCGCATCGGAACGGACTGGGAAGCCCTGGCTTTCGAAGACGAATCGGTACCGCCCGACGTCCAGGTGACTCTTGCGGCTACAGCCGTTATGCTCACTTTTCGGCAGGAACAGTTCCTTTTCCCCAAATTTGAAAAAGTGATCGTTTACCCGCGCCCGTTCCCCACTCCGGAACACCCTTACGACCATGCTTCCGAGTTATACGCCCCCGACGGCTGCCTGCTCTTTTCCGCCGAACAAGTGGTCCAGGCCTTTGCCGAGCCTTCGCGCTGGTACAACGTGGCCCTGCACGAGTATGCCCGGGTCTACGCTCTGAGTTATCCGGACAAACCTTACCCTGCCTTTTCCGAAGAAGACGTGTGGGAGAAATTGCAGGCCGCCAGCAACATGCCGCGCGGCCACGTGGAATCGGTGATCGGGATCAAAGACCCGGAACCGCTGCCGGTGGCCATTCACCACTATTTCACTTTTCCGGAACGGTTCCGGGAAATTTTTCCGCAGGGAAGCGCAGCCTTCGACCGGGTCTTTTCCTGAACGTTTTACCACCTTTGCCGTTCAAAAAAATTTCTTGCGCTTATGCCTTCCGCACCTTTTACCTCTCCTTCCCGCCCCCTGCGCATCGGCACGAGGGGCAGCAAACTGGCCCTCTGGCAGGCGGAGTTCACGCGGTCCGAACTGGCCCGCATCGGGGTGGAAAGCGAACTGGTGGTGATTAAAACCCAGGGCGACCTGGTGCAGCACCTGAGTTTCGACAAACTGGAAGGCAAAGGTTTTTTTACCCGGGAGATCGAAGACGCCCTGCTGCGCGGCGAGGTTGACGTGGCGGTGCATTCCATGAAAGACCTGCCCACCAGCCAACCCGAAGGCCTGGTCATTACGGCCGTTTCGTACCGCGACAACCCGGCCGACTGGCTGTTGATCCGGCCCGAAGCGGTGGCGGAAGGTGAGATCTTCCGGCTCCGGCGCGAAGCGGTCGTCGGTACCTCCGCCAACCGGCGCAAAGCCCAGCTGCTGGCCTTCCGGCCCGACGTGCAGATGAAAGACATCCGCGGCAACGTACCCACCCGCCTGGACAAACTGCGGGCGGGCGACTTTGACGCCATCTTCCTGGCAGCGGCGGGCGTAAGCCGGCTGGGGCTCGACCTGAGCGGCCTGAAACTGGTGGAACTCAATCCCCGGGAATTTGTGCCGGCCCCCGCCCAGGGCGTGCTGGCCTGGCAAACCAACCGCGACGACATCCAGACCCGGCTGGTACTGCACCAGATCCATCACCCGGAAATTTCGGCCTGCACCAACGTGGAACGCCGCGTTCTGCAATTGCTCGAAGGCGGCTGCCAACTGCCCCTCGGCGCCTATTGCGAACGCGATACCACCGGATATTACCACGGCTTTGCCGCCTGTGCCATCGACGGTGAAATGCGCCAGGCCCGCCTGTCGTCGAGCACCAACGCCGGCATGGCCCAGCGCCTGGTGGCCAGCCTGAAAGGAAAATAAAAAAGCCTCGCCGGTATTGCACAGGCGAGGCCGCTTTCTCCGAAAAACCAAATCAAACTTTCATTCTCTTGGTTGGTGATTGGGTTACTGGTGATGGGTTAATTGATTAATAACCGATTCAAGCGATTACCGGTCAACCCATCCTCAAATTCAGTTTCTTCCCGACTTGATCCGCGAATCCACGTCTTCGGTACCGGTCTTGCGCTGGCGCGCGCCCTTGATGTTTTTGTTCCCGAATTTGTAGTCCACGTTCAGGCGCAGGGTCTGGCTTTCCCAGGTGCCGTTGCCGACCATATAAAGACCGGGGGTGAAGTCGTTCACGCTGCTCCAGCCGGCCGTACCCAGCACGTCGCCCATGGTCAGGCTGATGGTGCCGTCGCCGTCGAAGATCTGCTTGCGCACGCCCACGTCCATGGCGCCCATGGCCTTGCTGCGGAATACGGCCTGCCAGATGCTGGGGCTGTTGAACCAGCCGGAGACCTGGAACGACCAGCCTTTCGGCAGGCGAAAGGTGTGCTCGCTGTACAGGTTCAGGGTTTTGAACGACTCGCTGTAGGCGTAGCCTTCGCGGAAATTGGCGTCGAACGAACTCAGGATACCGGTAACGCTCAGGTAACCTTCCCACCACTTGGCGATGGGTAGCGGCGCGCTGATGCTCAGGGTGTAGTTGTCCTGGGCGGCGATGTTGCCGTTGCGCAGGAACGAGGCTCCGTTGCCGGCCGTGTCGATGTATTCGGTGAACACATCGTTGGTATGGCTGTAACCGACCGTAGTGTTGAAAAAGCCCATGAAAGTATGGGTCAGTTCCAGGCTGTTGGTGAACTGCGGACGCAGGAACGGATTGCCCTTGCGGTAGGTCAGTTCGTCCAGTTTGTCCTCGAAGGGGTTCAGGTCGCGGTAACTGGGCCGGTCGATACGCCGGCTGTAGGTCAGGTTAAACTGGTTTTTGTCGTTCAGCGAATAGGTTACGGCCGCGCTGGGAAACCAGTTGAGGTAGTTGTTGGACACCATTTCGTCGCCGCCGGGTTTTTCGCTGGTCAGTTCCCCTTCCCAGTCGGTGTGTTCGGCGCGCAGGCCGGCCTGGAAGCCCCACTTTTTCACCTGGAGGTTATAGTTCACGTAGCCGGCGTTCACCATTTCGTCATATTCGAAGCGGTTGCTGCGGTCGATGCTCAGGACCGGCGTGCCGCCGATGACGTTGTAGAAATTGAAGGTATTGTCCGTTTTCACGTGGTTCATCTTGAATCCAACCCCCACTTTGCCCTTGAACAGGGGCTGCTCGTAGTCGGCTTTGATGATGACCATGTCGAGGTCGGTCGGGGTGCTGTTCTGGTAGATCTTTTCGGACAATACCGTCTGTTCGGCGGGGTCCATGTAGTAGTTGGGCTGGTACGACTCGGCGCGGTATCGGTAGAGGCCGCGGTTGGCGTCGATGGTCAGTTCGTGCCCGCTGGTGTCGGCAAAGCGGTAGTTGAGGTTGAAATTCAGGTTTTTGCGGTCCTGCGGCTGGAAGTTTTTGGCTACCAGTACCGAATCGATGTCGCCGGGGGTGGCGAGGTTGGAGATGTAGGTACGGGCGTCGTTCCGCCAGGGGCCATGCGCCGTGCGGCCGTCCACAATGAAGCCCACCGTGTGTTTGGAGTTCAGGAAAAAGTCCGACCCGAACTTGAAGTTGTGGTTGTTGTTGTTGTCCACCATCTTGCTTTTCTGGTCGAAGCGGCGGCCGTCCTGGTCGCGGTCGAGGTTCATTTCGTTGTGCCAGTCGCCGAAGTGGTTGTTGTAGTTGCCGAATACGTTGGTCCACTGGTTGCGGTGGTTGAAGGAGAACCGGCCGCCGCCCTTCAGGCTTTCGCCGTAGACGGCCTCGCCGCCGATGGAACCGTTGGTGCCGAGCGAGCGGTTTTTGCGGGTTTTGATGTTGATGATGCCGGCGTTGCCCGAGGCGTCGTATTTGGCCGAGGGGTTGGTGATCATCTCGATGGCGGCAATGTCTTCGGCGCGCAGGCCTTTGAGGTAGTTGGCCAGGTCTTTCGAGTCCATGGGTACGTCGCGGCCGTCGATCTGGAACCGGATGCTGTTTTTGCCTTTCAGCATGATGTTGTCGTTGTTGTCCACGACCACGCCCGGGGCTTTGCGCAGCAGTTCGAGGGCGTTCTGGCCCTGGGAATTGAGGTTCCCTTCCACGTTCAGCACGGTTTTGTCGGCTTTCACCTCCACCAGGGGGCGACGGGCCACGACGGTCACCTGGTTAATTTCGGTGGCCGATTCCTGCAGGGTGATTTTTTCCAGGGGCTTGTCGCCTCCGGCATAGTCGAACACCGGCACGGCGCCGGTACCCATACCGACCACGTTGGCGTTGATGAAATAGCGGCCGGCGGCAATGTTCTCGTACTCGTATTTGCCGTCGGCGTCGGTGATGGCGCCTTTTACCAGCGTGGAGTCGGTGGCATTGTAAAGCATGACCGTGGCGAATTCCACCGCTTTTCCGTCGGCCTGCGCGACGATGCCGCTTATTTTCTGGGCGTCGAGGGTGAAGGCCGCGCAAAGCGCAGCAAAGGCAAGGAGGATGGTTTTCATCGCTTAATCTTTAGTTGTGACTGATTCGTTTTTGTCGGACGGTACAAAGATGCGGCTGAAAGGTATATGGCAAAACAAGGAACCTACCAATCGAATGCACCTTTCTATCAAAAGCGGTATTTTTACGACGAAGGGTAATTACAGCAATTACAGCAATTACAACAATTACGGTAATTACCGTAATTTCAGCAATTACGCTGCATTTCTCAGGGGAAAAGACAGGGCCAAGGACAAAAAGGTTACAGCCGGGGCTGCACGAAAAAACGTTAAAGTCGGGAATGGGGCGACGAATGGCGGGATTCGGGGGATGGAAGGCTTCCGCGCCTCGTCCGACGAATTTGTCGTCGGACGAGTTCTACACCCATTCATCCGACGACGGATTCGTCGGATGAAGTCGGGCACCTCGTCCGACGAATTTGTCGTCGGACGAGTTCTACAACCCATTCATCCGACGACGGATTCGTCGGATGAAGTCGGGCACCTCGTCCGACGAATTTGTCGTCGGACGAGTTCTACAACCCATTCATCCGACGACGGATTCGTCGGATGAAGTCGGGCACCTCGTCCGACGAATCCGTCACCAGACGAACTGACAACTTTCAATCAACAAACAAAAAAGCGACTTGTCTTTCTTCCAGCGCTACCGGGTGCTGGCTTTTTACTTCTTCCAGTTGAATACCAACCCATCGCTGCGCCAGTTCAAAATTGCACAACTTGCCATTTCTTAGTCCCCAGTAATCTCTTAAAGAAGAAAATTCCCATTCAACATCTGAAGACACCAATCTCGCTTTTACTGGGTTTTGATGAATATAATGGAAACAAACCGCTGGGTATATATTTAAAAAATCAGGAGCCGACATGAAAGGCTCGGCTGCAAAATCAAAAGCCTCTTCTGTAAGGCACTTGGCTTTGGTATGTTGCCTGAAAAGCGAACCACTACGTTTTTGTTGCCGATTGACTCCTCTGCAGTAACTGCTCTCCATCACCCGGAATCCGTTACCCAATGCTGTGGTTTTTACACTGCCGATTTGTTTTATCATTGTAGAACGCTCATCCGTACCAATCAAAAAATGAAAATGATTTGGCATCAGACACCAGGCCATGATATGGCAATAAGGAGCAACATGGCTTTTTATCTTCTCTAAAAAATACAAATAGTTGCCATGATTAAAAAATATGGGCTGGCGATTGTTCCCTTGATTATAAATGTGGTACAAATGATTGGCAATGAAGTCCATGTTTCAATTGGGTATGATTTAAGAAGCGGAAGATAGGCAGTGGAAAGGAATTCATCCGACGACAAATTCGTCGGATGAAGCCGGGCACCTCGTCCGACGAATCCGTCGTCGGACCAGTACAACCCATTCATCCGACGACGGATTCGTCGGATGAAGCCGGGCACCTCGTCCGACGAATCCGTCGTCGGACGAGTTCTACAACCCATTCATCCGACGACGGATTCGTCGGATGAAGCCGAGCCACACGTCCGACGAATCCGTCACCGGACGAGTACTGCCCACAGTCATGCAAACCGAACTTCCTTCAACTCAAAATTTTGAACCCCATTTTCCGTCTCCACCCGCAGTTGTCCCGCCTCCGTCACGCCACGAATGATGCCGGTAAATATCTGCCCGTCGGCCACGCGGGAAAAGGAGGCCGGTTCGTTCAGCCGGTAGAGGCACTGCTCGTACGCGACTTTGATGGCGGCCTTCTGACCGGCCTTCAACTGCAAGTACCGCCGTTCCACCCCTTCGAACAGCCGCTCCGCCACC
>WBZQ01002777.1_pt1 | contig 11093 bp, 10 predicted proteins | sample 5204251 | NCBI WGS metagenome assembly WBZQ01 (sample SAMN12412402, study PRJNA552823) | activated sludge metagenome | isolation source: activated sludge from nitrification reactor of wastewater treatment plant... | place: USA: Virginia | collected 2017-09 | reverse complement strand
CGGCGGCCGCCGCGGCCGCCAGGCCGGCCGGTCCGGCACCCACGACCGTCACGTCGGCGCGCAGGCGCTCAGTCACGCGTGCGCACCCGCAGGCCGTCGCGACAGCGCTCCAGGCAGGCGCGCTGCTGCGGGCGGTCGTCGATGGTGACGCGACACTCGAAGCAGATGCCCATGGCGCACAGCGGGCCGCGCGCTTGGTCGCCGACGGAACGGCGCAACGTGTCGATGCCGGCGTTCATCAAGGCCACTGCCAGCAGCGTGTCGGGCGCGACGACCAGCGCCCGCCCGTCGACCTCGATGGTCACGTGCTGGGCGCGGTCAGGCATGGGCGTGGCTCTCGAAGGCGCGTTCAGGACGATAGGGGAGCGGATCGATGGGCGGCGTGCGGCCGTCGATCAGGTCGACGAGCAACTGGCCGCTGGCCAGCGCGGTCGTGATGCCCAGGCCCTCGTGACCCGCGGCGATCCACAGCCGGGGCAGTGCCGGCCAGCGCCCGATGAGCGGCAGCTTGTCGGGGGTCGCGGGACGATAGCCAAGCCAGGTGCGCAGCACCGAGACGTGGGCGAGCGCCGGCACGAAGTCGAGCGCGCGCTGCAGCATGCGCGCGCGCAACGCGGGGTTCGGGCGCGTGTCGAAGCCGACGAACTCGCGTGACGAGCCGATCAACACCTGACCGGTGGCGCGCGGCTGGAGGTTGAAGGCCACCGAGGCCGCGTCGGTGGCGTGCGCGCTCTTGAGATAGCCCAGCTCGACGAGTTGATGGCGCACGAGGCCGGGGTGGCGATCGCTGATCGCCAGGTGTCCGCGGCGGGGCACGATCGGCAGGCCCGGGGTGAGTGCCGGTGCTCCACAACCGGTCGCGTTGACGAGCACGTCGGCGTCGAGTCGCCCGGCTTTCAAGCGCACACCGTCGGCGTCCAGCGTGCGCACGGCGCAGCCTTCGAGCACGCGTGCGCCGTGACGTTCGGCCAACGACAGCAACCCACGCGCCGCGGCCGGCGGGTAGAGCACCTGGTCGCCCGGCACGCGCAGCGCGCCGGCCAGGTCGGGGCGCAGGTGTGGCTCGGCCGCGCGCAGCGCCTGGGCATCGAGCACCTCGGCGGCCAGGCCAACGCGCGCGTACGTCTGGGCCTTGGTGCGCACGTGATGCAGCTCGTCGTCATCGGCCGCCAGCCACAGCGTGCCGCAGGCATCGACCTCGCAGCCCGCCGGCAGGTGCGGCAGCCACTCGCGCCACAGTTCCAGCGACCAGGCGCACAAGGCCAACTGCGCGGCCGAATCGTCCATGACCACGAGATGCCCCATGGCGGCCGCTGTCGTGCCGGCGCCGACCGCGTCGGCTTCGAGCACCTGCACGCGCCAGCCCGCGCGAGCCAGCGCGAACGCGCAGGCCGCACCGACGATGCCGGCCCCCACCACGATGGCTTCCCGTGACGAACCGACCGCCATCGTCGCTCAGCCCAGCGCGTCGAAGCCGCCGCGCAGCGGATCCGCCGGGTCGAAGTGCAGCCTGGCACGCGCGGTCACGAACGCGCGCCCGCGCACGAACGGGATCAACAGGCCCTCGCGCTCTTCGAGCCAGCCGCTGAACAGCCCGCCCGTGATGCTCTCCTGACGCCAGAGCTGGCCCGTGCGCAGTTGACCGCGCGCGTGCAGCACCGCCATCTTGGCCGAGGTGCCCGTGCCGCAAGGCGAGCGGTCGTAGGCCAGGCCAGGGCACAGCACGAACACGCGTGCGTCGGCGTGGGCGTGTGGCGCCGGCGCGATCAGCTCCACATGGTCGATCTCCGCCCGCGCGCGTCCGGTGACCCCGGCATCGGCCAGCCCGCGTCGGATCGCAGCCGTGATGCGCGTCAGCTCGTCCACGTGCGCGAGAGCCAGTTGCGGACCGTCTGGCAGCGACGTCAGGAAGAACCAGTTGCCACCCCAGGCCACGTCACCCCGCACGGGCCCGACACCTGGCACGTCGAGGCTCACGTCGCGCGCGTGGCAGTAGGCCGGCACGTTCTCGATGGTCACGGCGCCGTCGGCTTCGAGCTGTGCGGCGACCGGGCCTACCGGCGTGTCGAGCTGCACGCGCCCGGGCTTCAGGCGATCCAGGAATTGCAAGGCACGCACGACCCCGATCAGGCCATGGCCGCACATGCCCAGCGTGCCGACGTTGTTGAAGAAGATCACGCCCGCGACCGCGTCGGTCGAGACCGGCGCCGTGAGCAGCGCGCCAACCACCGCGGCGTGCCCACGCGGCTCACACACGACGGCCCGACGCAGCGCGTCCTGGTTGCTGGCCAGCGCGCTGCGCTGCTCGGCCAGGGTGCTTCCCGGTGGCTGAGGCCAGCCAGCCAGCACCACGCGCGTCGGCTCGCCCTCGGTGTGCGTGTCGAGCACGTCCAGCTCGAGCCTGTCGTCCGGCCAGGTCCAGCTCACAGTGCGTCGCGGGTCGGACGACCGTCGACCAGACGCCACAGGCCGAGCGGGTTCGCGTCGTGCAGCTCCGCCGGCAGCGCTGCCTGCGGAGCGTCCTGGAAGCACAGCGGCCGGGCAAAGCGCAGGATCGCGGCGCTGCCCACGGACGTCGCGCGCGCGTCGGTCGTGGCCGGGTACGGCCCGCCGTGTTGCATCGCAGGCGCGACCTCCACACCCGTCGGCACGCCCGCGAACAGCAGTCGGCCGACCTTGCGCTGGAGCGCGGCCACCAGCGCCGGCTCCTGCCCCAGGTCGACACTGCTGGCGTGCACCGTCGCGGTCAGGTGGCCCTGGAGTTGGTTGGCGAGCGCCAGACGCTCGGCCGCCGAGCGCGTGCGCACGACCAGCGTGGCCGGACCGTAGGTTTCTTCGGCCAGGGCGGCGTGGGCCGCGTAAGTCGTGGCGTCGCAGGCCAGCAGCGCGGCGCGTGCCGAGGTCAGCCCGCAGGGCCCTTCCTGGCCGGCGCGCGCCAGCAGCTCGACCCCGGGTGTCGCGCTGATTTCCGCGAGCCGCGCGTCGTAGGCGCTCTTGATGCCGGCATGCACCATGCTGCCGCCTGGCGCCGCCGCGAGTGCTGCGCCCAGCCGGTCGAGGAACGCTCGACCGGCGTCATCGTCGTGCACGACGAGCAAGCCCGGGTTGGTGCAGAACTGGCCCGTCCCCAACGTCACCGAGGTCGCCAGCGCCTGGGCCAGGGCCGGGCCGTGCGCGCGCAGCGCCTCGGGCAGCAGGAAGACGGGGTTCGACGAGCCCATCTCGGCGTACACGGGGATGGGTTGCCGGCGGCGCGCCGCGGCATCGAACAGCGCGCGTCCGGCGCGTAGCGAGCCGGTGAAGCCCACGGCCTGGATCTCGGGGCGCTGGACGAGCGCGAGGCCGACCTCGGGCGTGGATCCATGAAGCATCGAGAACACGCCTTCGGGCTGCCCCGTGGCCTGGGCTGCGCGCGCCACGACCTCCGCGACGCACTCGGAGGTCCCGGGGTGCGCGGGGTGCGCCTTCACGACGACGGGGCACCCGGCGGCCCAGGCCGAAGCGCTGTCGCCGCCCGCGACCGAGAAGGCCAAAGGGAAGTTGGATGCGCCGAACACGGCCACGGGGCCGAGCGCCACGAGCAGGCGTCTCAGATCGGGTCGCGGCAGCGGCGTGCGCTCGGGTTGGGCGCGATCGATGCGCGCATCCACCCACGAGCCCTCAGCCGCCAGCTCCGCGAACAGGCGCAGTTGCTGGACGGTGCGGCCGCGTTCGCCGGTCAGGCGCGCGAGCGGCAGGGCGGTCTCCGCCGCAGCGCGTGCGAGCAGCTCATCGCCCGCCGCCAGCAGGCCGTCGGCGATGGCGTGCAGGAACTCGGCCCGCCGGGCCGCGGGTTGGCTCGAGTAGGCGGGCAAGGCCTGCTCGGCCAGCCGCGCGGCACGCTCGATCTCGGCGGGCTCGGCATCGGCGAAGGCCGGCTCCAGGCAGAACCCAAGGGCCGGATCGAACGCTCGAAAAGAAACGCTGCCGGTACACGTGCGCGTGGTGCCGATGAAATGACAACCGGTCAGGGAACCCATGCCGGCGCGCAGTTTACCAGCGCCGAGCGCGCCTGCGCGCGGGGCCGGCGCTATGACGCACGCGTCAACGTGGCCGCTGGCTCGCGCTCCAGGCGAGCCCGGTGTCGTGGAACGCGCGTAGGTCGAAGCGCGTCCCGAGCGCCTGCTCGGCTTCGGCGCGCAGCGCACGGATCCGCAGCGCGCCCCTCAGCAGCGGTCGCGGCGCCTTCTCGTATGGCGTGATGCTCGTGGGGCTGCGCTCAGTCGGCCAGCTCCAGCTCGTGGAAGAACGGGCGCAGCACGAAACCGGCGGGGCGGCGCGTCACGCGCCAACTGAGCGCGGCCACCCAGGGCCCATACAGCAACGGCACGAGCGGGCGCTCGTCGTGCAGCAGCTCGTGCACGCGCAGCAGCGCGGCCGAGCTGCCTTCCTGGCGCGCGTTCCGCAGCGCCTCGTCCAGCGCCGGGAGCCGCAGGCGCGCGAGATTGCTGGCGCGTCCGAGATGCACGTCGCGCCCCGGAACGAACTGCGAGCCCAGGTGCGCTTCCAGGAACTCGATGGGATCCAGGCTGTCGGGAATCCAGCCCGACAAGAGCAAGTCGTAGTCGCCGTCGTGGGCGTTCGCGACGAAGGCGTCCATGTCGCGCAGCCCGATCAGCTCGACCCGCACGCCCACGCTCTCGAACCCGGAGGCCAGCGCCTGGGCCGCCTCCAGCGGCCTGGGCAGGTGTGGGCGTGGCAGCGGCATGCCGAGCAGTCGCAGTGTCACGGTGCCCGGCATCACGCCGGCCTCGCGCAGCAACAGCCGTGCGCGTTCGGGGTCGTGCACCAGCCCGTCCGGGAACGAGCCCAGGCGCGGCGGGAGCAGGCCCGTGGCCGCGAAGGCCAGCGGGTTGGTCCAGGCGGCCGCCGCCAGGGCCTGTCGATCGATGGCCAAGGCCAGCGCGCGACGCACGCGCACGTCGTTCAGCGGCGCGTGCTCGGTGTTGAAGAACAACGAGCCCGTGGTGTGCCCCAGCTCGATCAGCTTGCGCACGCCCGGCACGCCGTCGAGGTCGCCCTTCGAGAGCGCGTCGGTGAAGTCCACCTCGCCGCGCTTCAAGGCTTCGATCAGGGCGCCGCGGCCCGCGCCGCGATCAGGTGGATAGACCTTCAAGGTGATCTCGTCGAGCAGCACGTGGCCGTCGTAGTACGGGTTGCGCAGCAGGCGGCCGCTCAGCCCATCGGCGGCGACCTCGAGGGTGTAGGGGCCACTGCCCAGGAAGCAGCCGTCGAGTTCGTGGCACACGCTGTAGAGGCGGCTGGCCAGCACGCGTTCGAAGCGGCCGTGGGGGCGTGCCAACTCGAACAGCAGACGCTCGCCGTGCGCCGACACGCGCACCTCGTCGCGCAGCGCAGGCGTGGCCGCGAACGAGGCCGCCACGCGCTCGGGAGTCACCGGCGTGCCGTCGCTGAACCGCCGCCCGGGTCGCAGCGCGGCCGAGTAGGCGCGGCGTTGCGCGTCTTCGCTGCGCAATGGCAGCTCGAGCAGCACGGGCTCCAGATCCTTGCCGTCGGCGGTCGGTCGGTAGGCGCTCTCGTACACGTGCGGTTGCAGCACGAGGTTGCCGAAGTCTGGCGCGATACGCGGGTTGACCTGACGCAGTGGGCTCACCAGGCCGACGCGCAGGGCCGTCATGCCGCGCCTGCGAGCATCGCTGGCGACGCGCCCGGCGGCCGGACGTGCCTCACGACAGCCAGCTCGGCTTGCGCTTCTCGAGGAACGCGCGCATGCCCTCTTGGCCTTCGGGTGTCGTGCGCAGATCGGCGATGCGTTCGACCGTGTAGCGCTGCACGTCCTCGACGCGCCGGAAAGCGACCTCGGAGATCAGCGTCTTGGCTTCGGCGACGGCGCGTGGTCCGGCTGCCAGCAGCTCGCGCACGCGTCCCTCGACGGTGACGTCGAGGTCTTCTTCGGGGACGGCCGCCCGCACCAGGCCCATTTCCGCGGCCCGCACGGCCTCGAAGCGCTCGCCGGTCAGAAACAGCTCGCGCGCCGCCGACTCGCCGATCTTGCGTATCACGTAGGGCGAGATCACGGCCGGGATCAGCCCCAGGCGTACCTCGGTGAAGCCGAAGCGCGTGCCCAGGGCCGCCACCGGAATGTCGCAGGCGGCCACCAGGCCGGCACCACCGCCGAGGGCCGCGCCATGCACGCGTGCCACGATCGGACGCGGCGACTCGTAGACCGTGTAGAACAGGTCGGCCATGGACTGCGCTTCGCGCAGGTTCTCGTCGCGGGTGAACCCGGCCATGGCCTTCATCCACGTGAGGTCGGCGCCGGCGCAGAAAGCCGAGCCGCGGCCGCCCAACACGATCACGCGCACATCGTCGCGACGCGCCAGCTCGAAGATGGCCTTGCGCAGTTCCGTGACCATCAGGCCATCGAAGGCATTGCGCAGCTCGGGCCGATTCAGCCAGACGCGAGCGACCGGGCCATCCTGCTCCACTTGCAAACGCTCGAACTGCACGCGCACCCTCCCGTGGCTGCCGCAGACGTGGCGAACACGCTATCACGGACCGGCATCCGGTTGCCGCTCGGCAGCGGCTCCCACGTAAGCTGACCGGGTGGGGGGTGGGTTCGTGCGCAGCGCCGCTTGTTGCGCCGCACGGCGTACCGGCGGCCGGCGAGCCGGGCTCAGGGGGCGCTGCGGAACGCCGAGCGCGAGAAGCGGGGCAGGTCCGAGCGAGTGGCGTAGCGCTGGGGCTCACGTTGGGGTGCCCCGTACTCGCTCGTGAGCACCATGAGGGCACCGTCCTCCAGCAGCTTGGCATCGAGATCGACCAGGAACGTCACGGTCAGGCGTCGGCTGTCGGGGTGACGCTGCACATGCAACGGACGCAGCTCGGTCGCGCCAATGTAGAGGAATGGCTCACGCTGTGCCGAGACCGCTTCGTAGCGCTCGGTGTCGACCTCGACATGCACCAGCAAGATGTCGGAGAGGGTGCTCGCGCCCGGCCGAGAGCTGGGTGTGGCCTGTGCGGTTTCGGCGGCCAGCAGTCGCAGCGGCACCTCGCTGTTTGGGGCGCTGGGCATGGCCGTTGCCGGGGTGGCGCTGCTCGTGGCCAGGCCTGACGCCAGCGCCAGCCCCGCGGTCACCAGTCCGGCGAGTGCTGCCGCACGAAACACTTGCCGGCGATCAGGTATGGCCGAACTGAGCATTGGAATCCTCCAGTGACGCTCCAGGTCACCACGGCGTTGCTCCCGATCATACGTCAGGCTCGGCTTGCGCGCGCGGATTCGGTAATTGTGGTGTACGAATTTTTTTCTGGAATCAACCCAAGCCACCCAGAAGGGCCCGCAGACGAGGGCGATGCGCCACGGGGGACACGCTATCCGCGCACGTCCAGCAGTGGGACCGGCGCTACATGCGGAACACGCCGAAGCGGGCTTCGGGAATGGGGGCGTTGAGAGCGGCCGCGAGGCCCAGGGCCAGCACCCGACGGGTCTCGGCGGGAGGGATAACGCCATCGTCCCACAGCCTCGCGCTCGAATAGTAAGGGTGCCCCTCCAGCTCGTACTTGGTGCGGATGGGGTTTTTGATGGCCTCGAGTTCAGCTTCCGCCATGGCCTTGCCCTGGCGTTCGTACTGCTCCTGCTTCACCTGGGCCAGCACCGACGCGGCCTGCTCCCCGCCCATGACCGAAATGCGTGCGTTCGGCCACATCCACAGTTGCCGGGGCTGGTAGGCGCGTCCGCACATCCCGTAGTTGCCGGCGCCGAAGCTGCCGCCAATCACGACGGTGAACTTGGGCACAGGTGTGTTGGCCACGGCGTGGACCAGCTTGGCGCCGTCCTTGGCGATACCGCGTTGCTCGTACTCCTTGCCCACGATGAAGCCCGTGATGTTTTGCAGGAACACGAGCGGGATGCGGCGCAGGCTGCACAGCTCGATGAAGTGCGTAGCCTTGAGCGCGCTCTCGGAGAACAGCACGCCGTTGTTCGCCAGGATACCCACGGGGTAGCCATGCAGGTGCGCGAAGCCGGCCACGAGCGAGGGCCCGTAGAGCGCCTTGAACTCCTGGAAGCGGCTGCCGTCGACCAGGCGCGCGATGACCTCGTGGACGTCATAGGCCTGGCGCGCATTGCGCGGCACGATGCCGCCCAGCTCGGCCGGATCGTAGAGCGGCTCTTCGGGCGTTGCCACGTCCCACGGCAACTGCTTGCGGTGGGTCAGGCCACCCAGCACGTCGCGGGCCAGTTGCAGGGCGTGGGCGTCGTCGTCGGCGTAGTGATCGGCCACGCCGCTGATACGGCAGTGCACGTCGGCGCCGCCCAGTTCCTCGGCGCTGACCACCTCGCCGGTGGCGGCCTTCACCAGCGGTGGGCCGCCCAGGAAGATCGTGCCCTGGTGCCGCACGATGATGGCTTCGTCGCTCATGGCCGGCACGTAGGCGCCGCCCGCCGTGCAGGAACCGAGCACGACGCTGATCTGGGCGATGCCCTGGGCGCTGAGGCGCGCCTCGTTGTAGAAGATGCGCCCGAAGTGGTCGCGATCGGGGAAGACCTCGGCTTGCAGCGGCAGGAAGGCCCCTCCCGAGTCCACCAGGTACACGCAGGGCAGTCGGTTCTCCTCGGCCACTTCTTGCGCGCGCAGGTGCTTCTTGACGGTCAGCGGGAAGTAGGTGCCGCCCTTCACCGTGGCGTCATTGGCGACCACGATGACCTCGCGTCCGCGCACACGTCCAATGCCGGTCACGAGCCCGGCGCAAGGCGCGGCCCCGTCGTACAGGCCATGGGCCGCGAGCGCGCCGAGTTCCAAGAAGGGCGTCCCCGGGTCCAGCAGGCGCTCGATGCGCTCGCGCGCCAGCAGCTTGCCCTGGGCATGATGGCGCTGGACGGCCTCGGGGCCGCCCCCGCCGCGATGCCATTCCAGTTGCGCGTGCAGGTCGGCTTCGAGCGCCTGCATGTGCGTCAGGTTGGCGCGAAAGTCCTCGGAGCGGGGGTCACAACGCGATTCGATCACGGGCATGGCGCGCGAGTATGCCACAGCGTGGCCCGGCGCCCGGGGCGCCGCACGCGCTCAGCGCGTGCTGTCGATCTTCGCCACGCGCAGCGCGTGCCGGCCCCCTTCGAAGGGCGTGCTCAGCCAGGTTTCGACGATGCGCTCCGCCAGCGCGTGATCGATCAAGCGACCGCCCAGGGCCAGCACGTTGGCGTCGTTGTGTTGACGGGACAGGCGCGCGCTGTCTTCATCCCAGGCCAGCGCCGCGCGCACGCCCGCATGGCGGTTGGCCGCCATCGCCATGCCCTGTCCACTGCCGCACACGAGCACGCCGCGTTCGGCCTCGCCGCGTGCCACGGCGCTGGCCAGACGGTGAGCAAAGTCGGGATAGTCGACGCGCACGTCGCTGGTCGGGCCGAGATCGTCGAAGGCGATCCCCAAGCGTTGCAGGGTGGCCCTCAAGCGTTGCTTCAACTCGAAGCCCGCATGATCCGACGCCAGCAGCAGGTTGCTCATCGGGTGCTCCTCGTGGGTGTTGGCGCTGGTCCGTGGGGCGCGGACGGAGCGCCGGGGCCGGCAGTATACTCGCGCCCAGGTCCACGTCGTCGCGCCCAGCACGCGCCGCGCGGGGGACGGAGGAGGAGCACGATGAACCCGGTCCAGGGCGCCACGATTGCAGACGATGCGCGGATCGAAGGTACGTTCGCCGGTCGTGACCTGACGGTGTTGGGGCGCTTCGAAGGAGAGCTGACACTCACGGGCACGCTGCGCGTGGGCCGCGACGCCCACCTCGTCGGACACGTGCGGGCCGAGGTGGTCGAGGTCGATGGCACCTTCGAAGGCACGTTGCACGCGACGCGCCTCGCCTTCGGTGAGAAGGCCAACGCGCGAGGTACGTTCGCGGCCCCGCAACTGTCCATGCGCGAAGGCGCGCGTGTCGAGGGTGCGATCAACGTCGACCCCGCGCCTGCCAGCGTCGTGGCGTCGACCGAGCAGGGCCAGGGGCCGAGATCGGCTCCGCGATCCAAGCCCGCGCGCAAGAGCGCGTCGCAGCCCGCGCCCGTGATGGTGGACGCCGGGGACATCGATCCCGAGGATCTCGAAGCGCTCGAGCGCGCCACGCGTCCCGACACGCCGGCGGCTGCCGTGGCGGCCGAGGCTGCCCAGGGCAGCGCGCTGCAGGCCTGACGGCGGTTCGCGCTGGCTGCGCACGCGGGTTGGCGCGAAGGCCTGCTGGCCGTCGCAGCCTCGAGCACGCTGGCGCTCGCACTGGGCTGTGCCGAGGTCGGGTTGCGCCGGCACGACCCCGGCTATCTCGCGCGCCTGCGTGACAACGCCATCGAGCGCCTGCACGTCTATTCCGAGGCGTACGGCTGGGCGCCGCGAGCCGGCGCCGAGGCTGTCGAGCGCGGCGCGCCGACGCGCATCAACCCGGGCGGGCAACGCGGCCGCCTGATCGCTCCGGCGCGCACGGCGCGCCCACGGGTCCTGCTGCTGGGCGACTCGACGGCGTTTGGATTCGGGGTTGGCGACGAAGCCACCTACGCGGCGCTGCTCGATGCGACACCCGGCGCGCCCGAGGTGGTCAACCTGGGGGTCGAGGGCTTTGGTCCCGACCAGTCGCTGCTGCGCTACGAGCGCGAGGGCGTGGCCTACGCGCCCGACGTGCTGATCTTCAGCCTGTGCGTGGACAACGACTTCGCCGACGCGCGCCTGCCCGTGTTCCTGTACGACGGCCGGCACCCCAAGCCGTACTTCACGGTACGCGACGGGCAGCTCGTGCTGCACGACGCGCATCTGCGCCTGGGCCTCGTCACGCGCTTGGGGGTGCGGCTCGCCGAGCGCTCGCACCTCTACAACCGGCTGGCGCGCGCCCGGAGCGCTGCGACCGTGCCCCCGGACGAAAGCTGGCGCGCGCGTCGCGCGCGCGCGCTCCTCGATCCCGAGGCCGCTATCGATCTCGTCGCCCGCCTGTTGCTGCGCCTGCGCGACGACCTGGCGCCACGGCGCGCGCGTCTGCTGGTGTTGCTGCACCCGAGCAAGGAGACGCTGCACCACGGCTCGTCGCTGGTGGATGGCCTACGCTCACGACTGGGCGCGGGTGGGGTC
>WBZQ01002776.1_pt1 | contig 11096 bp, 8 predicted proteins | sample 5204251 | NCBI WGS metagenome assembly WBZQ01 (sample SAMN12412402, study PRJNA552823) | activated sludge metagenome | isolation source: activated sludge from nitrification reactor of wastewater treatment plant... | place: USA: Virginia | collected 2017-09 | reverse complement strand
GAGACGGTTTCTGGATTACAATTGACCATGATGGTCTCGAAACCGTCTTCACGTAATGCCAGCGCGGCATGAACGCAGCAGTAGTCAAATTCGATTCCCTGTCCGATGCGATTTGGACCGCCACCCAGCACCATGATTTTCTTTTTATGAGTCGGCTGCGCTTCACATTCATCTTCATAGGTGGAATAGAGATAAGCCGTGCTGGTGGCGAACTCGGCCGCGCAAGTATCGACGCGTTTATACACAGGGCGCAGCCCATGTTGATGTCGGCAGTCCCGGATGATCTTTTGCTCGGTTTTAAGGAGTGTTGCAAGGCGCCGGTCAGAAAAGCCACTACGTTTAAGTTTGCGCAAGGTCGCCTTGTCGAGCGCATCAAGCGCCGTGCCCATTAACGCTTGTTCTTGTTTCACCAGATCCTCAATCTGCGTCAAGAACCAGATATCAATGTGAGTTAATTGATGAATTTCTTCAATCGATAGTTTGCATCGGAAAGCGTCTGCAATATACCAGATCCGCTCTGGACCGGGATTGGCCAGCTCGGTTCGAATGGTTTCGAGATTATCGGTTTTTTCATCCAGCCCATCCACTCCGGTTTCCAGTCCCCGTAATGCTTTTTGTAGGGACTCCTGAAAGGTGCGTCCGATCGCCATGACTTCACCCACTGATTTCATTTGAGTTGTAAGGCGGTCATTGGTTTGAGGAAATTTCTCGAAAGCGAAGCGCGGCACCTTGGTCACAATGTAATCAATGGTCGGTTCAAATGAGGCTGGAGTAATGCCGCCCGTTATGTCATTGCCAAGTTCATTGAGCGTGTACCCAACTGCAAGCTTGGCGGCAATCTTGGCAATGGGAAAACCAGTTGCCTTGGAAGCCAGAGCAGAGGAGCGCGAAACGCGAGGATTCATTTCGATCACCAGCATACGGCCATTGTCAGGATTAATGGCAAATTGAACGTTAGAACCTCCGGTTTCGACGCCAATTTCGCGCAGTACTGCGATTGATGCATTCCGCATCAATTGATATTCCTTGTCGGTCAGTGTCTGCGCAGGTGCCACGGTAATGGAGTCACCGGTATGCACACCCATCGGGTCGACGTTTTCGATGGCGCAGACGATGATGCAGTTATCATTTTTATCGCGCACTACTTCCATCTCGAATTCTTTCCAGCCAATGACTGATTCTTCGATCAGCAATTCTTTCGTTGGGGAAGTTTCCAGGCCGCGTTCGCATATATTCAGAAATTCTTCACGATTGTAGGCAATGCCGCCGCCACTTCCGCCCATGGTGAAAGAAGGTCGGATGATAACGGGGTAGCCAACCATCGCTTGCACCTGCAATGCTTCTTCCATACTGTGAGCTACTGCTGAGCGTGCTGACTGTAGCCCGATGCGAGTCATGGCTTGCTTGAACTTTTCCCGGTCTTCTGCCATATCGATCGCTTCACGGGATGCACCGATCAGTTCGACATTATATTTTTCAAGCACACCGTGCTTTACCAGGTCGAGCGCACAATTAAGAGCGGTTTGTCCGCCCATTGTCGGCAATAGCGCTTCAGGTCGCTCGATTTCTATGATTTTTTCCAGCATCGTCCAGGTAATTGGCTCAATATAAGTCGCATCGGCCATTTCCGGATCTGTCATGATGGTAGCCGGGTTGGAATTGACCAAAACAATACGATACCCCTCTTCGCGTAAGGCTTTGCATGCCTGCACGCCCGAATAATCAAATTCACATGCTTGACCGATGATGATCGGTCCGGCGCCGATGATGAGTATGGATTTGATGTCGGTTCGTTTAGGCATAGTGAGGATGAGTGAGCGTTGCGTAATGGATGATCAGGTTGCTGTTAAATCCGATTTTTTTGTTTTTTCATCAAGTTAATAAAGTGATCGAACAAATAACCTGCTTCATGTGGGCCAGGACTGGCTTCTGGATGACCTTGAAAACAGAACGCAGGTTTGTCATTTAATTCAAACCCTTGCAGACTGCTATCAAACAGAGAGACATGTGTGATGCGTGCGTTAGCCGGCAAGGTGTCAATATCAACCGTGAAGCCATGGTTCTGGCTGGTGATGATGACTTTCCCGCTGCGGAGATCGTGCACAGGATGATTGGCGCCATGGTGGCCGAATTTCATTTTGGTGGTGCGGGCACCCGTGGCTAATCCCAATAATTGATGGCCTAAACAAATGCCAAATAGCGGAATATTTTTTTGTAATATAGCTTGGGTCGCGGAAATAGCATAATCGCAAGGTTCAGGATCACCTGGACCATTGGAAAGAAATACTCCATCAGGCTGAGTTTCCAGAATTTCATTGACAGGAGTCTGCGCAGGAAATACGGTAACTTTACAACCGCGCTGGGCCAGTTTACGCAAAATGGTGCGTTTGATGCCAAAATCATAGGCCGCAACATTGTACTGATGGTCTGTTGGAGTTTGAAATCCTGATTCTAATGACCACTCTCCTTCTGTCCAGACATAAGGTTGGGGGCAAGTCACCACTTTGGCAAGATCCATTCCGGTCAATCCAGGGAATGTCTTGGCGGCCTGCAATGCAATTACTTCATCGACATTTCCAGCCATGATACATCCAGCCTGCGCGCCTTTTTCCCGCAAAATCCGCGTTAGCTTGCGAGTATCGATCTCGGCGATTGCCACAACATTTTGCTGGTTGAGGAATTCGGATATCGTTGCTGTTTGGCGATAATTACTTGCCACTAACGGGAGATCACGTATGACTAAGCCTGCCGCATGTACTTTGTTAACATTTCCTGACTCGAAATCTTCGAGGTTGACACCGGTATTGCCAATATGGGGATAAGTCAGGGTGATGATTTGCCGGCAATAAGATGGGTCAGTCAAAATCTCCTGATAACCTGTCATCGCCGTATTAAACGCCACTTCTCCTGTACTGATGCCTTCAATACCAATGGAAACGCCATGAAAAATCGTTCCATCGGCAAGAGCAAGGATGGCATTCTGGCGCTGTGACACAAAAAACTCCTTGGATACTGACAAGAGGTGGAAAAAAGAACCAAGTGATGAGTTTCTCTTAGCTTGGTTATTGGAGCAGAGATTATACGTGAAAAAGGCTTACGTTTCTATGCCGCATCTATTGTCGATGCCTGGGGTTGATCAAGGGAGGTTCAGCGATATGAACGGATTTTCATTCCAATCGGTATTGAAGCGGTGTAGAGGGGGTAAGTATCTTGGGTCTATCCCGGGCGGCATCATTGAATGATGGCAATATCGTTTCAAAAAATGGAAATATCAGATTAGTGGATTCACTTGTGTGTGTAAGTCCTTGGTTACGTATTAATTTTTTTAAATGAAATACTGATGCCTGGGAATCGAAATCGAAAATTAAAGTATGAGTAATTGCAAAGACCTGACTGGTACTAAAAGGTAAAAAAGGGACATTTTTAGCACTTAGATCAGTTACCATGGAACTGACTACGATCAGCAATTCTCGTCCATTGAAATATCCCGTTGCGTCAATGGAGGTTAATCTTCGAGGTAATCCCTCTACTGCTGGAATCCCAGAATAACCAATTGCAGTGACGCTATCAATGCACACATTGTTGCTGGTATCGAGAATGCGTGGGATGCCGCCTGTCAGTGTTAAGCGATAGATGCCTTCTTGTGAATTTTCAATAACCTCAAATTTGCTTTGAACTAAGCTGTTGGTGTTAAGAGTGACATCATTTGCGTTCGTCGCATTTAGACACTCGAATCCATCGTACGTGATGGCAATCCCAAATGCATTGTTTTGCAAGAATAAGAACAGCGGTAAAAAAGCAAGGATCTGGCTTAATTTCATGACTTGTCCAATGATTAGAGATCAAATTGATGAAAGCGATGAAGAAAAATGAAACATGAGTATCCGATGAGTTCCTGATAGCATCGCGCTTACTTTCTATATTCTCCATCAGTGACGAAGCTGCGTTAATGTCAACTCCAAGCCTTTTATTGATCTCTGATACATTGAATTTAATTCTTGATTTGAGCCGGTTGCTCAACGCTCAGCCATTTTTTCTAGAACTCTCTTATGTAAGAGTTGAATCGATGAGTGCCTGAAAAGCGTTTAAATGATTATATTATTATTCTTATTCAATCAATTACTTTTATATATTCCTTAATTCACTAATGAATAGAGTTTTGAGAAGGTTTCTCCAACATAATTAATCTGCTCGGTTGTATGAGCAGCATTCACGCTACATCTTACGAGTGACTTTCCTTCTGGTGCAGCGGGTGGCAGTATCAAATTCACATAAATATTATGTTCAAGCAATTTTTGCCACAGCAATAAAGCTTGCTGGGGCGTATCTACAATCGCTGCAATGACAGGCCCCGCATCAGGGCCTAAATGATAGCCCGCTCCGCTAAGCTGAGCATATAGTTGGGTGCAATTGTTCCATAATTGCTTGCGTAAATGAGTGCCAGTCCGCAGCGCCGCGCGAGTTGAAGCAATCGTTGCGGGGGAGGGAGATGCAGTAAAAATATAAGGATGGCTCACATAACGTAATTGTTCTAACTGTGGATGGTTACTGACGCAAAATCCGCCAATACTGCAGAGGCTTTTACTGAAAGTCCCAGTAATGAAATCAACTTCTTCAAGTAAGCCGGTGTGTTCTACTAGACCTTGTCCAGTTTCACCCAAAACCCCCAGGGAATGAGCTTCATCAAGGAGTAAGATGCAATTGTATGCTTTTTTTAATCTGACAATTTCCGCCAAAGGTGCTTGATCACCTAACATGCTGTATATTCCTTCAGCGATTACCAAGGTTGTTTCCGTGCGATCACCGAGCCGGCGAAGCCGCTTTTCCATATCGCCCATATCGTTGTGCTTGAATCGAATGATATCGGCGCCGCTCAGAATACAGCCGTCATAAATGCTGGCATGTGAGTCGCCATCGATCAGTACAGTATCTCCAGGTCCCACCAATCCAGAGATAGTGCCTAAATTAGCTTGATAGCCGGTGGTAAACACGATGCCTGAACTGCATTTATAAAATTCGGCAAATTCTTTTTCAAGAGCACGGTGACCATAATAACTGCCATTTGCCATGCGAGATCCCGTTGTACCCGTTCCTTCTTTGTCGATGGCTTCATGTGCTGCGCGAATGCATTCGGGCGCAAATGTTAATCCAAGATAGTTATTAGTGCCTAATAACAGTACGCGGCGATTCCCAATTCGAGCTTCAGTTGCGGAGTAAACTTCTTCTATGGGAATGCCAAATGCTCCGACACCATTAGGTAAGAGTGCCTTTCTTGCGGCTGCAGCGGCATCTAATTTTTCAAGTAATTTCATTATGATGTTGACTTAACTTTATATACCAAATCGGCAAGCTGGCGGACGGTTTGGACATCTGTGAGCCCATTAATCGGAATTGAAACATCGAAAGTATCCTCGATTTCCATAATTAAGTTAAGAAGCTTAATTGAATCGATAGAAAGCTGGCTAATTAGATTTGTGTCGGGTGTAATCAATAATTCAGAATCGGTAAGAGCGCTGAGACGATCACAAAGCAATCGCATGATTTCATCATAGTTGCTATCAGTCATAAATTGGATCAGTTGATAGTTTAGAATTAGATTAATTCAGGCAGAATATCACGTAAATGAACTTTGGGTTGCCAATCAGGAATGACATTCCTCAAAGGTGTATTATCACACACCCAATTATTATGTTGTAACTCATTAACCTTGCCCGGTGTTAGCATAGGCGAATAATGCAACACTTGAGATAACCGCAAGTTTAATGCAGCGATGCTCCTGATCATAAGATCGGGAATCTGAATACAGCGAACGGGTCTTTTCCACACATTTTGCGCCAAAATGGACAATTCTTCATAGCTGTACCCATTGGGTGTGCCATCATCCAATTCAAAAATTTGGTTTGCTGTTACCGGCGTATTCAACCAGGTCAAGATGGCGCTGACTAAATCATGAACATGAATTAAACCAAAGCGATTATAGATGCTTCCGAAAGCAGGCATGATGCCGCGGTGCATTGCTTGAAATAGCGGTTTCAGTTCTTTATCACCAGGACCATAAACTGCCGTTGGCCTTAATATTGTCCATTGCAATTTATCAGAATATTGAGGAAATTGTCGTTCAGATAAGGATTTGCTTTGAGCATACCATGATAGTTCCGGCTGTCTGGCGGCTAAGGATGATAAATACAAGAAGCGTGGGCGGTGTTTTTGATTTAGGGTGGCTGCTAGAAGATTCTTCGTGCCTTCAACATTGATGTGCTCAAATTCCAGAAAAGAGCTTCCTTTTACAGTCGCGGCACAATGAATAACAAACGCTGCATCATTTACTAGATGATGCAGCGCAGTTAAATTATCTAAATCCCCTTGGATCCATTCAAGTGATTCTGAGCCAGAATGCGAGCCATGACGCGTAAGAGCACGAATGTTCCATCCATCGTGAATGAGCTCTTGAATTACTATACTTCCAATAAAACCAGTAGCTCCGGTTACCGCTACTAGCTTAGACATGGGTAATTATCGATCACCCGATTCCATGAAAGATAATTGATGCTCTAGATTCGTTCTTTGAATGTAACCTTGTTTTGCGGCGAATCGAGAGAGTTTCCCCGATGAAGTCCTAGGTAGAGTGTGCGGAGCCACTAATTCGACAACACAATTAACTCCAAATGCCATATACACTAACTGCTGCAATCGTGTTATTAGAGATTGCCGTTCCGTTACGGATGTGAGTCTGCATTCGATCACTAAGACTATTGTGGTCGTTCCATCTGAATCATTCACACCAAAAGCAGAAGCTTCCCGTGATCTTACTTCGGGCTGCAACTCAGCTAATTCTTCTATATCTTGAGCACGGATATTGCGACCATTAACGATGATTACATCAGTTCGCCGTCCAGTGATAAAGAGGTCTCCTTCAAACAAAAAACCGATATCTCCAGTATCCAGCCAATTACCAGATTTAAGCGCTTTGGTTGTTTCTTCAGGATTATTAAAATACCCCGTCATGACGCTATCACCTTGAACTAGCACACTTCCTACCATCATTTCAGATAATTGACGACCCTCATCGTCAACTATTTTAATAGTATGGCCTGGTATTGGGCGTCCACAATTTACAAACTCATTATGTTTCCGGCCAGCAGCTTGCAATCTTGCAGCCATTCTTTTTTCAATCAATGTCTTGTGATCTATTTGTATGCTTTTGCAGCCTTGACCGATTTTTGAGAAAGTAACGGCTAGAGTTGATTCAGCAAGACCATAACAAGGTAGAAAAGCTTTCTCGTTAAATCCTGCTGAAGCAAATCTTTCAGCAAAATTTCTCAATATCTCAGGACGAATCATTTCTGCTCCGATACCGGCAGCTCGCCACGATGTTAGATCTAATTCTTTAAGATCTGACTCTCTTGCACGCATAGTACATAGCTTCAATCCAAAAGGCTGGCTAAATGCAATAGTACATCGATTGCGACTGATCAGGCGCAGCCACTGTAGTGGGCGAATTGCAAAATCTCTAGTGGCGAGATAATCCACAGAGATTTGTGTAACCATGGGCGCTAAAACTAGCCCAACTAATCCCATATCGTGATAGAAAGGCAACCAAGAGGCTGAACGATCTCCGGGTTTTACTTCCAAACCATACCGCACAATGCCTTGTAAATTGCACATGAGTGCGCGCTCAGTAATCACTACTCCTCTAGGAGTGCGTGTGCTGCCCGAGGTAAACTGCAGGTATGCGGTTTCATTAGGATTGTTTGCTTGAAACTCGACATCATGTGCGGGTAATTCGTATAATTTTTCTGGTGTACCAGTCCATTCTACAAATTTGGCACCTTCTACGGCTTCTTCAAGGAAAGGGAAATAATCGGTATTGGCCAATGCGATACTTGCTCGACCACTTTCTAACATCCCTCTTAATTGCTGAACATATATCGCATGACTTCCAAGATTGACTGGGATAGGCATTGCAAAAGGAACTAAACCAGCATAGCGACATGCAAAAAACAACTCGACAAATTCGGGAGAGGTATCAGCTATAATGGCAACCCGGCTGCCCCGGGGCAAATTAAAGTTATATAAGCGCTGAGCTAATATGCGAGCATTCTGTCTTAAAGAATTATAAGGAAGAACAGAGCGCAGATTACCTCTCGCGTCATAAAAATTATATCCGGTAACTCCATTCGCGGCGTACTCTAAAGCGTCGGTTAGTGTATCAAAATTCGCTAACCGTTGAGCAACCGTATTAGAGGTCTGTGTCGGTGTTAATTGTATTTCGCTTGAAGGTTGAGAATCAAACGCTTGCGCTTTCGTTAGCGGAGCGTTCAACTTGGTTATTGTCGAACTCAAGATCTTCCCCTCGAAGTAATAGTACTTGTCATGCTTTCAATAGCAAGAAATTCTGGTTGAGCGTGCCAACTCTGATTATCAATAATCAATAATGCACTTTTTGCTGGCTGGAAAATTTTCATTCAAACGCTTACCGCTGACATTGCTTAATAAATATAAGTGTGTCATATTTGACCACAACGCAGCTTATATAAGGCGCTTTTTCCTGTCAAGGCAATAATACTAGGATGTTGCATAATAGCAACAATTCTGCAATAAACCTTTTTGTTCTCCGAAGAATGTAACAGATATTAAGACTGATCAATTTTGTAATTTTTATCTCAATTCCTTCAAGCTGATCATATTGTTGATATCTAAATATTTAAATGCCGAATGCTGACAATTCAAGCTTTAACTTATCTTCAATGTGGAAATGTCTTATTAGAAAACTGTGACTTGCAAGTATTTATCAACCAACGCATTGGTTTGGTTGGTCAAAACGGAAGCGGTAAGTCTACGTTTTTTCAGTTGATTCGCGGAGTGATCAAGCAGGATGGCGGAAACATCCATTTGCAAGAAGGAAAAACAATTGCATTTGTTGAGCAAGAAATTGCCAATTCTAATCAAGCAATAATCGAGTTTGTTCTTGATGGTGATGTTGAGTTACGAAAACTCGAAAACATTATTGCCCAGGGAGATCATACAAATTCTTGGTTTGAGGCACAGCAGCGGTATGAAGTGATTGAAGGATATACGGCTCGAGCAAGAGCTGCACAATTTTTAAATGGTTTGGGTTTTGCTCAAGCAATGCTTGATCATCCGGTCAATTGCTTTTCTGGAGGGTGGCGCATGCGCCTAAATCTGGCGCGCGCTTTAATGCACCGAGCCGATTTGCTGCTATTGGATGAACCTACCAACCATCTCGACCTTGAGGCTATTATATGGCTTGAAAAGTATCTGTCTCGCTATCCTGGTAGTTTGATTGTCATATCGCATGATCGGGAGTTTCTTAACGCGTGTGTCAATCGAATCGCCCATCTTAGTAGTCGCCAAATAGATGTTTACGCAGGGAACTATGATGATTTTGAGTGCGCGCGAACCGAGCGACTCATGCAGCAAACTCAGGCATGGCAGCAACAGCAAAAGAAAATTAAACATATGGAAGATTTTGTACGCCGCTTCCATGCCAAGGCGAGCAAGGCTAAACAGGCACAGAGCCGAATCAAGGCGCTGGAACGTTTGACGCGGATTGCTCCCATCCATGTAGAAGATGGTTACTACGAATTATTGATTGAAGCGCCAGAGCGTAGTCCGAACGTCTTGCTGTATATAAAAGGCATGAGCTTTGGCTATGGCCAAGGTTTACTCTTGGAAAACATTCATCAGGTACTTCAGGCAGGTACTCGAGTTGCATTGCTGGGACCGAACGGAGCGGGGAAATCTACATTAATGAAACTGCTGGTAGGTGAACTCGAACCCGCAGCAGGGACGTTGGAGTGGGCCTCGAACATACGTATCGGGTACTTTGCACAACATCAATTGGAAAATTTGGATGGCGATGCTACGCCTATGCAGCATATGCAGAAGCTAGCTCCTGAGCATGCTGACCTGGATTTGAGAAAATTTTTGGGGCGGTTTGGATTAGGTGGCGATCGTGAGAATCGACCAGTGATAAGTTTTTCTGGAGGAGAAAAAAGTCGTCTGGCGCTCGCTTTATTGGCGTGGCAAAAGCCGCATGTACTTTTATTGGATGAGCCAACTAATCATTTGGATTTGGATATGAGAAACGCGCTGGTAATGGCATTGGAAGCCTATGCCGGCGCTGTGGTGCTGGTATCGCATGATCGTAGCTTGATACGTGCGGTAGCTGATGAATTATGGTTAGTGGCTGATGGAACAATTCAATCGTTCGATGGAGATCTGGAAGACTATAAAAATTGGGTGGAAGCTCGTGCTGTCGACAATTTTGTGGAACCGAAAGCTATCACGCAAAAAAAACCACTACGCAATCCATCTGCAAGACCTAACAAAAAAACACTGCTTTCAAAACAGTCGAAAATTGAAGCGGCATTATCCATAGCGCAAAAAGAATTGGCCGAGATCAATCGTCAGTTGGCGGATCCTGTTACATACGCGAACCGTTCTCGTAGCGAGATTGATCAGCTGGGAGTTCTCAACACGGCGCTCATCCAGAAAGTGGCTGAACTCGAAGAAAACTGGCTCGAATTAGAAATGAGCATGGAAGAATGAAAATTGATGAGAAATTTAATCGATTGATTTATCAGACTTGCATATTCATGATTTCCTGATAAGCAGTCACGAGCTTATTACGAACTTGAATCATCGATTGAAAGGATACATTGGCCTTTTGCAAGGAAATCATGACTTCATGTAAATCGACATTGGATTCGCTGCCGACAAATTGCGCGCTAAGATGATCAGCAGTTTGCTGCAAATGATTGGTTTGATCAATTGCCGCCTTCAGTTTATCACTAAAGTCGACAGTTGTGATTTCATCAGGCCTGGATTGTTTTTTTGCGCCAGAAGCTAATGCTGATGCTGCTTGAAGCTGCTGAAGAATATTTTCAACACCGGATTTATCCATAATCTACTCCAAATAATCAATCGAATGTGTATCTCGCAAGAAGGTACTATTAATAAACATGAGAAACCACTTAGCCCATTAAACGGTATTGTTGCAATTTATAACGTAAGGTTCGTTCTGAAATTCCTAATTTCTTTATGGCTAGTTTCCGGGAGCCATTAACCGCGGC
>WBZQ01002775.1_pt1 | contig 11097 bp, 9 predicted proteins | sample 5204251 | NCBI WGS metagenome assembly WBZQ01 (sample SAMN12412402, study PRJNA552823) | activated sludge metagenome | isolation source: activated sludge from nitrification reactor of wastewater treatment plant... | place: USA: Virginia | collected 2017-09 | reverse complement strand
CATAGAATGATTGACCGTCTCGGTCAAAACGTTACACCAACGCTTTGTTTCCAAATGTCACTTGGAAAAACAAGACAATTTCAACAGTTAATTACTACATAGCCATAGGTTATTTAAAAAAACTGCGATAAAAACTCCATTTTTAATAAAAATACAGTGCAGCATGTAAATTAATTTGGCAGAATTAGGCTATTTGAAAATAACCTTTCATCAATCGGGGAAATGAAATGAAATATAAGAGTCTTCAGGAGTTTAGTGATTATGTTGCTGAACGCAATCCTAATCAGCCAGAATATATGCAGGCAGTAACGGAGGTCATCGAAAGTTTGTGGCCGTTTATCATGGAGAACCCTCGTTATGCCGAACATGGCTTGCTGGATCGATTAGTCGAACCTGAAAGAGTGATTATTTTTCGTGTGTCCTGGGTTGACGATCATGGTGAAGTGAAGGTTAACCGGGGTTATCGAATACAACATAGTTCGTCTATCGGTCCCTATAAAGGTGGGGTTCGCTTTCATCCCTCGGTTAATCTTTCTATCCTAAAATTCTTGGCGTTTGAACAAACATTCAAAAATGCACTGACAACTTTACCGATGGGCGGAGGAAAAGGAGGATCTGACTTTGATCCAAAAGGTAAAAGCCCTGGCGAAGTCATGCGTTTCTGTCAGGCATTTATCAGTGAGTTATTTCGTCATATTGGCTCGAATACCGATGTTCCGGCCGGTGATATCGGTGTAGGTGGCCGTGAAGTAGGTTTTATGTCAGGCATGATGAAAAAATTATCCAATCGTGCTGATTGTGTGTTTACCGGAAAAGGGCTGAGCTTTGGGGGATCACTGATACGCCCGGAAGCGACTGGCTATGGTACGGTATATTTTGCGCAAGAGGTATTGAAGCATGCGGGGCGTTATTTGGAAGGGATGCGTGTTTCTATTTCAGGCTCGGGTAATGTAGCGCAATTCGCGGTTGAAAAGGCTATGGCACAAGGCGCTAAAGTGATTACCGTATCTGATTCCAGCGGCACAATTGTCGACGAAAATGGTTTTACGCCCGAGAAGCTGGCGATTCTGGCCGAAGTAAAAAATCACCTGTATGCGCGTTTGGATGAATATGCAAAACGTACAAATGTAACCTTTCTGCCGGGTGTAAAACCTTGGCATGTGCCGGTGCAGGTTGCTTTGCCCTGCGCTACGCAAAATGAAATTACTGCAGAAGATGCACAGACACTGATTAAAAATGGTGTTATTTGTGTTGCTGAAGGTGCAAATATGCCATCTACTGCAGAAGCTGTGGAATGTTTTATCCATAATAAAGTGCTTTATGCGCCGGGAAAAGCCAGCAATGCAGGAGGCGTCGCAACATCCGGATTGGAAATGAGCCAGAATGCAATGCGCATGTCCTGGACGCGAGAAGAAGTTGATGCACGTTTGCAGGAAATCATGTGCGCCATTCACAAATCCTGTTTGAAATATGGCACCGATGCTGATGGCAGCGTGAATTACGTGAACGGTGCGAACATTGCCGGTTTTGTTAAAGTGGCTGACGCCATGTTGGGACAAGGCGTTATTTGATTATTTGCCTGCATTTACTGCAGTAGTGTATGCGTCGATTGTGCGTCAAGTAAGATAATGAATTTTCGCAGCCATGCCGTGAAAGTCTATATTAATTTTTTCTACTGAATCTACGTTATCGATAGCGATATGAGAAATTACCTTCTGGGATTGATCCTGTTAGCTAAGATTGGAACGCTGTCAGCAAACCAGGACAGTGATTTTATCGCCGCACGGGAAGCGTTTCAGGTTGGTAATGCCAAGCTTCTAAATGATTATGCCAATCGATTGCAGCGTCATGTGCTTAAGCCTTACGTGGAATATTATCAATTGCGGATGGAGTTAGGTACTACTCATTTAGAAACCATCTCGAATTTTCTTTTACGTCACGAAGGCAGCCTGATTGCGGATCGATTGCGTAGCGATTGGCTCAAAATATTGGGTAAAAATCGGCAATGGCAGTTTTTTGAAACGGAATACCCCTTATTGGTAAATAAAGATAATGAATTGATGTGCTATTACTATCAGCGTTATCTGGATACTAAGGATAAAATTGCGGTAGCGGATGCGCGTTCACTATGGCTTACACCGGCCAGTTTACCGGATAGCTGTACACCGGTTTTTCAGTCCTTAATCTACAACGGCGATATTTCGCGGGAAGATATTTGGAAGCGTATACGTTTGGCGTTGGAAGAAGGACAAACAGGGGTCGCCACCCATATCAACCGTTACCTTCCTGGCAATGAAGGATTGAGTACTGTCGATTTGAATAGCGCTGCCAAAAATCCTCTGCGTTACCTGGATGCACAGAAAGAAAAAATCAAGTCACGCAGCGATCGCGAAATCGCTTTGTTTGCATTGTTGCGCCTGCTTCGTAATGATACTGACCAAGCTTTTGCACAGTGGTCAAAAATAAAAAATAGATTGACCCCCACCGATCGTTCTTATTTTTTGGGAAGGCTGGGGTATCGTGCAGCCATGCGGCATGATTCACGAGCCTTAAACTGGTTCAAGGAAGCGCAAAATACTACGCAATCCTATCCACCTTCGGATACCGTGCTCACTTGGCGAGCACGCGCAGCATTGCGAGCCGGAAATTGGGAGGAAGTACTAAAAGCCATCGACAGCATGTCACCTGTCGAACAACAAGTGGATACCTGGCGTTATTGGAAAGCACGTGCGTTAAAAATCAAGGGTGATTCGCTGGGTGCGAATAATATTTTCATTCCGTTAAGCGAAGAGCACAGTTTTTATGGTCAATTGGCAAAAGAAGAATTAGGAACAATACTCAGCATTGCGGGCAATACCTATCGGGCGAGTAATAGCGAAGTGGCTGCAATGGAGAAAAAACCCGGTGTACAGCGCGCTTTAGCTTTTTCCCGTATAAACTTGCGCACCGAAGCGTTACGTGAGTGGAGTTGGACCATCCGCAATTTCAGCGATGCGGAATTGCTTGCTGCAGCAGAGGTCGCACGCCGTCACGGCTTGTATGATCGCGCGATTAATACTGCAAACAGAACCGTATCGCAACACGATTTTAAACTGCGCTTTTTGTCGCCGCACCGTGAGACTCTCAAAAAAGTATTGCAACAGCACGAGCTTGATGAAGCGTGGGTATACGGTTTGATTCGGCAGGAAAGCCGTTTTATAGCGGATATCAAATCGCATGCGGGTGCGGTTGGCCTGATGCAGCTCATGCCGGCAACTGCTGAATGGGTTGCCAAACAACTGGGCATTCAAAATTTTCGTCAACAACTGGTGGTTGATGTGAATACTAATTTGCGATTGGGCACTTATTATTTAAAGCATGTGCTCAGCACACTCGATAACCAACCGTTACTGGCTTCAGCCGCATACAATGCCGGGCCGGGGCGAGCCAAACGTTGGCGTGATAATGTAATGCCATTGGAAGGTGCTATTTATGCAGAAACCATCCCGTTTAATGAAACACGTGACTATGTCAAAAAGGTCTTAAAGAATTCGATGTACTATGCCAAGGTACTCGATCATGGCCAAACTCCAACGCTTAAGGAGCGCCTGGGTGTTATCGCAGCAAAATAACTCATTATCAATTCAGGGTAAACCATGCGCGATGTTGTCATTTTAAGTGGTGTGCGCACTGCAATCGGAGATTATGGTGGTGCGCTTAAACACATTGGAGCTTCCGATCTCGCCGCAAAAGTCGTACACGAGGCCGTATTGCGCGCCAACATTGATCCCAATGAAGTTGGGCATGTGGTTTTTGGCCATGTCATCCACGGGGAAGCCCGCGATATGTACTTGGCACGGTTTGCTGGCCTTTATGGCGGATTATCGCAACATGTTTCAGCACTTACCGTGAATCGATTGTGTGGCAGCGGTTTGCAGGCTGTCATCTCAGCGAGCCAAAACATTTTACTCAATGATACGAATGTAGCCATAGCAGGCGGGGCTGAATCGATGAGCCGAGGCGGTTATTTATTGCCGGCACTGCGTTGGGGGCAACGCATGAATGATGGCAGCACCGTGGATATGATGGTAGGTGCACTGACCGATCCTTTTGATAAAGTACACATGGGAGTCACTGCTGAAAATATTGCGGCCAAGTGGCAAATCAGCCGGGAAGAGCAGGACAAATTTGCAGCAGAAAGCCACCGCCGCGCCATAATTGCTATCGACAAAGGCTACTTCAAGACGCAAATTTTGCCCATTGAAATATCCACTGGCAAAGAAACGTTTATTTTCGATATTGATGAACATCCGCGTCAAAATACGAGTGTGCAAAGTTTGGCAAAATTACGACCGGTTTTTCAGAAAGATGGTACTGTGACAGCAGGTAACGCATCCGGAATAAATGACAGTGCTGCTGCGCTAGTTTTGATGGAAAGCAGCGTGGCAGAGCAACGCAATTTGAAACCCATGGCGCGCTTGGTCGCTTATGGTCATGCCGGCGTTGATCCCAAATTGATGGGGATCGGCCCGATACCTGCGGTACAAAATGCGTTACGCCGCGCCAACCTTAAAATTTCCGATATCGATGTCATCGAATCTAATGAAGCTTTTGCGGTACAAGCTTGCGCAGTTGCAAAAGAATTACAATTTGACCCGGAAAAAACCAATCCAAATGGCGGTGCTGTAGCATTGGGTCACCCCATTGGCGCCACGGGCAGTATTCTGACGATCAAAGCCCTATACGAATTGCAGCGCCGTAATGGCAAATTTGCTTTGGTCACCATGTGTATCGGCGGCGGTCAAGGTATCGCGGCTATATTTGAAAGATTGTAATAGAACACGGTATGCTTACCTATTTATTTCAAGATTTGGTTTGACTATGTATCCACTCATCATTGCATTGTCGCTCATAATTTCTATCAATGTCCTGGCGCAAGCGCCTGAAGCAAAAAACCCCGAAATTATTCAGCTTGAACAAACTATGGCACGGGTTGCGCAGGAATCGCAGGCAACTTATCAACAATTTCTCATGACACAGGAATTGCGCAAAAATGAGATGCAGGAATCCCCGGAAAGCATTCCCATCGACCTGACCGGGAAAAGCATACCGATTCCAAATTACGAAGACCTTCAGCGGCGCCGGCAGGAAAAGAAAGAGCGAATGGAAAATTATACTGCAGATCTAGATCGCCTCTATACGCGCTATAGGGAACTGGAAAGCGAAAGGGAAGCGATCTTTGAAAAAATTAAAAGTTTGGAAGGAAAAATTCCGGCTGAGCAATAAATCCCGTTTGTATGCGGCGTTTTTAAAAGCTTTATAGTAACCGCTAACTGAATTGATTTCTGTTGCTTAATTTCTTGGATCGTTATCAGATTTTGTTAAAAGGTGCGGCCATAAGCGTTGCATTGCGAGAAAAGTAAAAGACGCTGACCAAGTAATCATGGCCAAGCCTGCTAATCCCTCAGCAGCACTAAGTATACGAATGGCTCCAGCAGGTACCAGATCACCAAATCCTACAGTGGTATATACCACAGAAGAATAGTAAATAAAATCAAATAGATTTCCTTCGCTGATTCCGGCAATATGACCTAATTCAGTACTTTTTTGCATGGCCATATAACCCAAGGCAAAAATGATTATTTCCAGTACATGTGCCGCCAACAATCCGAGCATCACGACCAGGACGCCTATACGTTTATGCACGTGCATCCCTACGGTACTGCTCAAGAAACGCAATGCTTCATAATGCAACACCACGCAAACTGTCACAACGATGCCGGAAATGAATATAGCGATTAAGTGCGAAAAGTGTTCGTGCATAATAAAATCACTGAATGATTCATCACAAAATGTAGTGTAGATACCTATAATAGAAGTAAGCTGGTAGAGAACACTTTCTTTGTATTATTTATTGGCTTCATGGATTTTGTATTATCTCGCATAATATTGAGTACAGTTACCGGTATTTAATAGTCGGAGACATTCGTTATAGTCGTAAGGAAACATCGATGGGGCAGATAGCTGAACGTATCGGACATGGATTGGCTCGATTTTTAACTAAGCCTGTACGGCAGAGCACACAGGTTGCAATTGTTAGTCAAGAACAGCTTTTAGCAAATTTGCAGCCTGGCGATATCCTTTTGATTGACGGAAATACGCGTGTGAGTGTCGCTATTAAATATCTTACGCAATCGACTTGGTCGCACGCTGCACTTTTCATCGGTAATGCATTACCTTCCGAATCACCTTGGCAATTACCGCGTGTACTGGTCGAGGCGGACTTGAAGGAAGGTGTTCGAGCGGTGCCGCTGGCAGAGTATGCAGCAATGCATACACGAATTTGCCGTCCTGTCGGTTTGAATGATGAGGATCGTAAACGAGTTGTGGATTTTGTCATTGCACGTCTCGGTCATCGGTATGATCTTAAAAATATTTTTGATCTTTTGCGTTATTTATTGCCAACTGCTCCAATTCCTACTCGATTTCGCAGGCGCTTACTTGCTCTTGGCAGCGGTGATCCCACACGTGCTATCTGCTCAACCTTGATTGCGCAAGCGTTTGAATCAGTGCGTTATCCAATATTACCTGAGATCCAGCGTACTTGGTCGGATGATCCGATGCATGATGACTGCTACGCAGAGATTTATCATATTCGCCATTACAGCTTATATACACCGCGTGATTTCGATATATCGCCGTTTTTTGACATCATCAAACCTACCATCAGGAATGGTTTCGATTACCATTCATTAGCTTGGGATAATGCTTCGCAAGAGCTTCAACAGGTTCCATGTAATTCTTTAGAAGAAACAAAGAATTAGTTAACTTGTTACATTGAACTATCCTGACAATGTTTACAAACTCCATGTAATTCTAGTTGCTGGTGGGCCAATGCAAAGCCAGTATTTTGAATGCTACGTTCCAGCTCAGCCATGATATGTTTCTTTATCCCAATCTCCTTAACGCTGCCACAGTGATCGCAAATTAGAAACTGCGGGGTTTCATGTTGATGATCACAAGCAATATGCGCGCAAGACATATATTGACTTGCTGTTTCCAGTTTATGTACTAATTTTTCTTGAATCAGAAAATCCAACATGCGATAAACGGACATAACCGGCAGCATTTCACCAAATTGTGTTTTATAGCGTTCAACGACTTCATACGCGGATAGAGGTGTGGAAGAACCTAGCAGTACCACGAGTACATTTTTGCGCTTGTCTGTTAACTTAACGCCCGCTAAAGCGCAAGCTTCGTAGGATTTTTGGATGATTCGATCAATATCCTCTGACATTTTGTTTGAATTCCAGTCACTTAAAAAGTAAAACAGGCTATACGTAAGCTTATAGGGTACTTACTGTGTATTATTTGCATAAATACGGTTTAGTTTTAATAGGTTATTAATTAATAAGTTTAAAAGCTTAATAATATCCTTTCCCTCGTTATTGATACAAGTCAACCAGGAAGATGCTGCAACTTTCTTTTCTCGCTAACTAAAATTCTTGATGCCGGATATGATATAACATATCATATCATTAAAATGACATCCAAGAAAAATCCAATGATTAATCGATACATAAAAATTCTCGTATCTTGATAGCTCGTATGAAAATGATCGAAAGTGGATTTTTAGAGTTAAAGGGCAGCAAGGATAAAGTATGAGATGGTGCACTGCGGTAAATTCAGAGCATCCTAGTCTTGCTTGCTTGTGTGATTCGTCAAGATTCTCTTTAGTAGTAATGGGTATGGTAATTATGACTGTACTGCATACTTCGGATATTTATGCTGCAGATCCTACCCCTACGACTAAGCTACCAGGTGTTACAGTTACGGCATCACCATTTAAGGACCGCACTGAACTTGAAATGGCGCAACCGGTTACTGTATTGCAAGGTGATGATCTCCGCCGCAAGCGGGAAACAAGTTTGGGGGATACTTTATCTAATGAATTGGGTGTTACCTCAAGCTTTTTTGGGCCCGGTGCAAGCCGGCCAATTATTCGGGCTCTGGATGGACCGCGTATTCAAGTCTTAGAAAATGGTATTGGTGCATTAGATGTATCATCACTCAGTCCGGATCATGCAGTCACGGTAGAAACACTGAATGCTTCACAAATTGAAATTCTTCGCGGGCCGGCAACTTTACTCTACGGCGGAGGTGCAACGGGTGGTGTTGTCAATGTTGTAAATGACCGTATCCCCACACGATTGTTTAAAAATCCGGAAGGCAATGCAGAAATTCGTGGCAATACCGCTACTGAGGAAAAAGCTGGATCTTTTAACGTTAACAAAAGTTTTGGTCAGATGTCCTGGAGCTTGGGCGCTTTTAAGCGCAAAACCGATGACTATACAGTTCCCGGGCAAGCCGATATCAGTGGTCTTTCACCAATCCGTAACGCGCCAGGCAATCAGGATGGTGAGCATGGTTTTAGCAACAAAAATATTGTTAGAAATAGCGCAGTTGATACGCAGGGATTGTCTGGTGGCGGTTCATACATTGGAGAGCGAGGGTTTCTGGGCGGATCTATTGCATTGATGGAAAGCAAGTACGGCATACCTACTCCTGAAATGGCCAGTATTGATCAGGTGCAAGCGCGCTATAACCTGTCTGGGGAATTGGATAACCCCATTACAGGCATTGAAAAGGTTAAAGTGCGGACGGGCTATAATGATTATAAACATAAAGAAATCGAAAGCAGTGGAGAAGTTGCAACCCGCTTCAAGAACCATGAACTTGAGACCCGTGTTGAATTTCTGCATTCTCCCATTGCAACCTTGAATGGATTATTTGGTGTGCAATTTCGCGATCGTAAGTTTTCTGCTTTAGGTGAAGAAGCCATTGTGCCGGTATCCAAATCGCGTTCTACCGGAGTTTTTATGGTTGAAGAAAAAAACTGGGAGAATGTGCGATTTGAATTCGGTGGTCGTTACGAACATGCAACACGCAACCCACAAAATAATTTTGATCCGTCACGTGCGTTTGATCTTTTTAGTGGCTCTATTGGCGCATCCTGGAATTTCTTTAGAGATTATCACTTGGGCCTTGCGGCGATCCATGGACAGCGAGCGCCAGCCATTGAAGAACTCTATGTCCAAGGAGCGCACCGGGGTACTGCAACGTATCAGGTTGGAGATAATACGTTACAAAAAGAAGCGCATAATAATTTTGATTTTTCGTTACGTAAAACTTCTGGATTGATGACATGGAAAGTCAATGCTTTTTATAACCGGTTTAACAATTATATTTTTTATAAAAATGCAGATACTAACGGCGACGGTATTGCCGATCGTGTTAACCCGGAGGGGGAACTTGATCTCAATGGCGGCTTTTTGTTACAGGATTTGGCGCAAACTGGCGCAACCTTTTATGGTGCGGAAGCAGAAGTCATTTTTACGCTCAAGCCCGATACTCTAGATTTGCGTTTATTTACAGATTATGTGCGTGGGAAGTTAGGTCATAGCAACGGTAATGTTCCACGTGTAACACCCCAGCGATTCGGATTTGAATTAAATTATCGATCGGGTAGATTTGCATCCAATCTAACAACCATACACGTATTGCCCCAAAAAAAGACTGCCGAACTTGAAACCAATACAGCGGGTTATACACAACTCAATCTTGAAGCAAGTTACGTGTTAAAACAAACACGATCGAATGGCATAAGATTGTTTGTTCAAGGGAAAAATTTGCTAGATGAAGAAATGCGATTGCATTCTTCTTACCTGAAGAATTTTGCACCGCTGCCCGGAAGAGCGCTGGTAGCAGGCATACGATCGGATTTCTAACCGATTGTATGCCTGAAAATCAGCATTATTTTTCTGCTTATGCTGCCTTTAACAAAAGAAATGCGTTACACAAACTCCACACCGCTTGATAAAAATCCCACCAGATTGATAGTTACGGCATTAACTTCGGTGTTGGCCGCGATTTCCAGTAATTGCGCTTGGGTATAGGTTCCGTTTTCCAACAAGCCGACAAAAAAATCATGATCCGTTGCAGAAGGCGCTGTGCCAACCACATTTTGATAGACGGTATCTACAAATGTATCATTGGAAAGGTTACCCATGACATCAACCGCAAGCTGTGAAACATTAAGCATGGTTTGCCCTGAATCGAATAAATTAAGGCCGACGCCCACATAATCAGGATGTTCTTCGATAGTAGCCGGACCAAATGCGGCACCGATGATTCGGATCGAACTGTTTGCAGCCTGTCCATTGTTGAGATCAATGGCAAGATTCTTATCGGCAAAGCGGATTCGTTCGATTTCAGACAATGTATCATTACCATCCGGCCCGGAAACACTGAAACTCAGATCAGCGCTAGGTGTTGTCGCTCCGGAGACTGAGTAATTTTCCAGAGTGGTACTATAAACCGCAGTATCAATTCCTGCGCCGCCGTTCAATGTATCATCCCCCGTTCCTCCATTTATCGTGTCATTGCCCGCAGCAGCCTGGATGGCATCATCGCCTGCCGTACCGGCAAGATTATCCGCACCATCAGTTCCTGAGATCACGTCACTCAAAACAACAGTGCCGGTAATTCCGGCAAAATTTGTGGGAGAATTGGTTCCCGTTGAGCCATCGCGGTTGAGTGACGATGTCCCATCGGTCGGCAGTTGGGTATACGTTATCGAACCTCCAACCATACCCGGAAAACTTACAATACCGCTGCCGGTATATAAGAATCCGTTCGGAATAATATAATCAGGCGTCACAATACCCAAATCCGCAAACCCCTGAGTCGCAACTAATACAGATTTTCCATTAGTCGATGCACTGGGTAGATCAGTGCCGATAGAATACACTTGAGCTCTGCTTTGGGAATCAGGTGCTGAATTAATGGCGTGCCCCGCCCATAAGTGTTGGCCATCAGCATCTCCCACGAATTCAATAAATTGAACCGTGCCATCGGCATTTGAATATACTTCGTTAATGTGGAAAATATGGAATGCCATTTTTTTCTCCTTAGGAATTAGATAATTGCATTATAGCTTCAGGTTCTGATAGTACCGTGAGTAGTTTGTTGCAGAGTTATTAGTGCAACGTTTTGTTTACGCCCTGTTATCTTAACAAGGATCTTAGCCTATTCCTTTTGACAATAAAAGCCACTTGA
>WBZQ01002213.1_pt2 | contig 11111 bp, 10 predicted proteins | sample 5204251 | NCBI WGS metagenome assembly WBZQ01 (sample SAMN12412402, study PRJNA552823) | activated sludge metagenome | isolation source: activated sludge from nitrification reactor of wastewater treatment plant... | place: USA: Virginia | collected 2017-09 | reverse complement strand
ATGCGCACGGTGAGCGGCGCCGCGGCCCCCACATCGACCATCCCCGTAGTCCCGTCTGTCGGGCGACGCACTGCGTCGCCTGCGGCTGATCACTGCGACAAACTCAAATACTGCCAGGGTGGGGCGCCCGACCGGTACGCCAATACGGGAACCCGGCCTCAGCCGCGGGGCCGCAGCGCCCGGGAGAAGAACACGTTCACCCGCTTCATGGTGAAGCTGTAGGGGAACCATGCCCACCGTTTGAAGGCGTACAGCGCCCAGATGTCGGGCGAGGTGTAGATGAGAAAGCGGTTGCGCGCGACACCCGCGAGGGTCTTCTCGGCCGCGCGTTCCGGGGAGATGGCGTGTCCGCCGAACCGCTGCACCCAGCGGTCGACCTTCGGGTCCTCGCGGTCGACGCCGGCGATTTCGACGGTCTTGACCAGTCCGGTGCGCACGGCGCCGGGGACCACCACCGAGACCCCGATACGGTGCCGGGCCAGGTCGAAGCGCAGCACCTCGGAAACCCCGAGCAGCCCGTATTTGCTGGCGCTGTAGGCGGCATGCCAGGGCAGCGCCACCAGGCCGGCGGCCGAGGACACGTTGACCAGTTGTCCACCGCGGCCGGCGGCCATCATCGGCGGGATGAACGTCTCGATGACGTGGATCGGCCCCATCAGATTGATGTCGACCATGGACCGCCACTGCCGGTGGGTGAGCTGGTCGACAGTGCCCCAGGCCGATACCCCGGCGATGTTGAACAGCATGTCCATCGATCCGTGCTGCGTGTGGATATCGGCACCGAAGTTGGCAACGGCGTCGTAATCGGAGATGTCGAGGGCGCGGGCCTGCGGCACCGAGGCACCCAGTGCGCGGGCGTCGGCGGCGGTGCCGGCCAGCCCGTCGGGATCGCGATCGGTCAGATACAGTTCGGCGCCGTCCCGGGCCAGTTGCAGGGCCACGGCCCGTCCGATTCCGCTGGCGGCGCCGGTCACCAGGCAACGTTGGCCGGCGAAGGATTTGCTCATCCCGTTGACGATACCGGCGGAAGCGGTGTTGGCGATACCGACGGTAACGGTTCGGCGCCGCCACCCCAGAGCGAATACAGCCACAGTCGTTCCAACACGGCCAGCGCGCCATCACGGTTGCGCTCCGGGCCGATGAACGTGGAGTCACCGGACAACATGAACGACGAAGTCGCACTCAACACCCGGATCAGCGCCTCCAGGTCGTCACTGATCGGGCGGGCGGTGCCGTCCTGCACCTCCGTGCGGACCAACGCGACGATCTGACCGACCAGGACGTCGATCTGACCGTCCAGGATCTCCCGGATCTCGGCGTCGGTTTCCCGGGCACGCCGGCACGCGGTCACCACCGGGTCGTTGTGGACGAAGGCGAGCGCGGCGCTGGCCACCATGCGGCGGGCAAATTCCGCCGGTGACTCGTCGGCACCTCGGGGGGCGAAGGATTCGGTCAGCCGCTGCAACTCGGCGGTGGCTTCCGCCAGAATCTGGGCCAGCACGGCGTATTTGGAGTCGAAGTAGAAGTAGAAGCCCGAACGGGCGACCCCGGCGCGGTCGCTGATGGTGCTCACCGACAGATCGGCGAACTCCTTTTCCTGCAGCAACTCCCGGACGGCGGCCACGATCGCCTCGCGTTGCCGGTCACCGCGGCTACGCGGCTCGGTCACCACGTGGGAACCCTGATCTGTGTCCATCCGGTCAACGATGCCTCACGACGCGCCGGAAAAAAACTTGACAGCTGTCAAATTCGCCCGGCACGATATCCGTGAGTGATCCGCGCCACGTTCCGTGGCGTGGGCCGTTCGCCCGCCCGACCCCGAGGAGCGACGTTGGCCACCATCAGCACCCCGCACTATCTGCTCGACCAGGCCAAGCGACGACTCAAGCCGACCCCGGTGACCCTGCCCGGCATGGCAGCCGTCGAACGACGGCTGCTGGCCAAGGATTGGGACCGTTTCGTGCTGGCCGAGCCGCCACCCGGCAGCGGCCTCAAACCGGTGCTGGGCGATTCCGGCCTGCCCCTGATCGGTCACATGATCGAAATCTTCCGCAGCGGTCCGGATTTCATCCTCAACCAGTACCGCAAGCACGGGCCGGTCTACTACGCGCACACACCCGAGCTGTCCCAGGTGATGGTGCTGGGACCCGACGCGACACAGATCGTGTTCTCCAACCGCAACAAGGACTTCTCCCAGCGCGCCTGGGATCCGGTGATCGGACCGTTTTTCACCGGCGGCCTGATGCTCTTCGATTTCGAAGAGCACATGTTCCACCGCCGGATCATGCAGGAGGCGTTCACCCGGCCCCGGCTGACCGGCTACATCCCGCACATCGACTCGGTGTCGACGCGGGTGCTGGCCGACGACTGGGTCGCCGACGATCCGCGCTTCCTGAGCTACCCGGCGTTCAAGAAACTGACGCTGGACATCGCCTCCGAGGTCTTCATGGGCCATCCGGCCGGCACCGACCACAAGCTGGTGACGACCATCAACGAGGCGTTCACCATGGTCACCCGGGCCGGCAACGCGATCGTCCGCAAGCCGGTGCCGCCGCTGACCTGGTGGCGCGGCATCCGGGCCCGCAAGGTCCTGGAGGACTATTTCGCCGGCCGGATCGCCGAGAAACGCCGGTCGGCCAGCAACGACATGTTCAGCGTGCTGTGCCACGCCCAGGACGAGGAGGGGCGCAGCTTCACCGACGAGCAGGTCATCGCGCACATGATCTTCCTGATGATGGCGGCGCACGACACCACCACCTCGACGCTGACCACGATGGCCTACCACCTGGCCGCCAACCCCGAGTGGCAGCAGCGCTGCCGCGACGAATCGGCCCACATCGGCGACGCACCGCTGGACATCGACACGCTGGAACAGCTGGAAACCTACGACCTGGTGATCAACGAATCACTGCGGATGCAAACCCCGCTGCCGTTCAACTTCCGGCGCGCCGTCCGCGATACCGAGATTCTGGGCCACTACATCCCCGCTGGGATCGACCTCGTGACCTGGCCCGGGCTCAACCATCGGCTACCGGAACTGTGGACCGACCCGGAACGCTTCGACCCGGAACGCTTCGCCGAGCCGCGCAGCGAGCACAAGCGACACCGCTACGCGTTCGCCCCGTTCGGCGGCGGCGCGCACAAGTGCATCGGCATGGCGTTCGGCCAGTTGGAGATCAAGACCGTCATGCACAGGCTGCTGCGCCGGTACCAGCTCGAGCTACCGCGCCCGGGTTACCGGCCGCTCTACGACTACGGCGGCATGGCCGTACCCGTCGACGGGATGCCGCTGTTGCTGCGGCCGTTGTAACCCGACGGAGGGATCTGCCGGCAGCCCCGGCTTCCCCTCGCCGAACCGCCCGGGCTCAGGCCAGCGCCAGGAACAGCTTTTCCAGCTCGTCCTGGCTCAGTGGCGGCTGCTGGCCGTCCTCCTGGACGCCGAGCACGCATTCGCGCAGCCCGGTGGCCACGATCTTGAACCCGGCCCGGTCCAGCGCCTTGGACACCGCGGCGAGCTGGGTCACGATGTCCTTGCAGTCGCGGCCCGCTTCGATCATCGAAATGACGCCCGCCAGCTGCCCCTGGGCACGCCGCAGCCGGTTGAGCACCGCGGCAATCGCGTCTTCGTCGGCCAACATGGTCAGCTCCTCATCCGAGAACAGTTGATGTCAGTGTACCCACGGGGGTATCTGTGTGCCTCACGTCGCGACCACCCCGCCGCCCAGCCAGCGACGCAGCGGGCAGTGTCCGGTGCGGGCACACACCAGCCGAGCGGCCATGGCCGCCACCGTCAGGGCGGCGATGCCCAGGCCCAGCGCCGGATGCACCTCGGCGCCCAGCACGAACCCGGCCATCAGCAGCACGAACCAGCCGAACAGGGACCGCAGCCGCTCCGGCGGGATCCGCTCGGCCAGCGGAGCGCCGATCAGCGCACCGATCACCGCCGCGGCGGTGATCATCCCGGCCACCGGCCAGTCGATCCCGACCGACGCCAGGTGACCGCCCAGCCCGGCGAACGACTGCATGGCGATGATCAACAGCGAGGTGCCCACCGCGGACTGCATCGGCAGACCCGCCAGCAGCGCCAACGCGGGGACCAGCAGGAATCCCCCGCCTGCGCCCACCAGGCCGCTGATCACGCCGACCACCGCACCGAGCATCACCGCCCGGAGCGGGCGCAGCGGATGGTCCTCGGCGGCGGCCGTGCGCGGCCGCAGCATGGCGACTCCCGCACCGATCATCACCACCGCGAACATCACCAGCAGCACCGAGCCGGGGATGTAGTGCGACAGCAGGCCACCGGCGTACGCGCCGGCCATCGCCGCGACGCCGAAGACCGCCGCGACCTTCCATCGGACCTGACCGGCCCGCGCGTAGCCGATCACGGCGACAACGCTGGTCACGCCGACGACCAGCAGCGACGTCGCAATCGCGTCGTTGGGCGACTGCCCGGCGACGTAGACCAGCAGCGGCACCATCAGGATCGCGCCGCCACCGCCGAGCAGGCCGAGGGCCACCCCGACCAGCACCGACAGTGCGACGGCCAACCAGATCACGACGACACCGGTCCCGTGCTCATCGACAACCTCCCTCGGCGCATACCCGGCAGGGTATGTTCACCACCCACTCTATACCCAACGGGGTATATTGGCGACATGGCTTCGCGGCGGCCTCGCCGCGAGCGACCGACGAACCCGAGGAGCCCGGCGATGTGTTACCCCGTCACCTGCCCCAAATGCGGCAAGACCACCTGGGACGGCTGCGGCCTGCATGTCGACGAGGTGCGGGCCAAGGTACCGCCGCAGCAGTGGTGCACCTGCCCGCGCAAGTGAGCGCCGCCGTCGGCTGCGCGTCGGGCTACGACGAGCCGCGCATGCGGTGCCGCAGGAATTTCCACAGATAGCCCGGCACGCCGACGGCCGGAACCGCCTTCGGCCAGGAGTTGGCCCGCAGGTAGGCGTCCGAGCCACCATCGACGAAAATGACGCTGCCGCACAGGAAATCGGCGGCGTCCGAAAGCATGAACAGCATCCAGTCGGCGAGTTGCCCGGGATCGCCGAAGTCGCCGACGGGTACCGGGAAAGCCCGGATGGCCCGGGCCTCGCTCGGGGTCGCCAGCTGCTTCTCCAGCAGCGGGGTCAGGATCGCGCCCGGTGCGATGGCATTGAGCCGGATGCCCGCACCCACCCAGGGGTCGGTCACCGCGGTGCGGCGCACCCAGCGCGACACCGCGATCTTGGATGCGGCATACGCCAGCGACGGCGCCGCCGGCCCGTACCAGCGCATCACCCCGGCCGCCTTCTCGGCGTCCCCGGCCAGCAGCGCCCGGATGGCCCGCCGCGGCACCATCGGCACGGTGGTCGTCGAATTACTAGCCACCACAACGACTTTCACTGGAGCCTCGACCGCCACGGCGGCCAGCGCCGGCCGCCATGCCGTCAGCAATTCCACCACACCGGCGTAGTTGATCTCGAAGATCAGCCGGGCCCGCCCGGCACCCGGTGTGGGTCCGACACCGGCGGCCAGCACCGCCCCGTCCAGCCGGCCGCCGCAGGCGGCCAGCACCCCGGCGATCGCGGTGGCCCGGCCCGCGGGCGTGGAAAGATCGGCGATGACGTCGGCGTCGCGCAGATCCACGCCGATCACGGTGTGCCCGGCGGCTGTCAGCCTGCCGGCGACCTGCGCACCCATCCCCGACGCCGAACCGGTTACCGCGTAGACACCCATCGAATTCCCCTCATCAGTGTTAGAGCCACCAGGAAGATAACGCCTCGAGATGGCGCCGGGACCGGTGCCGGGCCAGCCCGTCGTCGCCGGCGACGACCGCCTCCAGGATCTTGGCGTGGGCCAGGTCGACCTGGGCGGCGTCCTCGGGTCCGGGGACCGGCTGGTCCCCCTGAGCCGCCCAGTGCCGGCGGAACAGTTCGACCAGGATCCGCAGGAACAGGGTGAGCACGCTGTTCCCGGCCAAGTCGGCCATCCCGGTGTGGAAATTCGCCTCGGCGGCGTCGGTGTGCTGCAGGCCGTGGGCGGCGGTGTGCACCGCCGAGGCCACCGTGCCCGGCCCCAGGGCCGGCAGTACGAGATCCCCGGCCGCGACACCGGCGGCCACGGTGGCCACCGCGTCGATCTCGATGGCGTCGCGGACCACCTGCAGGTCCTCCCGGCTGGGCCGGCGGTACTCCAGATACAGCGCCACGGTGTCGATACTCGCCTGCGGCTCCGGTGCGGTCACCACCAGACCGCCGCCCGGTCCCCGGCGCATCCGGGCCACCGTGTGGAACTCCAGGATCCGGATCGCCTCGCGCAGCACCGATCGGCTGACCCCGTACCGATCCAGTAGGTCCGCCTCGGCGCCCACCACCGCACCCGGTACCCAGCCGACGCCGACGATGTCCTCGGAGATGGTGGCGGCCAGCGTCTCGGCCCGCTTGTCGCCGGCTCCCGAGGGGGCGATCGTCCGCCGCGGCGCCCCCGGGCTGCGCCCGGCCAGCAGGCCGGCGACGGTGTCCAGGTGCCGGCTGGTCACGGTGGTGGCGTTGACCCGGTCCCCGGCGGTCACCGCCGCGATGATGTCGTCGTGATCGGCGGCCATCGCGGCCAGCGCCCGTCGGCCGGCCGCCGCCCCGGATTCCGCGGCCGCGGCGTGGCGCACCGTCATCCGGCTGAGCACATCGGTGAACAACGCCAGCACCGGATTACCGGTCAGCTCGGCGAGCACCACATGGATGTCGTCGTGCACCGGACCGGAGCGGTCGGCGGCCAGCAGGGCCCGCAGGCTTGTGATCCCGGCTTCGTCGATGCGCTCGGCGGCCAGGCCCGAGGCCAGCGGCTCCAGCAGCCGTCGGGCACCGAGCACCTCGTCGAGGGTGGTGCCGGCGTACGCCAGGTAGCTGACCACCGCGCGGGTGGCCGGGCGGGCGTCGGGCTCGGTGACGATCAGCCCGCCGCCGGGACCGCGGCGCATCCGGGCCACCTGGTGATGCTCGACGAGGCGCACCGCCTCGCGCAGCACCGAGCGGCTCACCCCGTAGCGCTGCTGCAGCGCCGCCTCCGAACCGAGCGAGGCGCCCACCGGCCAGCCGGTCGCGATCACCTCGGCCTCGATACCGCGGGCGATCTCGGCGGCCAGGCTCACTTGATCAGCGGGTCTCGCGGCATGCCCAGGATCCGCTCGGCGATCTGATTGCGGGTCACCTCCGAGGTACCACCGGCGATGGCCATCGCCCGGGCGCCCATGGTCAGCTGGATGGCCGGGGCCGCGGGTCCGTCGGTGACAGCCATCTCCGGTCCCATCAGCGCCGACCAGATCGCCCCGCACTCACCCATGTGCTCGGCGAGCTTGAGCTTGGTGATATTGCCCTCCGGGCCGGGTCCGGCGCCCTCGATGCTGCGCACGGCGCGGCGCAGGTTCAGCAACCGCATCGCGTGATCGTCGGCGATGAAGTTGCCGGTGCGGATCTTCGCCCCGGCCAACCGATCCCCGTGCTCGGCGACCACCGAGACCAACGCCCTCGGGTCGACCCCGGCGATGCCCGCGCCACCACCGATGCTGACCCGCTCATTGCCCAGGGTGGCCCGGGCCACGGTCCAGCCGCTGTTGGGCTCGCCGACCACGTCCTCGTCGGGCACGAACACGTCGTTGAAGAAGACCTCATTGAATTCGGCTCCGCCGCTGAGCATCCGCAGCGGCCGGACCTCGACGCCGGGCGACTTCATGTCGACGATGACGGTCGTGATGCCGGCGTGCTTGCCCGCGTCCGGGTCGGTGCGGACGGTGGCCAGGCCACGGCGGCAGTAGTGCGCACCGGACGTCCACACCTTCTGCCCGTTGATCTTCCAGCCACCGTCGACCCGCACGGCGCGGGTCTTGATCGCCGCGGCGTCCGATCCGGCGTCCGGCTCGGAGAACAGCTGGCACCAGATCTCGTCCTTGCGCAGCGCCTTGTCCACGAATCGGTCGATCTGCGAGGGGGTTCCGTGCTGGATCAGGGTGAGGATCACCCAGCCGGTGATGCCGTAGTCCGGTCGTTTGACCCCGGCCGCGCGGAATTCCTCCTCGATGACCAGTTGCTCGACGGCATCGGCGGCACGGCCGAAAGGCTTGGGCCAGTGCGGCATGACGTAACCGGTGCCGATCAGCTTGTCCATGATCGCCGAACCCGTCGCCTGCGCGATGTGCGCCAGGTCGGCCCGCACACCGTGGCGCAGCGCCTCGGCGGCGGCGGGCAGGTCCAGGCTGTTGGCCCGCTGCACCCCGGCGGCGGTCAGGTCGAACACGTCGGCGGCCGGGCCGTCGCCGCCGAACAGCCCGCGCACCGCCAGAGCGCGCCGCCAGTGCAGATGCGCGTCGTGCTCCCAGGTGTAGCCGATGCCGCCGTGCACCTGGATGTTGAGCTCGGCGTTTTTGGCGTAGGCCGGCAGCGCCTCGGCGGCGGCCGCCGCGGCCATCAGCACGAACTCCGGGCCGGAGTCGGCGGCGGCGCGGGCCGCGTCCCACACCACGGCGATGGCGGATTCGGCGGCCACCAGCATGTTCGCGCAGTGGTGCTTGACCGCCTGGAAGGTGGCGATGGTGCGGCCGAACTGTTCGCGCACCTTCGCGTAGTCGACGGCGGTGGTGACGCAGTCCGACGCGCCGCCGACGGCCTCGGCGGCCAGCAGGGTGCGGGCAAACGCCAGCGCGGCGGTGCGCGCGCCGACGAGAATGTCATCGCCGGTGACGGCAACGCCGGTCAGCCGAACCCGGCCGGTCCGGCGCGACGGGTCGATGTTGTTCGGGATCTCCACCGAAACCCCGGCCCGGCGCCGGTCCAAAACCAGGACGTCGTCGCCGACGGCCAGCAGCAGTACGTCGGCCAGCCCCGCCCCCAGGACCAGACCGGCGTCACCGTCGGCGACGCCGTCGGCCACGGTGAGCGCGGTGTCGAAGCCGATACCGGCGGTGCGGGTGCCGTCGATCAGACCGGGCAGCAGCCGGTCCCGCTGTTCGGGGGTGCCGCAGGCGTCGATGGCCGCGGATGCGGCGACCGTCGGGACGAACGGGCCCGGTGCGACGGCGCGGCCGAGCTCCTCGACGACGACCACCAGTTCGGGCAGTCCGAATCCGGAGCCGCCGTAGGACTCCGGTAGGTGCAGACCCAGCCAGCCGAGCTCGGCCAGCGCCGGCCAGAACTCCGGCAGCGCCTCGGTCGGCGCCTCCAGCAGCGCGCGGGCGCCGGCGCGGGCATTCTGCGCCGCCAGGAAATCCCGCGCGACGGCAGCGAGCTCGCGGTGGTCGTCGGTCAGTGCAATACCCATGCGGAATTCACCTGTCTCAGAGTCCCGACGATGTGGCTGCGCCGGGTTCGCGGTCGGCTGTCCTAACAAGCAAAGAGTGTACTTATTCGAAGAAGGCCCGCCCGGTAAATCCGGCCGGGCCTTTCGTCGAATCAGCGCGGTGCGAACCGCTGGCCCGCGTCCAGGCGAATGCACTGGCCGTTGAGCATCGGGTTGTCCACGATCGCTGCGGCCAGCTTGGCGTACTCCTCCGGGTGGCCCAGCCGCTTCGGGAAGGCCGCATCCTTGGTCAGCTGCTTGGCGAACTCGTCGGGAATGCCCTTGGTCAGGCCGGTGGCGAACAGGCTCGGCGCAATCGCCAGCGCCCGCACACCGATCGAACCGAGATCACGCGCCATGGTCAGGCACATGCCGGCGATGCCGGCCTTGGCCGCGGTGTAGGCAACCTGGCCGATCTGGCCCTCGTAGGCCGCGATCGAGGCGGTGTTGATGATGACGCCGCGCTCCTCTTCCTCCGGCTCGTTCTTGGCCATGTGAGCTGCGGCGATCCGGCTGATGTTAAAGCTGGCGACGAGGTTGAGATCGATGGTGTTGCGGAAGGTCTCCAGGCTGTGCGGCCCGTTCTTGCCGAACGTCTTCTCCGCGACGCCGCCACCGGCGGTGGTGACGATGACGTGCAGCCCGCCCAGGTCGGCGACGGCCTGGTTGATCGCCGCCTCGGTGCCGTCGAAGTCGGTGACGTCAACCGGGTAGAAGGTACCGCCCAGGCCGTCGGCGACCGCCTTGCCGTCGGAGCCTTCACGGTCCAGGACCGCGACCGACGCGCCCTTGGCGGACAGCAGTTCGGCCGTCGCCCGGCCCATGCCCGACGCGCCACCGATAACGATGGCCTTCTTGCCGTTGATTTCCATGTGCACCTTCTTCCGAGGATGGTTTTGACTGACAAAATACCGTCTCAATGTAACGGTGGTCGCACAGGGGCGCCGAATTCAGTATCCCGTTCTCGGGACGACGGGTGGGCACCCCCGGTTGGTGCCAAGATCAACTGACCTTTCCGATCGCACACCTCGAAGGACCACACCCGTGGCATTACCGTCGGCGCCGGCACCCGAGCAATCGGAGGGAACTGCCGGCGAGATCAGCTACATCCGCACCGACCCCGCGCTGCCGCCGGTGGCGATCATCGACCGATCCCCCATCGGCACCCGGCAGCGCGTCGCCTTCGCCGCCGTCGCCCTGGCCGGGGCGCTAGCCTGGGCACTGATCGCGCTGGGGCGTGGCGAAGCGGTCAACGCCGTCTACTTCGTCGTTGCCGCCATCTGCACCTACGTCATCGGCTACCGGTTCTACGCCCGGCTCGTCGAATCCCGCATCGTCAAACCGCGTGATGACCGGGCCACCCCGGCCGAGATCCACGAGAACGGCACCGACTACCTGCCGACCGACCGCCGGGTTCTGTTCGGCCATCACTTCGCCGCGATCGCCGGCGCCGGCCCCCTGGTCGGCCCGGTACTGGCCATGCAAATGGGCTACCTGCCCGGAACCATCTGGATCATCATCGGCGCGGTGGTCGCCGGTTGCGTCCAGGACTACCTGGTGCTGACCATCTCGGTGCGCCGCCGCGGCCGCTCACTGGGCCAGATGGCCCGCGACGAACTGGGCCCGGTCGGCGGAACCGCCGCGATCGTGGCGGTGCTGACCATCATGGTGATCCTGCTGGCGGTGCTGGCCCTGGTCGTCGTCAACGCCCTGGCCGAAAGCCCGTGGGGCGTCTTCTCCATCGCCATGACCATCCCCATCGCCGTGTTCATGGGCTGCTATCTGCGGTTCCT
>WBZQ01002770.1_pt1 | contig 11112 bp, 6 predicted proteins | sample 5204251 | NCBI WGS metagenome assembly WBZQ01 (sample SAMN12412402, study PRJNA552823) | activated sludge metagenome | isolation source: activated sludge from nitrification reactor of wastewater treatment plant... | place: USA: Virginia | collected 2017-09 | reverse complement strand
CCATATCCGGATCGAGCCGATGAAAGGGCAGTCGCTGAAGGAAGTTGCGATCCCGGCGGACCTCGCTAGGCTGGAAGGAGTGGAGTTTTTCCGTCGGCTACAGTGCGACTTTCACCTGCCGCGCGGCAAGAAAGAATTGGTCCGGAAGGCCGGCCGACGCTAGAAGAGTATCCAGGCTGGTCGACGAGTTGAAAGTAGCCTGGGGGTGAGAAGCCTCAGGCGTGATCAGACCGAGTGAGCGTGAAAAACAACGGGGCGGGGGCTTTCCGAATCAGTCCCCATCCCGGTTGGCTCGCACCGGTCGCGGGGCCAGGATGCCGCCCTGAGGTGGTGATGCGGCCTGTCGTCTCTTTTCTGCTTGGATCTGCAGGGCTGTGGATTGCGATCAGCCTTGAGGTCTCTCTCGTTGCGGCGAGCAATCAACCCTCGACCCAAGCGGGCAATGATTTTCTTGAAACACTCTGGCTTGCGATTCCGTTAGGCGGGATTCCCCTCACATTTTTGACGGCGTGTGTGCCGTGCGGGGGCGGTTGGTGGTGGCTCCTGCGCGTGATAGTGGTCTCCTCCGTCGGCCTGTTGGTGGCGTCGTTCATCGCGGCCAGCGGGGTCGATTATCACGATTCCCGAAATTCCGGCTTGCTCGGCGCACCCGTATACAGCCGTTCAATGGGGCTCTTGCTGCTACTGCCCCTCACAGTCCTCGCTGCCGTTCTCGTCTGGTCTGGTATAAGAGCCGCGCACGGAGGAGATAACCCGCATGGTGCGAGTTTCTGCGCCGGGAGGGGAAATGTATGATTGCAAGACCTGACCCCATCTGCCTTCTTTCTTAGCCTACAAATGGATCCCCGCTCCGCTTCCACTTGGCTTTTATCCGCGGAACGGGCATCCAAAACCAAGTAGGTGGCCTTCACGCCTCAGGGTAGGTGGTACTGAATTCTCGACAAACATAACCAGTGAGATAGTTGCTTCCATCAGATCTTTGATGGGCCGAAGAATCGAAAATGCGTGGACCTAGGGAATCTCCTAGTATGGGCAGGATGATGCAGATTGCGGTTGATTTCATCTGTCGCAAGGCGTAGGAGAAGGCGCCATTTGATGAAGTCGTGCACGGCGTGCTCATTTCCTCTTTTGTTATGGGGCTGCTCGAGGGGACTGAGTACGATCGGTCCAGATCCCAGGGAAACATAGTGCGCACGCTATCAATCTCACAGAGTGAGTGAGGTGCGGTCTCAATTCTCCCCGATACACATGGCCAGGTCGATGTGAAGAGGACTCCTGAATAGATAGTTTTGGCCCCTTTTCTCTCGAAAGGAACCCCCAAAAGTGAACCTGCAATCGTTCCTGGCTACCGAATCAGCTGCTTTAATCGTCACTGGCGTGGTGCTCCTCATCCTCATTGCCAGCTTCCTCGTGTTGTTCCTTATACCTGGCCTACTTCATTGGGTTAGGCTACGTAGAATACAGACTTCGATAGACAGGTTCGAGACGAAGGACTATGTCGCAGAATTCAAGAGGATTTTTGCCGATGATAGCCGTCTCGCTCACTTGTGGAAGGAATACCAAGAGTCTTTGCATTTCCAGCACGAGGAGCGAGACGGGCAGATGCATATAAAGGCCGTTCGTGCGACGGTCCCTGCCGAGATGTATTTCAGTAACCAAGCTGTTGTCGACAGCCGACTCGCAACCGAGTTTTTCAAGCACCTACCCGGGATCTTCACCGGCCTTGGCATTATTGGTACCTTCAGTGGCCTCATTGATGGCCTGGGGGCATTTCAGGTGAGCGAAAATGCTGCGACGGCAAGAACAAGCCTCGAATCGCTGATGCATTCCGTCAGTGAGGCTTTCCGCGTCTCAGCGTCAGCTATCGCTGCGGCGATGGTCGTTACCCTTATTGAGAAACGCTTGTTGGCCTCGCTCTACCGACGCACCGAGGCAATTTCCCATGCTATCGACGCTTGCTTTGAAGCGGGCGCAGGCGAGGAATATTTGTCGCGGCTAGTCAAGGCATCAGAGGAGTCGGCAAGTCAGTCGCGAATATTAAAGGATGCTCTCGTCAAAGAGTTAGGAGAACTGCTCCGGGAACTGACAAGCACTCAGATAGCCGCGGCCAAGGATCAACAGGCACACGTTGTCGAACGACTCGTGCAAGCTTCAAAGGAACAGGCTGAAGCTGTACGCCAAGACAATCAAGCTCTAGGGAAGTTCATTGCCGAAAGTATCCAGCAGAGCCTGAAGGGACCGTTAGACGAAATTGCAGGCACTGTGAAGGCTGCCAGCGGGGACCAAAGTGCTACGGCTGCCCGGATGCTGCAGGACGTTATGACGAGCTTCAGCCAGCGACTAAATGATCTCTTTGGTGGACAGATCTCGGGACTAAACGAGCTCAATCAGCAAACTGCCAGAAGTATTCAAGAAGCAGTTGGCACCTTACAGACACTTGTAGCGAATATCGAAACCTCGAGCGAGCGCTCTACCGCCGCTATGGCTCAACGTATGGCCGACGCCGTTGAAAAATTGGAATCGCGTCAAGAGGCAATGAACGTGCAGTCGGCTGCGTTTGTCGAGCAGCTTCGCCAGATTGCTGTAAGCACGCAATCAGAGACCAACCAGAAGCTCCAGGTGATCCTTGAATCCATCGGTGCTGAGGTTGCGAAAATGTTGAGCACACTCAGTGAGTCGCAGGAAAATGTATTCGAGAGCAATTGCGCTCGTGAGCAGTCTATGACAGACCGAGCGCAAAGTGCGGTCTCGACGATGTCCGAGTCAATCGAGGCGGTCATCAAGGAGCTTGGCAGCATGATGACTCAGATGGCAAAAAGCGTGACCACCTTAACGCAGACTACAAGCTCCGCCGTAGAGAAGATGAACGCCGGGGCGGACCTGCTTGGGACAGCTTCTCGGAACTTCGCATCAGCGGGTGAGCGTGTCGGCAACGTGATGGGCCAAGCTGCTAGCGTCTCCGCGAAGCTCTCCGAAACTTCAGGAAGTCTGACGGCTAGCGCCACTGTTATCCAGGAATTGCTGAAGGATTATAGGGCGCAGCGAGACTCCATCACTCAACTTGGTAACGAACTTCGTGTCACGGTTGAGGTGGCACGCAAAGAGGCTTCGTTGACAACCGACATCCTTGCGCGGATCGAGAGTTCCGCTGCACGCCTCGGTATCGCACAAAAGCAAGCCGACGAATATTTAGACGGAGTAAGCAAGGTGCTCGGTGAGGCGCATACGTCGTTTGCAGCAGAAGTCAGTCGCACCCTCGGCAAAGCTAACATCGAGTTTCACACAAAATTGACTGATGCCGTACACATGCTGTCGTCGGCCATAGGAGAACTTGAACTGACGCTTGCATCGATGGGCAACCTTGGCTCAACGAAGAGGTAGGCTATGATCGGTACCAAGATCGTTTTAATTCGTGGCGGCCGTGACGAAGCAGAAAAACCGTTTTGGATATCCTTTGCGGATCTTATGACTGCACTGATGGTCTTGTTCCTGGTCGTAATGGGCGTAGCGCTCATCGCTGTGACCAAAAATGTGACGGAGCGGGAAAAGAAAGAAGAAAGACACCGTGTGGACATCGAACTTATTCTTGATCGCTTTGTGGAGGCGGCGAAGCAGTATGACGGAATTAAGGTCGACAGGGAGCGTAGAGTGATCAATTTCGGTGAACGTGCACGTTTTGGGTTCGGCAAATGGGATCTGACAAGTGAACAAGAAGGCATTCTGCGCAGGTTTATTCCAGAAATGCTTGATAGGGCCAATGATGAACTCGGGCAACGAATTCTAAAGCGATTTGTGGTTGAAGGATACACCGACAAAAGAGGCTCATATCTATTCAACCTTAATCTAAGTTTGCAGCGTAGTCAGCGCGTTTTATGTGCCATGTTTGCCACAGCAGGCCCTAACATTCTTTCTGATGATCAGAAGGAGCACGTTCGTAACTTGTTTCTCGCAGGCGGATATTCCTTCAATGCTGCGAAGGAGACCAATGAGGAGAGCCGACGCGTGGAAATGAGAATGGAATTTCTAGGTCCGGACGAACAACGGCCTCAGCTACCTGTGCCGTCAGGACGCTTTGGCGATTGTGCTGTAGGATGAACGCCCTGAAGCATCTGGCCTCATTGCTCCTTCCCGCAATGCAGGAGAGCGCCGAATGGATGCCACCTGGTGGGGGCATTGATGTCGTCATTGCCCAAATGAAGGCACGGTTCAAATCCCGAACGGTTGGCCAGATACCTGAAGATCACCAGTTGGAAGCTGTACGCCGTTTCTGGCAAAGCCAGGAGATTTTGTCCTTCCGCGATGCGTACATTCTCTCCTGGAGCTTATGCTTACCGCATCGACCCTGGGGTCCATGCGTCATGGAGGATCGTTCTCGCCTGGAGAAGGTGTTGGATGGTGCCGATCGCTGGAGTGGAAGGCCTAGTGCCTATCGCCGATGCTATCAAGGCTTGGTCAAAAGCTACTTCACGTATGATATTTTCGCTCAGACTACGCCAGAAGCCGGACGGAACAATTGGCAAATTCTTCGCCAGTACCTGTCCGGTCACAATCCCCTAATTAAAGATCACAGTCCTTGTCCACAGTGGGTGGATACGGCAGTCGGCAATCCGCAGCTGTTTGGAGGGCAGCCGTGCGAACCGTACGTCGACGCTTTGTTGCGCGGGGATGGTCGCATCATTGAACACCTCTGCGAGCAGCTCGGAATCAGCAAGGCATCGTGGTTCCTACGTGAACTGGTCCTGGCGCAAGTCAAAGGCGCCACGCGCCAGGCCAACCCCCAGTTTGTAGCTCTTTTGCCGCGGTTACTCGAGCTTTTGGCTGGAAACGAGGTGCTACGAGACCGTGGGATGATTCAGGTGCTCGATCGTTATTCGGAGGTTCCTGGAATCGTTTTACATCCGGGCCTTCGTGACTATTCTGTCGCGTGGTGGGGAAACCCGTGGCTGCCTTCGAACGAGACCCGCTGGGGCGGTGTTACTCCTGAGGCTCGCACGATGGTTGCCGACTGGCTGAAGCTGGAATTTATTGAGACCTTCTTCACCAAGTTGGCAGAGGATGGACTCGGCGATCCGAGGCGAATGAACTTTTGGAAGCGCTATGTCAAATCAATTGACCATATCGAATTCGGGCTTGGTTCATTTGCCCGCAATTCCCGAGAACGAGACTTTGTGGTGCTACGCGAGAAGATGGCCGGTCTGGTTCTAGAGTTGGATGCTCCTGGCACGAACAATGCTTTTATTATGACAATTGGAAACCTGGTCGTCGTCGAATTTAGCGGTCTTGGGAATGCCCTCTACGGCTACGACGCACGTCGCTCGTTGCCGTTCAACACCAGTAAGATGCTGACGCTCCCGGCCTCTTCACCGAACTCGCTAAAGCAGAAAGGCAGAAGCATCTTGTGGCTGAAGCACAAAGACGGCATCCACAACTGGGACAAGTGGGAGGATATGTTCGAGGCGACCCTGAGTAAGGAATTTGGAATCGAAGCTTCAGAACACGAGCCGGTTGTCGACCACTCCGTGGAAACCCTAGGTCAGCGAACGTCTGGAGTATCTTTTCAGCCTTACTCGCGGGCGGCTTTGGGTGCGTTTGCCCGCGAACATCGAGTGGAAATTGACGACAAGCGCAGCAATGGCGGGAATCTATGGGTTCGTACAGGCGGGAGCGATGAACTGGTGAATCAATTGCTTACGCAGTGGGGCTTCCGCTTCAAGATTGGCAAGGGGTGGTGGAGATAGGGAGAGATGCTTTGTTCACACTATTTAAGAATGCAAAGGCCCCCCAGAGCAAATCATGGGTGCGCCAATGGGTGGCAGCAGGCATAGTTTTGACCCAAGGGGTGGCACAGACACCGGGCGATGTCAGCGATGACCCACTGCTTTGTGGATACCTCACTCAACTGCAGGACGATGGACTTGCGGAAGAGATAGAGGATGGCTACTTGCTGAGCTGGGACTCGCTGTACAAGGCGCTGGACAGTCCTACCTACCAATCGCTTCGCGACATTCTGAGCCTTCCGACATTTGCGGATGTACGGCCTATTTTGAGCAGCAGCCACTCACTCACCGACCAAGATTTTTCCATCGCGCTTGCCGGCTGGCAACGCAATGACGGAACGCGCTTTGACGGTCCGTTGGTCGGCCCCTTGATGGATGAGGGCGACCGCAAGTCTCTCATGCGCCCACAGCATTGGGCGCTGTTCAAGGAGGTTGTTTCCTTCTCGCGACGCAGCGACAGTGAGCGCGATGACCTTGTCCATCGGCAGGCTTGGGGAAGGATTCGAAAGCTGGCCTTGGAAGCCGGAGCGCTCCTCGACGACTTTCTGTATCGCTCTGTTGTCCTCACTCCAGAGAAGCTTCAAATCCAACTTCGGCGCTCCGATAGTGTCAAGGATGATCGAGTCGTGGAGATTGCACCTGGCTTCGAAGGATCTCCGCCTGGTTGGATCGAGGCTTTCGACCGCGCCCGCGAGGTCCGTGACCGCTATGACATCGTCACCCCTCAGGGCATTGTTCAGATATTGGTCACGCCAAAGGTTCGAACAGTCCTTCAGGAAATCAAGCGTCTCCCTGGCCGGCAAGTGGCTGGCTCACGCGCGCAAGCGTTCTTACTGAACCCCTATGCGGCACTGGGTGTTGACGCCGTGGATGTGATCGAAGAGAGCCAGTTCGAAAGAGCTCGCGAAGATGCAGGGCTTGATTACGAGCGGTTCACACCCGTCTTCGAACGAGATGCGTCTGGCTATCCCATTCGGGTGGGGCTGCTTATCGAGACGGCGGTATCGAGGGGGCCAACGTTGTCGGAGACCCAATGGCTCGATGACATTCAGCTGTCAGACTTTGTCCAGACGTTGGACCGAGCTATCGCACGAGGTTATCAGCTTGTTGCGTGGAACGGCTATGACTTGGTTCTCCAAGGGGAGGCTGAGCAGTATCTCAAGGGGCTGAGGGAGGCACTGGAATGCCGACAGGCTCCGCCAACTCTTGTCTCCTATGCCCAGGTTCACGACCTCAGCGCCTACTCCGCACGAGTGGAGAGTATCGGAGTCGAAAGGCCGTACTACTCACCCTACATCGCGAAGAAGAGGGAGGATGATGGTTGGTTTCCTGAGAACGTCCTGCCTGTTGTTGTGTACACGCCGAAGGATGCTCATGAGCCGATTGCCATTCCAACCAGCAAGCCTGCCATCGAAAAACTCAAGGAGGATGTCCAGTCTGCTGAGACTGAAGGCATTTCCAAGTTAAAAGTATCTTGGCTGCCAGACCCGATTTCTGTTGAAGAAGCCAAGCAGGTTGTCGCGACGTTCGAGAATGTTTTTACTAACCTTGAGACTGGGAAACCGTTTGATCCTGAGCAATACCGGCGGCCAGCAAAGAACATGTTGGGGGACAGAACGCAACTCGTGCTGCGAGCCAACATCCAGACACTTGAGTATGAGGAGATGCGACGGGAAGCGTTGCAGGCCGTACCTGCGGAACCTAGGCTTCCGAAGAGTATCCGTCCTGAGTATTCTCTGCTGCCACACCAGCGGGCGGGCCTCGCGTGGTTGCAACATTTGTACAGCCTTCAGGCCGACTACCAGGTCCGTGGCGCAGTACTTGCCGATGACATGGGACTCGGTAAGACGTTCCAGCTGCTGGCGTTCATGGCATGTTTGCTCGAATGTGACACGAATATGTCGCCGATGCTGGTTGTTGCGCCCGTATCGTTGCTCGAGAATTGGGCAGAAGAAGCACATAAGTTCTTTGCAGTTGGTGCGTTGCCATTGCTCACCGCATATGGGGATAACTTGGACTCGCTTCGTGTCCCACGTTCTCAGATAGACGAGCGGCTGCGGACAGAAGACGGGCTGGTCAAGTTTTTGCGTCCGGATTGGGTGGGTAACGCCAAGGTAGTTTTGACAACCTACGAGACACTGCGCGATCTGGAGTTCTCTTTCGCTGCGCAAAAATGGTCGCTTATGGTGTGTGACGAGGCGCAACGCATTAAGAACCCGGCTGCGATGGTCACGCGAGCGGCTAAGAAGCAGAATGTTGCGTTCAAGATCGCCTGCACGGGCACGCCGGTGGAGAATACGCTGGCTGACATATGGTGCCTGTTCGATTACGTGCAGCCGGGCCTGCTGGGAGCATTAAATGACTTCGGGCGGCGCTACCGCAAGCCTATTGAAGCCAAGACTAGCGAGGAGAGGGGGCGCGTTGAGGAACTACGCGCTCGCATCGGCCCGCAAATTCTTCGGCGGCTGAAGGCCGATGTTGCTACCGACCTCCCTCCGAAGATTATCGTACAGGAGTGTCAGAATCTGCAGCTGTCTGTGGTGCAGCGTAACTTGTATGCCAAGGCTATCGAGAACTTTAAAAAGCGGGGAGATCAACAATGCCTTCCGGTGTTTAAGAACCACCTCGGGTTGTTGCACTACTTGCGGCTGGTTTGCACAAACCCGCATCCCCCAGGCTTGGGGGTTTTTAAACCGGAGTCTCTGGAGCAATACCGTAAGAAAGCACCTAAACTCGATTGGCTCCTGAATCAGCTCCACGTCATCAAGGCCCAGGGTGAAAAGGTAATTGTGTTCTGTGAGTTTCGGGAAGTTCAGCGGCTGCTGCAGCACTACGTCGAGACCGAGTTCGGTGTCCGACCGGGAATCATTAACGGTGACACGAGTGCATCGTCCAGCCATATGGCTAGCCGGCAGAAGCAGATTAATGCGTTTCAGGAAAAACCCGGGTTTGGTGTGATCATTCTCTCCCCGGTCGCTGTTGGCTTTGGCATAAATATTCAGGGGGCAAACCATGTTGTTCATTACACGCGGACTTGGAACCCGGCCAAGGAAGATCAAGCGACGGACCGCGCCTACCGTATTGGGCAACTAAAGTCGGTCCATGTCTATCATCCTGTCGTGACAGCAGAGGACTTCACCACGTTCGATGTTAAGTTAGACCAGCTACTTACTATCAAGCGAGAGTTGGCACGGGACATGTTGAACGGGGTTGGTGACGTTACGCCTGGGGATTTCAACATAGCCGACGTTGTTCCTGCGGCGGACGCTAAGGATATTGACGAACGCGTAACCCTGGAAGTGGCGCTGAGGATGGGGTGGCAACACTTTGAGTGTCTCGTCGCTGTGTTGTGGAGCAAGCAAGGTTACGACTGTTATCGAACGCCAGGAACAAATGACAACGGGGTAGACATTGTCGCCCTATCAGGTAGAAAGGGGCAGCTTGTCCAGGCAAAAACGAGCGGTACAGATGGCGCCATGCTGGGCTGGGAAGCAGTGAAGGACGTCGTGACGGGTGAAGCCTTCTACCAACGTCGACACCCAGGCATTGACTTCGAAAAGGTTTGCATTACCAATCAGTTTTTCAACCGACAGGCTAGGGAGAATGCTGGACTTAATTCGGTAAAACTGCTGGACCAATCAGACCTTGCCATAATGTTAGAAAGGTCCGAGATAACAATGCTTGAGGTCGACCGGCTTTTGTTTCCTGAATGGAAAGAGAAGGATGTCGAGGTTTAGTTATAAGAGATTCTTTGCGGGATTTAAATGCATTTTGATCGACCGTTACGCGCGGCGGTCCCTCTCGAAATGAGACTTGCTCGTCATGCCTCATTCCATATTCAGTCTGGTTCACCTCGGCCAATACATCATCACCGCCACGCCCACCAGGCACACCATTGCTCCGATGACATCGAAGCGATCCGGCTCCACGTGATCGACTAGCCAACCCCAGAGGATCGACAGAACAATGAACCAGCCGCCGTAGGCGGCATAGACCCGGCCGAAGTGTGACGGCTGGTAAGTTGGCACGATGCCGTAGAGTATCAGGATAACGGCGCCCAGGAGGCCGATGCTCCAGTGGCTGCCGTTCCGCCACCATTGCCAAATCAAGTATCCGCCACCGATTTCAAACAGACCCGCCAGCACGAACAAGGCTATGGATTGTGTGATGAACATCGGATTCTCCAATAGGGGATGAGTTCGTGCTCACATAGCACGGTGGCGCGAAGGAGACAAATCCAGATGAACTGCCTGTCGCGTTCTTCTTATCCTTCATGCTCCCTCTCCTAGAGGGATGGCCTGGTCGGTTTCTGCGTGCGCGCATCCAACGAGGTCTTTCCGAGGCCGTACGCCGGCTAGACGGTGAGCCGGCAGTCTCCTTTTCTTCCCTCCAACCTCCACTGCAAGGGTGGGCTTGGTTTGCCCCAAACTGCGCGCGTCCAACGAGGGCCTGCTGAGGCCGCGCGGTGCGCTTCCCACGCACCCTCACAAGGAATGGCCGGGTTACCCTTCAACTGCGCGCATGGGACGAGCACTGTTTCACCGTGCGCGTTCTGCGAGGTGCGCGACGCGAGGAAGACCGAGCGTCAAGGTTGCGCACGCTGGCGAGAGGTGAGCCGGCAGTCTCCTTTTCTTCCCTCCAACCTCCACTGCAAGGGTGGGCTTGGTTTGCCCCAAACTGCGCGCGTCCAACGAGGGCCTGCTGAGGCCGCGCGTTGCGCGAGCAATGGGGCAATCAAGCCACTCTTGCATCTCCATCTTTCCCCCTCGTACAATGTCGAAACTCCAAGCTAACCCCTTGGCATTCTGACTGTTTCGGAGTGCCGGACCGATACAGGAGCCACCTTCATGCGTGTGGAGTATTCGAAGGGCGAACGGGCTTCCAAAGAGCTGATCCTCCTCAATCGTCAGAGTTTCGAAGCGACCAGCGGCCGGAAGATGAAGGTCATGTTGATCTTCCCGCCCGATTGGTTTCCGTCTGAACCCTATCTCAGTCTCCCGTCCCTTACCGCCGTGCTTCGCCAGGCCGGGCATCAGGTCATTCAAAAAGACATCAACCTCGAGATGTGGGATTGGTACTTCAGCGAAGACTTTCTGAAAAAGGTCTTGCGTCGGGTGCCGCAGCAGCTCGACCGGCTCCGCAAGCTGGCGAAGAAACGCGAACTGGAAGAATGGGAGCAGGATCTCCAGCTCACGCTGTGCGATCTGACGCGCCAGCGGATCGACGACCTGATCAAGAAGGCGGAGAAGGCCAAGGCGATCATTCGCGGGGAAGTCTTCTACGAAATCGACCAGTTAGAATGGGCTATTCATGTATTCCGTGAAGTCACATCCGT
>WBZQ01002769.1_pt1 | contig 11115 bp, 5 predicted proteins | sample 5204251 | NCBI WGS metagenome assembly WBZQ01 (sample SAMN12412402, study PRJNA552823) | activated sludge metagenome | isolation source: activated sludge from nitrification reactor of wastewater treatment plant... | place: USA: Virginia | collected 2017-09 | reverse complement strand
CCATGGAGCGCTGAGCGTGACGGTGCCCGCCGGCTGCACCCGCATGCTCGTCAAGGTGTGGGGCTCAGGCGGCGGCCGCTACTTCGACCCGCCCAGCATCGTGTCGGCGAAGGGCGGCGGGGGCGGAGCCGTGACGCTGGAGGTGGCCGTCAATCCCGGCGAGGTCTACACGGCCCACATCGATGACTTCTGGACAGGGGCGCGGCCGGTCGGCCAGGGCGTCGTGTACCTGAGCGACGTCGGTGGCGCCGTGTGCCCGAACGCCGTCCTCGTGCCACCGCTGGCGCTGGCCGCCAGCGGTGGACTGGCGGGCTTCGCGCTGCCGGGCGCCACGCCCACGGGCCACGGGGGCGCGGGCGGATCGCCTGGCGGCGCGGGACTCGACCAAGTGAAGCCCGCCACCAGCCTGATCGGATATGGGGGTTCGGGCGCGACGGCTCAGACGCCAGGCCTGGGTGGGTCGGGCTCGACCTGCAACGGTTCCGACGGCGACGGCCCGCCCTACTGCTCCGGCGCCGATTTCCGCCCTGGCCGCGGCGGCGATGGCTGCTCGGGTGGCGCGTCCAAGGGCGGCGACGGCTGGTACGGCGGCGGCGGCGGCGGCACGGCGGCGCAGTGGTACCAGGCGGGCAACGGCGGTGGCAGCAACTTCGTGCTCGGCAGCGCGCGCGTGCTGCGCTCGTTCACCTACAACGGGTACGAAGAGATCCCCGGCAACGCGACCGACCCAGACCGTACGGCCTACGCGTGCAGCCCGTGCAACTCCAAGGGCGCCGGCTACGGGTCGTTCGATCTCGAGGGGCCGAGCGTGGGCATGGTGATCGTGAAGTTCGGCTACGGACCCGCCGAGTTCCCGCTGAAGCCTCGCGATCTCGACGGCAACGGCAGCACCGACCTCTTGTTCCGCGAGACGGCCACCAACCGCAACTACCTCTGGCTGATGAACGGCACGACGCGCCTGGCCGAAGCGCAGATCACGCCCGACCCGTCCAGCGCCGATCTGCGCATCGTCGGCGCCGACGACTTCGACGGCAACGGGCGTTCCGATCTGGTGTTGCGCAACGTCACGACCGGCGCCGTCGAGTTCTGGCTGATGAACGGCAGCGCCCGCGTGGGCGCACCCGTGAATCTGGCGAGCCCGCTGTCGCCTCCCTGGGAACTCGCGGCCACGGGCGACTTCAACCACGACGGCAAGCCCGACCTCCTGTGGCGCAACGCCAGCACGCAGAAGCTCTCCATCTGGACGCTGAATGGCACCACCCAGACGGGCACGCTGACGCCCACGCCCGACCAGGCGGCGGACGCCAACTGGATCACCGTGGCGGCCCTCGACTACGACAACGACGGCAACACGGATCTGCTCTGGTACAACGTCACGTCCGGCAAGATCGTGCAGTGGCTCATGGACGCCAGCGTGACGCGCCTGCTCGGACGCTTCACCAACCCCGCCAACGCGGGCGACAGCAACTGGCGCGTCGTGGCCGGCGGTGACTTCGGCGCCGGCCCGGTCGTGAGCGGCGCGCCGCCGCCGCAGATCAACGCCAACGACGTCGTGTGGCGCAACGACACCAGCGGCAACATCGTGGTCTGGCACATGGATTTCGCCGGCAACCGCACGGCCGGCGTGTTCACCAGCCCGTCGGCGCCGAGCAACCCGCTCGGTTGGACCGTGGTCGGTCCGAAGTAGGCGCCGCAGCGGAGCGCCCGCTCCGCTGCGCTGCCGGCCGGCCGACAGGGGCGCCACGCGCGCCGTTGTCGGCCGGCGCGTGCGCGCTCTGTCCCGCTCCTCGTGCCGCCGCTCGCCCCCCTCGGACAGTGACTTCGGCCGCCTGAACATGTCGCCGCGCCCGCGCGGGCGACATGTTTCGCGCTCGCGCGTCACCTGCTGCCGACCTGACCCGCGGCACGGGGGCGCGAGTCGCGGTGAGCCACCACCCCGGCCAGGAGGAGCGTTCCGTGAAGCACTGGACACAGGCCGCCTCGAGGGCGGTCGTCGTGCCGTTGGTTCTGGCGTTGCCCGCCTGCAGCTTCGAGCGCAGCGGGCAGTTCACTCTCGGGGACCCACCCCGTACCAGCGCCGTCTTCTGTGACGTGGAGGCCGACCGCCACTGCTCCTCGGCCGACGAGCGGCTGATCGGCATCGACCTGGCGCGCGCCAACGAAGACGGCTTCTGGGCCGGCAAGTCGAGCCGCGTCGGCCTCGACTACTCGCCGCAGGCGCTGGCGGCCTGCGGCGGCCAACCACAAGCGGTGTTGTACCAGGATGCCTTCCCGAACGGCACGCCGGTCTGCGTCAATCCCGGGAGTCCGGGGGCCACGTCGACCACGAACCAGATCTGCCAGGCGTTCTGCTTCGATCAGGACTGGATCGACACGCAGGGCAACGCCTACGGCTGCAACTTCATCGCCTGGCACAGCCGCGGCGCCGAGGCGCCGTTCGCCGGTGCCTGCACCGACTCCGGCACGCTGCGCCCCGACTTCCAGGACCCACGCCGCGTGCGGCCCAGCAACCCGGTGACGTGGACGGCCGCGGTGGGCGTGACGATCGCAGGCAGCGCTCTCACCAAGGTCGCCGGCGCGGGCTGGGGCAACGCCGGTGCGATCTCGACCCGGCAGCTCGGCGCCGGCGACGGGGCCGTGCTGATCACGGCCTCCGAGACGAACACGCTGCGCATCTTCGGCCTCGGCAACGGCAACACGAACGCCAGCTTCGACGACGTCGAATACGGCCTGGTGCTGACGCAGGCCGGCAATCTGCTGGTGTGCGAGCCTGGCAACAACTGCGCGCGCGTGGCCGGTCCCTACCAGACGAACGACGAGCTCGAGGTCGGCGTGGTCGGCAACAAGGTCCACTACAAGCGCAACGGCACGCTGCTCTACGAGAGCCCGATCGCGCCGAGCTACCCGCTGCTCCTGGACGCGGCCCTGAACTTCACCGGCGCGACGCTCGAGAACGCGCGCACGACCTTCTGAGGAGAACAGAGATCATGCAGACGCGAGCAGCACTCGTCTCGACGTTGCTCCTGGCCTACGGCCCAGCCGCCGCGGCCGCCCAACCCAACCTCGTCGTCGCGGCCGGCGGGCAGATGCGCATCCAGCTCTCGATCCCCACCGACGACGACGTCGACATGCTCGTGCCGATCTCGGGCGGGCGCATCGAGCTGGCCCCGATGGTCTTCGTGCCCGGCCTGCTCGGACGCTTCTGGCTGAATGCGATGAGCCTGACGTTCAACGACTTCGGCATCATCAGGCGGCCCTTCGGCGGCAAGGGCTTCCACGCCACCGGCGTGCACCTGCGCAACGCGGTCTCGATCACCGCGCTCGAAGCGCAGCCCGGCGTCTACACGTTCACGCTGGTGCCCGAGGATCTCGAGTTCTACGCCTCGACAGTGGTCAACGGCGAAGAGATCGAGGACGGCCGCGAGCGTCCCAGCCAGGACGTCGTCGGCGTCATCGACCTCAACCAGCAGAAGTTCAGCGCCGTCGTCGTCGTGCAGAAGCAGGACACCATCCTGGGCGTGGACGTGGGCGGGCCGTTGACGATCACGATCCAGGGCGACATCGCCCCGGACACCGACCGCGACGGGGTCACGGACGGGCGCGACGTCTGCCCGCTGGTGCCCAACCCGCCCGTGCAGACGGGCCTCGGGCAATGGCAACAGCCGCCGGTGGCCTCGCCGGTCGTCACGCCGCCGCCCGCCCTCACGACGCACACCTGCAGACTGCAACCCTTCGGTCAGGCGACCGCGACCGACGTCTGCAGGAGCCTCTGGACCACGCTCGCGCACAACGCGCCCAGCGCCTGGGTGCCCGGTACGAACCTGGTGACCTGGACGGCGACGACGCCTGCCGGCGCCACGGGGCAGGCCGTGCAGACGGTGCGCGTGACCGATCGCACGCCGCCCGAGTTCGCGTTGCCGCTCCCGGCGGTCACCGTCACCGCCTGCCATCCCCAGCTCGCGCTGCCTGCGGTGCTCGACGACTGCGACGGCGCGAGCGTGGTCCTCACCCACAATCTGCCGGCTGCGCCGCCCGTCGGCCGCCTGACCGTGACCTGGACGGCCAGGGATCGCGCGGGCAACGTGGCCACGGCCTCGCAGATCGTGACGGTCAAGGTCTGCGGCGGCTGAGTCGGGCGCGCATCGAGGTCGGGCCTCGCGCCTGCGCACGGAGCCGGGGCCCGATCTCCGTTGGACGTCGGCTGGCGGGACACCCCAGCGCTGCCCCGCCAGCCAGTGTTCCGCCGCGCCCGAGCCTGGTTCTAGAATGAGCTTCGCCCACACGCGAGCCATGTCACGCCCTGAGCCGGGCCCACGCCTGACCCACGCCAGCCTGCGCGAGCTCCTCGAGCGTCTGCACCCCGAGGCCGAGCAGGCCGGCCGTCGCTACGAGGACCTGCGCGAGACGCTGCTGCGTTTCTTCACCTGGCGCGGCGTGCGCGAGGCCGATGAATGCGCCGACGAGTGCCTCGATCGGCTGGCCAGCCGACTGCACGAGGGAGTCGCCATCCTGGACCTGCCGCGCTTCGCCCGCGGCATCGCCCGCCACGTGCTGCTCGAACACTGGCGCAGGCCCGAAGTCAGGGCGGGACGCGTGGCCGAGGCGCGCCTCGTGCAGCTCCCTGCCCCGCCGCCCAGCGAACCCGAGCCGCTGCGCGAGTGTCTCGAGCGCTGCCTGCAGGAGCTGCCAGAGGCCAGCCGGGCGCTGATCCTCCGCTACTACCTCGCGGCGGGCGGCCAGGCACGCATCGTCAGCCGCCAGCTCCTGGCGCGCGAACTGGGCGTCTCGGAGAGCGCGCTGCGCAACCGTGCCCAGCGCCTGCGCGAGCGCCTCGAACGCTGCATCGTCGGTTGTGTCGGAACGGAGCGCGTGCAGGACGCCTTGGGGTACGGCCCGCACGCCGAGGGATGAGGCCATGACACGGCGGAGCGACGACACGCTGCGGCACTACCTGCTCGGCACGCTGCCCGAGGAGCAGGCCGAAGCGCTCGAAGACGACTACTTCGCCAGCCGCGAGACGCTCGAACGCGTGCGCGCCGCCGAGGACGACCTGCTCGACGACTACGTGGCCGAGCGCCTGACGCCGGCCGAGCGCGAGCGGTTCGAGCAGCGTTTCGGCCAGACCGAACGCCAACGCGAGCGCCTGCTGGCCGCCCGGGCGCTGCGCCTGGCGGGCGCGCCCATGCCGGCTCGGCCCGCGGCATCCCCACGCCCCGCGCGGGCCGTGCAGTTCCGCCGCCGCGCGCTCCTGCGGCTCGCGGCCCTGCTGCTGTTCGCCTGCGGCGCCGCTTGGCTGTGGCGCGCGCTCCAGCCGGCGCCTGTCGACCCGCCGCGGCAGGTCGAGGTTCCGGCGCGGCCCGCCTCGCCCTCGCCCGCCGCGCCGCCCGCGCGGGTCGAGCCAATGGAGCGCGCGCCCCTGGTGCTGGCGCTCGCGCCGCTGGCGCCACGCGGCGAAGCGGGCGCAGCGCCTCTGCGCATCCCGGCTCACGCGCGCACGGTACGACTCGAGCTCGAAGGCGAATGGGAATCGCTCCAGGCCGCCGGCTCGGCCCCGCTGGCCGTGGAGTTGGCGACGGTCGAGGGTCGCCGCGTGTGGACTGGGCGCGTCAGGCGCTCGATCGACGGACGCCGGGGCGTGCTCGCCACGCTCGAGCTTCCCGCGCAGCGCCTGTCGCCCGGCGACTACGTCGTGAGCGTCGCGCGCGACGACGGGACCACGCTCGAGCGCTATTTCCTGCGCATCCGACACTGAGCGCCGGCCCAACCGCGGTCAGCGCGTGCGACCCACCACGGGCGGGCGCGCGCCCCTCTCTTCGGGCTGGCACGACCAGCCACGTCGAGCATAGGCTCGCCAACGTGGGAACGCCCGCCGCGCCGCCCGGCCGACCGCCGGCCGTCACGCTTCGCAGACGTTGGTTGGCCGCGTTGCTGCTGTGCATCCTGAGCGCCCACGTGCAGGCCGCGTCCTCAGCGCAGCAGCTCGTGGCGGGGCGAGCGCTGGCGCGCGAGGCCCTGCCCGACGCACCCCAGACGTTCGTGTGCGAGCTGGCTGCCGGGGCCTACGCCGAAGTGGTCGTCACGCACACCGACGCCGATCCCACCTTTATCGTCATCTCTCCAGGCGGCGAGCGCGTGCTCGAAGTGGAGCCCGTCTACCAGTACGCGGGCAGCGAGCGGGTGGCCTTCATCGCGGCCGCGGCCGGTCTCTACCGCGTCACGATCGAGGTCGCCGTGCAGCAGCGCGGCCACTACTCGATCGAGCTCCTGCCGCCCCGCGCGCCGCAGGCCGCCGACCTGGCTCGCGTGCAGGCACTGCAACTCTTCGCCGAAGCGCGCGCGCTGCGTCGCACGGCCCAGGCGCCGGCCCTGCGCCGCGCGGTCGAGCTGCTCACGCAGAGCCTGCCCTTGTGGCGCGACGGGCACGACGAGCTGATGGAGGCCGAGACGCTGGGACAGCTCGGCCTGACGTTCATGCGCTATCTGGGCGAGCCGAACCGGGCCGTCGAGCTGCGCATGCAGGAACTGGCCCTGCGCCGCCGGCTGGGTCACGTCTTCGGCGAAGCCACGGCGCTGGCCGCGCTGGGCTTCGCACGTTTCAACTCCGGCGAGCTCGAGGCCGCGCGCGAGCTGTACGAGCAGGCGCTGCCCTTGATCCGCCGCGCCGGCGGGCCGGGCGACGAGGCCGCCCTGCTGGGCGGCTTCGCCCAGGTGTTTCAGCAGCTCGGCCGTCTCGACGAGGCTCTCGAGGCCAGTCAGGCCGCGGCCGACGTCATGCGACGACTGGGCGACCCACGCCACGAGGCGCTGGCGCTCGAAGGCCTGGCCAACACCTGGCGCGCAGCGGGCGACCTCGAACGCGCGCGCGATCTGGCGCTGCGCGCGCTGGAGCTGCGCGCAGGCCTCGATGATCCGCTGGGCCGCGCCAACCTGCTCACGAACCTGGGGATCGTGCTGCGCGAGCTGGGCGACGACGCGCGCGCGGAGCAGCGGCTGCAGGAGGCCGAGCGCCTGTGCGCGCAGATCGGCCAGCCGCGCGCCCGCACGCGCGTGCTGGGCAGCCTGGCCGCGCTGCGCTTCGAGCGCGGTGACGCGCAGGGCGCCCTGGAGCTGCTCGAGAGCGCGCTGGCGCTGGCCGAGGCAAGCGGCCGGCGCGACCATCAGGCGCGCTGGCTGGCCTCCAAGGGCGAGGCGCTCGCGGCGCTGGGACAGGAGCACGCCGCCGAGAGCGCGCTGCAGGCCGCACTGCCCCTGGCCCGCAGCCTGGCGGCGCCGGAGCTCGAAGCCTACGTGCTCGCGACGCTGGCGCGCGTAGCCCAGGGTCGTGGCGACCTGGCCGGCGCCTCGGAGCTGCTCGAGCAGGCCCTGGCGCTCGGCGAGTCTCTGCGCAGCGCGCTCCAAGAGCCGGACCTGCGGGCCTTCTTCCTCGGCAGCGTGCAGGAGCGCTATGCGCAGCAGGTCGACGTGCTGATGGCCCGGCACGCACGCGAGCCGGGCGCCGGCTACGACGCGCGCGCGTTGCAGGTCAGCGAGCGCGCCCGGGCACGTGGCCTGCTCGACGTGCTGGCCGAGGCGCGCGTCGACCTGCGCACCGGCATCGATCCGGCGCTGCACGCGCGCGAGCAACAGCTCCGACAACGCTTCGCGGCCCTGGCGGCGCGTCACACGCGCCTCGCAGGCCAGACGGGCGACGAGCCTCGCGCCGCCGCTCTGGCGGCCGAGCTCGAAGCGCTCCACCGCCAACTGCTGGAGGCGGAGCGCGATCTGCGCCGGCAGAGTCCACAGGCCGCGGCGCTGAAACGCCCCGAACCGCTGGACGCCACGGCCCTGGCTGCCTTGCTCGACGAGCAGACGGTGTTGCTGGAGTACGCCTTCGGTCAGCGCGCCTCCTACGTCTGGGCGCTGACACGATCCGGCCTGTGGAGCGCGCAGCTCAGGCCGCGCGCGGAGATCGAGGACGCTGCGCTGGCCGTGCACGCGCGGCTGCTGGCCCGCCAGCCGCGGGAGGGCGACTCGGCCGCCGAGCGCCAGGCACGCCTCGGACGGGCCGAGGGCGAACTGCACGAGCGCCTCGCGCGGCTCGCGGAGATGCTGCTCGGGCCGCTCGCCGGGCGCCTCGCCGGGGAGTGGCGCGGCAAGCGTCTCGCGGTCGTCGCGTCGGGCGCGCTGGAGCTGTTGCCTTTCGGCCTGCTGCCGATCGGCGAGACGGAGAGCGGGCCGGCCCGCGCGCTGCTGCACGAGCACGAGGTCGTGAGCCTGCCGTCGGCCTCGACCCTGGCGCTGCTGCGCGCCGGGGCGCGCCCGCAGGCGACCAAGGCCGTCGCCGTGCTGGCCGACCCCGTGTTCAGCGCCGACGATCCGCGCGTCCGGCAGGCCGCGGGCGGCGCACGGCCACGTGCCGCCGACTCCGCGCGCAAGGTGTCGCGCGCGCAGCGCGGCCTGAGCGCGGGAGAACTCAGGCGCCTGCCGTTCTCGCGCCTCGAAGCGCAGGCCATCGACCGGCTGACGCCACGCGCGGCGCGCCTCACCGCCACGGACTTCGAGGCCAGCCGCGCCACGGCCACGAGCCCGGAGCTGGCGGCCTACCGCATCCTGCACTTCGCCACCCACGGCGTCGTGGACGAGGCCCGTCCCGAGCTCTCCGGCCTGGTTCTGTCGCTGGTCGACGCACAAGGCCGAGCGCAGGACGGTTTCCTGGGACTGCACGAGGTCTACAACCTGCGCCTCGGCGCCGAGCTGGTGGTGCTGAGCGCCTGCCGGACGGCGCTGGGGCGCCAGATGCGCGGCGAGGGTCTCGTGAGTCTGGCGCGCGGCTTCATGTATGCGGGCGCGCGACAGGTGCTCGCCAGCCTGTGGAAAGTGGACGACCTGGCCACGGCGGAGTTGATGCAGCGCTTCTATCGCGGGCTCTTCGAGCACGGCCTGCGACCGGCGGCCGCCCTGCGCGCGGCACAGCTCGAGTTGGCGCGCAGCCCGCGCTGGTCGGCGCCCTACTACTGGGCCGGCTTCGTGCTCCAGGGCGACTGGCGCTGAGCGGCGCCGAGCCGCCCGCGGCTCGGGCGTGGATGGATCGCCGGCTGCCTGTCACATGCAGTGCTGTTTTTGTATTGCCGACCGGCGATGCCCGGACGCATCGACTACGTCCGCGTTCATGAGTAACGGATCAACACGTTACTCAAGTTTGTCCACTTACCTTGACTTGATGCAGATCAATGCACCACTCTGAAATCCGTGAACCGAGCCTTGAAAAGGCGCTATTTGTCAATGGCCACTGGAACTGCTATTTTGAGACACGCGGTCGGAACACGACGCTCGTGCAGAGTCGCGCTGGCGTTCTCTGGGAACCGGCGCGAGCTGAGGCGCATGGCTGCGGGCAGAAAACGTCGTCGCGGGTGAGGCATGAGCTTGCTGCACGAACCGATCGGGGGCCACGCGGCGGCCGCGCCGCAGCGCGCCGCGGTCGTCGCTCGCGGACGCACGCTGAGCTATGCGGCCCTGATGCGCGGCGCGGCCGGCGTGGCGCATCGCCTGCAGCGGCTGGGCGTCGGCCCGGACGTGCCGGTGGCGCTGCTGCTGCCGCGCTCGCCGGAGCTGATCACGGCCCTGTTGGGCGTGCTGCAGGCCGGGGCCGCCTACGTGCCGCTCGATCCGGCGCTGCCGGCGGCGCGCCTCAGTCTGCTGCTCGAACAGAGTGGGGCGCTGGCCGTGCTGGTCGACGGCGCCACGCAAGCGCTGCTGCCCTCGACGCGCGCCCAGCTCGTGCGCCTCGAGGACGCGCTGGAGGGCCCTGTCGCAGCACCTCCCGCGGTCGCGCTCGACGCCCGTCGCCTGGCCTACGTGATCCACACCTCGGGCTCGACCGGCCGGCCCAAGGGCGTGGCCGTGACGCACGCCGCGGCCGCGCATCTGTTCGCCTACGTCCACGCCCGTTGGCGGCTGCCGGCCGGCGCGTCGCACGGCTTCTGGGCCAGTCCCGTCTTCGACGTCTCCGTCCTGGAGATCTTCCTGGCCCTGCGCGAGGGCGGCACGTTGCACGTGATCCCGGACGAGCTGCGCGCCGACGCCGTCGCGCTCGCGGCCTGGCTGCTGGAGCAGCGCATCCAGAGCGCCTTCGTCCCGGCCTTCGCGCTTCCGGCGCTGCTCGACGGCCTGCAGCGGGCACGGGCCGGGGCCGCGCTGCGGCGCCTGTTGGTGGGCGTGGAGCCGATCGACGAGCAACTGCTGCGGGACATCGTGCGCTCGACGCCGGGACTCAGCGTCATCAACGGCTACGGACCGACCGAGACCACGGTGTGCGCCACGTTCTACGACGTGCCGGCCGACGGGACGGGCGTGGGACCCGCGCCCATCGGCTCGGCCTTCGCGCAGGTCGAGGCACGCCTGCTCGACGAGCGTCTCTGTCCGGTGCCGGACGGCGCGCCCGGCGAGATCTACGTCGGCGGCGCGGGGCTGGCGCGCGGCTACCTGGGCCGCCCCGACCTCACCGCGGAGCGCTTCGTCCCCGACCCGTGCGCATCCACGGCCGGGGCGCGTCTGTATCGCACCGGCGATCGCGCCCGCCGCCGGCCCGACGGCGAGCTGGCGTTCCTGGGTCGCGCCGACCGCCAGGTGAAACTGCGCGGCCAGCGCGTGGAGTTGGGCGAGATCGAGGCCCTGCTCGCCCGCCATCCCGGCGTGCGCGAAGCGCTGGTGCTGCTGCGCGCGCGCGCCGCGCACGACGCGCACCTGGTGGCCTACGTGCTGGCGGACGACGCCGGCGCGCTCGACGTCGACGCGCTGCGTCGTCACGCGCGCGAGCAGTTGCCGGCCTACATGGTGCCGGCGGCGTGCGTGGTGCTGCGCGCCTGGCCTCGCAACGCCTCCGGCAAGGTGGACCACGACGCGCTGCCCGTGCCGCCGCGCTCCGCCTTCGGGCGCGAAGCGCCGCAGCCGCCGCGGGGCGAGTCCGAGACGCGCCTGGCGCGCCTGTGGGCGCAGATGCTGGCCCTCGAACCAGTGGGGCGCGACGACGACTTCTTCGTGTTCGGCGGCAACTCGCTGCTGGCCACGCAACTGGCCGCGCGGGCGCGCGCGGAACTGGTCGTCGATCTCACGGCGCTGGACGTGTTCCAGGCGCCC
>WBZQ01002768.1_pt1 | contig 11117 bp, 15 predicted proteins | sample 5204251 | NCBI WGS metagenome assembly WBZQ01 (sample SAMN12412402, study PRJNA552823) | activated sludge metagenome | isolation source: activated sludge from nitrification reactor of wastewater treatment plant... | place: USA: Virginia | collected 2017-09 | reverse complement strand
TGACCGACACCACCGCTCCCGCCTTAGGCGGCCTCTGGATTCCGCTGATCACGCCGTTCCGCGACGGCCGCGTCGACGACGCCTCGTTCGCGCGGCTGATCCGCCATCTGCTCTCCCATCCGGTCGACGGCATGATCGTCGCCGCGACCACCGGCGAGGGCCTGACCCTGGGCCAGGACGAGACGAAGCGCCTGGCCGAGCTCGCCGCCTCGACCGTCGCCGGCCGCGTGCCGCTCCATCTCGGCATCCGGCACGCCCAGTTGCCGCAACGCGCGGGGGATCAGCCGGCCGGCGTGATCGGCGGTCAGCACGATATCGGACGTGCCCTGTTCGCGCAGGATCGTGACCGGGCTTGGCTCATCGGCGGCGAGCAGGGGCATACGAACTCCGGAACGGGCTTTGGCGGGGCGCGAGGATGCGCTAACGTCGGTTTATGGACAAGGAAGCGCTTCGGTCCACCCATGACCTGGGTGGTGCCTCGAAATTCATGTGCGAGCCGGTGGATGTCGAGCCGCACGCATTGGATGCCTTCGACCGGGAGGTGGACGCGATCCGCCAGATCCTTGGCGCGAAGCGGGTGATGGGCGTTGATGAGCTCCGCCGCGGGATCGAGGCGATCCCCGAGGCCGAGTATCATCGCCTGTCGTACTATCGGCGCTGGATTCGCTCGATCACGGACAACCTGTTGAAAAAGGGCGTGATCTCGGAAGCCGAACTGCGCCAGGCGCTGGAGAAGACCTGATGCTGAACCCTGGCGATTCCGTCCTGGTGCGCGATGACTGGCCCGAGCGGCGCGTGCCCGCCCATATCCGTACCCCCTGGTATCTGCGCGGCCAGCGCGGCCGGATCGTGCGGCATCTGGGCGATTATCCGAACCCCGAGGACCTGGCCTTCGCGCGGCCTGCCGACCGCCGGCCGCTGTACCACGTGGAATTCGACAGGCGGGCGATCTGGCCCGAGGGCAGCGCCAACGACACGCTGGTCGTCGAACTGTATGAACATTGGCTGGAGCGCACGTGATGGCGGACGCGAACATCCTGGATACCGAAAGCGAGCGGCTGCTGAAGGCCGTGCGCGGCCTGCTGGAAACCAAGGGCATCCTGACGGCGGATGAAATCGCCGAACGCATCCAGGTTACTGACAACGCAAGCCCCGGCCAGGGCGCGCGCATGGTGGCCAAGGCCTGGGTCGATCCCGCCTATCGCGCCCGTATGCTGGAAGACGGCACCAAGGCCGCCGAGGAGCTTGGCATCCCCATGCGCGGTATGCCGCCGCTGGGCGTGCTGGAAAACACGCCGGATCAGCACAATCTGGTCGTATGCACCCTGTGTTCCTGCTACCCGCGCGCCGTGCTGGGCTATCCGCCATTCTGGTACAAGTCGGCCGCATACCGCGCCCGCGCGGTGCGCGATCCACGCGGGATGCTGAAGGATGAGTTCAGGACAGTCATCCCCGACAGCGTGAAGCTGCGTGTCGTCGATTCCACGGCCGATTACCGCTGGATGGTGCTGCCGCTCCGCCCCGCGGGGACCGAGGGGTGGAGCGAGGAGCAACTCGCCGCCGTCGTGCGCGAGGGCGACATGATCGGGGTGACGATCCCCGCGGTGTAGACCTACGCCGCTAACTCCAGAATTTCCCGCACCTGGGCGGGTGTCGGAATCGGCCGTGGGTTGCGCGGAATCCAGGGCGTGCCCATCGCCTGCTGGGCGATGCGGTCGAAATGCTCCCGCCCGACCTTCACCGCGCCCAGGCTGCGGGGCATGCCCAACCCGCCAATGAACGCGTCCAGCGCGTCGCCAGCGTCACGACCCGGTTCACCCATCGCCTCGGCCACCAGGGCCTGGCGGTCGGCGTTCATTGATTTGTTCCATTTCATCACCGACGGCAGCATGATGCAGGACGTATGGCCGTGCGGGATGTCGAACACCGCGCCCAGCACATAGCCGATGCCGTGGCTCGCCCCCATCGGCACACCGCTCGCCAGCGGCCCCATCGATAGCCAGGACCCGATCTGACAATCCAGCCGAGCGGAAAGGTCGGACGGATTGGCCTTGACCTGGCGCAGGCCGCGGACTAGCAGGGCCAGCCCGCGCAGCGCCTGCGCATCGGCATAGGGGTGCGCCTCAGACGAGCAGATGCCTTCCACGCAGTGATCGACGGCGCGGATGCCGGTGGACAGGAATAGCCATTCCGGCGTGTGGACGGTGATCGCGGGGTCCAGGATCACGGCCTGGGGCATGATCTGGGGATGGCGAATCAGCTCCTTGATCCGTGTCCGTTCGTCGGTGACGCCTGCGATTGCGCTGAACTCCCCGGCCGACAGCGTGGTCGGCACCGTAATCTGGCGCAGGGTTGGCGCGTTGCAGGGCGGCGGCCCCATGGCGCCATCGGCGCCCTTGACCGGGCGCAACCCATCGATCGCCTCCGCCGTCCGCACGTCATTCGTGAGGCACAACTGCACGGCCTTGGCCGCGTCGGTGATCGACCCGCCACCCACCGTGACAATCAGGTCCGCCTTGGCGGCGCGGGCCATTTCCGCCGCCTCGATCACCGCCTGGCGTGGCGTATGGGCGGGCATCCGATCGAACACGGCGGCGCACTTGTTGCCGAGTGCGGCGCGGATCTTGGTGATTACGTCGGTTTCCCGGTTCAGTGTGCCGCTGACCATCAGGAACACCCGTTCAGCCCCTGCCTTGGCCGCGAGTTCCGCCACGGCTTGATCGGCCGCGCTGCCCCAGATCACTTGCTCCATCAGCCCGAAGGCGACGCGGCCCGGCTTGGTCATGGCTGTCCTCTCCCGTCGAATATTGGCCGGGACCATAGGGCGGGACGCGGCGATGGACCAGCGGTCGTGGGCGGCTCTACAGTCCGGGAACGGAACACGGAGGAGCGGGATGCTGACCATCGAGCCGACAAGCGCCGTTCTGGGCGCCACGATCCGCGGGGTTGATCTGGGGGCCAACCCGTCGGAGGCGGATTTCAACTGCATTCTGTGGGCGCTGGGTCGCTACGGCGTCCTTCGCTTTCCGGATCAGCATTTCGACCGGGACGCGCTGCTACATTTCTCGCTGCGGTTCGGCGATATCCAGGGGCCGCATGCGGCGACGCCGGCGGCGGCGCGCGGTACGTACGAGACGGTCGGCACGCTGTCGAACCTGAAGGAAAACGGGAAGTATGTCGGCCTGCATGACGCGGGCCAGGACTGGCACACCGATCTGTCCTACAACGACACGATCGGCTTCGTGAACATCCTGCATGGGCTGCGCATTCCCCGGCGAGACGGCCAGCCGCTCGGCGGGACCGAATTCGCCAACACGCATCTGGCCTACGACACCCTGACCGACGACCTGAAAGCTCGGCTCGCGGACGCGACCGTGTCGCACAACTACGAGAAACTGTGGGAACGTATGCGAGTGTACCACGGCAGTACGCGGCCGCCGCTGACCGATGAACAGCGCTGCCTGCGCCCGTCAGTGACCCATCCGCTGTTCCTGACGCACCCGATCACTGGGCGGAAGGTGCTGTACGCGAACCCGGGCTATGCCATCCGGATCAACGAGCTGCCAGTGGACGAAAGCGACCGGGTCCTAGCATTCCTGATCCAGCACCAATTGCAGGACCGGTTCCGCTACACCCATCACTGGACGGAAAACGATGTCCTGATCTGGGATCATATCGGCACGATCCATCGCGCCATCGCGGATTACAGGCCCGATGAGATTCGGATGATGCGGCGCTGCCAGGTGATGGCGACCAAGGTGTTCGATCCGGCCTACACGGCGGGCGCCCGCGCGCTGGCCGCCTGAACCTGGGGCCGGCGCTGCGTTACTGCCCCGGTTCCCCGATTGGCGGTACGTCGTCGGTCATACCGGCCAGCAGTTCCGCCACGTGGCGGGTATGGATGCGATGCCCTTCCCGATGCAGGCGGCCGGCGATGTTCAGCAGGCAGCCCATATCGCCCGCCAGCACCGTGGTGGCGCCGGTGGATGCGATGTCGCGGGTCTTGTCGGACACCATGCGCACCGAAATCTCGGGGTATTTGACGCAGAACATGCCGCCGAACCCGCAGCAGATTTCGGGTTCCGCCATTTCCACGACGGTCGCGCCAATCGCCTCCAGCAATTTGCGTGGCTGTTGCTTGACGCCCAGTTCCCGCAAACCCGAACAACTGTCGTGATAGGTGACGGCGCCACCGGCATGGCGTGCGCGGAGCCTGTTCACGCCCATCACGTCGGTCAGGAAGCTGACCAGTTCATGGGTGCGGGACGCTACGGCATCTGCCTTGGCGCGCAGGTTCGGGTCGTCATCGAACAGATGTGGCACGTGATGGTGCAACATCCCGCCGCATGAGCCGGATGGCACGACCACGTAGTCATAGCCCGAGAACGCGTTGACGAAAGCCACCGCTAAGTCGCGCGTTGTGGCGCGGTCGCCGCTGTTATAGGCTGGCTGCCCGCAGCAGGTCTGCAGATGCGGCACCTCCACCTGGCAGCCTGCTTCCTCCAGCAGGCGGATTGCGGCGAACCCGACAGTCGGGCGATGCAAATCAACCAGACAGGTCACGAACAGCGCTACCCGAGGCTTCGTCGCAGGCATGAGACTTCGCGGATCAGGCGCTACGCGCGGCGATCAAACGCCAAGTCGGGTCCTGCTGCGACAGGTCACGCTCGAACGTCCACAGGTCGGTGATCTCGGTCACCGCTTCCGCTCCGGTGACCGGGTTGCCGTTGCGATCATTGGTCAGGTTGACCTGATCAGACACGATCTTGACGGCGATCGTCGCGGTTTGGCCGTTCAGCTCCGCCTCCTCGATCATGGCGGACTGGATCGAACGAATCTCACTGATCTGGGTGTGGCCGGCGGCTTCCCGCGCGGTGATGGCCTGGTCAAAAGCCGCGTAGGTATCATCCGACAGCAACGCACGCAGCAGGGTCCGATCCCCGGTGGCGAAGGCGGTCACGATCATGCGAAACGCCTGTTCGGCGCCGCGCAGGAAGCCAGCGGGGTCGAAACCGCGGTCGATCGCCTTCATCCGTGCCAGCGCCTGCCCGATCGGGGATGCGGCGTCAGGAATGCCGCCATTGGCGGGTTCTACCGCGGGCCCGGGCCGCCCTTCGGCGATCGGTGCGCCGATGGGCTGAGGTTGTGGCCCCTGATAAGGCTGCGGCGGCCGTTCGAAACCGGTACGGCGGCCCAGGATGCTCCGCAGACGCAGGACCAGAAACGCGGCGATCATGCCGAACAGGATCAAGTCGATCGGGAAATTGCCGCTGACACCCATGGGTTACCTCCATCTTGCCAACAGATAGGCGCGAAACCTTGCGGTGACAAACAAAACCACCCCGAAATCGGGGGATTGCCCATGAAATTCCGCCCATGTATGGCCGGCGGATGATCCTGTTGCGCCACGGACAAAGCGAATTCAACGTCCATTTCTCGGTGACGCGCCGCGACCCGGGCATCATCGACCCCGTCCTGACGCCGCTCGGCCATCAGCAGGCGCGAGACGCGGCCGAGGCGATGGCTTCAGTCGGGATCGAGCGGATCATTACCTCTCCCTATGCCCGAGCCTTGCAGACTGTTGCCCCGATCGCGCGCAAGCTGGGTGTGCCGGTCCTGATCAATCCGATCGTACGGGAACGTTACGCGTTCGCCTGCGATGTCGGCACCAGCCGCGACCGGCTGGAACGGGATTGGCCGCATCTCGACTTCTCGGCCATCGAAGAAGTTTGGTGGCCGTCGGTCGAGGAACCCGAAGCCGGCATCAACGACCGCGCGCGTCTGTTCCAGGCCGAAATGGCCGCAACTATTGGGTGGGAACGGACGCTGGTGGTCAGCCATTGGGGCTTCATCCGGTCCCTGACCGGGTTGAGCGTATCCAACGGCCAATGGCTGCGTTTCGATCCCACCGAGCCACCGCAACGGGTATGATAATTTGCCCGCTCAGCCGATCATGATGGCATCCGCCGATCAGGCGTGCTACCCGGCCGGGCATTGAGGTGCCGCCATGTCGCCGGTTGGCGCGGTCCGGCGCCGAACACCCTGACGGAGATCCTGATGTCCCAGACGAACCCCGCCTCCCAGCCCGGCGGCCAAGCCCCGGCGCAGCCCCTGGTCGTCAATATCCAGTACGTGAAGGATCTCTCGTTCGAGGTGCCGGGCGCGCCCCAGATCTACGCGCAACTGAAGACGCAACCGCAGGTCAATATCAACCTCGACGTGCAGGCCCGCCGGATCCAGGATGGCCAGAATGTCTTCGAGGTCGCGATCGTCATCCGGGCTGAGGCGCATGACACGTCCGCACAGGGCAACGGTCAAGCCGCGGCCGTTCCGCCAACCGTGTTCGTGGTCGAACTGACCTATGCCGGCGTCTTCACGATCAGTGGGTTGCCGGAAAACGCGATCGAGCCGGTGCTACTGGTGGAGTGCCCGCGTGTCCTGTTCCCCTTTGCGCGCAATATCCTGGCCGACGTGACCCGTGATGGTGGGTTCCCGCCCGTGCTGTTGCAGCCGATCGACTTCGTGGCCTTGTGGCAACAACGCCGCGGCCAGGCTGGGCAGAGCGGCACCGCGCCAGTCGCGAACGCGTAGTCCCTTGGGGCGGCCCCGCACGGGTCGCCTACTCCAGCAGCCAGAGCGGCTCCTTCAGCTTCGCGACCATCGCCGCGTGCGCCTCCAGCGCCGCGGCGGACGGCTCGACAAGCCGCGGTGTCCTGGGGCCGGCATGTTCATAGACGGCGACGGTGAGCTGCGCCGCCTCCGTGGCTAGTGACAGCCCACGTTGCCGGCCGCCGGTCAGTTCAACATAGACATCGGCCAGCAAGCGGCAGTCCAACAGCGCGTTGTGCGTGGTGCGGGCCGACAGATCAATTGAGAAGCGACGGCACAGGGCGTCCAGGCTGTTCGGCATGCCCGGAAAGCGCTTCTTCGCCAGATCCAGCGTGTCTACCATCCGGTCCCGCGCCAGCGGCGGCAGCCCCAGGCGACCCAGTTCCGCGTTCAGGAACCCGAAATCGAAGGGCGCGTTATGCGCCACCAGCTTGCCATCGCTGAAGAAGTCCAGCAGTTCCCGCGCGATCGCCGCGAATTTCGGTTTTCCCTCCAGATGCGCGTTGGTGAAACCATGGATGCGCGTTGTTTCGGCTGGCACATCCCGCTCTGGGTCCAGCAGCGAGTGGAAGTGCACGCCGGTTGGCAGGTCGTTGATCAACTCCAGCGCCGCGATCTCGATCACCCGGTCACCGGTGGCGGGGTCGAGACCCGTGGTCTCGGTGTCGAACAGAACCGATCGGATCATGGCCGCAGGCTGGCGATCAGCAGCCGCATAGCGCGCTGGGTCAGGTGACGTGACAGGCCGGTGCGGATCACCACGTCGGCTCGCTTACGCTTCTCCCGATCAGGCATCTGGCGGGCGATGACGTTGTTGATATCCGCTTCGGACATCTTGCGTCGCTGGCGCACGCGATGGACCTGGATCGGTTTGGGAGCCGAAACGACGACGGTCATGTCGCAGAACCGATCCCACTTCACCTCGAACAGCAAGGGCACATCCAGCACCGCGGCGGGACAGGCCCGCCGGCGCGCCGACTGCACGAACCGTCGCTGCTCTGCCTCCACCATCGGGTGCAGGATATGTTCCAGGGTCTTCAAGGCGTCGGGTTTGCCCAGCACCGCATTGCGCAGGGCAGCGCGATCGACCGCGCCATCCTTCGTCGTTCCTGGGAACGCTCTCTCAATCACACGAACCGCTCGGCCGCCCTTCGCCTGCAAGTGATGCACAGCGGCGTCGGCGTCAAAAACCGGGATGCGGGCGCGGGTGAAGGCACGGGCTGCGGTGGATTTGCCCATGCCGATGCCGCCGGTCAGGCCGATCACCTTCATGACGGCAGCAGGTCCGCGGCGACGAAGCGGCGCAATGCCTCATCCACCACTGGCTTGACGCCGAACCATGCCTCGAAACCCGGGACCGCCTGGTATAACAACATGCCCAACCCCTCGACGGGTTTCAGACCATGTGCCGCCGCCTGCGCCAGCAAGGGCGTCTCCAGCGGGACATAGACGATATCGGCCACGGCCATCGACGACGGCGCGCGGGTGAGATCGAGGCCGGGGTCACCTTCGCCACCCATCCCCAGCGAGGTGGTATTGACCACCAAGGCATGGTCGGCCAACGCGGCGCTGCGCGCGGACCAATCAACGATGCGCAGCCCTGGCAGGTCGCGGCCGAGCTGATTGGCCCGTTCGCGGGTGCGGTTGGCGATGGTGACGGGAATGCCCTCATCCTGAAGTGCGGCGGCGATGGCACGGGCCGACCCGCCAGCACCCAGCAGCAGGGCCGGGCCGGCGCCGGGATTGACCCCGTGATGGCGCAGATTGGCGACGAAGCCCCAGCCATCGGTGTTGCTGCCAGTGATCTTGCCGTCCTGGAAGACCATCGTGTTCACCGCTCCAGCCCGGTGCGCGGTCGCATCCACAGTGTCGCAGATCGCGAAGGCGGCCAGCTTATGCGGAATCGTGACGTTGGCGCCCGCGAAGCCCGCGGCGGCCAACCCCTTGATTGCCGTGGCATAATTGTCGGGGTGGATCGGCAACGGGATATAGGCGCCGTCGATCCCATATTGCTCCAGCCAGAACCCGTGCAGCCTGGGGGAGCGTGAGTGGCTGACCGGCCAGCCGGATATCCCGGCGACCCGGGCCTTGCCAGAGAGGATTCCCATGTCCGGTAGCATTCACCGCTCCTCCGGGTCGGTCAACGGTGGGCGAGGCAGCGAACGGATGATGTTGGAACCATGGTTGCTTCCGTCTGCGCGACGGGTGCGGTGGCTTGAAGGGCTTGATTCGTTTGCCTATGGTGCGGGGATCGAGGGGCGCGCCCGCCATGGTGTGTCCGCCGCACGTCGCCGAGGACTTTGGGCCGCATGGACAGTATGGAACTCAACAAGGCTGTCGCCGCGCTGTTGCTGGCGGGCATAGCCTTTTTCGTCACGGGCACGATCGGCACGATCCTGGTCCACCCGCACAAGCTCGACCATGCGGTCCTGAACATCGCGACGCAGGAAGCGCCTGCGGCGCAGGGCGCTGCCCAGCCGGTGGCGCTGCCGCCGATTGCACCACTGCTGGCCAGCGCCGACGCCGCGGCCGGTGAAGCGAATGCGAAGAAGCTGTGCTCGCAGTGCCACACCTTCACCGAAGGTGGGAAGAATGGCGTTGGTCCGAACCTGTATGGTGTCGTTGGGTCGTCCTATGGTGCCGCGGCCGGGTTCAATTTCTCGAACGCGGTCAAGGGTCTGAGCGCCAACAAATGGGGTTACGACGACCTGAACAAATGGCTGGCCAAGCCGAGCCTGGTCGCACCCGGCACGCGTATGGCTTTCGCCGGCATCAAGAACGACCAGGATCGCGCGAACGTCATCGCCTATCTGCGGACCCTGTCGAAGTCCCCGCTACCCCTACCGTGATGGAGGCCCTGGTCGCGGCAGCTGAAGCGGCGGCAGACGTCGCTGGCGCTGCGATCCGACCTTTCTTCCGCGCCGCAATCGCCGCGGATCAGAAATCCGACCGCTCCCCCGTTACCATCGCCGACCGCACCGCAGAATTGGCGATGCGGGCCGTGCTGGCCGAACGGTTCCCAGAACACGGTATCCTGGGCGAGGAGTTTGGGCTGGACCGCCCGGAGGCACGTCTGCGTTGGGTGCTGGACCCGATTGACGGGACGCGCGCCTTCATCACCGGACGGCCGACATTCGGCTCGTTGATCGCGTTGTTGGAAGACGGGATACCAATCGTCGGCATCATCGATCAGCCCGTGACCGGCGAACGCTGGATCGGCGCGCGCGGCCAACCGAGCGTGTTTCGAGGCCGATTCGGCGGCGGTATCGGTGTGCGATCCTGTGTTACCCTGGCGGACGCCGAATTAAGCGCGACAAGCCCGGAAATGTTCGACGCGACGAACGCGGCGCCCTGGAACCGGTTAAAGGCGGCGGTCCGGCGCAACTACTGGGGCGGCGACTGTTATGCCTACGGCCTGGTCGCGATCGGGCAGATCGACATCGTGGCCGAGGCGGATATGAAGATCTGGGACTGGGCGCCCCTGTCCGTGGTGATCGAAGGGGCTGGCGGGCGCGTCACCGACTGGAACGGCCACCCCTTGCATGCGGATGGCGACGGACGGGTGTTGGCCGTCGGCGATCCGCGGTTGCATGCGCAAGCAGTTGCGCTGTTGAGTGCCTGAGCAGGCGGCGGGCCAGGAGAGTCACATGTGTGCGATGGCGTGGAGCCGCATCCGTGCAACCATCGGAGGCAGCGTGGCACCCAATGGATTCAGTTGGTTGTGCACGTGGCGGGCCATGGGCTTGACAGTGCTCGCCATACTGGCGCCGCTGCCATCCGCCGCCGCTGATCAGCCAGTCACGCGCAGCCACGGCATCACGATCCTGGGCAAACCGGCCCTGCCCCCCGACTTCCCACATTTCCCTTACGTGAACCCCGTGGCACCTAAAGGCGGCGAGGTATCGCTGGCCAATCTGGGCACGTTTGACGGGTTCAATCCGTTCATCCTGCGAGGCACCGCCGAAGCGCGGACGATCGCGCCATGGGTCATCCTTCCGGGCGGCTCAGGGTCCGGGTCCACCATCGGGCATGTCTGGGAAAAGCTGCTGGTGCCGTCAGCCGATGAGATCGCGACCGCCTACGGGCACCTGGCCGCGGTCATCGAGCAGCCGAGCGACGGCATGTGGGTCGCGTTTGAAATCCGGCCTGAAGCGAAATTCTCCGACGGACGACCAGTCACAGCCGAGGACGTGGCCTGGACGTTTCGCATGCTGCTGGAAAAGGGCCGGCCCAGTTATCGTATCCAGTTGGGCGATGTGAAGGACGTCGAGACGCAGGGCGAAAGGCGCGTCGTCTTCCGGTTCAAGACAAATGAGAATCGCGAATTGCCGCTGATGGTTGGCGGCCTGTCCGTCCTGCCGAAGCATTTTTTCGAGGGGCGTGATTTCGCGCGTCCCTTGACCGACGCTCCGATCGGTTCAGGTCCGTACCGTGTCTCTCAGTTCGAGCTGGGGCGTAGCGTCGTTTATGAACGTCGTTCGGACTGGTGGGCGGCCAGCCTGCCCACC
>WBZQ01002767.1_pt1 | contig 11118 bp, 10 predicted proteins | sample 5204251 | NCBI WGS metagenome assembly WBZQ01 (sample SAMN12412402, study PRJNA552823) | activated sludge metagenome | isolation source: activated sludge from nitrification reactor of wastewater treatment plant... | place: USA: Virginia | collected 2017-09 | reverse complement strand
ACCGCAACATACAGGAGGAAACATGGACGCCCTACGTCTCCAGGATCGGCACGACATCCAGGAATGCCTGTATCGCTATATCCGCGGCGTCGACCGTAAGAACTGGGACCTGGTACGGTCCGCCTATCACGTCGACGCGCATGACGATCACGGCAACTACAAGGGTGGGATCGACGGGTTCATCGAATCGCTGGTCAAGCGCCACGCGACGATCGAACAGTCGATGCATGTCGTCGGCAATATGTGGATCGAGTTCGACGGACCGGATGGCGCGTTGGTGGAGACGTATTTCATCACGCATCAGCGCATCAGCCCCGAGGCGGGGGACGCGCGCCTGCCCTATCTGCGTGGCAAGCCGATCGCGGCCGATCAGGCGGTGGAAACCGAGGTGGTGGGCCGATACGTCGACCGCATGACGCGCAAGGATGGCGCGTGGCGGATCGCCAGCCGCACGGTGGTGTTTGAGGTGTCGCGTGGCCAGCCGGCGCCGGCCGGGGGTGGGCTGCGGTCGAACTGGGCGATCGGGCGGCGTGACGGCCAGGACACGATCGAGGTCAAGCGGCGCGAGGTCGGGTTGGGCTGACGAGGAAACGGGCCGAAAAAAAAGACGGCGGGGTTTCCCCCGCCGCCTGTCGTCAAGAACTGGATGGCCTGGGATTACCAGGTCATCTGCGTGCCGAACACGATGCCCTGGCCCTGGACCTGGTTGTTCGCCGTACCGACCGCGCCAGCGCCCGCGGCGCCCGCGAAGTTGAACAGGCTCTGCTTCCGGTTCTGGTACAGGTAGTCGGCGAACAGGACCATACCTGGTGCCAGCGTGTAGCTGCCACCGAAGCTGAAGCCATATTCATGCCGCTGCGACAGTCCGGTCAGCGCGACCGCACCCTGTGAGTCGACCTGCATGTAGACGCCACCGATGGTCAGCGGCGTGCCCGGGACCTGGTAGGCCAAGCCGGCCAGGATACCGCTCATGGACGCACCACCGCTGGGGCGGGCGGCCATACGACCGTTGACCGCGCCGCCGATGTAGTTGGCGCCGATGGTCAGGCCCTGCCAGGTCAGCGCGACACCGGCCGAACCGAAGTTCAGGTTGTCGAACTGGCCGTTCCAGGTGCTGGCGGCTGGCGCGCCGACGGCGGCGCGGGCGCCCGCGGCCGTGCCGCTGTAGTTCACATGGCCGCCGTAGCTGTAGACGCCATAGGCCAGCACGCTGACCGGACCGACGTTACCCGAGTAACGCACGCCGACGCCGAGCAGATCCTTGAACCGGGCGCCGTCGGCGGCGGTCGAGGAGGTGGTCAGGCTGGCGCAGGTCGAACCCACGGAAGCGCAGCCCGCGATGCTGTTGCCGGCATGCGGGGAGTATTGCAGGCCGAAGTCGAAGCCCGAGAAGTTCGGCGACAGATAGACAACCTTCTGGGTGTCGTACTCGTCGCCGGATCCGTCGATGAAGGCGAAAGGCGGCGCGGTGTTGCCAGCGATCGCGGTGGCCTGCAGGTCCGACCCGTTGAAGTGCGACGTCGGGGAGTAGAACTGCACGGTGGTTCGGCCGGCACTGAACAGGCTGATCATGCCGTCGCCCATGCCGAAGCGGACGATACCCAACTTGTCGGTGCCCGCGTAGACGAAGGCGCGCCGGACATACAGCGTCATCAGGTTGGTCTGAGCGCCAGCCTGGGAGGCCGGGTTCGTGGTGGACGGGGTGTTCGACGCACCCGAGAAGTTGGTGCGGATTTCGAACGCGCCACCATAACGCAGGCCATTCGCTGCCATACCGTCGGCGCCGCCATATAGACGCAGCCAGGAGCCGATCTGATTGGACGAGCGGGTGTTGCCCGCGACCGCGCCCATGGTCGACGACCAGCCCTGCAACCACTGCACCGTGACGCGGCTGTTGAAGTGAATGACCAGCGTGCCCGGGGTCGGCGTACCGCTGGGGCCCGGACGGGCGGTGCCGAACGCATTGTTGTTGTTGTTGGCACCCGGGGTCGGGCCGGGCTTCATGACCATCGAACCCTGCATCGGGTTGGGCAGATCATTCATGCCGCCTTGGGCATTGGCCCCTGACGCCATCCCGAGCGCCCCAAGCGCGCAGACGCTCGTGAGCAAGAGTTTACGCATAAGAACCTCCTTGTAAGCCGATTGGGTCGGCTGTCCTTGCGGGCGGGGCGGTTGGGTGATGGCACCCTGGCCGGTCGCACCACCAATTGTATCGTTGAAAAACAGGCAAAGTGACAACCGGCTTAATTCGTTCGTTGCAGAATCTCGAATGCACTGTGGCCAATTGGTAACAAGGGAAACTATATTGATAAAAGGCAAGGTATTCTGATTGATTTTCGTCATTTTTCGGCCGATTTCCGATCGAACATTTGACGTTTATCACATATCACCGGCGTGAGCGCGCCGTCGGGTGGTCGTCCCGATGGTCTTGGCCCTCAGGTAATTTGATGATTGATTATTTGATCATTATTAAATTGCTCGGCAGAGCGCGCGAACCACTCTCGCGCTGCCGCGAACTGGCGCGGCGGAGGCACCGAACGGACTTGCATCCGCCCTGTCCGGGCCTTGTGCCTGGGTGGAGAAGCCAGGGGGTCGGCAGCGCCGGTCGCGGGCGCGGACATGCCGTCTGTCAGAAGGGCGTGGCAGAGGGGCGTGGCAGAGAGGCGTAGTCGGCAACGGCCCGGTCGGATGTCGCGCCGGGGGTGTGCGGCCGAGCCTATGCGGTGCCCCGAGTCCGGTCAGACGTGGGGGTCGATCACGCGCGGGGTCCAGTCAGTGGACGTGCAGCAGCGCGCTCGCGTGGCGCAGGCCGGTTCGGCGCGCGAGCGGGGTCCGCGCGACGCGGACTGAATGCAGCTTGCCCTCAAGCTCTCGCGTCCAGAAGCCAAGAAATTTGTGCAACACGGGGTAACGCGGCGCGATGTCGTAATCCTGCCAGATATAGGATTGCAGCAGCGTCGGGTGATCCGGCAGGTGATACAGGATTTCGGCTGTCGTCAGGTGATAATCCCGGGGCGACGACACGCGATGCATGACCCTTGAGCTCCTGTCTTGGTTGCGACGACCGGCAGCATCGCCAAACGGCGGCGGGCGGATCAAGAAAGAATCGAGCAATGCCAACACTTTATCACTAGCAGGCGGCGACTGCTGCCATGGCCCCTTGACTCGACGGGGCCGGGCACCTAGATGGCTGGCACTCCTTGACCGGGAGTGCTAGCGATCCGAGACGGTGCCTGTGAAGGGGCCTCCCGGCGCTGGGTGTTCCATCCATATTGGTTGCGACAAAACCAGGAGCGATCCGAATGAATTTTCGTCCCTTGCATGACCGGGTCGTGGTCCGGCGGCTCACCGCCGAGGAAAAGACCGCCGGCGGCATCATCATCCCCGACACGGCCCAGGAAAAGCCGATGGAAGGCGAAGTCGTCGCCGTCGGGCCGGGCGCCCGCAACGAACAGGGCCAGCTTGTGGCCATGGACGTGAAAGCCGGCGACAAGATTCTGTTCGGCAAGTGGTCCGGCACGGAAGTGAAGCTCGCCGGTGAGGAACTCCTGATCATGAAGGAGTCCGACATCATGGGCATCATCGAGAACACCGGGAAGAAGAAGTAAGGCTCGCCCCTGCTTCGGACCCTGCTCCAACCTACGCACTGACAAGGAATTCCACACATGGCAGCCAAGGACGTTCGGTTCGGCGGTGATGCGCGCCAGCGCATGCTGCGTGGCGTCGACATTCTCGCCGACGCGGTAAAGGTCACCCTGGGCCCCAAGGGCCGCAACGTGGTGCTCGACAAGAGCTTCGGCGCCCCCCGGATCACCAAGGATGGTGTGACGGTCGCCAAGGAAATCGAGCTGGCCGACAAGTTCGAGAACATGGGCGCGCAGATGGTGCGCGAAGTGGCCTCGAAGACCAACGACATCGCGGGTGACGGCACCACCACCGCGACGGTGCTGGCCCAGGCCATCGTTCGCGAAGGCGCCAAGGCCGTCGCCGCGGGCATGAACCCGATGGACCTGAAGCGCGGCGTCGACAAGGCCGTGACCGCGGTCGTCGAGGAGCTGAAGAAGCGCAGCCGCAAGATCACCACCCCGGCGGAAACCGCCCAGGTCGGCACGATCTCGGCCAATGGCGAATCCGAAATCGGCCGCATGATCTCGGAAGCGATGCAGAAGGTCGGCAACGAGGGCGTGATCACGGTCGAGGAAGCCAAGGGCATCCAGACCGAGCTCGACGTCGTCGAAGGCATGCAGTTCGACCGCGGCTATGTCTCTCCGTACTTCATCACGAACGCGGAGAAGATGATCGCCGACATGGATCAGCCCTATATCCTGATCCACGAGAAGAAGCTGTCTGGCCTGCAGCCGATGCTGCCGCTGCTGGAAAGCATCGTGCAGTCCGGCCGTCCGCTGGTGATCATCGCCGAGGACGTCGAGGGCGAGGCCCTGGCGACCCTGGTCGTGAACAAGCTGCGCGGCGGCCTGAAGGTCGCGGCCGTGAAGGCGCCTGGCTTCGGCGATCGTCGCAAGGCGATGCTGGAAGACATCGCGATCCTGACCGGCGGCACGGTGATCAGCGAAGACCTCGGCATCAAGCTCGAGAACGTCAAGCTGGCCGATCTCGGCAAGGCCAAGAAGGTCCTGATCGAGAAGGAAAACACCACGATCGTCGAAGGCGCCGGCAAGAAGGCCGACATCCAGGGCCGCTGCGGCCAGATCCGTGCGCAGATCGACGAAACCACGTCGGACTACGACCGCGAGAAGCTGCAGGAGCGTCTGGCGAAGCTCGCCGGTGGCGTTGCCGTCATCCGCGTCGGTGGCTCGACCGAGGTCGAGGTGAAGGAGCGCAAGGATCGCGTGGATGACGCGCTGCACGCCACGCGCGCGGCGGTCGAGGAGGGCATCGTTCCGGGTGGCGGTGTCGCCCTGGCGCGCGCCAGCCTGATCCTGGGCAAGCTGAAGGCCGACAACGACGACCAGCGTTTCGGGATCGAGATCATCCGCAAGGCGATCCAGACCCCGCTGCGCCAGATCGCCGAAAACGCCGGTGAAGACGGCGCCGTGATCGCCGGCAAGACGCTGGACAACGGTGACTACAATTTCGGCTTCGACGCCCAGTCCGGTGAGTTCAAGGACCTGGTGAAGTCCGGCATCATCGACCCGACCAAGGTCGTGCGCACCGCGCTGCAGGATGCCGCTTCGGTGTCCGGCCTGCTGATCACCACCGAGGCGATGGTGGCCGAGAAGCCGGAGAAGAAGGCCCCCCCGATGCCCGGCGGTGACGGCGGCATGGGCGGGATGGATTTCTGATCCTCGGATCAGGGTTTCCACTACGGGAGCGGGCCTTCGGGCCCGCTCTTTTTTTGTTTGGAATTGGATAATTTTTTGACAATATCTGCGTGCGTGAACAGTAATTTCACAAATCCAGCAGTTCAGATCACTGGCATTACCGTGTTTGCAAGAATAATTCGCGCTGGCTGACCAAGATATCGTTGTGCTTTCATCGGGTTATGATTGACTTTGACAGCCGTTTCTGGGCCAACTTCGCGGCGCAATCGAATTTTGGCTTGCCTTGCTGCGCTTCCGTCCGTCGGGTGCTCTCAAGACCTCCAAAGACCCGGTTGACTAAACCGTTCGGCAATCGCGTCGAACGCAACGGATCGAGAAGGACGCACACTATGGCAACCGGAACCGTGAAGTGGTTCAACACAACCAAGGGCTATGGCTTCATCATGCCCCAGGAAGGCGGCAAGGATGTGTTCGTGCACATCACCGCCGTTCAGGCCGCCGGCCTGCGCGGGTTGAACGAAGGCCAGAAGGTCAGCTTCGACGTGGCGATGGAACGCGGCAAGGCCGCCGCGACGAACCTGAAGCCGCTCTGACACCTGACGCTCGACAGGGTTCGCACCGACTGGCCGCGAGGTCGGTCGGCAGGGACGACGGGCGCGCCCAGGGCTGATACGGCGGCAACCGGGTGGCCGCCCGAAACAGCATGACTGGATGCGCGCCCGACTCCCCGGAAATCCCCGACTACGCCGCGGCCGCCATGCGACCATGGATCATGTCGCAGGCCTTTTCCGCGATCATGATCGTCGGGGCGTTGGTGTTGCCCGACGCGACGATCGGCATGATCGACGCGTCCACCACCCGCAGCCCGTCCAGGCCATGCACACGCAAATGATCATCCACGACCGCCATCGGATCCTGGCCCATCCGGCACGTGCTGGTCGGATGATAGACCGTGCCGCCATACTGGCGGGCGTAGTTCAGCAGTTCGGCATCCGTCGTCACGTCCGGACCCGGCAGGTATTCCCGCTCGATATAGCGCTCGAACCGGCGGTCCTTCAGCAGGCCGCGGATGATGCGCAGCCCGTCCACCATCGTGCGCTGGTCATTCGGATCGGTCAGGTAGTTCGGGATCAGCGCCGGTGCGTCGAACGGGTTCGTCGTCTTCAGCCTGATCTCGCCCCGGCTGTCCGGGCGCAACTGGTAGACGATGACCGTGAAACCGGAAAACTTGTGCAGCCCCGCCGCCGGATTGTCGGAGCTGAATGGCGAGATGGAAATCTTCACGTCGGGTGACGCGAGTTCCGGCCGCGTGCGGGCGAACAGCGCCACCGGCCCCGCGGCCATCGTCAGCGGCCCGTCGCGGTGCAGCAGATAGCGGATGCCGACGCCGAGCTTCTTCAGCGGGTTCATCATTACGTCGTTGAAGGTGATCGGCTCCTTGCAGCGGAGCTTCACGGCCGCCGAATAATGGTCCTGCAGGCACTGCCCCACGCCGGGCAGGGCGTGCACGACGTCGATCCCCAACTCTCGCAGGTGCGCCGCCGGCCCGACGCCAGACAGCATCAGCAGATGCGGCGACCCGATCGCGCCGCCGCACAGGATCACCTCCCGCCGGACACGGATGGTGCGGGAGACTCCGTTTTCCGAGAAGGTGACGCCGACGGCGCGCTTGCCCTCGAACACCACACGCTCGGTTGTGGCGCGGGTGATGACGGTCAGGTTGGGCCGTTTCCGCGCCGGATGCAGATAACCGACGGCGGTGGAGCAGCGGCGACCGTTGCGGGTCGTGGTCTGTTGGTAGCCGACGCCTTCCTGGGTTGCGCCGTTGAAATCCTTGTTGCGGGGATAGCCGGCGTCGACCGCGGCCTCGATGAAGGCGTCGCAGATCGGGTGGCTGTAGGTGGGGTCGGACACGGCGAGCGGTCCGCCATTGCCGTGATAGTCGTCGTGGAAGGTCTGCTGGTCCTCGGCCCGCCGGAAATAGGGCAGCACGTCCTGGAACGACCAGCCGGCATTCCCCAACTGGCGCCAGTGGTCGTAATCCTCCTGCTGGCCGCGGATATAGACCATGCCGTTGATCGACGACGACCCGCCCAGCACCTTGCCGCGTGGCCAAAAGATCGAGCGCCCGTTGGTGGAGGCATCGGCTTCCGTGCGGAACATCCAGTTCACCGCCGGGTTGGCGAAGGTCTTGCCATAGCCGAGCGGGATGTGGATCCAAAGGTTGCGGTCCTCGCCGCCGGCTTCCAGCAGCACGACCCGCGTGCCGGCATCCTCGGACAGGCGCGCGGCCATCACGCATCCGGCGGAGCCTGCCCCCACCACGACGAAGTCGGCCTCCAGTTCGGTTCCTTGTGCCATGGTTCCGTCCCCCTGCTTTGGACGGAACTATAGGTGCGCGGTCCGGGTTCGCCCACCCTGGCCAGGCGGGGTGTGGATCAGGATCGACTGGGTCGCAGCGCGCAGCCGGCGCCCATCAGCATCAGTCCCATGCCGACGGCCTTGCCCCAGTCCAGTTTTTCCTCGAACAGGGTCGTGCCGACGATCACCGCGATCACGGGGGAGATGAAGGCATAGGTGCCCGGCCGGCTTGCGCCCCAGTCGCGTACCAGCAGGAAATACATGGTGGTCGCCAGCAGCGCCGCCGGCACGACCAGGTACAGCCAGGCCAGGAAGGCCGGCCAGCCCCACAGGAAGGTCAGCGCCGCCCAGCCGCCTGGTTCCAGCGGCACCGCGAACAGCAGCAGCACACAACCGCCGATCACATCGGTCAGCGCGGCCAGTTGGATCGGCGCCACCGTGCGCATCATCGGCCGGGTCAATACCGATCCCAGGGAGTAGCAGAGGCAGCCGATCACGACGCCGCTGGCGCCGATCACTTCCCACGGGTCCAGGCTGTCGGCCAGCGCGTCCGGCCCGAACAGGACCAGCACGCCCACGGCGCCGAGGACGATCGCGCCGATCTGGCGCCAGGACAGGCGTTCCTGGCCCAGTCCCACGCTGAACAGCAGCAGGAAGATCGGCGTCAGGCCGGAACTGATCACGGCACCCAGCCCCGCGGTGATATGCAGCAGGCCGTAGAGCTGGATCACCTGGTTCAGCGTGACCAGCAGGATGGAGACGATCAGCAGCCGGACCGCCAGCCGGGGCGGTGGCAGAACCCGCTCCCCCCGCCAACGCAGCCAGGCCATCAGGATCAACCCGGCCGCGGTCCAACGCAGTCCGGCGAAGACGCCGGGCGGCACGGATTGGATGCCGATCTTCATGGCCAGCCATGTCGTGCCCCAGACGAAGCAGACATAGGCGAACATGGCGCGTTGGCGGGTGAGGACACCCGTCATCATGCGCGGTCGGACGGCGTGGTCAGCGACGTGAGAAGGTCAGACCGCCGGGGCGATGATGTTGATCAACTGCCTCAGCTTGGCGCCGCCGGCCGGGCCTTTCATCGCTTCCCGCCAGCTTGCCTCGGCCACGCGCTGATGCGCGGCGACCGCTTCGTCGGCCCCCGTGATCATGGCGACGCCGGTATGGGCGCTGGGATGCGTGTCCGGCCGGAACGGGTTGATGGCCAGGCTGACCCGGTCGCGCGCGCGCAGGATCTTGAACGCCGAACTGGGCTCGGGTCCGGCCAGCAGGCCGAACTGGAGGCCCATCGGTTCCGTTTCCATCAGCGTCGCCATGTTCTCGACCTCGCTGACGGCGACGTCGCGGCAGATGCGGCGGACGCGGTCAGACACGGCAATGCCGCCGGCGACGCCGGTTTCCAGCAGGCGCTGCACGGCCGAGATCGAGACCATGGCGATGATGCCGGGCCGCCGGCGCGCGTACATGCGCTTGCGTTCCGCGAGGATACCCATGACCTGTTCGGCGAGGCTGCGCATCGCGACGCGTTCCGCGCCAGACTGTTCCGCCGCCTCGTCGAAGGCTTCGGACAGGGCCGAATCATAGGCATCGGACGTGGTCAGGTAGCAGATCGGCCCGAATAGTTGCAGGATCTGATCGGCCGTTTCCTCGATCTGGCGGATACGTTCGAAATATCCGATCGGACGGTTATAGTACTCGACGCCGATCCCGAGCAGTGAGAGCGGGGAGATTTTCAGCAGCTCCGCGAGGCGCTTGATGGTATCGAGCTTGATCACCTCGCCCTTTTCATAGCGATACAGCGCGGCGCGCGACACGCCGAGGCGTGCCGCGATTTCCTCGGCGCGGAGGCCGGATTCCAGTCGATAGGCCCGTAGCTGTTGGCCTATTTCGGTAAAGCGCATGGACATCCTGGTCCAACTCCCCTCATGGATCAGACGGGCGTCTGCCCGTCCGACGTGGGACGATGACGTCGCCCCTTTCTCGACGTGATCCTGGCCCGGGGCAAAACGGGCAAGGTGTCTCAGATTCGGAGCCAGCGGATTTTTTAGGCGCCCAACGCCGCAGACTCAAGCCCCTTTTTCACTTCGTGGGACGCCCTCCGGTTGGAATTTTGGTCTCAGCCCTTCGTGCTGATGGAGAAACCCGCAAGTCCCTCAATCGCCTTGATCAGTGCCGAGTGATCCAGGTCAGCGCCGCCATGCGCCGAAACGGAGGACATCATCTGTTGCGCGATGGCCGTGTTTGGCAGCGACAGATTCAGATCCTTGGCTGCTGACAAAGCCAGGTTGAGATCCTTCTGGTGCAATCGAATCCGAAACCCTGGGTTGAAGGTTCCGTTGATCATCCGTTCGGCGTGCACTTCCAGAATCCGCGACGACGCGAATCCACCCATCAGCGCCTGACGCACCTTGGCCGGATCGGCGCCGGCGCGGGCGGCGAAGACCAATGCCTCCGACACCGCCTGGATGTTCAGCGCGACGATGATCTGGTTGGCCACCTTGCAGGTCTGCCCGGCGCCGGCCTCGTTGCCGACATGGGTGATGTTCTTGCCCATCAGCTCGAACAAGGGCAGGGCGCGGGCGAACGCGGCCTCGGTCCCACCTGCCATGATGGTCAGACTGGCCGCCTTGGCCCCGACCTCGCCGCCCGATACCGGCGCATCGACATAGTCGCAGCCCTTGGCGATGATCCGGGCGGCGAAATCCTTGGTCGCGATCGGGCTGATCGAGGACATGTCGATGACCAGCGACCCGGCCTTCAACCCCTCGGCCACGCCGCCGGCGCCGAACAGCGCGGCCTCGACATCGGGTGTGTCCGGCACCATCAAGATGATGACCTCGGACGCCGCGGCGACCTGCGTGGCATTCGCCACCACGGTCGCGGCCGCGCGCATCTCGGCCGTCAGGCTGCCCCGTTCGGGCACGATCAGGTCGTGGCCGGCGTTCTTCAGATTGAGCGCCATCGGACGCCCCATGATCCCCAGACCGATAAACCCGATCTTCATGTCCCTGCTCTCCTGTTGCGCCGGTGGCGGATGGCCTAGCCGACGAAGTCCCGTATCCAGCCCAGCCCGGCGGTCGTTTCACCAGCGGGACGGTATTCACAGCCGACCCAGCCCTGGTAGCCCAGCTCATCCATCCGCCGGAACACATAGCGCCAGCCGATCTCGCCCGTGCCTGGCTCGTTACGCGCCGGCACATCCGCGATCTGCATATGCGCGATCAGCGGCATGTAGCGTTCCATGCGCTTGGTGATGTCACCCTCGGTGATCTGCACGTGATAAAGGTCGAACTGCAAGCCGACGCGGTCCTTGCCGATCGCCTCGACCACACCCGCGCCCTGCGCCTGGGTGTTGAGGAAATAGCCGGGCATGTCGCGGTGATTGATCGGCTCGATCGCCAGCCTGACGCCCGCGGGGGCCGCCTGTTCCGCCGCCCAGGCCAGGTTGGCGGCATACAGCGCGGCAGCGGTG
>WBZQ01000843.1_pt1 | contig 11120 bp, 10 predicted proteins | sample 5204251 | NCBI WGS metagenome assembly WBZQ01 (sample SAMN12412402, study PRJNA552823) | activated sludge metagenome | isolation source: activated sludge from nitrification reactor of wastewater treatment plant... | place: USA: Virginia | collected 2017-09 | reverse complement strand
TCGATCTCGCTTTTATCCCATACGTAAAATTTCCCCTCCTCCCCTTCCGAGTCGGCGTCCTGGGCCGAGTAAAAAGCACCTTCCGGACTGGTCATTTCGCGTTCCACGTAAGCCAGCGTTTCCCCGATGGCTTCCCGGTACAATTCCTTGCCGGTCAGTTTGTAGGCTTCGGCCAACACCGAAACGAGCAGGGCGTTGTCGTACAGCATTTTTTCGAAATGCGGCACCAGCCATTCGCGGTCGGTCGCATAGCGGGCGAATCCCCCGCCGATCTGGTCGTAGATTCCCCCGCGGATCATTTTGTCCAGCGAGAAGACGGCGTGCTCCAGGGCTTCCGGTTGACCGGTGAAGTAATGGTAATGGAGCAGGAAGCGGATGGCCATGGTGGAAGGAAACTTGGGGGCACCGCCGAATCCGCCTTCCGCCCGGTCGAACTGTTCGCGCATCCTGTTGAAAAGGGTTTCCAGGCTGGCGGGTTTCAGGGTTTCAGGTTCGACCAGGTCGGGAGTCGGAAGCTTGGCCGGGGCAGCATTTTTCCGGACAAAAACATCGTCGTTGCGACGGATGTGGGCGAGGAGTTTTTCGGCCTGATCGAAAGCGACGTCGCGTTTGGTTTCCCAGATGCCGGCGAGGTGTTGCAGGAGTTGCAGCCAGGAAGGGCGGCCATAAGCGGGGCGGGGCGGGAAATAGGTACCGGCGTAGAAGGGTTTCCCGTCGGGAGTGAGGAAACAGTTGAGCGGCCAGCCGCCCCCGCCGGTCAGGATCTGGCAGGCTTCCATATAGATGGCGTCCACGTCGGGGCGTTCTTCGCGGTCCACCTTGATGTTGATGAAATGTTCGTTCATGAACCCGGCAATGTCCTCATTCTCAAAGGATTCGCGCTCCATGACGTGACACCAGTGGCAGGTGGAATAACCAATGCTGACCAGGATCGGCTTTTGTTCGGCCCGGGCCCGCCCGAAGGCTTCCGGCCGCCAGGCATACCAGTCCACCGGGTTGTGGGCGTGCTGGAGCAAATACGGCGATGTTTCTTGCTGCAAACGGTTCATACGATTGACGACTTACGACCTTCGACTTACGATCGGGCGTTCCAGGCCGGGCTTTGCCGGTTATCGGGCAAATAGTTGATGTTCGGATGATTGGCCTTTGGGTTTTATTGTACCAGGCAAACAACGGTATTTATCCCGGAGTTTCGGAAAGAAAAAGCGGTTTGGCATTTTGACCTAAATAAACATACCGTACCGTCGGTCCGATGATGACTTTTTGAAAAAAAGACGCGCTGCCGCGCATAAGGTGTCACCGCGCGGTATACGCCCAGGTCAGGATGACATCCCTGCCCAAGTCGCGACGCACCGCCCGGCCTTAGCCGCCGGTCGCAGGTCGCAGGTCGTAGGTCGTAAGTCGTCAATCCAAAACCCCTTGCCGTTTCATTTTGTAGTAGTGTACCCCGGCGCCGAATACCCAGCCTTCCTTGCCCGATTTGGTGCGGACCTTCACCCAATGGTCGGTCACTTTTTCATAGCCGAGACTGATCTCCTGGGTCCATTCCGTTTTTTTGTTCAGGAAAGTGACCGGTTCGTAGAGTTTGAGCGTAGCCACCACCGCGCCTTTCAAACCGGCTTCCTTGCGCACTTTGAGGCCGTCGATGGTTGCGTAGAGGGTGGTGGATTCGGCATTGCTGCCGGCCGGAGCGACGGACTTCGGGGTCGTCGTTTTCGGTGCTTCGCCGCCCAGCGCCGGGCGATTGCCGGGAGCGGCGGCCGGCGGAGCGGTGGCGGGCGTGGCCGTGGCGGCAGATGGCGCCGGCGCCGATGACGGGCCCTGGACGTTCACGGGTTGCCGCTGCACTGGCTGGGCCGTGGCGGGTTGCTGAACTGCTGCCGTATCGCGTTTGGCCGGACGCTCTTCAGTGCTTTCCTCGCTGCCGGTTTCGCGGGCTTCGCGGACCAGGTCGGAGCGTCTGGCCGAACATTTCGATACCGCCCACATCGCTACACAGGCAAAAAAGACGAAAATGATAAGCGTCTCGATTTTGGGAAGTTTCATTTTTATGCCGATTCGTTTATTTGCAGATTTGCCAGGCCCGACGGTTGTCATTTTCCAAAATACTGTCAACCGCGTTGCTATATTTACCGGCCAAAAATAAGTCAATCGTTTGAGTTGAGGGTTGAAGGTTGAAAGTTGAAGGTTGAAGGTTGAAAGTTGAAAGTTCAAGGTCTTTCTGAATAAGTCGAAGAAAGGCAGCGCGCTTCACCGTCAACTTTTGATTCCCCAATGACCGCCCCCCAACCTGTAACCTGTAACCTGCAACTTCTAACCTTCAACCCTTAACCCCTAACTTTCAACTAATCCGCTATGCCCGACAGCCTGCTACATCAGATCGCGCTGACCCTGGTCCCCCAGGTCGGGGCCGTTACGGCCCGTACGCTGGTCGGCTATTGCGGGAGCGCGGAGGCGGTATTCCGGGCGGCCAGAAAAGAACTGGTCCGCATACCCGGGGTGGGGCCGGTCACAGCCGACCACCTGCTGGCTCCCGAAGCCCTGCGCCGGGCCGAACGGGAGATCGTCTTCCTTGAACAACACGGCGTGGAAGCCCTTTTTTACACCAGCGAGCGCTACCCCGCCCGCCTCAGGCAGTGCCACGATGCCCCGGCCCTGCTGTATTTCAAAGGTTCCTCCGCTGAATTGCTTTCCGCCCGCCGCATCATTGCCATGGTCGGCACCCGGCAGCCGACCGAGTACGGCAAAGCCCTGTGCGAAGAGATCGTGGAAGGCCTGAAACCCTACAATGTGGTGATGGTCAGCGGACTGGCTTTCGGCATCGACATCACGGCGCACCGCAAAGCCTGTGCGGCCGACATGCCCAACATTGGCGTGCTGGGGCACGGTCTCACCAGTATTTACCCCAGCCAGCACCGCAGTACGGCTCTCAAAATGCTGGAGAACGGTGGCCTGCTCACCGAATATACCCACGATACCAAGCCCGACCGCGAGCACTTTCCCATGCGCAACCGCATCGTGACCGGCATGAGCGATGCCCTGGTGGTAGTGGAGACGGCGGCCAGCGGCGGCTCCATGATCTCGGCGCAACTGGCCGGCCAATACGAACGCGAATTGTTTGCCGTACCCGGGCGCGTGCGTGACCCCAAAAGCGCCGGCTGCAACCTGCTCATCAAAATGGAGGCGGCCAAACTGGCCGAATCCGCGGCTGATATCGCCGCGGCCCTGCGCTGGGACGAGGCGGACCGGCAAAAATCCGTGCAAACCCTACTTTTCCCGGACCTTGCCCCGGCCGAGCAAAACGTCCTGAACATCATTCGCGAACAACCCGAAATCCCCATCGACCAACTGACGTTGGCAGCCCGCCTGACGCCCGGCGAACTGGCCTCGCTGATCCTGGGGCTGGAATTTAAAGGCATCATTCGTACATTGCCGGGCAAACGCTATATGGTGACGGCGTGATTTTTTATAACCAAACCGGAATTATTCCCGCAAAATGAAAAAGGGCTCCGTGTTTTTCTGCTTTTGCTGACCATGACTCCCGCGAAACAACTGCTTGTTTTACCGCTACTTCTGCTGCTCGCTTTTCAAAAAGGAGGAATCGACAACCCTACCCGCTCTCCCACCCCGCCGCCTAAAAACATCATCCTGATGATCGGCGACGGCATGGGGCTCAGCCAGGTCTCCGCCGGTCTGTATGCCAACGGAAAAACCCTGAACCTGGAAAAATTTACCGTTACCGGTCTCAGCAAAACCTATTCGTCCAATAAACTGGTTACCGATTCGGGCGCCGGCGCTACGGCGTTCTCCTGCGGCTGCAAAACTTTCAACGGCGCCATCGGCGTGTGCAAGGACAAAACACCCTGCCCGACCATCCTCGAACAGGCCGAACAGCAGGGCCTGGCGACTGGGCTGGTGGCAACATCGAGCATCACCCACGCCACGCCGGCTTCGTTCATCGCCCACGTGCCCGACCGCTCCGAAATGCAGGACATCGCCGCCTTTTTTCTGCAAACCGACATCGATCTGTTCATCGGTGGCGGCCTGAAATACTTCCTGGAAAGGAGCACCGACCAGCGCAACCTGGTGCAGGAACTGGTTGACAAGAAATACGTGGTGTCCAGTTATTCCGAAAAGAAACTACAGGAGATCACACCCTCTCCCGAACACCCCTTTGCCTGGTTTTCCGCGCCGGAAGAACCCGAAACCGTGGAAAAAGGCCGCGACTACCTGCCCGTGGCCGCCCGCCTGGCGCCTGATTTTTTGAAAAAACGCAGCGATAAGGGCTTTTTCCTGATGATCGAAGGCTCGCAGATCGATTGGGCCTGCCACGCCAAAAACGCCTCCAACGCGGTACGGGAAATGCTCGATTTCGACACGGCCATCGGCGAGGTGCTGCGGTTCGCCGAAGCCGACGGCCAGACGCTGGTGATCGTCACCGCCGACCACGAAACCGGCGGAATGGCCCTGGAGCAGGCCCGGGCCCGCGACAGCCTCGACATCACCTTCGTCACCGCCCAGCATACCGCTGCCCTGGTGCCGGTATTTGCCTATGGCCCCGGTGCGGAGCAGTTCGGCGGGGTGTACGAAAACACCGATATTTATGGTAAAATGCGCGACCTGTTCGGATTCCCTCCCGCCGCCACGGAAGGGAAAAATTGACGATAAACCTGGAGGATTTTATCCCTGACCCTTGTTTTTTTGTTGTAGTCAAAACAATGTAGCCATGTCCGCCATAGCCGCCGCCTCCCCCACCCCGACCCTGAGCCCTGCCGACGAAATCCGGCGCATTTTCGCCTTGCAGCAGCAACACCAGTACGTCGTGGCACGTACCACGGCCCGGGAACGCATCGCCAAACTGCGCCGGCTGCACGACGCCATGCTGCTCCACCGCGCGGCCGTCACCCAGGCGGTGTACGAGGATCTGCACAAAAGCGCGACCGAGACCAATATTTCGGAACTGGGCGTGGTGAACGGCGAGATCCGCCACACCATCCGCCACCTGCGGTCCTGGATGGCACCCAAGCCGGCCAGCACACCCTTGGTATTATTCGGCACCACTTCCAAGGTGCACCACGAACCGAAGGGCGTCTGCCTGATCCTGTCGCCGTGGAATTTCCCCTTCAACCTGACCTTTTCGCCGCTGGTATCGGCTATTGCCGCGGGTAACTGTGTGATCCTGAAACCCTCGGAATACGCGCCGGCCAGCGCAGCGTTGATGAAAAAAATCGTCGCCGAGTGCTTCCCGCCGGAAGAAGTGGCCCTGTTCGAAGGCGACGCCACGGTGGCCCAGGAACTGTTGAAACTGCCGTTCAACCACGTCTTTTTCACCGGCAGCCCGGCCGTGGGCAAGATCGTCATGCGCGAGGCGGCCAATCACCTGGCCTCGGTCACGCTGGAACTGGGCGGTAAAAACCCGACCATCGTCGACGAAACGGCCCACCTGGATACGGCCGCCGCCAAAATCGCCTGGCTGAAGGCCATGAACGCCGGGCAGTCGTGCATCGCGATCGACTACGTGTTCGTCCACGAAAGCATTTACGACCGCTTCGTGGAAAAAGTGGCGGGCTACCTGAAACAGTTTTACGGCCTTACCGCCGAAGAACGGAAGCAATCGCCCGATCTCTGCCGCATCATCCACAACCGGCATTTCGAGCGGCTGAGCGGCCTGCTGCACGACGCGGTGCAGCGCGGCGCGCAGGTCGTCACGGGCGGCAACGCCGACGCGGCCACCCGTTTCCTGGAGCCGACGGTATTGGCCCGGGTGCCGGAAGACGCGCAGATCTGGCAGGAAGAGACCTTCGGCCCCATCCTGCTGATCCGGCCTTACCGGACCCTGGAAGAAACGGTGGCTTTCATCAACGAACGCCCCCGCCCCCTGGCCATGTACCTGTGGAGCAGCAGCCAACGAAATATTCAATACCTGTTGTCGGAAACCCGCAACGGCGACGTGACGGTGAACGATTGCGGCACCCACTTTTACAACCCCAACCTGCCCTTCGGCGGCATCAACAACAGCGGCATCGGCAAAACGCACGGCAAATTTGGCTTCATGGAGTTCAGCAACGCCCGGGGCGTGCTGCGCCAGAACCGGGTTTTCCCGATCACGAATTTGTTTTTACCGCCATACCGGAAGCATTCCGGTTTGATAAAGTGGATGCTGGAGGGGGTAGTGCGCTGGTTTTGATTTAATTTCAACAATTTATAGCCAAAGCAGAGTGGTTTTGAACGATTTGGAATAAAATCATAAATTTGCTTCATGTTTGGACACCTACTGACAGCGGAAGAACGTGTATTTGTTGAGGAGTTGCGGAGCAACACCCGTGACAAGGGCGCGTACATGAAGTTGTCGGTCTTGGTGTTGTTGGACATGGACAAAAGTTACGATGAAATTGAGGCTATTTTAGGCATTGGACGCGGTTCGATCAGCAACTGTCGGAAGAAGTACGAGTCGGATGGATTGGACAAATATCTTGACCGTTACTATGTGCCTTACCAGGGGAAGTTGAATGCGGATGAATTGGAGGTGTTGGCCTCTGAGGTTTCCACAGGCCTATATTGCAGTTCACTGGAGGTTCAAGCGTATATCTTACAAACCTTTGGGGTGGAGTATTCATTGAGCGCAGTGCGTTTAATTTTGGAGAAGTTGAGTTTTGTTTACAAAAAAACCAGCGAGGTGCCCAGCAACTTTGACGAGGCGTAACAAGATGCGTTTTTGACCCAGTTGCTGCCGTTTTTGACCGAAATCGGGCCGGATGAAGCGATCTATTTTGTAGACGCAGTTCATCCCCAACACAACACCCGTAGCACTTGTGCGTGGGTCAAGCGCGGTGAAAAGAAGGTCATACCCACTAATTCGGGCCGTCGTCGCATCAATATCAATGGGGCGATGAACGCTCACAAAGCACAAGAAGTCATTGTTGTAGAAGCGGACACCATCAATGCCCAAGCCACCATCGAACTGTACGAAAAGATACTGGCTTGTAACCTGGACAAAAAACTGATTTACGTCATGGGGGACAATGCCCGATACTACCGAAACAGCGAATTACAGGCCTCGCTGGACAAAAACCACCGAGTCGTACAACTGTTTTTACTCCCTTATTCTCCCAATCTAAACCTTATTGAAAGGCTTTGGAAGTTCCTGCGAAAAGAGATCATCAATACCAAATTCTATCCAACTTTCGAAGAGTTCCGACGAGCAGTCCTGGCCTTTTTTGAAAATATCAATGAATACAAAGATCAACTCCAAACCCTCATCACTTTCAATTTCCAGCGGCTCAGCAAACCTGGCTCCGCGCTTTAGTCGTTCATATCCACTCTGCTTTGGCTATATCACATAAAAAAATTAAAACATAAATTAAATTTATCAAACGCAAAGTATTTCAATTAAGTAACCGGATAATAAATCGAACTCCAATTTGAACAGTTTTCAAATGAATATATCCGGTATTAATTATTGGAACTTGATTATTTAGAAAAATGGTTGAACTACGAACAGGTAGTTCCGACTGGAAATATGTAGCAAAGAATTCACAACCTCCACTCTCTCCTAACCATCTGCTCAGGCAGATAGTCCCGCCATATAATTTTGCTTTATTAAAACCAAAATCGACATCAATTTTTGAATTATTATTTTTATCATTTATATAAATATAATTCTTAGAAATTATATTAGTTAAATCTCCATATACGTATCCAAATTGAGGTGCAATATAAATTCCATATTTTGTACCCACGCCACCTAGTAATATTTTGACAGTTGAATATGACAGCCCATAAGCATCAGATTTGACACTGATGCTTCCAGGCATAGAACCTGTATACTGAATCAATTCACTTTCAAACTCTTCTTCTTTAAAGTGAAAATTTAAAAAACCAAAATCCAATCCTACTCCCAAAAATTTTAAAGGAGTATAGTTAATGCCAATACAAGTTTGCCATCCGTAATTCGCATTTCCGATGCTAGAAATCCAATTGTTATTCTTCCAAAAGTTACTTTCAGAAAAGCGGCTTAGCGGCAAGCCAAAGGCCCCTTCTAATGTAAGCGACAGTTTTGGAAATTGCCGTTTACATTTATTGGATTGATCTTCTGGGCATTTGTCTCTAGCATCCTCTATACAGTCTCCGTCCTTATCAATAGCGGCATTTCTTCCATACTCAGATAAATAGCCATGGACTCGGGGGCATTGATCGCAATCATCCAAAATCCCGTCGGAGTCTCTATCTACGTCCACGGAAGACAATTGGGGATAAGGTTCAATCTTAAGAATACGATACTCTTTAATTTCATTTTCATATTTTAATATAAACTTCAGCCAAAATGACTTATAAATTTTGTCTTTTGGAAAATCTTTTATTATTATTTTACCTTTATAAGTTTTTTTTACAAAAACAAAAATATTCTCTGTGGCTATATCTTTACAATAATAAACCAAATCTATATTGAAATAAAAATTATTTTCATATTTATTCGAAACAAACTGGCAATATTCATCAGGAGACAGCCACTCATTTGATTTTTCTGCAGATGGAAAGTCGTTGTAAATAACGGCACTCCCATCTTTGACAAACAAATCAGAAAACTTGTCTATAATTGTGCCCAAATAATCGGGATCGTCTTTCAAATTAGGATCTACAAGATCCTTTATCAGAGAGAGGTATTGATCAACAATCTCACTTTTGATCATATCACGAGGTTGAGCACTACCGTTAACAACTGATAGGCCAAATAAACAGAGAAGAAATATTTTCTTCATGGTTAGAGAGTTTTGACAACATTAATGTTTCCAATTTTTATATTCCAATAATTTCCACTCCTGTAAACATAAATTTCAACCGATTTAATAGTGTAGTCATAGTATTTTACATCCTTGGTTTTCCAACCCTTAAAATGTTGATAAATTTCGTATTGGGCAAACCAAATGTCATCGTCAATTTTAGACAATGAGGTTAAATTATTTAAATCAAATTTAATTTCTACCCAATCATAATTAAGGTCTCTAAGTATCTCAAAATACCGCCTTGGTTCATACTTTGTGGTTCTAATCCTATTTTTACTAGATACTTCTATTTTTGCATCTACAGTAAAATACGATACAATTTTATTTATTTCGAAGTTTTTTGATTTAAGGCTTTTACTTTTATCAGAAATAAACATTATTGTACGCTCCAACCGGCCAATATATTCTTGAGAGAGTCTTATTGCAAAAGTATCTGCAATTACACTATCTTGCTCTTGCGCATAACAAGGCAAAGAAAAAATACTCCCCAATAAAAGTAAAAATTCAAATTTCATGTTTCAGATAGTTGAAATATAGAATTGAAAAATGGATTTACTTTTCTTTTCAATTCTAATGATGGAAATACTATTCACATTCTTAACTGTACCGTTAATAATACTCACTAAATAGCCTAAGAAGTTGCCTTCGTCAATTTTTTGCATACTTGCAAACCGAATTACAGTCGCATCTTCGTTTATTCCGTAATCATCAAATACTATCCTCAAATTATTAATATCTTTATTTAAAAGGCACCTATTGATTTCTGATGATAACATTTCTTGGTTAAGGGTTTTATGCTTACCCGTTGTGCTGGGCTTATCTGGCTGTGCTGGCTCACTTAATACGGACGTACTGTCAACAGGAGTAGATTTAGATTTACTCACAAAAGTCCTCTCACTTTGGAAATATAATACTGCAGCTGAAATTAAAATCAAGATAGACATAACCAAGTTGCGTTGATCTTTATTCTTGAATATGGGTTTAAGGATAACTCCAAAAAACACAAGAGCACTTACAACCTTAAGACTATTTAAGAAGTTGCTTCCTGCTATAAAAATCATTGTCAAAAAAAAGAGCAAAGCTAATCCTGCCAATAGAGTCAGGCTACTTGAAGATTTGTTTTCCATACAATTAATCCAATGGTTAATTTGCCATTAAATATTTTTTTGCCTTTAGTGCCGGTTCACTTAAGCGAGTAAATGCAAGTACCATTCAATGGCAAAGCCAATGAAAAAAACAATTAAATTAATATATCTTTTGTGACAAACACCATGTTTGCCAGAAAAGTTCCTCTAAAAAATTTTAATTTTTATTGCTTTTTCAGGTCTTTACCCCCCCTGCTCGGCATGTATCGGGGCGTCAAAATAAATACCCGAACAACTTCCTCTTCTTCTTTGCGCCTTTCTTCGTTTTTTTGATGTGGATGGGTTCGCTGCTGTAACTCTCTACGTTGGCGCGGTTGTAGGCCATCACCACGTAGGTGTAGTAACTGCCTTCGGCGGCAGTCTGGTCTTCGTAAATGTAGTCCTCCGAATAGAACGGCGTGGTTACCAGCAGGTTGTACGGGTCGCGGAAGTTACCCACCTTTTCCCCGTCGAAGCGGTAGATGGCGAAGTAATGCGGAGCCTCGTCGCCGCTCAGGATGTCGCAGACGTGCCAGGCCAGTTTCACCGTGCTGGGCGTGCCCTGCACCCGGCAGATCTGCGGGGTGGCCGGCGGCGCTTTGGACAGCGAAGGCATGGGCGGCACCAGCGCCGGGTACTGGTACAACACGCTGATGAGCGTATCCTGTACGCCGAGGGCGTTGCGCAGCAGCGGTTTGGCGGAGAAGTAGATGCTCCCTTTCACGTTGGGGTTGGCGCGGTTGAGGGTCACCTGCTTGCTGATCTCCTCGGGTTTGGTCCAGTTGGGGTCGTTGGGGCTGTTGTTGATCTTGTAGGCGGCATGGCCCACGTAGAGGTGTTTGCCATACACGTGTTTGCTCCACCAGTCCACCAGTTTTTCGTAGTCGGAGGGCGGGTACCCGATGCTCCAGTACAGTTGGGGCGCTACGTAGTCGATCCAGCCGTTTTTCAGCCAGAGCAATATATCGGCGTAGAGGTCGTCGTAACTGGTAATGCCCGAGCGGGTGTCGGAACCGTTGACGGGGTCGCGGTCGGAGTTGCGCCACACGCCGAACGAGCCGATGCCGAAGCGGAGGTAGGGCTTGTATTTTTTGATGACCTGCGAGACTTCCTGCACCAGTTTGTTCACGTTGTCACGGCGCCAGTCCTCGATGTTGGTAAAGCCGCGCGGGTTGGAGGCGAATTCGTTGTAGTCGTTCAGTGTTTCCCCCTG
>WBZQ01002766.1_pt1 | contig 11126 bp, 12 predicted proteins | sample 5204251 | NCBI WGS metagenome assembly WBZQ01 (sample SAMN12412402, study PRJNA552823) | activated sludge metagenome | isolation source: activated sludge from nitrification reactor of wastewater treatment plant... | place: USA: Virginia | collected 2017-09 | reverse complement strand
AACCTTATCAAAAATTGCTGCCACCGGCTCAACACTCTCAACTTCAATTCCTACCATCGTTAATGCATGCGCCAATTCATCACTCGAATGTGGCGGATTAACATAACTTCGCAACCAATTTTCAGAAAATTTCATGTAAATCCACTACTAATTACTGTACGTGAGCTATCAAATTTAATTAAACTGCTTAAGAAAACGCAAATCGTTTTCAAAAAACAACCTTAAGTCATTGACTCCATATCTTAGCATCGTCAATCGTTCCACCCCCATGCCAAAAGCAAAACCAATAAATTGTTCATTATCGATTGCAACATGCTGTAATACATTAGGGTGCACCATTCCACATCCAAGCACTTCCAGCCAGCCTGTATGACTGCAAACGCGACATCCTCTTCCGTCACACATGACGCAACCAATATCCATCTCCGCGGAAGGTTCAGTAAAAGGAAAAAAAGAGGGTCGAAACCTTGTAGGCAAATCGTCTCGCTCAAAAAAATGAGCCATAAAATTAGTCAGAATACCTTTCAATGCAGCAAAATTAGCATTCTCATCAATCCATAATCCTTCTACCTGATGAAACATCGGAGTATGCGTTACATCAGAATCGCATCGGTAAACACGTCCAGGCGCTATTACTTTTATTGGCGGCTTATTATTTTGCATATAATGAATTTGAACAGGTGAAGTGTGTGTGCGTAACAAATCACCATTATCAATATAAAAGGTATCATGCATCGCTCGTGCGGGATGATTCTCAGGTATATTCAGTGCTGTAAAATTGTAATAATCAGTTTCTATCTCAGGGCCGGAGACTGCATTAAAACCTATTGAATGAAACAAAGTTTCAATTCGGTGCAATGTTTGTGTTATCGGGTGTAAACCACTCACACTTGTTCCTCTGCCTGGCAAAGTGACGTCTAACGCTTCTTCAGTCAATCTAGCCTTTAATTCTTTTGCTTGAATTATATTCCGCTGGGATTTAAGGAGTGCTTCTAGTTGTTCCTTTGCTTGGTTTATCCGACTACCCATAATAGGACGGTGTTCAGGAGGAAGTCCCCCTAATCCTTTGAGTAACTCTGTAAGCTCGCCATTTTTACCAAGATAGCGCGCTTTGATATTTTCCAGTTCCGCAGGATTATCAATTTCTTTTAACAACTCTGTTGCTTCACTGATTATTTCGTCCAAATTTTTCATGGAAATCGATTAAAAATTAGATTAATCCTTATTTTTTACTAAACAAGAAAAAGGGAGGTTCAGGTTTACATCCCGACCTCCCCATAAAATTCCCATTCCGGTCAATTATGTTACCAGGCTCGCTTTTGCTTGTTCCACAATTTTCCCAAAGGCTATCTTGTCAAATACAGCCAAATCAGCCAATACCTTTCTATCAATATCAATACTTGCTTTTTTAAGACCATTCATAAATACACTATATGTTAAACCACATTCACGTACAGCCGCATTAATACGTGCAATCCATAAAGCTCGAAATTGTCTTTTACGTTGGCGGCGATCCCGATAAGCATATTGTCCAGCTTTCATAACAGCTTGTTTGGCTATTCGATAAACATTCTTACGACGTCCGCGATATCCTTTCGCCAGATTCAAGATCTTCTTGTGTCGCGCATGTGCTGTTACACCACGTTTTACTCTCGGCATAGTCGCTCTCCTTTATGCGTACGGCATCATAGTACGAACTGAAGCTACATTAGTGGGATGAACACTAGTCACTCCTCGTAATTGACGTTTATTTTTTGTTGTTTTCTTTGTTAAAATATGGCGTTTAAAAGCTTGTGCACGCTTAATACCACCATTCCGACTTGCACGGAATTTAAAACGCTTCGCCGCACCGCTTTTAGTTTTCATTTTAGGCATAAAGACCCCCTTCTTTAACATGAAACCAGGTGTTTTCAAAATTGAAAAACTTTTCAAACCTAGTAATCACTTATTATTCCATTACAAATTATTAACTAAACATACTAGAAATCACGCTAAGGAGGAATTTTCTATTTTCGTTTTAGACTTATCGACTTTAGCTTCTTTTTTTCTAGGTGAAAGTACCATCACCATTTGTCTACCTTCCATTTTAGGAAACTGTTCCACAACAGCAAATGGTTCTAAATCAATTTTCACACGCTCTAATAAACGTACTCCAAATTCTTGATGCGCCATTTCTCGCCCACGGAAGCGTAACGTCACTTTCACCTTATCTCCATCATTAAGAAAATTAGTTAAGTTTCTTAATTTGATATTGTAATCGCCTTCATCTGTATTGGGTCTAAATTTTATTTCTTTAATCTGAACTTGTTTTTGCTTCAACTTTGCATCATGCTTTTTCTTACTTTCTTGATAGCGAAACTTACCATAATCCATTAAACGACAGACAGGAGGCTGTGCCGTTGGTGCAATTTCAACCAAATCAACCCCCGCCTCCTCCGCTAAAATATTTGCCTCAGCAAGTGCTATAATGCCTATCTGCTCTCCATTAACACCAATCAAACGTACTTCTGGCACATCTATCTCCTGATTGATACGCGCTGTCTTTTCCTGAGCTATGGCAAATCCTCCAAATGTAATTGAAAAAATTATTTTCTTGTAGAAAGTTCTTCTTTTAGGCGTTTGATTAAAAGTTCTACAGTCATTAGACCTAGATCTTCACCTGCGCGATTACGAAGCGCGATTTTATTTGTTCGCACTTCTTCATCACCAATAATAATTTGATATGGAAGCTTCTGCAAACTATGTTCGCGGATTTTATAGGTTATTTTTTCATTTCTCAAGTCTAAACTAACTCTAATCCCATGATCCTGTAGCTGAACAGCAACTTCGTGTGCATAATCAGCTTGTCCCCTGGAAATATTTAATATGACTACTTGCACGGGTGACAGCCAAAGCGGAAATGCACCTGCATAGTTCTCAATTAATATACCGATAAATCTCTCCAATGACCCTAAAATGGCTCTATGCAACATAACTGGAATCTGACGCGAATTGTCTTCTGCAACATATTCTGCACCTAATCGATCAGGCATGGAAAAGTCTAATTGTAATGTGCCACATTGCCATACACGTCCAATACAATCTCTTAAAGAAAATTCAATTTTTGGCCCATAAAATGCACCTTCACCTGGCTGCAGTTCCCAAGAAAGCTTTGTCTCATTCAAAGCTGCTTCTAATGAAGCTTCAGATTTATCCCACTGTAACTCTGATCCTACCCGTTTCTGTGGTCGAGTTGAAAGCTTAACTAGGAGTTCACTAAAACCAAAATTTGCATAAACAACTTTCAACAAATCAATAAATTTCACAACTTCTTCGTGTATCTGGTTCTCTGTACAAAAAATATGCGCATCATCCTGTGTAAAAGCACGCACTCGCATTAGTCCGTGCAAAGCTCCTGATGCTTCATTCCGATGACAAGAACCAAATTCAGCCAGTCTTATCGGTAGCTCGCGATAACTTCGCAAGCCCTGATTAAATACTTGAACATGCCCCGGGCAGTTCATCGGCTTTATAGCAAAATCCTTCTCATCGGAATTTGTTGCAAACATGTTTTCACGAAAATTTTCCCAATGCCCAGATCGTATCCATAAACTTTTATCCAAAATTTGTGGTGTCCGGATTTCTTGATAACCATTTTGATTCAATATACTTCTCATATATTGTTCAATTTGTTGCCATAATATCCATCCTTTGGGATGCCAAAATATCATTCCAGGAGCCTCATCTTGGATATGGAATAAATCGAGCTGTTTTCCAAGTTTACGATGATCCCGTTTTTCAGCCTCTTCCAATCGATGCAAGTATCTTTTCTGATCTTCTTTACACGACCATGCCGTTCCATAAATACGCTGAAGCATTTCATTATTTGAATCTCCCCGCCAATATGCTCCAGCCACCTTCATAAGTTTAAAAACTTTTATCTTAGACGTTGCCGGTACATGCGGTCCTCGGCATAAATCCGTGAAATTACCTTGAGAGTAAAGTGATAAATCCTCATCCCCAGGTATAGACTCAATAATCTGTGCCTTATAATATTCCTGTTGATTATTAAAATAATTTATTGCCTCAGAACGCTCCATTATTTTTCGTTCTATTTTTAAATCTCGCTTACTGATTTCAAGCATACGCTTCTCGATAGCAATCAAGTCTTCAGGAGTAAAGGGACGTTTATATGAAAAATCATAATAAAAACCATCTTCTATCACAGGACCAATAGTAACTTGTGCATCTGGAAACAATTCTTTTACAGCATGCGCAAGCAAGTGTGCACAAGAATGCCGAATAATTTCTAATCCTTCAGGATCATTTTCTGTAATAATCGAAAGCTCGCAATCACTATCAATTCGACTGTTTATATCAACCAGCTTCCCATTTATTTTTCCTGCTATTGCTGCACGAGCTAAACCTGCCCCAATGGTTGAAGCCACACCCATAACATTTACGGGTTGCTCAAAAATACGTTCGGAACCATCTGGTAATCGTACAGCAATCACAAATATCCCTTTTTTCTCATAATGACTTAATAAAAGCTATTTTTTATAAATTATTTCGCAACTTGTAATTTTTAATTTTACTCAACAAGAGTTTTATACCAGTTACCCATTTTTTGCAAACCATTTAGGAATTTGGGAGCAAAACCAATAGCTACAGCATCAACTAGGCAATACCAAGCAGCCACTCCGCTAGGAGGATTTCCTTGTGTCCAATTAAAGACTGGTTCAATTGGTGCCCATTTCCATGTCCCAGCTGCTGTACCAATGATTTCCAACCATGTACAAATAAAAAATGCACCAAGATAAACCATCGGTGATCGGCCCTTAAAAATACAAATCACAAATATACAAAATAAAAACGCACCTACCTGATCTCCTTGTTCTGGTATTCCACTGATACCCCATAATGACCATACACTGCCAATAGCTATAACAAAGAAGGCCAGTTTTCTTGCATTCATTAAGAAAAATCTTGAGCGTGCAAGCTTAACAGCTGTCAGATAAACCATTCCATGGCCTGGAGGCACATAATACGGTACATTCCCAAATCGATAGGTATATCCCTCCATATAAATAGATGCAAAATGCTCTCCTACCGTAGCAAATGCCACTGCAATTATAACTTGCATTCTTATTTCTTTATTTTCGCCAATTAAAAGTCCAATTAGAAAAAGCCAAGCGATAACACCCAATAGGTTTTGAATTTGAATACTCGCGCTTCCATCAATTACTAAACTTACCGCTACGCAAAAAAAAGTAAACCCGGCAATAAAATAATCTCTATTCCTATGCGGATATGCTACATCAGGCTTTGGAAAATGGTCAAACATAATGCATAAACCCTACAACGTAATAAAAAACCCGCCATCAGCGGGTTATTCGTTTTTTTCAACCCTAAAAAATAATCTTAATAAAGGGATTTTTTTATGGGGATTAAGAATTGCCGATGAACCTAAAAAATTATTAACAAAATCAAAGAAGACTCTATTAAAATCGATAGAAATACTTCCTCCCTCCCCATAATATTTATTTTTAGGAGCTTTTCTATAAGGCGGGTTCCAGTAATATCAATATTTCCAGAACCCATATATTCTACAACATATCAGTTTTTTTCTTTTTATTTCAGCGGAGCAAGCTTACTCTTCGTCGCCGTCTTCTTCTTCACCATCCTCACTCTGAGTCTCGCTCTCTACTGCTTCACTACCACTACCATCACCATCTTCATCTTCCTCATCTTCCTCTTCATCACCACCTTCATCCTCTTCCTTCATCACCACCATCTTGCCCGCCGCTAAACTCGCATTCAAATCCGTCTTCGGAACCGCTTCATGCACTAAATTTTGATGACAATCTATACACGTCGCTCCTTCCGTCTTCAACTTCTTATGCGCTTCCTGCGCATCCGCTCCCGGTGGATTCGGATCCCTATGACAATCACGACACGTCACACTATCCCATTTCTTCAAGTTCATCCGCGCATCATGCGCCATTATCAAACGCCTTTCATTAAACTTCTCCAACGTCGAATAATCATTCATCAACTCTAAGTATAATTCCCTCGCCCCATCTACCGCATGCGTATATAACGCTAAATGAAAATTCTTAAATCCTTGCGGAATATGACAGTCCTTACAACCCGGATTTACCCCCAACGCACCATAGTGCGTCGATTCTTTCAGCTCCGTTTGCGTATAGGTCATCGAGTGACAGCTGGTACAGAATTCTTCCGTCGAAAGCGCCGCTTCTCCTCCAAAAACTACCGCCACCAACACGATCCCCAGCAATCCTCCCGTCAGTAACGTCCCTATCGCCCCTTTTTGTAAACTCGTCATTAGTCTTTTCCTTTCTTATCTTTCTTGTCCGCTACCTTCTCCTTTGCATTCGCCTGGAATTCATCATGATATTTGAATTTAGGCTCTCCTACGAATGTACCGTCAAGTTTATAGTGTTCATGCATCGCTTTAACATCCTTCACCATCTTATCAAAGTCAAACGTATACTTCTTGTCTACTTCCGGTGTAAATGGCGTATACGGTGCTTTCGCGCCTTTCCATGGTGAACCTTCATAGTTTAGATGACACGCACTGCACGCTTCTTCAAAAGTGAAGTCTTGACCTTTGTCAGCAAGCACTTTACGCTGTGTCGTTGTACCTTTACTTTCAAAAACCTGCCCTGCCTTACGATGATCCCCTCGGTAGGCTTTACCAGGCCCGTGACACGATTCACAGCCAACCGCCGCTAATGGCTTCTTAGGCGCCTCTATCGTATAACCACCTTTCTTACCAAATCCATCCACGTGACAACCTACACAATCTTTATCCTGGGTGTAATCTTTATCCGGATCAAGCTTCGCTTTAAGCTTAGCTTCCTTGCGTGTACCAGGCTTTAGTGATTCCATCGCTTTACCATGCGCTGTATCTTTCCATGATTTGGCTTGCGATTTGTGGCATGAACTACATTTCGTACGCCCTTCATAAGTATCCGCTACTGCTGTACCACACATCAATGTAAATATCGCCAATACCCCAAATATATAGCTTATCGAGTGTTTCATCTTTCCTCCTTTTATGCTTTTTTTAGTTCAAGTTATAGCCGCGTATTGTACGCTATCACCAGATTGTGTAAATATTTATGTAGCAATTATCCAGCTACTTTGAATGCTCCCCAAATTCAACTCCCCTTCTCCATCGCCACGCCTTACTTACGGTATTTTGTATACCCAATATCCACCTTGCTGATATATAAGCTGTAATACTTCCAGCTCTACCGGCGCTTTCTTTTCTACAAATGGAAACATCTTCGCTAACAAGGTTTCACTACTGGCTTCGTCACTTAGAAAAAATGCTCTGATTTCATTATCAGAGATAGATTGCAGGGTATAAGTATTAAAATTGTTCTCCTTAACTTGCACCTTCATCTGATTAATCATGCCATGCATATTCCCCGTCATCGGAAAGTTCTGATAAGCAACTCCTATTCTATCCGGATACATCACTCCCACTTTGTACAGATCCGTCACGTGTACAATTATATAAGCTTCCCGATTTGAACCAATGAGCTCACGCAGTTGCTTAGCTCCTTCTTCTGCAGGAGCCGCTAGTGCCTGACTAAAACGCTTAAATTGTTCATGTTCCTTAGAGTCAACTTTACTCCCCCAGAACGTGTTCTCGTAAGCTCGAATCGCTTCGCTTTGTTCCAGCCAGGGCAACGGAACCATCAGTGGCTCATTCAAATGACTGGTAAACAGTGTGTCTCGCCCCGTCAGTAACTTGATTTGCCGTGAGGTATCCCACCATGAAAGTATTAAGGCATCTTGCGGTGCGTGCTTGATAATCGCCACAGCCAATGCACTAAGCTCCGATAGTTTCCTATCAAAATTATAGAGCACTTCATTCGTACTATTCTTCCAGTACATCAACACCGGCGGTTCATCATCTTGTCTTGCAACAATAAATTCAGCAATCGGCTTGTCTATATCATTTGCTTTTACTTTATATTGTTCAAGCTTAAGCTGCGGCCACTCTTGCAGATCCATCTGCGCAAATTGCTTGCTGCCGCTCCCTTCCGCTATCAGTTGATATTGATACGGCCCAGGTATCGGTTTAAACCAAAGATATGCAAACCAACCCAGCAAAAACAAACCTCCCGCCACTAGGAATATACCTAATGACGGGAGTATCTTATCACCCGACCGCACCGCTTTATCCGTGCGGCCAGTTACTGCCGTGTTTGTCAAGCTTCGCTTTGCTTACGTTTGCGCCACCCTGCTAATGCCAGTGTTCCGGCTAGCAACATGCCACCACCTAAACCACCCAGCGAGATTTTCTCAGCTGTGCCATCTAAGTCCAGTAAGCTGGTCTTCTTGGTTTCAAGATTCTTAACACGTTCCTGCAGTGCAACCATTTCACGGATGCGTGTGTTTTCATCTTGAATTTCTACATAAGCTCGATTAATCGGACCCCAACCTTCAGTATAAGTCCATCCACCCGGATTAACGTGTGCCAATCCTACGTGCATCTTAGCCAGATCATTTTCATGCATCTCCAGAACTTTCAGCTCAATTGCTGCCGGACTGTTACCTTTCGACCAGAATAACTGGGCAAAATATGCATAACCTTCTTTCTCCGGAGCAGGAGGGGCCGGACGATTGGTCTTCTGACCTGTCAGCAAACCTTCTTTGTACAGCTGATGAACAATGTCATTGGCTTCCTGGTATTTCGCCAACCCTTCCAAAGTACCTTTATCCATCAACTCCAAATAAGAACGAGCAAAACGCTCTGAGTGGCATTGTGTACATGTCACAACCCATGAATCTAAACGTGCTTCCGCCCATTCACTCTTAATGTTTTCTGCTACACCCGGAACAAATGGATAATTCGCCCAGCGAATCTTCCTCACCATGTTATGGCTATATTCGCCTTCGTACTCCATATGACAACCTGCGCAGGTCGGTGCATTTTGACCACCCACTGCATAGGCATCCTTCAATGGCGCTTCCCAATTCCATTTGTCGCCCAGCATCGATACCATCTTGCCGTGCTTCGACATCGAGTATGCTTCCCAGTTGTTATGGTCTACACCACTGTGACAGGTCGCACAAGCTTCCGGTTTACGTGATTCCGCTGCCGAAAATTCGTGACGTGTATGGCACGAGTCACATTTGTTCTGGTTGGTATGACACATCGAGCACCCTTCCGCTACCTCTCGTTGTGGCATCGCAGCCCAAACCGTAGTCTCTACATTAGCCTTATAGTCCAGCGCATGTGAAGGACGTCCATCTGGCCATTGACCATGCGGCCATATCATCGTGTCGCGTTCCGACTCGCGTTCCGCAAATTCTTGTAGGTGACAAATACCGCATACATCTGCCGTCGGCATCTTAATGTCTTTGGTATGATCCGCTTTCTTCTTCGTACCAACATCCACATGACAGTCTATGCAACCCACTTCTTTCAAATTCTCACCTTCCGCAAGCCTTCCCATTGAGCGCAGATTCTTCTCCACGTCTTCTAATTTGGCTTTCTTATAAAATGTAGGATCTTCCGGCTTCAAGTTACGAATCTTGTCCAAGTTCGCATGACTACTCCGCTTCCATGCTTGTACCCATACCGGCGATTCATCCGTATGACATTCCACACATTCCTTACGACTCGCTATCTCTTTATTCGTAGTCGGCGATTTGTAAAATGTCGCAGGATCTAAATACATCCCATACGGAATCGGTTCCCAGTATTGCGCTAACGTACCTCGCCCAGCCCCTTGCTCAGGATCCTTGTAACGCTTCACCAACGCCTCATGCAACTCCTTCGGCGTCACCTTGTTACGATCTATTTTCAATGCCTCAAATAATTCATTCGGAACGCTCGGCATAGTATTCGCTTGTACCACCCCTATCAGCAGCACCCCTAACATTACCACACCCATCCTTAGCCACAACTTGGCACTCATCTCTCTCTCCTTTGTTTTACCATGATTTACCCCGCTTCCCTATCTCTTATTATTATTCTCTCTCATCATCTTCTACTCTTCCCATCAATCTCCCCTGCTAGACTACTTAGTCAATTTTATACTGCAAAAGATTTGATTACATGCCTTATAAAAAACATCGACAACTAACTCTATATAAAAACGCAACATCGCTTACATTTTTTAACTTAAAGCAAGATAACTATCTGATCTAACTCATTATCTTAATCGCTGCTGATAGTCGGCTTTTATAGCGCGCTGCTTTATTTTTATGAATAATACCTTTATCGGCAATTGAATCTATCGTCCCTACAGAAGTATTAAACGCGCCCTGAGCTGCTACCTTATCACCAGACTCTATTGTTTTTTTTATAGATTTAATAACAGTACGTAACCTTGACCGCAAACTAACGTTATGTTCTCTTCGTTTGACAGCTTGCCTTGCACGCTTCTTCGCTTGGGTACTGTTAGCCATAAGATTCCTTAATCTCAAAATAAAAAGGCTTCAATACTACTTTTTTTTATACCTTATTGCAACCCAACTTTAATCCAGACAGATTCATATGATGTGATTTTTGCAAAAGTGAATCGGTACCCAGAAACTGGACAGGTTGTTAAGCTCTGGCAAAACAGAAAGGAATTAAAATAACCATGAGCAAGAAACGCGCACAATATTCCATTGAATTCAAAGCAAAACTTGCATTAGTGGCCATCCGAGGAGGAGAAACCGTGTCACAGTTAGCATCCCGGTATGGAATCCATCCGGCGCAGGTTAATAACTGGAAGCGGCATTGGATTGAACAAGCTGCGGAGTTATTTGCCTGTAGTAATGGTGTCGGCAAAGGCAAGGGAAGCATCAATGATTTGCATCGCGTGATCGGGCAATTGACGGTAAAACGCGATTTTTTTGGCGAGAGCGCTAAATCATTGAATGTGACCTTTGCAAAACTATCCACTTCTGCTGCAGATTCTTAAAAATCCAACTCAAAGTTGAAATTATGGGAAACTTTTTGCAAAAACCAAGAGATAAAGACATTATTACGCCATTTCTTTGTTAGAAGACACAACTATTGACACGGAACGAATTATCCGCGAACTTTAAGGGGCGAAATGTGTCATATTGGCCATGGAAAAAGAAGACGCCCGCAAGCAGTCGCGAGAAGTACT
>WBZQ01002765.1_pt1 | contig 11128 bp, 9 predicted proteins | sample 5204251 | NCBI WGS metagenome assembly WBZQ01 (sample SAMN12412402, study PRJNA552823) | activated sludge metagenome | isolation source: activated sludge from nitrification reactor of wastewater treatment plant... | place: USA: Virginia | collected 2017-09 | reverse complement strand
CATCTCGTTAAATGCCTGGGCCACGGCAATGATCTCATCACTGCCGGTAGCTATAACCCGGTGACTGAATTTGCGTGCGCCAATATCCCGTGCTGCGCTGGCCAAACGTGCCAACGGTTCGGTGAGATTGCGACTGGCCAATACACTAAAGCTAATGCCCAAGCTGCCGCCAATCACTGCCACCAGCAGCAAATAGCGACTCAATTGCTCTAAAGGGCCACGCACAACCAGATTGCGCAATTCGGCAGGACGCAAAGCAAGTTGCAATTCACCGACCTGAACATTATCCACCAGGATCGGCACGGGCACGGCGACCTTATTGCCCAGGGTGCGTGACGGACTCGCGCGGTTGCGGTAGACCGGTTGGCCGTTTTTATCGACCAATATCAGATCAAGCCGGCCGGACCACAACGGTGCGGTGACGCGCATCCCGGTAATCAGATCATCCACGCCGGCCCAACTTTGATGGCGCCGATAGTAATCCGCCAGCGTATCCACAATGCCGCCTGGGGCACGCAGTTGCGCTGGTAGCAAGGCCTGGCGCACCGTATCGGTAACGATGATGCGGGCTGCGCCGCCGATGAGCAACGCCCCCAGCAGCACAACGCCACCAAAGTAGAGACTCAGGCGCACCCACAGGCGATTCATGCAATGCTCCGGGCGCTTGTAGCGCTGTTGGCAGGAGCAAGGTTGGTTTCAAAGCGGTACCCCACGCCGTAGACGGTCTGGATATAGGTAGGGATCTTGGGATCAGGTTCAATCTTTTTGCGAAGATTTTTGATATGGCTATCCAGCGTGCGCTCTAATCCTTCATAGTCATAGCCTAACCCCTGTTCGACCAGGTCGATGCGGGTAAAGGCATAGCCAGGGTTTTCCATTAAGATCTGTAGCAACTTGAATTCGGTTTGGGTCAAGGTAACTGGGGCGCCTTTGAGCAACAGTTCATGACGACCGGGGTCCAGGAGGAGATCGCCAATTTGAATCACACGGTTGGGCGGCGATCCTTGGTTGAATTGACTGCGCCGCAACAGAGAACGCACGCGCGCCACGACCTCGCGCGGGTTAAAGGGTTTGGTAATGTAATCGTCGGCGCCTAGTTCTAGGCCAACAATCTTATCGCTGTCTTCAACCCGTGCCGTCAGCAGAATAATCGGCAGCGTCGCCAGGTGCGGATCATTCCGGATCATGCGGGTGATCTGCCAGCCATCCTGATCAGGCAACATCACATCCAACACCACTAGGTTTGGCTGGTCATGGCGGATACTATGCAAGGCCGTAGCGCCTGTGTAGGCCACTAGGGCCTGAAAGCCAGCTTGCTCCAGGTAGGTGCGTACAATCCGCACAATCTCGCGATCATCATCCACCACCAAAATTCGTTGCATCAAATCAACTCTACTTTCTCGCCTATATTTTCACTATTTGTAGTATACCACGCAATTGTGGAGATTTTATGGAGAAACTGATTTTTATCTTTTCGATTATTTTGGGTTCAATCGGATCTCAGGGGGGACACCGCCACGCCCAACGGGCACCCGAACTGGCGGCTGGCAGCCAAAACCGGATCGGTTGCCTTTCAGGCGCGGTTTGCGATAGCAGACAGTGGTTGAAACCACTGTCACCCCCCTGAATTCTGAATTCCCGTTGAACCAAAAATCATATAAATGACCGATGTGCAGGTTTTACTATTGTGCTATGCTAGAGCGCGCCGGTCGCCTTTTATCTTCAACCCCGGCCAGGTTCTTTGCGCTTCGATGGCTGCGGCTCCGCCTGGAAAATTCAGCATTTATAGCAATTACAGGCCGCGCGCAGGAAAAGTCATTTATGAAATATTATTCAGTCATTCTGGTCGCGTTCTTATGCGCTGCCTTTGGTTGGCTACTCACCCAAAGCTACGGGTTTACGCAACAATATCACGCAACGCAGCCACGGATGCAGACCGTACAAACGCTGCGTGTCAGCGCAGCCGTTGCCGCCGCAGATCTTCAAATCAGCAAACGCGGCGTTCCGAATCCGGTACGGGCCGGTCAACCGTTAACTTATACCCTCACGATTACCAATCCTGGGCCAGATGCAGCCCTCAATGTGCTGATCCAAGATAGTTTGCCGGCGGGTGTAGCTTTCAATGGCTTATCCACCATCAACGTGACCAGTGGTTCGGCATCGAGCATCATTGTTACAAGTAGCCGCCTTACAGCCACCGTGGGCACCTTGAATCCAGGTGGTGTGGTCACTGTCATTGGGCGTACGTTGGTCAATGCAGCAGCCAGTGGCACCGCCCTGATCAATACGGCCTGGGTAACAACCACCCAAGACACCAATCCACTGAACAACAGTGCGCAGGCTAGCAACAATTTAATTACCGCCACCCCGACCCAGACGCCAACCCCGACCCAAACCCCGATGCCAGCCAGCGCTGATTTGCAGGTCAGCAAACGCGCCGCCCCCGATCTGGTGAAGGTGGGCCAAGCGCTGGTTTATACCATTATGGTGACCAATACGGGGCCTTCCACCGCGGTCGATGTGACGATTGTGGATACTTTACCGCTGGGGATCAACTTTGACGGCTCCACAACGTTAGAACTCAAAAAAGGCGCCACGGCCAATCTTGTAATCAATGGCACAACGTTGATTGGCACCGTCGGCACGCTCTATGCTGGGGGGATCATCACCATTACCAGCAATGCGATAGTCAATGCCACCGCCACGGGTGACACCCTGCGCAACAGTGTCTCTGTGACAACGACAAATGACAAATTGCTGCTCAACAATGTGGCTCAGGCTATTACCCTGTTGATGACTGCCACCCCGACCACTACCCCCACTCCAACCACCACGCCAACAAATACGGCAACGCCGACGCCAACTTCCACTGCCACAGCAACGACAACGGCAACCGCAACACCCACTGCGACAGGTACGGCCACTGCGTCTGTAACGCCTTCACCCACTGCATCAACAACGGCGACGTTGACGGCTACGTCCACACCCACGGCAACCCAGACCCCCACTGCCACGGCCAGTCCCACACCAACCCAGACTGTTGCCCCGGTTATTAAGATTATCAGTGACACGGTTGGGGCGCCAGGCAGTTCTTTTGTTATGACCGGTACAGGCTTCTTACCCAGTCAACTTGAAACCCTTAGCATCAACAGCGTCCCAGTCGATGTATTACAGGTCGATCTCGAAGGAGATTTGATTGCCACTTTGGTCACGCTGGATAGTTTGCCCCCTGGTGTCTATCATGTAACCGTTGGCGAAAACGCCAACACAGCGACGAACTTTGTGGTTGATCCACAAGCCCCCCTACAACAACCTACGCCTACTGGCGACATGGTGCAGGTTCATGTTCACCCAATTTTTGTCCCCCTAGTTAAACGGTAGGGTGGTTCTGTAAATCATCTTGAGCAGCGCCTGTTTAAAAATTATCGTCCTCGTCCTCTTACGCTTGCACCTGCTCTCGACACCATGCCAAGAACGAGAACGAGGGCGAGCAGGAGAACGATCCCATGTAAATTGGCTGGGCGCGAAGGATTTGGCCCAGTATTTACGATTCATTTAGTAGTATATGCCCAGACGACAACTTGCTGGTTTGTCTATCCTCATCTTACCTTTATCGCTGCTGCAAGGGAGAAAACAATGTTGCAACATCGTAGCCAACTGATGATTATTGTCTTTATGTTCCTCGTTGCACTCTTGATTACTCGTCTATAACTTACGCAAGCCCTGACTGAAATGGCGTGCACGGATTTAGAAATTAGCACGAGTCAATCATCTGGCGCTGCGTAAGTCCTGTCGTCTATAGTTTGGCTGGTATGAGGGATGTTACTGAAAAATGTGCGTTCTTTCGTTATGCTGCGTCAATAGGGCTTAACCATGCCTTCGCCCTTTGCGCAAGCGGCAATCCGTACATAATTCAGGAGCAGGCGATGACAATTCAAGGCTTACATCATATCACCCTGGTCTGTAAAGATGCCCAGCGGACCGTGAATTTCTATACCCAGACGCTGGGACTTCGCCTGGTGAAACAGACGGTCAACTTTGATGACCCTGGGGCCTATCATCTCTATTTTGGCGATCAGGTGGGTAGTCCAGGTTCAGCCGTTACCTTTTTTGAATGGCCCTATGCCGTACCCGGCAAACCAGGGATTGGGGGTACGCATCATTTTGCTCTGGCTGTGGCAGATTACGACGGTTTGCTCCAGTGGAAACGTCGCTTGGTGGACTTAGGGGTCAAGGTCAATGGCCCCTATGATCGGTACTACTTCCAGTCCCTCTATCTGCGTGACCCCGACGGAACGATTGTGGAAATTGCTACCAAAGGCCCTGGCTGGACTGTGGATGAGCCAGCGGCCAGCATTGGCACGACCCACAAAGATCCGCCGGCGGCGATGCTGGCTGCCAATCGTGATGAGGCTGCAATTTCGCAATTGATTTGGCCCGACCCGGTGCCGACGATTTCCCTGGGGATGGCCTTACAACACGGCATGCATCACATCACTGCAATTTCCAGCAATATTCAACGCACGCATGAATTTTTCGGTGGTTTGCTCGGTATGAAGCTGGTCAAGCAGACCTCGAACTTTGATGCTCCGAACTCTAAGCATTGGTATTGGGGTGTGGGTGACGGCAGACCCGGTACACTGATCACCTATTTTGAGCGCGATCCACGCAAAGAGCCACCCGTTCGCATGGGCGCCGGACAAACCCATCATTTTGCGCTCAGCGTGCCCAACGAAACAGAACAACTGGCATGGCGCGAAAAACTGGTCAAAGCCGGCTATCGAGTCTCGCCGGTGATGGATCGCATTTACTTTAAGAGCATCTACACCAATGACCCCGATGGCCACATTGTCGAATTGGCTACGGCTGGTCCGGGCTTTCCGGTGGATGAGGCGGTGGATGAATTGGGTACACAGTTGCGCTTACCACCCTGGTTAGAACCGCACCGCGGCGAGATAGCTGCCCGTCTCAAGCCACTTGTGGTATAGTTCTTCTGAAAAATCTTGTGGCTCAACCGGAATTGAGGGGGTTGACAACCCCCGGCATCGGTTAAAACCGACGTCTGGTAGGCCAAACCCGTTGAAACGGGTTTCCAGTAGCAGCCGCCAGTTTCAACTGGTGGCGTCAACCCCCTGAGATCCCGTTGAACCAATCTTGTCTTTCAACCCGTTATGATGAGTAATAAGTAACCGTTCACCAGTTTTATACACCATGAATAAACTTCATCAAGGTCAACCCCTCTTTGCGGCTGGCACAGATTTGGCCAAAGCACGCGGTGCTATGATTATGTTGCATGGCCGCGGCGCCTCGGCCCAGGACATTTTGACGCTCTCGGTTGAGCTGGGACAAGCCGATATGGCTTATTTGGCGCCGCAAGCAGCCAATGCGCAGTGGTACCCTAATCGTTTTATCGCCCCACTCGCCAGCAATGAACCGTGGTTTTCCTCGGCCATCAGTCGATTGGAAGCCTTGTTGAACCAGATCAACGCCGTAGGCATCCCCACCAGTCGCACCTTTTTCCTGGGCTTTTCACAAGGAGCCTGTCTGGCCTTGGAATTTGCCGCCCGGCATCCACAGCCCTACGGCGGCATCTTTGGCTTGAGCGGCGCGCTGATTGAAAATGGCGACCAGCCACGCGCCTATAGCGGTTCGCTGGCCGGTACACCAGTCTTCCTTGGCTGTAGCGATGTCGATTTTCACATTCCCCTGCCCCGTGTCCAGCGCACTACGCAAATCTTCCAACAACTCGGCGCTACCGTCACTGAACGCATTTACCCCGGTATGGAGCATACGGTCAACGCGGATGAGATCGAGTTTATTCAAACAACGATACGCAGTGCATTGACGCTATCGTGAAGGCAGAAGCGACCTATAGATCAAACGCTTGATAGGAGGAGCTCATGGGCTTTTACGCTGAGAAAATCCTACCTTACCTTCTAGATTGGTCCCTTTCTAGCCCTACGCTCGTGAAATATCGCCAAGAATGTCTGGCCCAGGTGTATGGCGAGGTGCTGGAAATTGGTTTTGGCACCGGTCTAAATCTGCCTTATTACCCCGCCGAAGTCCACCGAATCGTTACAGTGGATGCCAATCCAGGTATCCATAAACTGGCACAAGCACGTATCCAGCGTTCATCGATCACGGTAGAGCATCAGGTTCTCAGCGGCGAAAACCTACCGATGGCCGACCAGACCTTTGATACTGTTGTGAGCACCTTTACATTATGTACGATTCCTGATGTAGCAGGCGCCCTCAGAGAAATTTATCGAGTTCTGAAACCAGGCGGTCAATATCTGTTTGTTGAACATGGACTGAGCAACGAAGCCAAGATTCAGGTCTGGCAACACCGCCTTACCCCACTCCAAAAAGTGGTAGCTGGTGGTTGCCATTTAGATCGCAACATCAGGTTACTGGTTGCGCAACAATTCGAAACCCTGCAGATTACCGAGGGTTATGTCGAAGCAATGCCAAAAATTTCGTCTTACTTTTATCAGGGAATGGCTAGCAAGGCCAGTTAATTTACCCGATTCTACCCACTGACTAGACCAGGAGGCGACGATGACTGGAGAGAACCCACGCTACGACCTTGTCCTCAAAAACGGCACGCTGATCGATCCGGCCCAACAGCTTCATACCCGTTGTGATGTCGCTTTTGCGGATGGCAAAGTGGCAGCGGTAGGCGTAAATTTACCAACAGATCGCGCAACCCAGGTCATCGACTGCACGGGCCAACTGGTCACGCCGGGGATGATTGATTTGCATGTGCATGTCTTCTGGGGCGTCACCCACCTGGGCATTGAGGCCGACCCGCACTTGATTGCCAAAGGCGTCACTACCGCGGTGGATGCCGGATCGGCTGGGGCAGACACATTCCCGGGCTTTCGCAAATATGTCATTGATGTCAGCGCCACCCGGCTGTTCGCCACGCTCAACATTTCCGCCCAGGGCATGTTGAACCCGGATGTGGGTGAATTGGATGATATCCGTTTTGCCAGTGTGCCGCGCGCTGTGGCCATGATCGAGCAGCATCGGGATGTCATCTTAGGCGTCAAGGTGCGGCTGACCCGCGAAGCATTGGTCAGCGAACAAGTGGGGATGCGGGCGCTCGCACTGGCCCGTGAGGCTGCGGATGCCGTGGACATGCCGATCATGGTGCATCCGCAAGCCGCCTGGTGTGATTCAATTGACGACATTTTGGCTCTCATGCGTCCCGGTGACATCATGACCCACTGCTATCATGACATGGCCTGCGGCATTCTGGATGAGCAGGGCCGTGTGCGTGAGCAAGTGTTAGCGGCCATGCAGCGCGGGGTGATCTTTGATGTGGGGCACGGCGCCGGCAGCTTTTCCTGGGCCATTGCCGAAACTGCACTGAGTCAAGGTGTGCTGCCGCAGACTATCTCCAGCGATCTGCATCATTACAACGTCAATGGGCCGGTGTATGATTTGGCCACCACCGTCAGCAAATTTCTTTATTTGGGCTTATCCTTGGATGAAGCACTGCGCCGGGTCACCGCCACCCCGGCCCAGGTGATTCACATGACTGATCAGATCGGGACGCTGAAAGCTGGCGCCTGGGGTGATGCTGTGGTTTTTCGACAGGAGACCGGCAATTTTGCCCTGGTTGATTCACGCGGTGATGTGCGTACTGGCAATCAACGGCTGGTCCCAACTATGGTGGTGCGAGCAGGCAAAATCTACCGCCAATAAAAAACAGGCAGGGTTCAAACCCCTGCCTGTCATTCTCTTTTTAAAAAGCGAGGCAATTGATCAATGCCGCGCTTTTCATGCGACTAGCGCGTTGAGAATCGCCACCACGTGCCGCCGTTGGCATTGGTGGTGCCGGTGACATTCACGGCGCGTACTTGCCAGTAGTAGGTGCGTGCCGAGAGCAGGCCGGTGGGATGGTTCGAAGTGGCGCTTCCCACACTTACCCAACTGGCATCACAAGCACTGTTGTTCACGGTGTCAATGCAGTACTCGTAGCGACTGGCATTGCTGCTAACACCCCATTGTAGGGTCACAGTGTTAATATTTTGCCGCGTTGCGTTATTGCTGGGAGCGGTCTTGTTAAATGCACCCGGTGCTGGCGGCGGCGGTGGGTTCGAAGACGCTGCAACGACAAGCGCCGCATTGATAATGCCAGGGCCGCAAGGGGTTGTGGCGTTGCAGGTGCTGCCAGATGGGAAAGGAGTGACGTTGGCCGGATTCTGGATGATGCTCAACACCTGGCCGGGTGTGAGGTTCGGATTAACCGAGAACATCAACGAGACGATGCCGCTGACATGCGGGGTGGCCATGCTGGTGCCTTGATAGGTAGCGTAGCCATCCGCTACTGGTGTGGTGGTGCCGGTGTTCACCGTGGAAAGCACTGTTGGGCCTACATTTTTATCACCACCTGGCGCAGCGATTTCGACAGTGGCGCCGTAGTTGCTGTAATAGGCGCGATTGCCCGTGGGGCCAGTCGCCGCTACAGTGATCACATTGGCGCAGCTGGATGGCGAATAATTTGCGGCGTTGGCATTGCTGTTGCCAGCGGCCACCACCACGACTGCACCACGCCCAACCGCGTCATTAATCGCATTTTGGGTGGTCGTATCACATGTGCCGGAGCCGCCCAGGCTCAAGCTTAGCACTTTGGCCGGGTTGGCGTTGGCCGGCACACCGGTAACCGTACCACCTGCGGACCAGCGGATGGCATCAGCAATGTCGGAGGTGTAACCGCCACATTTGCCCAAGACACGAGCTGCCAGAATCTTGGTGCTCCAACCAATGCCAGCAATGCCAATGCCATTATTGGCGTTGGCGCCGATGGTGCCAGCCACATGCGAACCGTGCCACGAGCTATTGCTGACCGTGCAACCGACAAAATAACCGCTGGCGCTTTCGGCAGAGGTGATCCAATCGCCCGGGTCACTGGGATTGTTATCCCGGCCATTGCCATCGTTGGCCACCAGGCTATCGTTGATAAAGTCGTACCCTTGGACAGTGCGACCGGTAAATTCAGCATGACCCGTAATGCCCGTGTCGATAACCGCGACGACTATGCTTGTTGAGCCGGTGATAATATTCCAGGCGGCTGGTAGGTTGGCGCCATACGAACCGGCTACCGGCGCCGAAAAGTCCCACTGTTGGGGGAAGCTTGGGTCAGTGGGGGTTGCCATGGTTTGCATAATGCGATCCGGTTCGGCCAATGCGATCTGGCCTAACCCAGACAAGCGACTGGTGATGGCGCTCACCTCAGCATCGCTCATCCGCTTGGGCAGTTTGAGCACGGTTGAATCGCCGGACATTTCACGCACGTAGGCAAGGTCTACCCCAGCAGCTTGACTCAGCGCCGCCACCTGCGCCACCCGATCGGTTGCTGCGGCCTGAACTTCATCGGCAAAGCGGACAATGATTTGATCAGTCATGCTGGCGGTTTCTGTAACCCCAGGGCCTTGCACTTGAGGAATAAAAAGTCGCTGATTTGCGCTATTGGCGTCACTTTGTGCCTGCGCAATGGCTCCCGAAAGCGAGGAAAAAAGGAGTGCAATGATAACAGCTATCGACCAGGTTGTTTGCTTCTTTTGCATATAAGTCTCCTGAATTGGAATGAACAAAAGCGAATCGATGGCAGCAGCTGCGGGGTTGGACTATTTTACATGAGGGTGTCCGTTTAACAAAATTGTTAGGTGCCGAAAGAATTTTATATTGCGAAACAAAAGATGATGACAAAGATAGGTGCAAAGATGAATACGATCACTGGGCAACAAATTGTAAGCTGGCTGCAGCGTCTGGTACAGATTCCGAGTGTCTCGCCCGATCAAGCTGGGCCACGCGCTGGTGTTCCTGGCGAAGCAGCACTCGGCAATTGGGTGGCGCAAAGCTTTCGCCAATTCGGCGGCGAAGTGTACAGCGAAGATGTCCTACCTGGCCGACCGAATATTTATGGAATCTGGCGGGGCAGCAGTGATCGCTGGCTCGGCGTAGATGTTCACCTGGATACGGTGAGCGTGGAACAGATGACCGGCGACCCCTTCAGTGGGCAGATCGCGGATGGCCGTGTCTATGGCCGGGGGGCTGTAGACACCAAAGCCTCGCTGGCCCTTGTTCTCGCGTTGTTAGAGAGATTGCACGAACAGAACCAAAAGCCACTTGCCAACCTATTGATTGCCGCAACCGTGGATGAAGAAGTCGGTGCTACTGGCGCACCGGCGGCTGCCCATTGGATCAAGGAGCGCGGCTTGACTATTGATCAATGGTTGGTGGCTGAGCCAACCCGTTGTACACCGATCCATGGCCACAAAGGGGTGGTCCGGCTGGAGTTCCAGATCCAGGGCAAGGCCACCCATTCCGCTCAACCGCAACTGGGACAAAATGCCGTGGTTGCCGCAGCCCAACTGGTCATGGCCTTGCAGGCCGAACATGAACGGTTGCAGACCTTGCCGGCTACGGCCTTGGGGCATGCCTTCTTAACCGTTACGATCCTCCAAGGGGGCACCGGCATCAATGTTGTACCGGATCATTGTCGGTTGGCGCTCGATCGGCGGGTGGTCAACGGCGAACGCGCTACGCTGGTCGTACAGGAGATCCAACAATTCGCGCAGACCTATTGTCCGTTGCCGTGGCAAGTGCAGGTGCAAAAAGAGTTGGATGCCTTTTACCAGCCCGCAGATTCGACGTGGATCCAGCAGCTAGCTGCATGGTCGGGCCAGCAACCGGAAGTGGCGCCTTATGGCACCAATGCCTGGGCCTATGCCGAAGTTGCCAAAGAGCGGGTGGTCTTTGGCCCCGGTTCGATTGATCAAGCCCATGGCGCCGAAGAATGGGTGGAAATTGCTGAATTGGAGAAAGCCGCCGCGCTCTATGCACGATGGTGGGGTATTGATTGAAAAAGGCCAACCATACACTGCGTATGGTTGGCCTTTGTGCTGTTCTTCGATCAGTTGGATAGAAGTTCAACCCCATTCTCGCCGCCGGCCCAAACTCCTTCTGCGCTGTTGAGGAGTACTAACGCCGGCTTGCTATTGGGAATGCGCTCCCAAGTGATGCCATTGGCCGAGCGCCAAAGGCCATCCGCATCACTGAGCAGCCAGCCATTGGTCGTAGCTGTGATCGCATCGACCCGTTGGGGGCCTGCTTCAAC
>WBZQ01002761.1_pt1 | contig 11139 bp, 7 predicted proteins | sample 5204251 | NCBI WGS metagenome assembly WBZQ01 (sample SAMN12412402, study PRJNA552823) | activated sludge metagenome | isolation source: activated sludge from nitrification reactor of wastewater treatment plant... | place: USA: Virginia | collected 2017-09 | reverse complement strand
AAACATTTTTGGGCGTTCAACTGCGATCGTAACAAGGCGAAACGAGGCAAATGACTCCCGCAAATAGCGCCAAAGAACGGCTAGTTCAGACATTCAAGTTTCTGAAGGAGCTGAATGAGCTTCGGAACCCCGTTCCGCGTGATTTATCCGGGTCGGAAATCCTGTGGATAGCTACCTGGCCTTTACATCCGTGTGTGCAAGTGCGGCGTGGCGACCGCATAGAAGATGATGCCAACGATGCGGCGGAGGTGGCGATGGAGCCTCTCATCCGCATCCAACGTGCGCGGCTGACGCCGTGCCCGAAACCACCCCAGATTCTGGATGGCTGGCTGAAGCCGGGCTGGCAGTCGGTAGACGAAGAAGCGGAGGTGCTGAAATCACGGAACTTCCAAGACAAAGAGGCGACTATAACCGTCTCTTTCGCGGATGACCGGGAGCGCGTGGCGGCTTTGGACGCGTGGACGGGTGCACGCACGAAATGGGTTGAGGCTGAGGCGCCCGCGATCGTGGCTCGGAAGCTTTTCGAGCGCATTCATGCGCTATGGACAACGATGCAGCGCGAGGGCGATCGCATAGAACTGGTGCTCGCGGACGGAATGCTCGATGTGGCGGAGCAGTTCATCCGACATCCAGTGTTAATGCAGCGGGTGAACCTGGAGTTCGACCCGTCGGTGCCGGAGTTTCGCTTCAACACGGGACCGGAAAAGGTGGAGCTACATCGCGCGCTGCTGCGGCTGGTACCGAGCATCGAGGGGCGGATGATTGCACACTTCGACAAAGAATTAGAGGAGCGGCCGGTGGAGCCGCTTGGAGGAGACAGCACGGATGGCTTTTTCCGTCGGCTCGTCCAGGGGCTGTTCAATGACGGCGAGTTCCTCGAAGGCAAAGTGCACGGCGTGGCGACTAGCCGGCCGAGCATCTGGCGTGAGCCGGTGATTGTTCCCCGACCGCGAACGGCCGGCTTGAGCACGACGCTCGATTACATCGTGGAGGATTTGGAGGACAAAAATACGCAGGCTCCGGAAGGGCTGTCGCGCATTGTTGGTGTCGAAACCAAAGGCACACCGGAAGTGGCAACCGGCGGTGATGGCGAGATGCCGCGAACACAAATCGGTCCCCCGCCGGACATCCTTTTCAGCAAGCCGGCGAACAGAGAACAGTATGAAATCGCGGCACGGCTGACAAAAGCGAAGGCCGTGCTCGTGCAGGGCCCGCCGGGTACAGGCAAGACGCACACAATCGCGAACCTGCTCGGATATCTGCTCTCGCAGGGAAAGACCGTGCTCGTTACCGCTCACACAACGAAGGCGTTGCGGGTGCTGCGGCGGCAGGTGGACGAAGCGCTCCAACCGCTGGCCCTGAGCGTGCTTGAGGGCGACGCCGACGGCCAGGCGCAGCTTGCGCGCGCGGCACAGGACATCGCCGACCGACTCTCGCGCTCGGATGCTGCGAGCTTGCGGCGGGAGGCTGGTGTGCTCCGCGAAAAGCGGCAGCAGCTGCTTGATGTCGCCGACGTGCTTCGGCGGCAGCTCCGGGATGCGCGGTTCAGCGAGGTGGAGGAAATCGTGCTCGGCGGCGAAGGACTAAGCCCGATCGAGGTGGCGAAGCGCGTAAAGGCGGACGCGGAACGCGATGGGTGGATACCTGGACCGCTCCGGCCAGGCATCTTGTGCCCGCTTTCTGAGGCAGAGATTCGACAACTTTACGCCTCGCAAGCCATTCTCGCGCCATCGGACGAGGCACAGCTCGCGGTGTCGCAGCCGATGCTCGCGAAATTGGTAACGGCCGAGGATTTTCGGCTGCTCGCGGCGGAACAAGCGGGCGCAAATTCACGTGCGCAAGCGCATCGACCGGAACTTTGGAATCGTAACGGACCTGCTGGATACGCTGCAGCACAACTTCAGGAGCTTCATCAGCGAATTCGGCAGGCTGCAGCGATGTTGGCCGAAGAACAAACCTGGCTGCGCGAAGTGTTGTTTGCGGGATGGATGGGCGGCGGCATGCAGGAGGCGTGGCAGGATTTGCTCGCCGCTGTGGAGGCTTTGGCGAGTGAAGCCGGGACGGTTCACCGACTCATCATGGCGCACGGGCCGGAGCTGCCGCAGGACCGCTCGGCGGAAGAAGTAACGGCGATGCTCGACGAGATTGTGACTTTCCTCGAAGCGGGCGGGTCCTTCGGTTTGAAGACCAAACTCACTCGGCGAGCGTGGCACCAGCTCATCGAAACCTGCCGCGTGGAAGGTCGTGAGCCCCGGACACTGGATGAATTTTGTGCGTTACGTGCGATGGCCCAGTTGGACGGAAGTCGGAACCGCTTCGCCGCCCGCTGGCGTCGCGCCGTGGAAAGCATCAGTGGGCCGACGGTCGAAAGCCTTGGGCGTTTACTGGAGCGCACGGCTCAGGGCTACGCGGTGGTAATTCGCACGCGTCTCGAATGGCGCGGAGCTGTATGGGAGCCACTGATCGGCGAATTATGCGCAGCGGGTTTTTGCTGGGACGCGTGGCTGGCCGCGCATCCGCCCGTGGCCGGCGACCACGGCGAACTGGCGCGAGTGCAGCGTGCCGGTACGCATGGGTTAGCGGAGATCGTTGAAGCGCAAGCAGCGCTGCTCCGACAAGCGGAGTTATCGTCGGCGTTGCACGCGCAGCGAACTTACCTGGCCGGCTTCCCGCAGAGTGATGCCGCTTCGGTGCTGCTCCAGGCGCAAGACACTTGGAATGTGGAGAATTACGAGGAGGCCTGCCGCGAGATCGCACGGCTCGAAGGTCTGCGCGACGCATACGAAAGACGCCTGACTTTGCTCGAAAAGTTGGAGGAACCCGCCCCTGCGTGGGCACACGTCATCGCGCAACGGCACAAGCCGCATGAGGCTTCGCAGACACCTGGCGATGCGGCTGCGGCCTGGCAATGGCGGCAGAGGCTTCAAGAGCTGGAGCGGCGCGCGGCAGTTTCGATGACGGAACTCCAAGAGCGGCTCGACCGAACGGAGGACGAACTGCGGCAAGTGGCAGCGCAGATCATCGAGCAAGAGACGTGGGCGGCGCAGCGCGAGCGCACGAAACTGCAAGCGCAACAAGCATTGATGGGCTTCGTGCAGACCATTCGCAAAGTCGGCAAGGGAACTGGGAAGCGCACGCCGGAGCTGTTGCGACAGGCGCGGCAACTGCTTGCTTCAGCGCGTCGTGCGGTACCAGTTTGGATCATGCCCCTAAGCCGGGTGTATGAGAGTTTCGACCCGCGCGAGACAAAGTTCGACGTGGTGATTGTTGACGAAGCGAGCCAGAGCGATGTGACCGCGCTCGCGGCACTGTATCTCGGACGCGAGCACGTCGTAGTCGGCGACAAGGAGCAGGTAACGCCCGATGCCGTTGGCCAGCGTGTGGATGAGGTGCAGCGGCTGATTTCCACTGACCTGCAAGGCATACCGAACAGTCATCTCTACGACGGGCAGACCTCGATTTACGATCTCGCGGAAACGGCCTTTGGCGGCGTGGTGGCACTGCGCGAGCATTTCCGTTGTGTGCCGGAGATCATTCAGTTCAGCAATCATCTATCCTATAGCAACACCATTCGTCCGTTACGTGAGCCGCTTTCGGCGAGCGTGCGTCCGGCATTGGTGGCCCATCGCGTGAATGGGTTTCGCGTTGGGCACGGCAAAACAAACGAGGTCGAAGCGGAGGAAATCGCTTCGCTCGTTATCGCATGCCTCGACGATGCAGAGTATGCGCGAAATGAATCGGGCCAGGTGACCAGCTTCGGTGTGATTTCGCTCTTGGGCGACGAGCAGGCGTTGATGGTTGAGAATTTACTTCGGCTGCGACTCGCGCCGGATGTGTTCGCTAAACACCGGCTGCTCTGCGGAAACGCTGCACAGTTCCAGGGTGACGAGCGCGACGTAATTTTCCTCTCAATTGTAGATGGTCCGCCAGAAGACGGTCAGCTTTCCTATCGTGATGCGGGTGCCAAAGACCTCTACAAGAAGCGGTATAACGTCGCCGTCAGCCGTGCGCGAAATCAACTTTGGGTAGTCCATTCACTTGATCCGCAGAATCATCTCAAAAGCGGCGATTTGCGCCGCCGGCTCATCGAACACGCCCGCGACCCGCAGGCCCTACTACGGGCGATGGAGGAGCATGTCAACCGAACTGACTCGGTCTTTGAGAAACTTGTGCTGCAACGACTTGTCGCAGGTGGTTACCGAGTAAAGCCTCAATGGCCTGTGGGGGCTTATCGGATTGATATCGTGGTTGAAGGCCGCACGCGACGGCTCGCCGTGGAGTGCGACGGCGAACGATGGCACACCCCTGAACAACTTCATCGCGACCTTGAAAGGCAAGCTATTCTGGAGCGGCTTGGATGGGTGTTTATTCGAATCCGTGGGAGTCTTTTCTTTCGTGATCCGGATACGGCAATGGGCCCTGTTTTTTCCAAACTCGACCAGCTTGGCATCGAACCGATAGGCAGCGGAGCCACTACGATACCCAACGAAGAATCAGGCACCATCGAGCGCATCAGACGCGCAGCCGACGCACTACGAGGTGCTTGGCAGGCAGAAAAGATAATCGCCCAATAAGGCGCTGCACCGGACGGTTTCTGGCTGCGCTCCAAAGCCGCCGATGAGCTTGGTCGTTAGGTAGACAGAGCCATGACCGATACAGACATCCAAGCCGGTTACATGCTTTCTTAGTTGCACCACAGGGTGGCCTGAGACCGGCGACTTGATCCGCAGAGGAATGCTTTATGGTGGTGCGATCTCGGCGACGAACTTCCGCTCCTGGCCGTTCTGTGACCCCCGCCATCCGGCCCAAACAGACCCCTACGACTGACCGCTATCAGAACGGGCTTAAAACGATCCATATAAGAACCTGATACACGGTCACCCAGTCGTAACTCATCGAAACGGCGTCAGTTATGGCGTATTGTTCTTCCACGAACCATAGTGGCGTCTTATACGGACAGAAAATGGCAAACCCGGCTCTTATGCGGATTGGTTTGAACTGTTAGCCATGATGAAGACCCCGACGCGTAGTCAGCTACAACGCGGAATGCAGCGCTATCTGGCTGGCGACCGGCCATGGCCAGAACGCGCACGCGCCGTCGATTGGTTTATTGCATCAAAGAAGGGCGAACTCTTCCCGCTGAAGTACACGTATGGGCTCGCGGTTGATCAAAGGCCGGCTCTTTACACAACCAATCAGATGAAGCGCCGGTTGAAGGGGCTTAACCTGACATTCGTGAGCCTCAAAGTGAGCCACTCCCACGACGCGGATTTTCAAAGAGCGGTGTCAGCATCGCTGGTTGACCGAACGGGAAGAAAGAAGAGATTAAAAGCGGCCTTGCCGAAACCCACGCAGCGTGTGCTTGTTCAAAATGTGTTCGTGCGGAACGCCGATGTTGTCGCTGAAGTGCTCGAGCGGGCGGATGGTCACTGCGAGAAATGCGGTAAGCCGGCGCCTTTTCTAAGGGCTAAGGACAAACGGCCATACTTGGAAGTACACCACAAGATCACACTGGCTTCCGGGGGCGACGATACTGTTGCGAATGCAGTAGCTGTCTGTCCCAACTGCCATCGGGAGGCACATCATGGCTAACAATAGCATGCAGGCGACGGGCAAGAAACCTTCCGTGCCTGATACCGAAGGTTATGAGACAGGGGTGAGGACCGCTTTATGGCGGTGTGTTCTCGGCGACGAACTTCCGCTCATGGCCGATGGCAGTCCTCGACCCAAAGCAGAAGTCCACGACTGACCGCTATCAGAGGGGTCTTACGTCGATCCGTATAAGGACCCGTGATACATGGTCCCACCGTCGCAACTCATTGAAAAAACACCGGGTATGGAGTATTCTTCACGCACTGTTGTGGCGTGTTATGCGGACAGAAATTGGCAGATCCGGTTCTTATACGGATCCGCCTAAACATAATTGGGCAGATACATAGCGAAGATTAAGGTTCTCATGGCACTGACGCAGGTAGCAGCACGCATCGAAGGAGACGTCTTCCAGGGGATGGTCTTCTGGCTGCAAGCGGCCATGCTCCTGCGGCCATCTTCCATGGTAGCGCGCGTCTCCATCGAGAACGACCAAGCAGCCGGCGTCGACGACGTCTCGGTCCACTACGTAGCGCCCGGCATCAATGCTGGTGGGCGCTCGTGCGCGGCCGACTACTTTCAGGTCAAGTACCACGTCGATCGAAGCTCGGAGTACACCTCCGACACCTTCTGCGACCCGGCTTTTGTCAATACCACGCGCTCGCTGCTTCAGCGTTTCCACAATGCGCGCTCTCGGTTGGGCAACACCGACGGTTGGCACAGGCTGAACCTGATCAGCAACTGGCAGTGGGCCTCGAGCGACAAGCTTGGACCGCTTCTGCGTCAGTCGGAGGAAGGCGCGCTCCCTGACAGGTTCTTCAGCGAGGGGGTGCGCTCAGGCCTCGGCAAGATCCGGAAGGCATGGCGCGAACATCTCGAGTTGTCAGAGGAAGACTTTGAGGACTTCGCGCGTCGGCTTAGGTTCCGCGTGGACTACCTCAGCCGCCCTGCTCTCAAGGAGCTGCTGAACGAGCGGCTCATCAACGTCGGGTTGCGGGCGATCCCCGTTGACAAGACGCAGAACATCTACGACACGCTGACGCAGCAGCTGATCATGAACGGGACCAACTCGTTCGATCCCCAGACGTTCAGGGAGTACTGCAAGCGGGAGGACCTGCTTGCCTCGCCGCCGCAACCCGCTCCCCCTGTACTGGGCATCCGCAGCTTCATGCGGTTCGCGGAGCGCATGGAAGACGAGTGCTCATCTTTCGTCTGCGTGGCCGGCAATTTCGAGGGCCGTCACATCCGCTCGACGGATTCCTGGCAGAACACGATCCTTCCTGACGTGAGGTCGTTCCTGAAGGACGCCTCGCCGTCGCTCCGCACCGGCGAAAACCACCTCCTACTCGAGTGCCACAGCTCCGTCGCCTTCCTCGCCGGCTATGAGCTTGATCGGAAGTCAGGCGCGCAGGTCTTTCCCGTCCAAAAAGGCGTTCGGAAGTCGGTCTGGAAGCCTGGAAGCTCGACGAGCACAGCGAATAGCGCGTGGGAGACGACGACTACCACCGTGGGCAGTGGCAACGCGGTAGCGGTGGTCGTTTCCGTGTCGCGAGAAGCACTTGCCGACGTGAAGGCATACGCAAATAGCTCGTCGATGATCGGGACTGTCGTCGACGCGCGTCCCGCTGCCGGTGTCGGACAACGCGCGGTCGTCGATGCTGACCACGCCATCGCGCTCGCTGACAGCCTTGCCGAGGTGATTCGCGCGCACCGGCCCCAGAACGGTGCGCCGACGCATCTCTTCATCGCTGCGCCCAACGCCCTCGCGTTCTTCCTCGGCCAGCACCGGGGGGCGCTCGGCAAGGTTCAGCTCTACGAGTTCGATTTTGAAGGTGAGCGAGGTGGCTCGTACTCACCGAGTATTCTCCTGCCGGCATGACGAGGGACCCATGGAACTGAAGACCGACTTCGAAACCTTTCTCAGCGAGATCCGTCCCACGCAGAGCCAGCGCGAGGATCTGCAGGTCGGCCACAAGACCTTGCGTGAACGACTGAACGCGGACGAAGGGCTGAAGAAGGCGTTTGTCTCGGATTTTCTGCAGGGCAGCTATCGCCGAGCAACGGCGGTCCGCCCGAAAAACGATAGACGCTCAGACGTCGACATCATCATCGTGACGAAGCTCTCCGAGGCCGAGTACACGCCCGCGAAGGCGATGGACGTGTTCAAGCCCTTCCTCGACAAGTACTACAAAGGGAAGTGGAAGCAGCAAGGCCGCTCGTTTGGAATCGAGTTGTCGTACGTTGAACTTGATCTCGTTCTGACCTCGGCTCCCTCGGAAGCCGAGGTTGGGATCCTTCTGTCCGACGCGGTAACGAGCGACGACGACATCGACGAAGCCCAGGATTGGCGGCTTCATCGCTCATGGGTTGCGCTCTCGTCACGAGAGCGGAGCGACGCCCGAACTCTACTCGCGGAGGCCAAGAGCCAGGCAGAGTGGAAGGCCAAGCCGCTCCGCATCCCTGATCGCGAAGCGAACATCTGGGAGTGGACTCATCCGCTTGAGCAGATCAGTTGGGCGCGCGACAAGAGCGCCAGGACGAGTCGTCACTTCGTTAGTGTTGTGAAGGCGATCAAGTGGTGGCGCCTCGAGAACCACGAGGAGCCGAAGCACCCAAAGGGCTTCCCGCTGGAGAGGCTCATTGGAGAGTGCTGCCCCGACGGCATCGAGAGTGTCGCGGAAGGGGTTGTGAAGACCCTCGAGAAGATCGTCTCGGTGTACGAGCTGCTCGTGCAAGTCGGCGACAAACCTCGACTGCCGGACTACGGTGTTCCCACGCACGACGTCTTCAAGCGGATCTCGGCTGACGACTTCAGGAAGTTCTATGAGCAGGTCAAAGATGGCGCTGTCCTAGCCCGTCGCGCCTTCGACGCTGAGGACAGGACGAAGAGCGGCAATCTCTGGCGTGAAATGTTCGGGAGCAAGTTCCCTAAGCCGCCAGAGAACGGGGGCTCGAAGAAGGCGGGGTACACGCCGCCCACGGGCCCGGCGGTTCCTGGGAGCGGGCGGTTCGCGTGATGGTAGAGACCTCGGTCATGCCGGCGACGATCGAACGCGGCCTTCGCTGCGTTCGATCGCTTCCCGCGTGCGAGGTCGAGGGTGAGCCAAGGTTCGATGCAGCGGCAAAGCGATGGATCGTCGAGATGTCACTGCGAATCGAGCACACTGGGCCGTTCGTCGGTACGCGCACGAAGTGGTGCGTGTTGCTCGACGTAACGTACCCGTTCGGACGCGTCGCGTTCCACCCGGCGTCGGATGGAGGCATTACAGTCACGTTTCCTCATCAAGAAAGGAACGCGGTTGACCGCGAATGTCGAGGATGGCGCGGGGGCAAGCTGTGTCTCGATTCTCCGTTCCGCGGTGAGCGGCGGCCGACCAGTGCTCGGGATCCCGTCGGCGATGCGGAGGCACGGCTTCGTTGGCATGTGGAGCGAGCTCTGGACTGGCTCGATTCTGCCGCTGCAGGCCGCCTACTCGCGACGGGGGATCCGTTCGAGGTTCCCTCTCGACCGTATTCGGCTCTAAGGGAGTGGGCGCAGCGACGCGTGGTCCACGACGAAACCGCTGCTTGTTTCAGTGCGTGGGCCGGGCGTGAAAAGACCATCGGCGTTGCGCGACTCGGCGCGATCTCTGAGATCGGAAACGCCATCGGCGTCGCGGGGTTCGACGAGCGAAATGGCACGACGGTCCGAACATGGGCAGGGCGACAGCTTGTGCCCGCTGAGGAAGGACTGACAGGGATGTGGTGGCTCTGGCCGGACGCCATTGTAGTTCCTCCATGGCAGTGCCCCGGCACATGGGGCGAGCTGAGAAGAGCCGGCAAGTCGTTGGGGGTCGACGTCGATGCGGTTTTGCAGCAGCTCGCGCCATCGCTCAGGGGCACCAAGACGAACACTCTTCTGCTCCTCGGCTACCCGATTCCGACTCGCGTTGGTGCACCGCCGAGCGAGGTGCACTGGGACGCCGTGATCCTTCCGCGACTCCCAACTGCATCCGGCAAGCCACCCAATGGGTTCCGTCCCAACTCGCGAGGCTGGTGGCAGCGGGACCGCCACGGCGCCTTTGGCGACAAGATGACGCTCGATTACCTCCATACCGAGAACTGGAGCGGCGAGCGCCTTCAAGCTCGTGGTCGGCTCTCGCTCCCTCTTCGCGATGCGCGCATCGCGATCCTCGGTGTTGGGGCACTCGGGTCATGTCTTGCCGAACAACTCGTTCGTGCCGGGCTCGCCAACATTGCGTTGCTCGACGGTGATTCTGTCGCGGCTGGGAACGTGTGTCGCCATGCGGCCACGCTTGCCGACGTTGGCAAGACCAAGGTGCGCGCCGTGGCTCATCGCCTGTTCCAGATCTCCCCGGCCGTGCAGGTGATCGAGGTCGACAGAAATCTTGGTAGCGACGAGCACGCGATCGTCGAGACACTTGAGCCGTATGACCTCGTCGTCGACTGCACTGCGTCCGACGACGCACTTGCTCTTCTGGCGGGAGGCTGGTGGGCGATCCCCCGCGTCTTTGCATCATTCTCGATGGGGTTCGGTGCGAGACGGCTCTTCTCGTTCGGTGTGACAGGGCATGCGTTTCCACAGCAACGATTTGCTGCCGATGTGGCCCCTTGGCTTCAGGACGAAGCGGCGACGTGGGCCGATGGCGAGGAGTTGCTTGAGGGCGCGGGCTGCTGGTCGCCATTGTTTCCTGCTCGCCACGATGACGTCGAGATGGCAGCCGCGGTTTGCGTGAAGGAGGTTGAGGCGCTGGTATCCCAGCGACCTCGCAAGCCGCGCTTTCGAGTCTTCGAGAAGCATGAGTCTGCCGATGGCTTTCACGGCTTCTCCGTCCATCGTGACCGGGAATTACCAAAGGTCGCCGAGTCATGACGACATGGTTTGGTAGGACTCTCGACGGCATGTACGGACTGCTGATCGAGGAGCAGGTGTTTCGCGATCTCGAAAGAATGTGCCGCGACGCCGGTAGTGTCGAAACCGGAGGCATTCTTGTCGGGCGATATTCAGAGGATCTTGCAGTGGCGATAGCACGAGAGGTCACACCGCCTCCGTTGGACTCCCAGCGGGGGGCGACATGGTTTAACCGTGGTATCGCAGGTCTACGTGATGAGCTTCGTCGGCGGTGGGGTTCGAAAGAGCGCACCTACTACTTGGGAGAATGGCACTATCACCCGTCGGTAGGTCTTGAGCCGAGCGCAACCGATATCAGTCAGATGCTCACTATCCGTGATGACAGCAACTACCATTGCACGGCGCCGGTAATGTTGATCTTTGGTCAGTCGGCCGATGGTGATGATCGCCCGATCAGGGCATTCGTGTTTGCCAGATCAAACGCAATAGCGGAGATTATGCAGCTGCCCAACAACAGCATGCAGCTGATGGCGCTTCGCGCCGCAGCTGATGCCGAGCATTAGCGCGACAGGGCTGAGGACCGCTTTATGGCGGTACGATCTCGGCGCCGAACTTCCGCACTTGGCCGAATGGCAGTCCTCAACCCTTAGACGAAGTCCACGACTGACGGCTATCAGTTGGTTCAATCGAATGACGGC
>WBZQ01002760.1_pt1 | contig 11140 bp, 12 predicted proteins | sample 5204251 | NCBI WGS metagenome assembly WBZQ01 (sample SAMN12412402, study PRJNA552823) | activated sludge metagenome | isolation source: activated sludge from nitrification reactor of wastewater treatment plant... | place: USA: Virginia | collected 2017-09 | reverse complement strand
CCTCCATGCCCGCGACTCCACAGCCCAGGATCACGTAGTGCACGAGCAGCCTCCGTGCGCGCACGCCCACCAGGAAGGAACGCGCACCCGGCCAGTTTATTCCGTCGGGTCGCTCAGCGCCGGAAGCGGTAGGCGAGCTTGACGAAGAAACCGTCGCTGGTGCGCGTCAGGTCGGAGAAGCCGAAGCGCGCGCCGTTGTCGAGCCCCGTGCCGTAGCCCACGAACGCCACCGTGCCCGGGCGCGGCTCGTACGAGGCCAGCGCGTCGATGCGCAGGGCGTTGATGGCGGAGGGGCCGAGCACCTCGCCCCCGGCCAGCAGCAGGGCGCCCGTGGCCGGGTCGCGCAGGGCCGAGGAGCGCTCGGAGCGGTACTCGGCCACCAGGCGGAAGAACAGCGCCCGGCGGGCCTGGTACTCGAGCTTGAGGCGCGGCAGCAGCGTGCGCGCGAACTCGCTGCCGTCGCGGCTGCGGTCGATCTGCGAGGCCACGAGCGACAGGCCCACGCGCAGCGCCGCGGTGGGGCGCAGGTCGCCGCTCACGGTGAGGCGCGTCTCGTGGCCGCGGGCGCCTTCGGTGAAGATCGGCACCTGGCCCGCCAGCACCTGCACGTAGCCGCCCAGTTGGCGGTAGGTGGGCAGCGTCACGCGGCCGAAATAGCTCCACAGGTGGTCGACCTCTTCGGGCGGCACGAAAGGCTGCGGGCCGTCGGGCGCGTCGACGTCGAGGCCCACGTAGGACGCTGGGTCGAGGCGGTAGGAGTCGAAGCGTCCCTGGGTCCAGATCTCCCAGCCGCCACGCAGCCGCAGGATGGCGAGCAACGAATGCTCGGCGTCGTCGGGGCGCTCGAAATCGAAGGTCGAGTGCCGGAAGCGACGCGTGATGCCGTGGTAGAGGGTGAGCGACTCGGCCAGGCGTCCGCGCGCTCCGTAGAAGCTCAGGCGGTTGTTGGCGCTGGCTTCGACCAGGTCTTCGCGTGGCACGAACCCCGCGTCGGCACGGAAGCCGGCGCCCACGGCGTTGACTTTGTAATTGAAGCCCCAGGTGCGGCCCGTGCGGTCGAACTCGCCCATCCACACGGGCGCCTTGGTCAGCGGCTGGGCGCGATGGTCGCGCGTGAACGACGCGCCGCCCTCGGCCTGCACGAAATAGAGCCGGCCGAAGACGAAGCGCCCGTCGACGGCCAGCACGGTGTTGCGCGCGTCGTCCTGACGTCTGTGGGTCAGCGTCAGGCCGGCGGTGGAGTCGGTGCCCACGTCGCGCCGCAGGCGCGTCGCGCTCAGCAAGGCGTCGCCCTGGATCGACTTCAAGGCGCGATCGACGGCCGTCAGATGGGCCAGGTTCAGCGCGCCGCGCTTGAGCGTCAGCTTGGCTCCGAAGATCGGCTCGACCACGCGGCGGGTGTAGATCAGTTGGTGCGGCGAGCTGAAGAGATCGATGCTCTCCAGGAAGAAAGGCCGCTTCTCCGGGAAGAACAGGGCGAAGCGCTCGTTGATCGTGACCTGTCCGACGTCCGACTCGACCGTGCTGAAGTCGGGATTGAGCGTGGCGTCGATGGACACGTCGGGCGAGAGGCCCAGGCGCACGCTCAGCCCCGCTTCCGTCTCCAGCGCACCACGCTCGAAGGCGCCGCTCGGGGTGCGCGCGCCTTCGGCGGCGGCCGTCACGAAGGGTTGAGCCTCGAACACCCGGCCGCTCTCCAGGTCGTGCAGGCCCGTGAGCAGCCCGGCCTGGGCCAGGAAGCTCGCGCTGCCGCGCCGCACGTTGGTCCAGGCGTCCACGTAGCCGCTGCGTGGAATGCGCCGCTCGACGTTCAGGCCCCACACAAGGGGGCCGCTGCCGCCGGGGTAGCGCAGGCTCTTGAAGGGGATGCCGAGCTCGACCTCGTAGCCGTCCGGCAGCAGGCGCCCGTGCGATTCGAAGATGAAGTCGGGATTGCGGTCGATCTGCGAGCCGCCCACTTCGCCGGGATTGCCGCTGCCCTCGCTGCGCACGCCGTCTTCCTGCGCGCCGAACGGGTTGACCGTGAAGAAGAAGGCCCGCCGGTGATCGTTGAAGGTGTCGAGATAGATGGTGACCGTGTCGTCGGCCTGCAGCTTGTCGCGATCGGCCAGCGTGGCGTGGATCGTGGCCGGCTGCGAGTCCCAGGCCCGGATGCCGAAGTAGATGGCGCGCGCCGTGTAGAAGACGCGCACTTCGGTGCGTTCCTCGGCCGGGCGGTCGTCGACCGGTTGCGTCTGCCGGAAGCCCTCGAGCAGGCCGGCCTGGGCCCAGGCCGGCTCGTCGAGCCGGCCGTCGATGACGGCGTCCTGCGTGGCGCGCGTTGCGGCCACCTGCTGAGTCGCCGCGGACGCGTCGGGCGCGGCGCTCGCTCTGGCGGCGCCGCACACGCAGGCCAGCGCGAACGCGCCCAGGCCCAGCGGCTTCATGGAGCCACCACGCCGCGCAGGTACAGCAGCGCACCCAGGAACGGCAGGGCCAGCGCGGTGCGCCATTCGCGGTTCATGGCGACGCGGCCCCAAGCGAAGCGCGAGGCGCGCGGTCCGCCGGGTCGCAGACGCGGCAGGAAGGCGGGCACGTCGCGTGCCCAGCCCTCGAACTCGGCGCCGAAGCGCGCGCGCAGGAAGTTGGCCTCCTCGCGCATCACGGCCGGGTAGAACGCGGCCATGTAGAGGGCGACCATCCCCACGACCCACGGGCTCGCCGAAGCCACGGCCGTGCCCAGCGCCAGCAGCGCGCTTCCCAGATACAGCGGGTTGCGGGTGTGACCGTAGGGGCCGCCCGTGGCCAGCGCGCGCGTCTTCTCGATGTGCCCCGAAGCCCACACGCGTAGCAGCTCGCCGGGCACCGCCAGCGCGAAGCCGAGCAGCAGCGAGCGCGGCGTGGGTCGCGCCAGGACGAGCGCGAGCGCGCCGGCGATCCAGCCCAGAGGCACGCGCAGCCTAGAGGGCAACGGGCGCTCCAGTCGGTCGGCGCGCCCGGACCAGGCGCTCTTCGGCTCCGGCCAGCACCTGCTCGTCGCTCAGCTCGTGCATGCCGTGGGCATGGGTTGGGCAGTGACGCCGGTGGCAGGGAAAGCAGGCGGGCCGGTGTGCCACGACCACGTCCTGCGCGTCGAAAGGGCCGTTGCGCGCCGGGTCGGTCGGGCCGAACAGCGCCAGCACGGGCGCGCGCACGGCGCAGGCCAGATGCAGCGGGCCCGTATCGGCCGCCACGCACAGGCGCGCGCGGCGCGCCAGGGCGCAGAACTCGAGCAGCGTCGTCGGGAAGCAGCGCAGCGCGGCGCCCTCGGAACACGCCACCACGCGCTGCGCCAGCGCTTCTTCGCCGGGGCCCCAGGTGACCAGCGAGCGGAAGCCCCGCAGACGCAGGCGGCGTGCTAGCTCGCCGAAGCGCTCGGGCGGCCACAGCTTGCTCTCCCAACCGCCGCCCGGGTTGAGCAGCACGAAATCGTCGTCGAGGCCGAGCTGGCGCAGGCCCGCTCCCACCGCCGCGTCCTGACGTTCGAGCGGCGGCAGGCTGAACTCGCGTTGGCCTTCACAGTCGAGTCCCAGCACTTGGAGCAGGGCCAGGTTCTTGTCGATGACGTGCGGGCCGTGCGGCGCGCGTGTCGCGCGTTCGCGCAACAGCCAGGCGGAAGCCGGCTCGCGCCGCCAGCGCGCGGTCCAGCCCGCCACGCGCGCAGCGCCCGAGAGGCGCGCCCAGGCCGCCGATTTCCACAGTCCCTGGAAATCGAGCGCCACATCGTAGCCAGTCAGGCGCGCGCGTGCCGCGCGGGCGGAGCGCCAGGCCCACGCCCGTGCCGGCGGCGCCGTGACCACCCGGCTCAACAGCGGGTTGTCGTCGAGCAGCACGCGCGCCGGCGGCTCGACGAGCCAACCCAGGGTGTGACCGGCGCGTCGCAGGGCCGCGGCGGCGGGCAGCGTGTGCACCACGTCGCCGATGGAGGAGAGCCGCACCAGGAGCACGTTCACGAGCGCATCCGGGCCAGCAGCGCGCGCGTGTCGTGGTCTTTCGGGTCGCCGACGATGGCCACCCGGCCGCCGTAGGAGGCCACGACATCGCGCTCGGGCACGCTGTCGACGGTGTAGTCGGTGCCCTTGCAGTGCACGTCCGGGCGCAGCTCGCGCAGAACCCGCCCCACGTCGTCCTCTTCGAAGACCAGCACGTGGTCGACGCAGCGCAGGGCCGCCACGAGCAGAGCGCGTTCGGCGGAGGGCATGACCGGCCGCCCAGGCCCTTTCAGCCGTCGCACGGAGGCGTCGCCGTTCACCGCGACCACGAGTTGGTCGGCTTGGTCGCGGGCCGCGTTCAGGTAGCGCACATGCCCGACATGGAGGACATCGAAACACCCGTTCGCGAGTGCGATGCGGTATCCGGATGACCGCGCGCCAGAGACACGCTCGCCAACGATGGGCAAGCTGGCGATTTTGTAATCCGCAAAGCGTGTCACGGTCGGGCCGTCACCTGGCGTGAATGATACCACCAGTCCGGAGCGCGCGCGTCCGACCGGGGTCCGTCGCGGCCCGGGGCGCCGTCCGGGCCTGGCGATCGGGGTCGCCCAGGCCCGCGACGAGGTTCACTTCTTCGGCCGTAGGCCGGCGAGGAGGGCTTTGGCTTGGGCGCGGTCGAGATGTGCGAGGCCGGCGAACTGCTGGCCGGAGAACAGCGCTTCGGCGCCGTCCAGCGTGACCAGGTCGCCCGTCTGATAGGGGCTCGCGTCGCTCAGCAGGTAGGCGGCCAGGTTGGTCAGCTCCCAGTGTTCGCCGAAGCGTCGCGAGGGGATGCGCCGGCGGGCCTGGGCTTCCATCTCGCCGCCCGGCATCAGGCGGCTGAACGCACCCTCGGTGGGGAAGGGGCCGGGCGCCAGGGCGTTCAGGCGGATGCCGTAGGTCGCCCATTCGACCGCCAGCGAGCGCACCATGGCCAGCACGCCGGCCTTGGCCGCGGCCGAAGGCACGACGAAGGCCGATCCGCTCTCGGCGTAGGTGGTGACGATGGCCAGCATGGCCCCCGGCGCGCCGCGCGCGATCAGGCGCCGGCCGATCTCGCGCGTGCAGTGGAACGTGCCGTACAGCACGATCTGCACGACGGAGTTGAAGGCGTTGGGCGAGAGATCCTCCGAGGCGCACAGGAAGTTGCCCGCGGCGTTGTTCACCAGCCGGTCCACGGGTCCGAGCGCGGCCTCGACGACGTCGACCGCGCGCGCCACGGCCTCGGGGTCACGCACGTCGCACGACACGGCGGCGGCCAACCCGCCCGCCGCGCGGATCTCCTCGGCGCAGCTCGCGAGCGGCTCGGGCCGCCGGCCGAAGAGCGCCACGCGCGCGCCGAGCCCGGCGAAGCGCAGCGCCATGGCGCGGCCGAGGCCGGTGCCGCCGCCCGTCACCAGGATCGTCGTGTCGCGCAGCAGATCGGGACGAAAGGGATCGCAGGCTTGCATGGGCGGCGCCTCCGGCGCGAGTGAGAGTCGGGACCGTGTCGCTGGCGGGCTCAGCCGCCGGCGCGTTTGCTGGGGATGCCGAGCGCGCGCAGGCGTGCCTCCACCGCGTCGCGATGGTCGCCCTGCAGCTCGACGCTGCCGTCTTTGATCGTGCCGCCGGTGCCGCAGGCCGAGCGCAGCTCGCGCGCCAGTTGCGCGACGTCGTCGGGCGTGCCGGGCAGGCCGCCGACCAACGTCACCACGCGTCCCGACGCGCGCCGCTCGAGGCGCAGGCGCACGCCGCGGTTAGCCGTCGCCGCTGGGACGGGGGCAGCCGCGGCCGGCGCAGTCTCGCCGCCCGTCGAGTACGCCAGGCGGGTGTTCTGGCGCGGGTCGGGGGGCGACGTCTCGCGGCGTCCGGGTTTCATCGCGTGAGCACCTCGACGCCGCCGGGGCCGACGAAGAGCGTGTGCTCGGCCTGCGCCACCGGTGCGCCCGACGTCTCGGCCAACGGGGGATAGCCGTGCAGCAGGCCCGCCTGCGTCAGGCGCGCGAGCGTGCGCTCGAGCTGCGCTCGGTCGAAGGCCGAAAACTGCCGGCGCGCGAAAGGCAGGCCGCGCAGCGCGCGCAGCGCGTCGAGCAAAGGCTCGCGTGGTCCGGCCTCGTCCGCGCGCAGCGGGTCGAGGCGGAAGACTTCGGCCTCGCCCCACTCGGCCACCAACCCCTGACCGGACGTGGCGAAGGGCTCGATGGCCACCGCGGCCCCGATCGCCAGACGGTCGGAGGCGTCTTCGGCCAGGTTGGGGATGGGCGGCGGACAGTGGACCGTGTAGCGCGCCACGCCGTGACCGCAGAGGTTGCGCATGGGACGCAAGCCCACCCCGCGCAGCGTGCGCTCGATGGCGGCGGACACGCGGCGCACGGGCGCCAGCGGTCCGGCCACGGCAATGGCTGCCTCGAGCGCGTCGCGGGCTGCTTCGATCAGCGGATGCCGTTCGCCTGCGTGCCCCACCCAGACCGTGAGCGCCGTGTCCACGACCCAGCCGTCGATGTGCACGCCCACGTCGAGCTTGGCCAGGTCTCCGGCCGCGTAGCGCGTCTCGTCCTCGGGTGCCGGGCAGTAGTGGGCCGCCACGTGGTTCAGCGAGGACTGGGTGGGGAAGGCGGGCGCCGCGCCGCGCCGGGCGATCTCGTCGTCGACGAACGCGCACACGTCCAGCACGCGCGTTCCCGGCCGGATCAGCGCCGCGCCCGCGTCACGCGCGGCGGAGGCGACACGTCCGGCGGCGCGCAACAGCTCGAGCGCGGCTGTCGGGGGCGGCGGAGCGTTCAACGGTCGACCTGATGGGCGGGAACTGAGGACGCGCGGCTCACGACGCGCAGCATGCCGGGGTTCGGCCTCGGACGCAAACGCGCACGAAAGAGAAAACGCCCGGGACGAGCCCGGGCGTCCTGTCGCCGACGTTGGAGGTGTCTCAGACCTTCGTCACGTTGGCGGCGCGCGGGCCCTTCGGGCTGTCGACGACCTCGAAGCGCACGCGGTCACCCTCGTTGAGAGTCCGGAACCCCTCGGCGCGGATCTCGGAGTGATGGCAGAACACGTCCGGGCCGCCCTCGCGGGACAGGAATCCGAACCCCTTGGCTTCGTTGAACCACTTCACCGTGCCTTCGACCATGAGCGTGCTGGCCTCCTTCGCCTTGACTAGCGCTGCGTCACCTGCGCGCCCACGATCAGGAGCTGCCCCACCGTGGAGCGCTCCCCCGAACGCCAGTGCAACGGCAACTAGTGCGAATATGACAGTAACAACGCCGCTGAATTCTTGTCAAGGTCTTTGCACATGCGCGGGGGGGCGGCGGCCCGCCGTGGAGGGTCTCATTCATGAAGTCGCTTGTGTCGGCCTGCTGTCTGATCGCCTGCGCCGCGCTCGCCGCGGCGGCTGGCTCGCCCCCAGCGCCCGTCGCGCGCGCGCGCGGCTTGGGCGTGCCGTTCGACTTCGGCCTGCCCGGTCCGCTCGACGCCATCACCGACGTGCCGGGGGTCGAGGTCGGCCACGTGACGCTGATCCAGGGTGACGACGTGCGCACCGGCGTCACCGCCATTCTGCCGCGGGGTCGCGGCGACGACGCGCGTCAACCCTGTTTCGCAGGGCACTTCGCGCTGAACGGCAACGGCGAGATGACCGGGCTGCCCTGGCTGGCCGAGTCCGGCTGGCTCGAGGGTCCGGTGCTGCTCACCAACACGAACGCCGTGGGCGTGCTGCGCGACGCCGTCATCCGCTATGCCGCGCGACGCTGGCCGAATGTGAGGGAGCTATGGTCGCTGCCGGTGGTGGCCGAGACCTGGGACGGCCACCTGAACGACGTCTACGGCGAGCACGTGCGCGCGGAACACGCGGCTGCCGCCATCGAAGCCGCCCGCGGCGGACCGGTGGCCGAGGGCAACGTGGGCGGCGGCACGGGCATGATCTGCTACGAGTGGAAGGGCGGCATCGGCAGCGCCTCGCGGCAGCTCGCGGCGCAGGCCGGCGGCTATCGCGTCGGGGTGCTCGTGCAGGCCAACTTCGGGCGACGCCACCAACTGCGCATCGCCGGCGTGCCCGTCGGCCGGACGTCGCGCGAAGGGCTCGTGTACTCGAAGGAGCAGGGCTCGCTGATCGCCGTCGTGGCGACCGACGCGCCGCTCCTGCCGCACCAGCTCGACCGGCTGGCGCGCCGTGCGGCGCTCGGCATGGGGCGTACGGGCGCGGTGGCGGGCAACGGCTCGGGCGACCTGTTCCTGGCTTTTTCGACGGCGCGCGTCGAGACCACCGTCGATGGCTTGCTGCGCGCGGCAGCGCTGCCCCACGAGCGGCTCGATCCGCTCTTCGAGGCCACCGTCGGCGCCACCGAGGAGGCCATCGTCAACGCCCTGGTCGCCGCGCGCGACATGCGCGGTCGTGCCGGTCACGAGGTCCTGGCGTTGCCTCACGACGCGCTCCGCGACGCGTTGCGGAGCCACGGCATGCTCGCGCCCTGAAGCAGTGCGCGGTCAGTTCCAGCCGAGACCGTTGCTCGGCTCGCTCACCGCCAGCGCGAGCGCGAAGGCTTGGACGTCGAGATCCGCAGGCGGCTCCACGTTGGCTGCATCGCACACGTGCACCCCGACCAGCGGTCCACCGTCGTAGCCGGGCGGCGGCGGCTCGTCGCGCAGCGCCTGGGCGTGGCGTCCGCGCAGCACCACGCGCGCGTAGTCCTCGAGCGCTGCCTCCGCGGCGGGTTCGAGCGTCAGCGGCTTACGGAAGCGGACCTCGTGACAGCCGGCATGGGGATCTTCGAGCACGCGTCAGTGTAACGCGGCTCCCGAAGCAAATCCGGGAGCCGCGCATCAAAACCAGGGCTCGGCGTGGGGGGCGCCGGCACGCGGGCGCACGGCACGCCCGGCCTCCGGTATGATCCGTCGCGCATGCCCGCTCCATCCTCGGCTCAGCGCACGCTCGGTGGGCGCCTGGCGCACGTGCTGGCCACCGGCTTTGGTGCCGGACATTCGCCCATCGTGCCCGGCACGGCCGGCTCGGCCGTCGGTCTGGCGCTGTTCTGGCCGCTGGTCCCGCTGCCGCTGGGCTGGCAGCTCGTCGCCTGCGTGCTGGTCTTCCTGTTGGGCGTCGCGGCGTCCGCGCGCGTGGCCCGCGACAGCGGCGTGGAAGATCCAGGTATCGTCGTGGTGGACGAGATCGTCGGGCAGTGGCTCACGCTGCTGGCGCTGCCATTCACGCCGCTCTGCGCGGTCCTGGGGTTCATCCTGTTCCGCGTGATGGACGTGTGGAAGCCCTGGCCCGCGCGCCAGCTCGAGCACCTGCCCGGTGGTTGGGGCATCATGGCCGACGACGTCATGGCCGGCATCTACGCCAACCTGGCGCTGCAGGTGCTGCTGCGCGCTCTGTCCCTGTCGTGACCAAGGCCGTGGGGGGCGCAGGCATGAGAGCCGAAATCCTGGCCATCGGCAGCGAGCTCCTGACGCCGCTGCGCTCCGACACCAACGCGCTGCACCTGACCGCGCGCTTCCTCGAAGCGGGCGTGGAGGTCGGCGCGCGCGTCACGGTCGCCGACGACTTCGGCCTGCTCGAGTCGGCATTTCGCGTGGCGCTCCAGCGCGCCGACGTCGTGGTTTCGACCGGCGGTCTGGGACCCACCGAAGACGACCTGACGCGCGAATGCGCGGCCGCGGCGCTGGGCCGCGCTCTGGTGCGCGACGAGGGTTACGTCACGCGCCTGCGCGAGCGCTTCGCGCGCCTGGGGCGCGTCATGGCGCCTGTCAACGAGAAGCAGGGGGACGTGATCGAGGGCGGGCGCCTGATCTTCAACCCGCGCGGCACGGCCCCGGCGCAGGTGGTCGAGGCCGACGGCCGCCTGCTCGTGCTGCTGCCTGGTCCGCCGCACGAGATGGGGCCGCTCTTCGACGAGCACGTGCTGCCGCTGGTGCGCGAGCGCGCCGCGGGGCGCGTGTTGCGCACGCGCGTGCTGCGCATCGCCGGGCTGGGCGAGAGCGACGTCGAGCAACTGGTGGCGCCGATCTACAAGACCTTCGACAACCCGCGCACGACCATCCTGGGCGCCGCTGGCCAGGTGGAACTGCACCTGACGGCCGAAGCGCGCTCGTCGGCCGAGGCCGACGAGCGCATCGAGGCGCTCGCCGCGCCCATCCGCGCGGCGTTGCCGGGGCGCGTCTTCAGCGAAGACGGCCGCGAGCTGCACGAGGTCGTGGCCGGCCTGCTGATCGAACGCGGGCTGACCTTGTCGCTGGCCGAATCCTGCACAGGTGGCATGGTTGCCGCGCGCCTGACCGACGTGCCCGGCGCCAGCGCCTTCCTCGAACGCGGCTACGTGGTCTATTCCAACCGCGCGAAGTGCGAGGAGCTGGGCGTCGACGCGGCCCTCATCGAGCGCCACGGCGCGGTCTCGGAAGAGGTCGCGCGCGCCATGGCCGAGGGCGCGCGGCGTGCGTCTGGCAGCGACGTCGGCGCCGCGCTCACCGGCATCGCCGGCCCCGGCGGTGGCACGCCCGACAAACCGCTGGGTCTCGTCTACCTGGCGGTGTGCGACGCCACGGGCACGCGCGTGCGCCGCGCGCACTTCCCGGGCGAACGCTGGCGCGTGCGCGAGCAGGCCCTGAAGGCCCTGCTCGAGCTGCTGCGACGTGGCCTGCTCGCGCTGCAAAGTTAGCCATGCACGCGGTGCCGGAGCAGCATCGGGCCGGGCACAGCGACGCGCAGCGCGTCTTCGTGGCGCTCGACCTGCCCGGCGACGTCAAGGCGCGACTGGACGAGCTGCAGACGCGACTGCGCGCACGCCTGCCGGAGCTGCGCTGGGTCGCCGCGTCCAGCCTGCATCTCACGCTGCGCTTCCTGGGCGACTCGACGCCGCAGCAGATCGCGGCGCTGGCGCGCGAGATCGCCGCCGCGACAGCGCGCTGCCCCGGCGCCCGAACTCCGCTGACCGGGCTCGGGATGTTTCCGGAGCGCGGCGCGCCGCGCACGTTGTGGGCCGGCGTGTCGCTCCCGCCGGCGCTCGTCGCGCTGCAGCAGTCCTGCGAGCGGGCCGCGCGCCTGGCCGGGTTCGAGCCCGAGACGCGACCCTTCACCGCCCATCTGACGCTCGGACGTTGGCGCGCGCGCGTGGCGCGACCGGAGCTGCCGGCCGTCGCTCTGGGCGAGGCCGACCTGACGCGTGTGACGCTCTATCGCA
>WBZQ01002759.1_pt1 | contig 11142 bp, 11 predicted proteins | sample 5204251 | NCBI WGS metagenome assembly WBZQ01 (sample SAMN12412402, study PRJNA552823) | activated sludge metagenome | isolation source: activated sludge from nitrification reactor of wastewater treatment plant... | place: USA: Virginia | collected 2017-09 | reverse complement strand
AGAGAACCCATAGGGGCAATATCCGTGCGGACACGTAAGTGCAAACCCTTATGACATAACAAATTTGTAGCAACTCACCAGTGATTGTCGTAAGCTGTTGCGAGGTCAAGTGATTCAATGCAGGAAAACGTATCATGAGTGCAGTGAAAGATCTTAGTTTACGCAGTGTGTTTGATGCCGCAGCCGATGCCATGCTGTTGATGGAGAATTCCGGTCGTATCGTTCTGGCCAATCCGACCGCACAGCAACTGCTGGGTTATGCCCCAGACGAGTTGAAGGGACAGACGGTTGAGATGCTGATTGCACCGCAATACCGCAAGCAGTTCCGTTATTACCACGAGCTGTTCATGAGCAAACCCGCAAAGCGTCCGATGAATGAAGGCAATGAACTGATTGCACTCGATCGCGAAGGCAAAGAAATGGTGCTCGAGATCAGTTTGAGTCCGATCAAAGCGAAACAGCAATGGTATGTTCTGATCATCTTCAATGCGGCTAACCGGCGGCTCGATGCCGAGGAAGCATTGCGCACGAGCGAGGAACGCTTAAGACTCGCCAAGCAGGCTGCAGGTTTGGGGATATTCGACTACGATTTCAAGCGCAATATCATCTATTGGGACAAGCAGATGCGCAAATTGTGGGGCAAGCATACCGAGAAAACTGTCAGCTATGAGGAATTCGTTGCTGCCATTCACCCGGATGACCGCGAGGCCCGTCAGGCCGCCATCGATAAGGCCATGGACCCCAACAGCAGTGGTGAGTTCAAGGCGCAGTACCGTATTGTCAATCCGGTCAACGGCACCGAGCGCTGGATATCTGCGCGAGGGCGGGTGTATTTTGAAGCCGGATGTCCCCATCGTTTGATCGGTGTAACACGCGATGTCACCGAGCAAAAAAATATCGAAAAAAAATTACAGGTACAGCGTGGTGAAACGGAAAACATCCTCAAACAGCAAGTGGCCGCGCGCACGGCTTCGGCCATTGCGCATGAGCTGAACCAGCCTCTGGCGGCGATTTCCGCTTATAGTGAGGTGGTGTTGCATGCACTGGATAATGAGAGCTTCATTGCGCCGCATCTGCGCAGGGCATTGCAGGGTTGCGTGGAACAGGCGCAGCGCGCCGGACACAGCCTGCACGAACTATTGGCTTTTTTGCAGAAAGGGGAGTTGATTACCGAGCGATCCAGTCTGACCGAGATCATTCACGAAGCGCTGAATTTTGTTTACGAGGATGGCTATGGTCGGTTTTATCCACTTCTCCGCCTGCAACAGGATTTACCACTCGTACAGTGTAACCGTACACAGGTGCAGAAAGTGCTGGTCAATCTGTTCAGAAATGCAATCGAGGCGATGAATATTACCGATTCGCCGCATTTGACCATCATCACGGAAGTGCAGACCTCTGGGTCGCAGTATTTTGCACTGGTTAGCGTACAAGATAATGGACCGGGACTGGATGCGAGCGTGAGCAAACATGTTTTCGAACCTTTCTTTACCACCAAGTCTTCAGGCATAGGCATGGGGCTGGCGATTAGCCGAGCCCTGATCGAAGCCAATGGTGGTCAACTCTGGGTCGATGTGGATGCTCGGCCGGGAGCGACATTCCAGTTCATGTTGCCGCTGGCACCATGATACCGAACGAACCGACGGTGTACATCGTTGATGATGATGCCGCAGTGCGTGATTCGCTGTCGCTGATGATCGAGCAGGCCGGCATTGCCGTTTGTGCATTTGAAAATGCCAAAGCGTTTCTGAATGCGTACAGTCCGGATTTCTTTGGTTGCGTCATCATCGATGTCAGGATGCCAGGCATGGATGGTTTGCAGCTTCAGGAAGAAATGGCCTGGAATAAAATCTCGTTGCCGATCATTTTTCTGACCGGACATGGTGATATTCCGATGAGCGTGCGGGCAATCAAGAGCGGTGCCATCGATTTTCTGACCAAACCGGTGATACGGGAAAAACTCCTGATCTGCATAAGAGTGGCGTTTACGGAGGCCCGGAAACGCATCAATGATGTGACCCAGCAACGCCAAATCATTTCTTGCCTGACCAAACTCACCCCACGCGAACGTGAGGTCATGCTCCTTGCCGTACAAGGTCATTCCAACAAGGAAATTGGTTCTTATCTCGGTATCAGTTACCGTACGGTGGAGATTCATAAATCCAAAATCATGCAAAAAACCGGTGCCAGCAATTTGCTCGATCTCGCCAGAATTGCCCGCGAGAACGATCTGAGCAGGTAATTTTTACCTTATCCTGAGATGATTGGCAAAATGGATGAAGTTCATGATGTTAACCAATTGACAGATAGGCTGTATCCTCAGGCCAGCCTTCTTTTTTCGTAGAAAAATAAGGCGCATTAGTCATGTGTCATGCTCTAAACTTGTATCAATAAATGCCGTTCTTCCTACATTCAAAATGACCCTGTTTCGGAAAGGGTATGCCGATATTCGCCAAGAGCTGTTGCCATGACATGAGCACCTCGATGGCAATGTAATGGATGAACTTATTTTTATCTACTGAGTGGAGCGGTTTATGTTAGACGATCATGAAGCATTACTGAAACCGATGCGTGCACGGGTTGATGGGGTAATGATGGCTGCAGTGGCCTTTTTGTTTTTGGTCACGGTTGGTGTAGGGCTGTTTTATGATCAGCTGGTACTGAGTCTGGTGGTAGGTGTGCCTGTACTGATTGTCCCCGCGATTATCTGGCGTAGCTTGCAGGGAACGTTGGTTGCAAGATTGACCATGGCGAGCGCGATGATCATTCAGATCGCGATCCAGATTCAGATCAGTCACGGTATGATAGAAATGCATTTTGGTTTGTTTGTGGCACTGGCTTTTTTACTGGCTTACCGGGATTGGCGACCGATTGTCTTTGGCGCGGGACTGATCGCCATTCAACATCTGGTTTGTAATTTTCTGCAGGCTGCTCAGCTCGATGTGTGGATTTTCCATCATGGTGAAAGCCTGGGTATCGTGCTGCTGCATGCTGCTTACGTCGTATTCGAATCGGTCATACTGGTCTATCTGGCATTGCATTTACGCACCGAAGGGATTGAAGCTGCAAAGGTTGCATTTCTGGCTGAGCGGATAACGCAAGGTGATCTCAATTCCAGTATTGTAGTGGATCAGAATCAGGAATCGGATGGCATGTTGGCTTCCATGCAGACCATGCAGGAAAATCTGGCTCGCTTGGTATCGGAAATCGAAATCGTGGTGAACGCAGCCGTGCGAGGGGATTTCAGCAAGAAGATAGATTTGTCCAACAAGAATGGTTTCGGCAAAAAAATCTGCGGTTTACTCAATCAACTTTCGGAGACGACAGAAGTCGGTCTGAATGATGTGATGCGGGTAACCAACTCTCTGGCTGCCGGTGATTTAAGTCAGAAAATAACCAAAGATTATCCAGGTGTGTTTGGTCAAACCAAAAATGATGTTAATAACACGGTCGACTCGTTAACCCGGGTTGTAGGTGAAATTCAAAGTATTGTCGATGCGGCGGCCAGCAATAAAAGCGGTTGCAATCTCAGAATGAATGTCGAGAACAAACAGGGTTTCAATCGATCGCTGGCAGAATCTTTCAACCAGCTTTCGACTTTCATTGAAAGCAATCTGAATAGTATCTTGCAGGTTGCTAACGGTGTGTCTCCAGTGACTGACAAGGGCGTGGAAGTGGTGGGACAGGTAATGACCACCATGGATTCGATCAAACAGTCTTCAAACAAGATTTCAGAAATTACCGTCATCATCGACGAAATCACTTTTCAGACCAATATTCTGGCGCTGAACGCTGCCGTTGAAGCTGCGCGCGCAGGCGCTCAGGGGCGAGGTTTCGCCGTCGTTGCGGGGGAAGTACGCACGCTATCGCAGCGCGTTGCCGCAGCAGCCAGTGAAATCAAACAGTTGGTGAATGATTCCGAAACCAAGATTGCAACGGGAAATAAATTGGTTGCCAATGCCGGAGAAACCATGCACGAAATCGCTTCTTCGATTCGCAGCGTCATCGGTATCGTATCCGAATTTTCTTCATCAACTTCAGTTAAATACGATCTCACTGTGCGGCATCGCCATGAGCACACTGTCGACTCAGCACCTGAAAATCAGCGCAAGCTGGCATAGCACCACCCAGGACAACGATTTGGGCGCAGCCGTTCATCCCAAAACAATCGCTACAACTGATGTTATTGTTGGGGTGTAGTTCGCGGTCTATTGTAATGTGTCATTCGGGTTAGACTAGAATCAGCGAAGTACAGAATCAAAATCCAACCAGTTTCCATCTTCGCGATGGAAGCTGGTTTTTCTTTTTCGGACTGGATATTTACAGAGTCACACTTCCGGTATGAATATATATGGGAAGATTTTTAATCGCCTTCCCAGAAGAATTCTTGTGTGCCTACTTTAAGATACAAATTGACGACAAGTGAATTTGTAGCCAATGACTCCGGAAAGGCTGAAGCGTGACAAAATGCACTGAAAAGATAATTCAGTCCACATAGAATCATGCAAAGGGGCAAATTGGCGACTCGATGCCTTTGCTCGTTACCGATACTGTCATCTGGGAGGAAAAATGCTCGAAATCGTAATCGCCATTTGTTTGATTTATGCGCTGTTTGCCGGAATGGTCAGCAGTCTGACCGAACTGATCTCGCAGATGCTGTCGATGCGTGGCAGGGTATTGTTCGAAGGCCTTGTCATGATGCTCGAAGAAGATGAATTTCATCCTGGTATACCGGGTTTCTTGCGGCCCTTTCTATCGCATGATGCCAAGCTGGTCGAGAAGCTGTATCGGCATCCCCTGATCGATTCACTGTCCCCTGCCGGAAGTTCGCGGCCTTCGTATATATCGCCACAGATTCTCTCGGCAGCGCTAGTTCAGGTACTGTCACACGACGGTTCTTTGACCGGACTACGACAGGCGCTGGATAATCGTACCACCTGGCTAGGCAGGTTATTGGGGCCGATGCTCGATGAAGCCGCGGGTGATCTGGAACAATTCAAGGCTAGGGTTGAAGCGCATTTCAATGCGGTTTCGGATCGTATCAGCGGTTGGTTCAAGCGCCGAACCCAAGTCGCCATGTTTGTGGTCGGTTTTCTATTGGCGATACTGTTCAATGTAGACAGTATTTACATTTTTCAGCATCTAGAGAAGAACCCGGTATTGGTACAATCATTGGTTGCGCAGGCAGAGAAAATCGAGGCTGATCGCCAGCAGCAAACACCAATCACCGAAGATGCCGCTGCCGATGTTACCGAAAGAAGTGCCGCAACCGTACAAGATTTGCGAGGCAAACTGAAAAATCTGAACCAACAGATCAGTAACTTTGAACAAATGGGGCTACCAATCGGATGGTACAGCACTCAGGCGCAAGTGAAAGCTGGTCCCACCATGCAGGACTACATCGTATCGCAATTTCTGGAACCGATGAAATGGATTGGTTGGCTGATCACGGCACTTGCCGGAGTCCTAGGTGCGCCATTCTGGTTTGATGCCATTTCCAAATTGTTTGCGATACGCGGTGCAGGCCGCAAGCCGGAAGAAGCGTTACCTGCAACGGTTCCGGTTCCAGTTACGGTGCAGGTTTCGGCACCTGCAGTATCGAACGTATCTCCTCAGGATGTACCGTTGAACGATTACGAAGCCAGTCGTCTGAATGGTGATGATATCGAGGGACTGCAGCGTGCGTTGGGGCTCGCGCCTTCACAAATCACCGGCAAGCTGAGTGCCGAGTTGCGGCAGTCACTGCGAGAGTGGCAACGTATCAGCGGTCGGGCTGTCACCGGCCAGTTCGATGAATCGACGGTGCTGGCGTTGTTGTATTCTTCAGCGAAAGGAGAATGAACATGGCCAGTATCAAGATCCTACCTGACGTCGGGCGTCCGCAAATCGGTGCTGCAAATCTGGAAGTCCTGTTGCAGTCCTATCAGGATCAGCTTCAGCGCTATCCACTGACCATTATAGGCATTCGTGGGTTTTTTCCTTCCGCAGGACCAACTGGCAAGAACGATCGCAATATTTACGATGATGCAATTTTTTTGCGCGTACCCAAACTGGGTGTGCTGAGTGCATTCAATGGCAATACCGATCCAACGCGGATACATCAGGGGTGGGGGACAAGTGAGCAGACACGAGGTACCGCGGTACTCAAAACCGGGTTGTGGCCGGTATATCGTTTTGATGTTCATCACGGCAGTCAGCCTCATGAGGCCATTTGTCAGCGTGCCGGTACCGTGACCGTGATGCGCGATGGCAATCCGCCGTATGCCGATACCGGAAATTTGGGTATCAATATCCATCGCGGTGGTTATACCAAGACCTCAAGTCTGGGGTGTCAGACTATTCCGCCCGAGCAGTGGGACGAGTTTTACGGTCTGGCCTGTGGAGCTGCGAAACAATTGTGGGGGACGGCGTGGAGAAATGAAACCGTTGCGTACGTATTGCTGGAAAATTGAATAGGATGTTCATGGCAAGGACGCCACATCGTGCGCATTACCATAAAAATGCACTGGCCTTCTTGCCGGCAACCTTGCCGGAGAACACCAATTTGGCACAGGATTGCGCCAAGCCATAACACACATGCAGTGGTAACAGATGTTCCTCGCGCGGGTGACTGTAGCGAGCCGCCGGGGCTTGTTGCCAGTTGATGAGGCGATCCTCGCGTGCTTCGGCGGACAATTCCAGGGCGGTACAGGTTTCGATCAACCATTGTTCGAAAGCTTCATTTTTTTCATCTGGCGCACTGGCTGACGATGAGAAAAAGGCTCGTAGGTTATGAAATGAAAATCCTGAGCCCAGAATCAGCACCTTTTCCTGTCGCAATGAAGTCAATGCCTTACCGATCGCAATATGTGCCGCTGCATCGAGATGCTTCAACAGCGAGATTTGCACGCAAGGAATATTGGCATTGGGAAACAGGATCTTGAGTGGCACGAACATGCCGTGATCGAAGCCGCGCCGGTTGTCCAGACGTGCAGATATGTCACTATCCTGCAGCAAGTGCTGCATCCGTTCGGCCAGCCGCGGATGTCCCGGGGCAGGGTATCGAATGTGGTAGGCAGCTTCCGGAAAACCACTGTAATCGTAAATCAGGTCGGGATGCTCGCCGCCAGTGAGAGTGGCAATGTCTTCCTCCCAGTGTGCACTGATGACTACGATGGCTTCAGGGCGACCAAGTGTGGGGGCCAGATGCTTGAGAAAATCAGCCAAGTCGTGATGACCAGGATCGTGCAGCAATGGCAGGGGGCCGCCACCGTGCGGAATATAAAGCACCTTGCTGGGGTAACAGTCGATACCGGCACTCATGTTGTTCCCGCATCAGACAGAAAAAACGTGAAGGCTGCATAACAGGCAACAGTGACGGTAATGGTTATGCCCAGGCTAGGCCAGAACCCCAGTCCGTGTTTCAGCAGCAAGGGTAGTAATATAAAAAACAGCAGCGATGGCAGTACATACCAGAAAATGTTTTGTGAGAGCTCGGTAATGTGCATGTCCGAGGCGCCTTCGACATGCAGCCAGATAAAGGCAAGCAGTGAGGTCAAAGGCAACGATGCCAGCAATGCCGCCACGCCCGTATTGCGCTTGGCAATTTCGGTGATGGCGACGATGATAAGCGCTGAAACCAGCACTTTGGTGGCATAAAGCAACATGATGTTGTGTGCTCAGATCAGCATGGTTTTAATGATGAGGCCAATAGTAGCACTGGCGGCGATGACATGGATCACATTCATCCGGAACTGAAATAACGCCACCGCAGCAGCCAGAGAAATCAATGCGGAAATCCAGTCGAATGCACCGCTGAAGCCTGTAGGCCAAAGTACGTGATAACCGAAGAACAGTGCCAGATTCAGGATCACACCTACGACTGCGGCGGTGATGGCTGTCAGTGGCGCAGTGAATTTGAGGTCGTTATGTGTCGATTCAACCAGTGGTCCTCCGGCAAGGATGAAGATGAACGATGGCAGAAACGTAAACCAGGTGACCAGCGATGCTGCAACGCAACCCGCCAGCAACAGGGTGTCCGGACCCAACACGGCTTTGGTATAACCGCCGACGAAGCCCACAAAAGCCACCACCATGATCAGCGGCCCTGGGGTTGTTTCCCCGAGTGCCAGACCGTCGATCATTTGCTCCGGTGTAAGCCACTGATAATACTCGACAGCACCTTGATACAGGTAGGGCAGGACGGCATAGGCGCCACCGAAGGTCAGCAGGGCTGCCTTGGTGAAGAACCATCCCATTTGCGTAAAGGTGTGTTCCCATCCGTATGTACTGGTTAGGAAGCCGATGGGAACCGCCCACAATAGCGCGCCGATGACGGCGATTTTTGCCAACCGGTTCCAGCGGTGACGTGCATGCTCGGGCGGCGGTGTGTCGTCATCGATCAAGGCTGGGCCAGAGGACTCATGGGCTTTGCCATGACCCCCGCCAGCCCTGAATTTCTCCGGTGCCAGGCGTCCCCCCACAAAACCGACCAGTGCGGCAACCAGCACAATCAGCGGAAAGGGGACATGCAGCGCGAAGATCGCCACGAACGAGGCTGCTGCGATTGCCCACAGCACGTTGTTTTTCAGTGCACGGGAACCGATACGGTGAGCAGCTTGAACGACGATGGCGGTAACCGCGGGCTTGATGCCGTAGAACAATCCGGCAACGAAAGCTACATCTCCAAAGGCAATATAGATCCACGATAACTGAATCAGAATCACCAGCGACGGTAGCACGAACAACGCACCGGCGACGATACCCCCCCAGGTGCGATGCATCAGCCAGCCGATGTAGGTAGCCAGTTGCTGTGCTTCCGGGCCAGGCAGAACCATGCAGTAATTGAGTGCATGCAGAAAGCGTTTTTCCGATATCCAGCGGCGATTGACGACCAGCTCCTGGTGCATGATGGAAATTTGGCCGGCTGGCCCCCCGAAGCTGATGAATCCAAGCTTGAGCCAGAACCAGAAGGCTTCCCGGAAACTAACGTTCGGGATGGAATTGTTGCGGGTTTCAGAAGTAGGGTGTTCAGGGGGAGACATGATTCCGGGTTCCTTGTGCAAAAGTTTTCAATAAGCCGTCAAATACGGTACTAGCTGCGGCCAGAAGCTGGTCGTCATCACTGATGGTGCTGCACAGGCCGTTCAAAACGGCTTCGATGCCTGGCGCTTCAGGTGGTTGATATCCACTGACATCCAGATAATGTATTACTGCACCCAATTGCTTCAGTCCGGGTTGTTCCAGTGCAAAACTTTCCAGCAGCACTTCGAAGGTCACACGCTGACCCACATGCGAGAATGTGGCGCCGTCGAAGTCGAATCCGAGTGCGTTCGCTGGACAATCTGCAGGCGATTTCAGCCATAGCAAGCGAGCATTGTCGTCGATGAAACGGCGAATCAACCAGGCGCTGGCCAATCGATCCACCCAGGGCCGCTGTCGAGTTGCCCAAGTACGTCCCTGAAATGCGTCGCGATCGAACCTGACGACAGGACTGTCTGTTGCGGCATGGGGTTCGTCCGGAGACAATGATCGTGTAATGACTGATTCCAAAGCTTGCAAAGCACTGGCAACCCGTGGCTGATCCTGATGTGGAAAGAAATCGATGGTAACCAGATTGGTGAAGGATTTACGCAGCTTGCGCACCTGCTTGATTCGTTGTTGCGGTGTGTCGCCGCTGTGGTTCTGATCAAGTATTGCGATGTCGTTGAACAATTGAGCATAGTCCGTACTACGGTCGAACAAAGCAAGGATAGTGGAGTCTTCGGGCTCAATGACATGCAGTAGATAAGCGGTTCCTTTGCCTGTTTGAATTTCCGCTGTGATGGTGTCAAAGGTGGCGCGGCAGATGTCGTGGGCCGGCAGCAGATAAACGCCATCTCGCAGCACAGCGGCACCTGATGCTTTTAAAGCGCGCCAAATGCGCATGCGTAGAGCCGCATTATCATTTGGTAGCGATAAAACCAGTGCGGTGAAAGTAATCATGTAGCAATTAGAACATATTTGTTCTGATTGCTACATCATATTTTGATGGTGATTCAAAAAATTGGAGATGATTTGCCGTCAGCTACAGTTAATCCGGTGGTTCAAAGTAAATACTCTCACTTTTCCGGTTTGGACTGCTCTTGCTGTTTTTGCCAGCGATCATAACATTCGAGGCCACAGTAATACAGGATGTAATCTGTGGCTTTGACGCTGGCAGCCTCGGAAATCGGGATTTCCTTGAAACAAACCTCACAGGATACTTTCTCGGGCTCAACGATTCTTTTCTGATCAATCATTTCAATATCTCCTTGAGGCTTTATCAGGCTGGTACGCATGCATCATACCTACTCACGTTGCTTTATCAGCGTGGTGGTGCTGGTGGTGGACTGCCCGGTGGGGGAGGGGGTGGAGTGAAGTTCGCTGGAGGTGAGGAAACCCTGGGTCCACTGGTTGTGCTGACAGGGGGATCATTGGTTATTTTTCCCGATATGGGAACGCGATGACCTTTTGCATACATGCATTGAATATAGCTCATGTCGTATCGTTGTTGATTCACGTATCCCGAGCTGGTCGCTGTGCCCGATCCAACCAATCCGCCTGCCAGTAGGCCGGTACCGGCACCGATTGCAGCGCCAGTTCCTCCGGCAATGGCTGCGCCTGCCGCCGCTCCCAAACCTGTGCCGATAGCTGCACTTTGAAGACCGCTGGACTGTGCTGCCTGTTGTGCAGTTGTTCCGCCTAGTTGTTGAATGGCATAGTCACGACACTGGTAGTCATCAAGACGGAATTGCTCGAAACTTTTTCCGGAGCCGGGTAAGGTCATGACGCTGGGGCCGTTTGGTAAACTGACGCATGCTGCCAGTAAAGCGGCTACGGGAAGCATATAAAATCTTTTCAGAGTCAGCATGAGAGTGGTCCTCGTAATTTATTGTCCCGGGGGTTGAGGTGCTACTTGTAACCATCCCCCTGGGCAATTTTTAACATAGGGATAGTAACCATCTGGATTTTGGCAATAGTACCAGTAGTTGGTTTGTGGCTGTATGGGTTGCGCCGGCTGTGCTTGTTGCTGCTGGATATAGACAGGTGGGGTTGTCGGCACAACTACAGTAGGGGGGTAAGCATAGGCTGGCGGGTAATAGTATGGATAACCAAATCCGTACCCGTATCCATAGCCACCCA
>WBZQ01002758.1_pt1 | contig 11143 bp, 8 predicted proteins | sample 5204251 | NCBI WGS metagenome assembly WBZQ01 (sample SAMN12412402, study PRJNA552823) | activated sludge metagenome | isolation source: activated sludge from nitrification reactor of wastewater treatment plant... | place: USA: Virginia | collected 2017-09 | reverse complement strand
CTGGAAACCGGTAATGATTCTTACCGTTTCAAGCATCGAAAACAATGTATAAAAACCAATTAACCAACTAAAACAGGTGGACAGTTTTCGACGCTGATGACTGGACAGTTTTCAATGCTGATTGACAGTATAAGGCGTTAAAACGTGCCGGTATTGAAGATTTTCGCTGGCATGACTTACGTCATACCTGGGCAAGCTGGCTAACTCAGCATGGTGTTCCGTTAAATGTCATCCAAGAAATGGGGGCATGGGAATCTGCTGAGATGGTGAGGCGGTATGCTCACTTAGCACCTGAGCAATTTGCTCAACATGCTCGGGTCTTGGATGGTGTGCTCAATGTCACAAATTTGGCACAAAAGGAAGATTAGAGAACTGTAGAATTAATGTAACTTATTGATTTTATGGTGCCGACACCAAGAGTCGAACTCGGGACCTTCTGATTGCAAATTCTAAAATATACTGTTTTACGTAGTTTTAATATTTTTTAAATATGTACTAATGTCATTGTTTTGTATTGATTTTTTCTATCATACTGTTTTAAACTCTAGCCCATAGTTTTACATTTACTGTCTACATAGTGTCTACATGGAATGAGATTAAAACAATGACCGCTCTCCAAACGCTCCCTCAAAAAATCACAAAATCTTATGTAGACAAATTATCTGTTCCAGAAACAGGTCAAGCTTTTATCCGCGATACTGAACTAAAAGGTTTTGCTGTGCGAATCACCTCATCCGGTACAAAGTCTTTCATTCTAGAAAAAAGAATCAACGGCAAAGTAAAGCGATTAACAATAGGCCGCTATCCTGAGATAACTGTAGAACAAGCCAGAAAAGAAGCTCACAAATTACTAGGCCATATTGCTACTGGACGTAATCCCATTGCTGAAAAAAAACAGGAAGTTTTACAAGGCACTACGCTAAAACAGGCCTTCGATGATTTTGTTAAGATGCGAAAAAATCTCAAAGAACGCACACTCTATGACTATCACCGTGTGATGACTATCGTATTTGCTGACTGGCAAGATAAAGCAATGATCAATATTAATAAGGATATGGTCAGCAAACGCCATAGCAAGATTGGTGTAGAAAGAGGCGAAGCTTACGCCAATTTATCCATGCGTTTTTTACGTGCTTTGTTCAATTACGCCATTGCTCAGTATGAGGATGGCAATGGAAAATCTGTTCTACATGACAACCCAGTAACACGTCTTACCCAGACTCGTGCTTGGTATCGAATAGAACGCCGTCAAACTGTTATTAAACCTTACGAGCTTCAGCCCTGGTTCGCAGCGATTATGAATCTAAAGAATGATCCCATCAGTCAGAATCGAGAAACCATCCGAGACTATTTGCTACTCGTACTATTTACTGGATTAAGACGAGAAGAAGCGGCCAGTATGACCTGGAGCAATATCGATCTACAAGCCAAAACACTCAAAGTGACTGACACTAAGAATCATTCAGACCACGCCTTACCGTTATCCGATTTTCTTTACGATTTACTGAGAAAAAGAAAAGAACAAGCAATTAATGAATATGTATTCCATCGAGCCAATGGAATCGGATATGTTGCCGAGCAACGCAAACAAATAACCAAAGTTATCAAAGAATCAGGCATTACTTTTACTATTCATGACTTACGACGCACTTTCTTAACAATCGCTGAGAGCCTCGATATTCCAACCTATGCTGTGAAACGGTTAGCCAATCATAAAATGAGTAACGATGTTACCGCCGGATACATCGTTACTGACGTAGAACGATTGCGACAACCTATGCAAAAAATTACCGACTATATTCTCAAGTGTGCAAGTTATAACTCACCTGCAGCCATTATCAATCTGTTAGAAAGAAAATCACATAAACTATCTTGATTTTAACTACGGCAATGCCGTAATATAAACGATGTATACCATTGCAGAAACCGAAATCTTCAGTCGCTATGTTAGAGACTATTGGGCTGAAGATGAACGTGCAGCCTTTGCTGCTTGGATTGCAGAGCATCACGACGCAGGAGAAATCATTCCTGGTTCGGGTGGCTGCAGAAAAATACGCTGGTCTCGCAAAGGCAAAGGGAAACGCGGCGGTCTACGCGTGATCTATTACAACATGCTGCAAGATGGAATTATCTGGTTACTGCTAATTTACGCTAAAAATGAGAACGAGAATATCCCTGCTCATTTACTCAAAGCAATTAAGGAAGAAATAACATGCCGATGACTGAAAAAGAATTAAAGAAACGCGATGCACAACGCGACCTTGGTACTGAACTTCTTGAATCCGTCCGTCAAATGAAAGCAGGACACACTGGAAAAATTCATAAAGTGGAAGTTTCCTCGGTTGTTTCAGCTCGCTTAAAATCTGGCTTATCACAAATTGAATTCGCAAAATTGCTCGGCGTCTCGGTAAGAACACTACAAGACTGGGAACAAGGCCGTCGCCAGCCAAGCGGTGCCGCTAAAACTTTAATCGCTATCGCCGAACATCGCCCAGATGTTCTAAAGGAAATCACCGCGTAATTTTTTATTGCCGCCGCGAAGCGGCTTGTCCTTGACAGCTTGTCACTTCCCCACACAATGAGAATTGAAGGATTGAGGAATAAGCACAACCACCCCTTCCATTTCTAACCACAGCGAGAAATCAACACTACCTAAACTAAATCCACAAAACCTCAATCCTTCATACAGAACCAGATTCTGGGGAAGTGGCAAGCTGTCAAGGGCGGCAATAAAAAGATTAGTCAAATCACCTTCTTAAGCACTTTATTTATTTTGCCGACAAATGATGCTTTAGCTTTTCTTAAAAAGAATATTCAATGTTTCTTGATAGTGATGACTTTAAATCCGTTTGGGAATTAGCCCATAACTGGATTGGTGAAGATATAACCAAAACTGAATCTGAATCAATTTCTGCTGACCTCAAAGTGTCAATCCATCGGCTGTTACATGCTATTGTTAATCATGAAATTTCTGCTCGTACAAGAAATCGTTTGATTCTTGAGGATAATTCATTTTGGACGTTCATACTGGATTCAAGACATTTATTGAAATTCTTTTGGTGCTTGAAAAGAAATAAATTTGACGAACATTACTTAAATAGCCTTTACGTAAAAAGATACGAAGTTATCAATTGGTGTCGCAACGTTGCTTTCCTTGACTTACCGCCTTGCTGGATATCTATAAACGCAACCAGTAACCAAGCAGAAAAAAATGGTGTTATCAATCCACAAACCGCAAAAGAAAAAAGGCTACAGCAACAACATGCTGCTCATCAGAAACATAAACCTGTTGAGGAGCTAAAAAAAGCATGCATTCTTTACTGGTTGGAAAATCAAAATTGCAGCAATGAGCAAACTGCAAAAAAATTTTATGGATCACTTTCTTCTGAACAACAGAAACTGCTCGTTCCAACCAATGCAGCTAAAACGCTTGCAAAAGCCATATCCGACTATAAGAATCGAGAAAATTTAGCAAGAGAGAGCAAACTTCCGCATTGGTTAGAAGACTTTAATCCTGAAATCCCGCAGAAATAATCCTGTCTGCACGCAGACGCTATAGCCGCAAACCCGCCCCAATACTTGATTAAGCGTAAACGCATAGCGTCTGCGCCTAGCCGGTATTCACAGTACTTCTAAGTTCTTCAATACTAATTCCATTTTTATCAACCATAGGAATTAGCCATGAACGAACAATTACTTACTACCAAACAAGCTGCACCGATTCTCGGAGTCAGTGTTGCTTTTTTAGAACGCGACCGTTGGGCAGGTGCTCGCGTGCCTTTCATCAAAATAGGCAGCCGAGCAGTTCGCTATCGCTATAGCGATCTGCTCGCTTATATTGAGTCTCGATTGCGTCAATCTACCAGTCAGTGCTGAGGTATGCCATGCAAACGTCAGCACGCTATCTCCAAAGTGTTATTTCTCCCAGTGAATCTACTGCCGAAAATATCCTAGCTCTACTCGATGAGGATAATCCTAGCGATAAACGCTGGCGAGCTTCAATCTTTCGATTTCTACCCAAACGCTTTGCTCGAACTATCGCCCTTGAGTATAAAGAAAATTACATCTTTGAAGGAAGGCGACAGGCCAATCTCACCCTTCTTACGCATGATGAGCAATTTAAGCAATGTGGCATTCCATTAGATGCTACCGATAATGATTTAGCAACCCTTGCCAAGCATTGCATACGTGAGATGCAATACTTGAGAAATTTATACAGTAACCCAGAAACTTTGCTTGAACAGTTAATTAATCGAGCAAAAAAATACGGCATCCGAACTCCTGTGGTCAATCATACTTCGATAACACTACACGGTGCTTGCAATCGCTTCTTCGATGAAGATTGGTGGCTACGAGCATTACGTAAAACCCATGCAAAAACCTTAGAACAGCACGCGATTCGCTTAGGATTTGTTCATCGTTACGCTGGAATCTATGTTAGTGATGAAACGCACGCACGCCGTAAAGAGCAAAAAGCCCGAAACTGCCGTATTCTTGATAGTTTATTTGCAACCAACGAATTAGGCGAGTGTTACAGCTTAGCAGAGCTAGCCAACCATAGCCTTGCAAATCCACATGTCCGCCGTAGTGAATTGATGGTACGTATCTTTGGCTTTGAATCTACCGCAAATGATCTTGGCCATTGCGGTGAATTCTACACCCTCACCTGCCCATCAAAAATGCATGCTGGGCTGACGAAAAACGGAAAAGCTAACCCGAAATATGATGGCACAACACCCAAACAAGCACAGCAATACTTAAACAAAGTTTGGTCGAGAGCTCGTGCTAAATTGAAACGTGACAATATCCTTGTTTATGGTTTCCGTATCGCTGAACCGCAACACGATGGCACGCCGCATTGCCACTTACTACTATTTATGCCACCCGAACACTGCCAGATAGTTCGAAACATCCTAAATCACTACGCACTACAAACCGACCCCAATGAACCAGGAGCACAAAAACACCGCTTTACAGCGATTGCGATTGATAAAAACAAAGGAACAGCCGTTGGCTACATTGCCAAATATATCTCAAAAAACATCGATGGCTATGCAATCGACCAAGATAACGATGGCACCCCAGCTCAGTCAGCCGCTGAAAGAGTAGAAGCCTGGGCATCTACCTGGGGAATTCGCCAGTTCCAACAAATCGGTGGGCCACCTGTAACCGTTTGGAGGGAATTACGCCGTTTAAGCGATGCACCCCAAGGTATTCTCCTTCAAGCCCAACAAGCAGCCGATCAAGGAAAATGGAGCCAATATATCCAAGTGATGGGTGGCATCACCACAAAACGCAAAGACTTACCGATCAAACTCATGAAGCAGGAAAGTGCAACACCCGGAAAGTATGGCGACCCGAAAGAAAAGCAAATCTGTGGATTACAAACCAAATCGATTCTATTACCGACTCGCCTCCATCAGTGGTCTATAAAAAGAATTCTATTCACTGAGAAACAAGCACAGATAACACAAATAAAACAGAGATTCGAAGCAATGCTTCTGTGCGGGAGCGAAGCGACCCGCACAGAAGCAAAAGCGGAGAATCTCCCTTGGAGTTCTGTTAATAACTGTACGTAATTATGGCACTACCCTTATCATTGGTTAATATTGTAAGATGTAAAAAGGTCTATTATGTTATGCATATAGGGTTGCTTATTTTTCTAAAAAATAATGTTCAGATAAGAGATCACATTCCGAGATGAGTACTCGCAAAGAACCTGACTTAGCACTTGCTGGATTAGCCTTACTCATTATATTTGGATTCATGATCTGGCATGACAAGCCAATCAAAATCGACCGCCCACTTGAACCATACAACAATCAACAGGACAGGCAGATTAAAGAAGACCATTCCTATGAAAGCTGGCTATGGGAAGATCCTTTCGAATTCAATCCCGCAGTACAGAACAATATTAAAAACCGATGCGACGAGCTGATACATAATTTAATAACAAAACCAGTTTCAGGTTCGAATAATTCTGAAGAAAGCGGCAAAAATTTACCCTCCATCCTTACCGTACCTGTAACAATTCATCCAAACACACTGGATAATAAAGAGCGTCGCAGCAGGGATCGCTATGCTGTCATTGCTGGACTGCTGGAATCAGGTTATACCCCGCACTATGAGCCAGCTAGAATGAATTTCTGTAGCAGTAAAGACAGAAGTGCTCAGTTTAAAAATTACGATGTGCGTTGGGAATCTTTTAAGCATAAGGAGAACACAAATCCCGAGATAATTGTCGTATGGGCGGATAGCGATACTATCTGCAAATTAGAAAAAGATTTGAGCAATAAATCAATAAATTGCAACAGCAACAAAGACAGAATCAGACGCCTAAAACGTGCTAACGATAATGACGAAGAACTTGCAGACAAACTTTCCAAAGAACTCAAAGAAAATCGGAGAATTAGTGAATTCTCCGAAATAGCTATTATCACAGAGCAAAACTCTGATGAATCAAATAATCTTGCGAAAGCGTTTTATAACAAATTTAGTAATGGAAATTCTGATAATTCACCGAAAAATGGCGAAGCAAAGAAAGAGAATAGCTTTTTCTATTTAAAAGGACTGGATTCTTATCAACCAGTTATCGAAAACCACCGTTCTAACAACAAGACCCAATCTTCCACTCAATGGGAACAACGATACTCCATAATTGATCAACACAATCCGCCTATTGGTTCGGCACAATTTGATTATTTACAGCGATTAGCGGAACAGATTAAAAAAACCCATAAAGACCCAGACCCCAGAAAGCGTATCAAAGCGGTTGGCGTATTCGGTAGCGAATTTTACGACAAATTGATTATTTTCCAGGCACTTCGCAGGGAAATGCCTAATATCGTCCTATTTACAACCGACCTGGATGCACAGATGTTTCATTTGAATCATTGGCGATGGACCAGAAACCTGATCGTGGCTTCTCACTTCGACCTAAAATTAGGCGAAACCAATCAAAGTCAATTCCCACCTTTTCGGGATAGCCTGCAAACGGCTTTATATGTGGATACGATGAATTATGCAAAGAAAATCATTCCAAAGAAAATCATTCCAAAAACTAACAATGAACAAGCAAATGGTAATTCATCAGCAGATGCGAAAAATAATTCATCACTGATTTTTGAAATCGGAAGAAATGGTCCTGTGCACTTGAAGGATACGCAAGATGAACAAAAAACCGGATCTATTCATCTTTTCGACGACGATAGCAATACAAAACATCTAATTGAAACGCTCTGGGTACTGGCTGTTGTTTCGGTAATTCTTATCCTAACGCTACAACAGATTTTGCCACATTCCAGCACATTGATAATATGGCTATTACTGACCACTGGTTTGGCATTTTATTTCACGTTTGAAGCAATCACTGATGAAGGCGAGCCTTTCAGCTTTACCGATGGTGTCAGCCTCTGGCCCACCATCCTTTTGCGTTTTCTTTCATGTTCACTGGCGATCGCATTCATTTGCAATGCTATATGTCAATTAGAAAAGAATTTTGATCGATTGAATAACCGATTTCTTAAATCTAAAAGGTCAGAAACATTATGCGCCGACTATAATCGTGAATCATTTGCTTGGTTTGAAATTATCTTTTGCTTATTCTTTTTGCTTCTCGGGGGAATTTTATACTGGGGGTATATACAAGTATCAAGTCCTGAAAAAACAAATATTTTATGGTCAATATTAGTACTCTTTTTGTTCATAATTTTCTTCATGCTTAAGAAAAACTTTAATTATAGAGTAATTAATTTAGGCAATGTTTCTCCTACTGCCGTAATTATTTTACTTACTCTAGTTGTTAACGCATTGATTCCACCAATAAATTTCCTATGGCTAATTATTTTATTAGTTGTTTATCTTATTATTATAACAATCAGTAATGACTTCAAATCTATCATTGACTGGAGAGAAAACGATAGCAGCAAGACGCCGTCGCAAGAAAGAGAAAAATTGTGTTATCAATCCATAACAACTGCACATGATTCCCTTTGGTGTAATTACCACATTCATGGACGTCTTCATCAACGCATGCTACGGGTAACCGCGATGTGGCTAATTTTTATTACGATCGCGGCTTTGCTTTATTACCTGTTACCTGACTGGTCGGCGCCGCATCGCGGTGAAAAATATGGATATGGCTTATTCTGGCAAGTGGCCAGTTTTGCGGTAATCATGATGTTAACATTCCTGGTACTGGACGCATTAAGGCTTTGTTATTATTGGATACAAAAACTGTACACAAAACTCGATGAGCTATCAACCAGTGATAGTACTGCTAAATATTATTATTCCGACACAGAAATTAATAGTACCTCGAAATTGCTTGAAGAAATTGTCACCCTGGTCGCTAAAAGAACAAGGGGCGTTGATAAATTGATCTATTATCCATTGATTACCATCATGTTAATGCTTTTCGCCAGCATCAGTTATTTTGATAATCAGGATTTCCCCAGGAGTATGGGCATTACCTTTGCCGCCAGCATTACATTACTCATCTTTGCTGGCTTTAAGCTTCGAACCGAAGCAGATCGACTTAAATTTAAAGTTAGTCAATGTCTCGGAAATTTATCCAATCAGGGAAGCCACCTTGCACAGCAGCAAGTGGATAAAGCGATTCAGAACATCAATACCATAAACTACGGCGCGTTCCAATCCATGCAGGAACAGCCTGTCATGCGCGCCTTATTATTGATACTGGCTTCACTCGGCCTTTTTGCAGGAGAGTATCTGAAAATATTCGGATAAGCTCAACTCTTGTTTCAAAATTTCCGCAAACGTCGACCAAATCCTAACAAACCCACTAATCCAGTTCCAATAAGCGCAATAGTTCCAGGTTCAGGAACCTGCGTTGTACCTACATCACCTGAATGGACTGCCCATGCAAAGAAAAATAGTGCACTCTTGACAGCCAGATTTTGAGTTCCAACACTGAAATCAAAGGCCATCGCAGCATTCGGCTGAATTTCTGTAGACCAATAATTATCGGACTGAATATTAGAAAAAAGGGCCAAATCAGGATCATTACTATTCAAAATAGAATTAAGCGATATACCACCAAGTTCATTATAAAAGAATGCTCCCATCTCGCTATTTACACACACGCCTGTACATAGCGGACTAATAGGAGTTGCTGGTAATCGCCATCCCGTAATTCCCCCAATATTCAAGCTGGCTGCCCAGGCATTGGCACTGGCCCATGTCATACGACCATCAGTGTTTGAAGCACCATCATCAAAAACAGAACCTGCCCCTGCATTTGCATTGGCAAGCCAAGTAATGTCCAGTACCGTATCATAATAGGCCAATCCACCCAAACGACTAATTAGTGCCGCATTGGTTTGCGCACTTGCACCTATCAAGAGGATTGCCCACAATATCCTTAAAAAATTACCTTTATTCATTATCGTTTCCTTTTATCCAAGCCATTCGATTTGCTGAACAAATCATTCTTCTCAATTTAAGTGAAAAGATATTCATATTAGTTCTATATTTCCAGCGGCAAGAATCATGCCCGGAAAAGTAATGCTCAGAATAATCAATATATTATGCAACGCATTCTCTCGCTATACAGAGAAAGTGTAAAATAATTCGACAAAAGCATAAAGTTAATTTCTCAGAGACCTGGTTCAGGTCAATCTATTTCCTATCTACATAATCGATCTTGTTTTTTTTGACTTTCAATTTCTCTAAATTGTCATCACTACAATACCAATACCCCGACTAAGTGACTGAACTCAGGGTCTTCTGATTACGCATTTGATTTACTTCAGAGTCGGATTTTCTAAAACAAATTTTCATTTGCCTTTTATTCCTGTTTTCATGTCTACATTGCGTCTACACAAAATAACAACGAGAAGCGAATTGAATGTAACTTATTGATTTTATGGTGCCGACACCAAGAGTCGAACTCGGGACCTTCTGATTACAAATCACAAACCCCGTGTATTTATCCATATTTATAGAAATTTATATAAATACGCAGACCTTTACACAGAATGGTATTCAGGGTAGATTTAGCATTTACGTACATCGATAGAAATGCACTAAAATGCACCCAGAATGTAACCCCGGCGTAACCCCAATTTGCAATGACCAAAAAATTCAACTTTACAAAAGCGGAGATTGACGCCCTCCCCTTGCCACAAAAAGGCAAACGCGACACGTATCATGACACAAAGGTGAATGGTTTGCACTTGCGTATATCATCAACCGGGATCAAAACATTTAGTGTTTTTAAACGCATCAAAGGCGGCAATCCTGAGCGCATAACACTAGGACGCCACCCTGACATGACGATTGATCAGGCAAGGCGAAAAACTATGGAAATCAATTTGGTTATAGCTGAGGGCAAAAGCCCAGCTGAAGCTAAACGCAAATTAAAATCGGAACCCCTCTTCTGTGATTTATTTGCCGAATATTTAGAAAGACACTCTAAACCAAAGAAAAAAACATGGACAGATGATCTGGATAATTATAAAAAACATGTTGAAAAACAGTTTAGTAAAAAAAAGTTATCAGAAATAAATCGAGCAACAGTATCGCTACTTCATAGCAATATAACAACTAAATCAGGACCAATTGCTGCCAACAGAATATTAGCCTTAATTTCAAGCGTGTTTGGATGGGCAATATCAGCAGGGCTTTGGGAAAACAACCCGGCTATTGGGATCAGGCGTAACAAAGAAAAGAGCCGGGATCGGTTCATTCAAAGTGATGAGCTGCCAAGATTCTTTCAGGCACTCTCAAAAGAGCCAAATGAAACGATTAGAGATTATGTTTTAATCTCGCTATTGACCGGCGCACGCAGATCAAATGTCTGTAGCATGAAATGGCAAGATATTAATTTCGAACGTGCTGAATGGCGTATAGAAGAAACAAAAAATGATACGCCTCAAACAGTAACGCTTTCACCAGAAGCGATTGAGGTTTTGCAAAACCGAAAATCAGATGATAGTGAATTTGTTTTTCCCGGCATCGGCAAATCAGGACACATTCAGGAACCAAGAAAAGGCTGGGAACGCATATTAAAAAGCGCAGAAATAAAAGATTTGCGACTTCATGATCTAAGGCGCACATTGGGAAGCTGGCAAGCAAAGACCGGTGCATCGCTGGCGATTATTGGCAAATCGCTTAATCATAA
>WBZQ01002757.1_pt1 | contig 11146 bp, 10 predicted proteins | sample 5204251 | NCBI WGS metagenome assembly WBZQ01 (sample SAMN12412402, study PRJNA552823) | activated sludge metagenome | isolation source: activated sludge from nitrification reactor of wastewater treatment plant... | place: USA: Virginia | collected 2017-09 | reverse complement strand
TGTACTCAAGTGCTCGCCCCTGCATCCGCGCAACGCCCGCGTCCCTGATGAAATGTCCGGGTTAACCATTTGCGTAGCGAACCATGAAACCACGTCATAAGCGTTTGTTACTCGTTGTCTTGGCGCTTGCTTTGCTGGGCGGTGCGGTGGCCTTGGTGTTGGGCGCCTTCAAAGACAACCTCGTGTTCTTTCATTCGCCTAGCGATGTGGTGCAGGGCAAAGCGCCCACGGGTCGGCCCTTTCGTCTGGGAGGCTTGGTCGAGACCGGCAGCGTCAAGCGCGACGGCGTGCGCGTGAGCTTCAAGGTCACCGATACGGTGCAAGCCATCGCCGTGACCTACACCGGCATCCTCCCCGATCTTTTCCGTGAAGGAAAAGGCGTGGTCGTTCAAGGCCGCCTGGGTGCCGATGGCGTGTTTGTCGCCACCGAAGTGCTGGCCAAACACGACGAGAACTACATGCCGCCCGAAGCGAGCCATGCGCTGGAGCAAGCCGCCAAGGCACAAAAATCGCTTAAAGCGAACTGACATGCTCCCCGAGCTCGGTCACTTCTCACTCATTCTGGCGCTCCTTGTGGCGCTGGTGCTGGGCACTTTGCCCCTGGCGGGTGCGCAGCGCGGCAATGCGGCGTGGATGAGTCTGGCGCGCCCGGCCGCACAAGCGCTCTTCTTCTTTGTGTTGTGTGCGTGGTTGGCGCTCGTGGTGTCGTTTGTCACCGACGATTTTTCGGTCATCAACGTGGCGCAACACTCCAACTCATTGCTGCCGTGGCCATACAAATTCGCGGCCGTTTGGGGTTCGCACGAAGGCTCCATGCTGTTGTGGATTCTCATGCTCTCGGGTTGGACGGTGATGGTGGCCACCTTCTCGCGTCATCTACCCGAGGACATCGTGGCGCGCGTGCTGGGTTTGCTGGGGCTCGTGGCGGTGGGCTTCATTGCGTTCACCCTCACCACCTCCGATCCCTTTGAGCGCCTGTTCCCTGCTGCGCCCGATGGGCGCGATCTGAACCCGCTGCTGCAAGACCCCGGCATGGTGCTGCATCCGCCTTTGCTCTACATGGGTTACGTCGGCATGTCGGTGGCTTTTGTCTTTGCGTTGGCCGCGCTCATCAGTGGCCGGCTCGACGCCGCTTGGGCGCGCTGGTCGCGGCCTTGGACCACCGTGGCTTGGTGTTTTCTCACGCTGGGTATTGCCCTGGGGTCTTGGTGGGCCTACTACGAATTGGGCTGGGGTGGTTGGTGGTTTTGGGATCCGGTGGAAAACGCCTCCTTCATGCCCTGGCTGGTGGCCACCGCCTTGATTCACTCCTTGGCCGTGACCGAAAAGCGCGGCACCTTCAAGGCCTGGACCGTGCTGCTGGCTATTGCGGCGTTTGCCTTGTCGCTGTTGGGCACGTTCCTGGTGCGTTCGGGCGTCATCACCAGCGTGCACGCCTTTGCCACCGACCCCAAGCGTGGCGTGTTCATTTTGGGTTTTCTGGTGGTGGTCATTGGGGGCTCACTGGCGCTCTACGCCTGGCGCGCACCGCGTGTGGGGCTGGGCGCGCGCTTTGAATGGGTGTCGCGCGAAGCGGCGCTGCTGACCAACAACGTGTTGCTGGCGGTGGCCGCCGCCACGGTGTTGCTCGGCACGCTCTATCCCCTGCTGCTCGATGCGCTGGGCGCCGGAAAAATTTCTGTCGGGCCACCGTACTTTGAGACCGTGTTTGTGCCGCTGATGGCACCGCTCGTGTTCTTGATGGGTGTGGGCCCCTTGGCGCGCTGGAAGTCCGCGCAACTGCCCGATCTGTGGACGCAACTCAAATGGGCCCTGGCTATTGCGGTGGTCTTGGGCGTGGCCTTGCCGTTTGCCGGTGGCGCCTGGAATCCGCTCACGGCGCTGGGTTTGAGCTTGGCCGTGTGGGTGGCCGCCAGCGGCGTGGTGCAGGCCTTGCATCAGATCCGCCACGCGCGCGGCGCCTGGTGGTGGCGCCTGGCCAGTCAACCTGCCGCGTGGTGGGGCATGCAGATCGCGCACCTAGGGGTGGCCGTCTTTGTGGTGGGCGTGACCGGCGTCAAAAGCTTTGAAGTGGAAAAAGATGTGCGCTTGAACGTCGGCGAGCGTGTGGCCATCCGCAATGTGCAACTGCGCTTTGATGGCGTGACCGAGCGGCCCGGCCCCAACTACGTGGCCGCGCGCGGCGCGTTCACCGTGCTGCAAGACGAGCGTGAACTCAAAAAACTTCACCCCGAAAAACGCATCTACACCGTGCAGCGCATGCCGATGACCGAAGCGGCCATCGAGACCGGTTTTTGGGGTGATTTGTACGTCTCGCTGGGCGAACCCGTCGGTGAAACCCGCGCCATCGACGGCCCATGGACCGTGCGCGTGTACTCCAAACCCTTCGTGGTGTGGATCTGGGGCGGATGTTTGCTCATGGCACTGGGCGGATTTGTTGCCATGGCTGATCGGCGCTACCGCACACAGACAGTGCGCAGTGCGAAGAATTTTTCCCCCACCCCCACCCCTCTCCCCCTGGGAGAGGGGCCTTTAACTCCCCTCTCCCCTCGGGAGAGGGAGCGAGGGTGAGGGCCGGTCTTGCCATCAACCCAGCGCGACTTAACCCCCTGACCCCACTGCGCCCATGCTCTCTCGTCGCTCGTCCCTCTTCATCGGCCCGTTGATCGCCTTTTTATTTTTGGCGTGGTTCTTGTTGCGTGGACTCTCACTGAACCCACGCGAAGTGCCTTCACCTTTGATTGGCAAAAGTGCGCCAGCCTTCAGCCTGCCGCAGCTCGATGACATGGACAAAACCTTTGCCCCTGCCGATCTGCACGGGCGCGTGTGGGTGCTCAACGTGTTTGCCTCGTGGTGTGGGCCGTGCCGCAGCGAGCACCCGCAAGTGCAGCGTCTGGCGCAGTCGCAACTGGCGCCCGTGGTGGGCCTGAACTACAAAGACCCGCCTGAGAACGCCCGGCAGTGGTTGCAGCAATTGGGTAACCCATACCAAACCATTGCGCTCGACATCCAAGGCCGCGCCGGGATTGACTGGGGTGTGTACGGCGTGCCCGAGACCTTCGTCATCGATAAAACGGGCGTCATTCGCTACAAGCACGTGGGTGAACTCACCCCCAAGCTGCTCGATGAAAAACTCCTGCCCTTGCTGCGTCAGTTGGGGGCTTCATGAAGTTTTTTTTGAAATTTCTTTCGATGCTGTGGCTCAGTAGCGCGGTGCTGGCTCAACCCATGCCCGAAGCGCAGCAGCGCGAGGCGCGTCTTGCCGCCGAATTGCGCTGCCTCGTGTGTCAAAACCAAACCATTGCCGATTCCAATGCCGATCTGGCGCAAGACCTGCGACGTCAAATTCGCGAACAAATCACTGCGGGCAAGAGCGATGCGCAGATCATCGACTTCATGACCGCCCGCTATGGCGACTTTGTGTTGTACCGGCCGCCGCTCAAAGTCATCACCATCTTGCTGTGGTTTGGCCCCGCACTGATTTTTGCGGGCGCGGTTGTATTGGTGTGGCGCATGAAACGTGCCCGCCGAGGCGAGGCCCAGACCCTGAGCCCAGGCGAACGCCAACGCGCCGCCCAACTGTTGAGCGACGGATGATTCCCTTTCTATCGATATGCATCGCCTTGACCGCTTTGGCGGTGGCTTGGCTTGCCGTGCCCTTGCTGCGCCCACGCGCACGGGTGGGGATCGAGCACAGCGCGGCGAACCTGAGCATTCTCAAAGACCAGCGCGAAGCGCTGGCACGTGATCGCCACACGGGTGTGCTGTCCGAGGTGGCCTACGCCCAGGCGTTGGCCGAACTCGAAGCACGCGTCATTGAAGAGCTGCCCACGCAGGTGCAGGCGCATGCGCTGCACACCAATGCAAAACGAGTGGCACTCATCTTGGCGGTGCTGCTGCCCATGGTGGCCAGCGCGCTCTACCTCATGCTGGGCAATCAAGACGCGTTCGACCCCGAGGTGACACAAGCCAAGACGCCACAACAATTGGTGCAATTACTGCAGTCGGGACAGGCCGGCGTTGTGATTGACAACGCCCGCGCGCAACTGCGCCGCAAGCCCGATCACAGCGAGCTGTGGTTTGTATTGGCCCGCGCCCACTACGAGCGTGGACAATTTGCCGAGGCCGCTGCGGCTTACGAAAAACTCAATGCCCTCGAACCCCATTCACCCACGCTGCTGATTGACTGGGCCGATGTATTGGCCCAAACCCAGGGTCAGCGCATGCAGGGCAAACCCGAGGCCCTCATTGACCAGGCACTGGCCATTGAACCGGGCAACGGCAAGGCCCTGGCCATGTCAGGCGCAGCGGCCTTTGAGCGGGGCGACTACGCGCGCGCCGTGACCCAGTGGGAGAAACTGCGCCCGCTGGTGGCGGACACTGAATTAGCGCCACAAATTGAACAAAGCATTGCCCGAGCACGACAAGCCGGCCGGCTGCCCACGCCAACCCAACCGACGCCAATCACCCAACCGACGCAAACGGCTCAATCTGGGGCGGTGTCGGGCCGCGTGGTGTTATCCAAAGCACTGGCCGATGCTGTCAACCCCACGGACGTCGTGTTTGTATTGGCGCGCCCTGCGTCGGGCCCACGCATGCCGCTGGCCGTGCAGCGCTTGCAGGTCAAAGACTTACCGGCCAAGTTTCATCTGGATGACAAGCTGGCACTCACCTCAGAACACAAGCTGTCGGCATCGACTGAAGTCGAAGTCAGCGCGCGGATTTCAAAAAGTGGCAACGCCACGGCCCAGCCCGGCGACCTAGAGAGCGCACCACAGACCGTCAAAGTGGGAAACCAAAACATTGAACTGGTGATTGACCAACGCCGACGCTGATCATTGGTGGCCCTGCGGTGCAAGTCCGGTGAGCTTTCTGTGTTTGACGCGCAGCGTGGCACCATCAATGCGAGCGGTTATGGCTCTTTACGCCGCTTGTACTGCCGCTGAGAATGGACGGGCATCAGCGTTTTGATGCCAACCTATTCTTTGAGGAGCATGTAATGGGACTTCCACTATTGGCCATCGGTGCAGCTGTTAGGGCCCTTGCGCCGCTTGCTAAAGAGACCTTCATCACGATGGGCGGCGTGGGGACTGCAGCAGTTGTACATCAATCGCAACTGAATAAAAAAAGTAGTGCCAACCTGGGGAGGGTGGCAGGTGGTGGGCAGTTTTTGGGGGTCTCGGGCAATCCTGTGAAGATCAAAGAGACGCCGCTGTACGTATCAAAGTTGAAACCATTGTTCAGCGAGTCTGATGGTGGTGATCAGGCGCCCAAGTTGCCCTCGGAGGGTACGAATGGCACTCCAAATAAACCATCTGGTGGTGGGGGGCCAGATGACGGCCCGAACGCCGCTGCTGGAGCAGTAATTCTTGCTGCGGGCACATTTTTTGTTAACGAAATGGTAGAAAATGACAGTGGTGCCGGCTTATTGGGGCATGCCTCAGAGTATTTTTTTGACCCAATCAAATATAAAAATAATACAAAAATAAATTACAAAACAAGAGAAGGGGTGGACTCAAATGGAGATTACTATGTAAAAGATAATACGTTGTTCGAATTGTCGGGATCGATTCTTGCTAAGAAAGTGATAGTGGAGTCTGGATCTAGGCTGCAAATGGTTGGTGGCGGAGAGATTCTATACTACGACGATAGTGGCAGAAGAAAACCTGGTGATCTTGTTGTTGCCAAGGGGGCTTCTGTTCGGATAGGCAACAGCGGTGAGATTGGTGACTTATATAGTAGCGGTGATTTACTTGTGGGGAGGTGGGCGGAGCTTGGGGATAGTTCAAGGGTGGTTATTGATGGTGGTAACGCTAAAATTTTTGATCGTGTGAACGTTGTAGAAAACGATGGGGGTGACGTATCTCTTCACGGTGCTGTGAGACGGGTTTTCACTCATGATGGTGTCACGAATGTTCATAATACCATAGGTAATTTGCGTAGTTATGGTGGGGTTACAGTGATTCGCAACGTTGTACTTAATGTTCGGGTCAGCGGTGGAAAAGTGATAGTTAAAAGTGGCGCCGAAATAAGGGGGGAATTGCAAGTGGAGGAAGGTGGCGGCGTGGTGTTGCTTGAGCCGGGTTCAAGATTGAAGGGACACCTCATAAACAATGAGGAGGAGCGTAAATTTCTTGCGCCGTAGTTCGACCTACGCTGACGCTGGTTATCGGAGGCCCTGCGAAGCAGGGCCGGTGAGCGTGAGGCGCTTGGCGCGCCACGTGGCGCCACTTAGCAGATGGGCAAATCAAGTCTCACGCAATGAGCGGCGGTATTGAATGGCTTCGGCCACGTGTTGTGTGGTCAGGTCGGGCACACCTTCGAGATCGGCAACGGTGCGTGACACTTTGAGTACGCGGTGGTAGGCGCGCGCTGACCAGCCCAGGCGTACTACAGCGGCGTGCAGGAGTTGTTTGACGGCTCCGGTGGGTGCGCAGATTCTTTCAATTTCGCCAGATACCAAAGCGTCGTTGGGTTTGCCTTGGCGCAGCAGTTGAGTTTCATGCGCTTTGAGTACGCGCTCAGCAATAAAACGAGTGGGTTCACCCTCGGGGGCGCTGAGTAACTCCTCTTCCGAGAGTGCGCTGACTTCTACTCGCATGTCAATGCGATCGAGCAGTGGGCCGCTGATTCGGTCTTGGTAACGCGCCACCATCTCTGGGGTGCAGCGGCAAGCAATCATCGGATGACCAAAGTAGCCGCAGGGGCACGGGTTCATGGCCGAGACCAATTGAAACTTTGCGGGAAAGTCCACTTGCCGTGCTGCGCGTGACACGGTGATGCGCCCTGATTCGAGCGGTTCACGCAGTACTTCGAGCACACGCCGCTCGTATTCGGGCAGCTCATCGAGGAAGAGCACGCCGTGATGGGCCAGAGAAATTTCACCGGGCATGGGGTTTGAGCCTCCGCCGACCAACGCCACGGCGCTGGCCGTGTGGTGGGGCGCGCGAAAGATGCGTTGTGCCCAACGTTGTGGCGCAAATTGCCCCACTAGCGAGAGGACTGCGGCAGATTCGAGCGCCTCATCAGTGGTCATGGGCGGCAAGATGCCGGCGAAGCGCTGCGCCAGCATGGTTTTGCCTGTGCCCGGGGGGCCCACCATGAGCACGCTGTGTCCGCCCGCAGCAGCAATTTCCAGCGCGCGCTTGGCGCTTTTTTGCCCCTTCACATCAAAAAAATCGGGGTACGCCGGAGGGGTGAGGCGCACTGCGGTCGAGTGCGGTTCGATGGTGCCGTGATCGGTTTTGCCTGCCTGTGCCAGCAGGTGCCCTACGACTTGCGTCAGATCTTTGGCCGGAAAAATGTTCAGGCCCCCGACTAGCGCCGCTTCATCGGCGTTTTCAATTGGGATGACAAAGCCGCGGGCGGGACTTTTGTCTCCAGCCGCCTTGCTCACGGCGTAGGTCATGGCCAGCGTTCCACGGATGGGGCGAAGCTCGCCCGACAATGAGAGTTCGCCTGCAAATTCATAGCGATCTAGTAGTCGAGCTGGAATTTGTCCGCTGGCAGCCAAAATGGCCAGGGCGATGGGCAGATCAAAGCGGCCCGACTCTTTGGGTAGATCGGCGGGAGCCAGGTTGACCGTAATGCGGCGGCTCGGGAACTCAAATCGGCAGTTGGTGATGGCGGCGCGCACGCGCTCCCGCGCCTCGCGCACTTCCGCTTCTGGCAGGCCCACCATCGTGAAGGACGGCAACCCGTTGGCCAAGTGCGCTTCCACGGTGACTTCGGGCGCAAACATGCCCGAGAGTGCGCGCGAGCGAACAACAGCAAGAGTCATGAGCAGATCAGAGGGCTAAGTCGAACCCAAAAATGGAGGGACCAAACAGGTGAGCGCAGCGTTGCGCAGGTCGAGCGCGGCATTCTAAGGAGCGCAACGCAGACCTTTCGTTGTGTGCAGCCCACATCGCGTGATGTGCAGTGGAAGGTGATAAGAGTGTCGTCACGAGAATGACCCGCACGCCGCCGTGTCCACATGTGCGGGATGCCAAGCGCCCGGGCTGGCGCCGATCCATGTGACAGCGCGCAGGTGCTGCGCGAAAATGCGCGCCCCTAATGCAAAATCGTTCTGCGCTACCCGTTCTGCGCTACCCATTGCGCCTTCTTTATTGCGCCTTTATTGCGCCTCGACTCACAAGGGATCTGATTTCGCATGCTCAGTTTGCTTTTGTATGGTGCCCTGGCCCTCTTGCTCGTGCTTGTGTTTGTGTGGGCGTGGCGTCGCTCTAAGACCATTGGCGCCACGTCAGCGCAACGTGAGGCCGAGGCGCTGGCTCGCGTCAACTCGGGTCGCGACCCCTTTAGGGATTCCGATGTCTTGGACACTCAGGGCAGCGAGTCTTTATTTGCAGGCATTCCATCGCAGGGCGTGCCCGCGGGCCAGATTGACGTGGCTGACGTGACCGAGGCGGTCGATATCGAGAAGTTGTTAGCCGGTGAGTCTTACGCTGTTGCCTCGCGCGCACGTGCGCGCTTGGAAGGGCCCACTGATCTGGCCCCCGATGATTCTCTGCCACCACGGCCAGCCCTCAATCATCCTTTGGGAGACAGCTGGGCTGCACGCGCTGCAGACAATGCGCAGAGCCAGCAGAGCCAGCAGAACCAGAAGGCCGCTGATCGTTTGACCGCTGACCGACTGGCCGCGCAGGCGCAGCAAAAAAAGACTGAGCAACTTGAGCTGCAACGACGCGAGGCTGCACGCATGGACGCCGAACGCAAGTTGGCCGAGCAGCGCTTTGAAGAGCGGCGTTTGGCTGCTCAGCGGGCCGAGCAGGCGCTTTTGGCGCAGCGGCACGCGCAGCAAATGCGGCAGCGTGAGCAGGCTTCTGAGAAAAGTCGCGCCCCGGCTGCCGTGGCGGCGCCCCAGGCGCCGGAGCGCGCTTTGCCGTTGCGTGAACTCGCACTCGCGTGGTTTGAGGCGCGTGGTTATCGCAGCGCGCCAGCTTCGAGCGCATTGCGACCCATTGAAATGGTGTTGCGCCATAAAAGTGATCCTGCGCGGATTTATGGTTTTGTCGTAGAGGACGAACACGTCACCGAAGAGCGCGTGCAGGCACTGCATGCTCAAGCCAAATCTGTGGGGTTGATGCGCGTGCTGATTGTGGCCAACGTGGGCGCTGATCCTCAGGCCTACGAGATGCTGAAAAAGAAGGGCGTGCGCGTGATAGATCGCGCAGCGGTTGAGCAAGAGTTTTCTGAACTCGATTTCAGTGTTGCAGCCAAGATCATTGCGGTGGCTCGCAAACGTGCTGCCCTGAATAAAGGGTCTGACTGATGAACTGCCTTAGGAGCGATTGATGAAAAAAAATGCCCGCTGTGTTGCAAGCCTTCTGCTGTCTGCCGCTGCGTTGACCTCGTCCATTGCCTTGGCGCAGACCGCTGTGCCCGCGCATTCTGAGTGGACCTACAGCGGCAACATGAGCTTGGTGAGTGATTACCGGTTTCGCAGCATTTCGCAGACTTACCGTCAGCCAGCGGTGCAAGGTGGATTCGACCTGAATCATCGCGGTGGTTTTTATGCAGGCACCTGGGCGTCCAATGTCAGTGGTAACCAATACCCAGGCGGCAATGGCATGGAGCTGGATGTGTACGGCGGCTATCGCATGGACTTGCAGCCCAATCTGAAGCTGGATGTGGGCTTGATTTACTACGCGTATCCCGACGCCAAAGGGTCTGTGGGAGGCAAGCGCTTCGATACCACTGAAATGTATGTGGGTCTTACCCAAGGCGATTTCTCGGCCAAATTCAACTACGCCGTGACGGACAACTTTGGCTTGAATGACAGTAATGGGTCTTATTACCTCGATCTGAACTACACCCATCCGTTGAGCAAAGCCACTCATTTGGTGGCGCATTTGGGTCGGCAGTCGGTGCATCACGGCACTCAGGGTGGTGCAACCAATCCCAACTACACCGACTTCAAGCTGGGTTTGACCACTGAAGCGGCGGGTCTGGCCTGGGGGATTGCCTACATTGGCAACAATGCACGTGATAACGCCTACAGAGTGGCGCATGCCGTTGATGGCACGACCCGCGTGGTGAGCAAAGACACGGTGGTGCTGTCGGTGGGCAAGGCGTTCTGATTTTTCTTGTCCCCAACGACATCAAGCGACATCAAGCGCCGCCATGGCGGCGCTTTATTTTGTTTTCATGCGCTGCGCCTTGAGCGCTGCCAGTTGTCTTTCTAGGGCGTCGAGTTTTTCGCGGCTACGCGCCAGGACGCGCTTTTGCGCTTCGAGCTCTTCGCGTGTGACCAGGTTCACCTTTGAAAACTGCTGCGAGAGCATCGCCTTGAGATTTTTCTTCAGCTCCGCAGCCGGTGATGGGCCCATGAGGGCATCGACTCGACGCTGGATGTCTTCAAGAAATTTGCTGCGGTCCATGAGGGATGCTCCAGAAAGAGGATGAGCGCGAGGGCAAGTCTATCGGTGGGTGTGATGTTTGAGAAGGCTGTGCGCCCATAGAATCGCGTGCTGATTCACCGAGGGTTGACCTTTCTATGTCGCAGCGCGTACCCCAACTCACACCTGAACTGCCCACTGCTGCGGCGTTGCCCGTGCTGGATTTTGAGCGGCGCATCGTGGAGCAGTTTGCGGCCATCGAGCACTGGTTCCGCCAGCAATGGCAGGCGCACACGCCGCCGTTTTATGGCTCGGTGGATTTGCGCAATGCGGGGTTCAAGTTGGCGCCGGTGGATATGAATCTGTTCCCGGGTGGTTTTAACAATCTGGCCGAAGGGGTGTTGCCCTGTGCGGTGCAAGCCGCGCAGGCGGCGGTGGAGCGGGCCTGCCCTCATGCGCGCGATGTATTGCTGATTCCAGAGCGCCACACACGCAACGTGTTTTATCTGACTAACGTGGCGCAGTTGGTACGCATTTTGCGTGCCACGGGGCTGAACGTGCGTGTGGGCAGTTGGTCGGAGCAGATCACGCAGCCGACCACCATTTCGCTACCCGGGCAGGATCAGCTCACCATTGAGCCGTTGGTGCGTAGCGGTCATCGGGTGGGGGTCAGTGGCTTTGATCCCGAGGTGGTGCTGCTCAACAATGACCTGTCGGGCGGTATCCCCGACGTGTTGCGCAACTTAGAGGGCCAGGTGCTGCTGCCACCCCTACACGCCGGCTGGGCGGTGCGTCGCAAGTCGAAT
>WBZQ01002756.1_pt1 | contig 11148 bp, 7 predicted proteins | sample 5204251 | NCBI WGS metagenome assembly WBZQ01 (sample SAMN12412402, study PRJNA552823) | activated sludge metagenome | isolation source: activated sludge from nitrification reactor of wastewater treatment plant... | place: USA: Virginia | collected 2017-09 | reverse complement strand
GGCGATCAGACCGAGAATGACCAGGATGGCGAGGTTACGCGGCGTCATGACGGATATCCTGGAAAAGGGTCATGGGGCAGCCGTGATCGGGATGGCGGCCGATCGGTGCAAGTAGGATCACCGTCACGCCCGTGCCCTCGCTCGTCTGCCACGCTGAATCAGGGCGCCCACGATGGCGATCACGGCCAGGACCGTCGGCACCAGCGCGATATTGAAGATCTTCAGCATCGTATCCAGGAAGGCGATATCCCGGTTCAGCTCCAGTTGCACCGCGCGCAGCTTGCGCCTGGTATCGACGATGTCCTTGCGCGCCTCATCGATCGCCGCGCGCTGTTCGGCCGTGATGACCGCTTCCGCTCGGCCGCGTTCCGTGCCCTCGCCGGCGCCCGAGCGCAACGTGCGAAGCTTCTTCTCCACCTCCTCCAGATGCTTCGTCAGGGCCTGCTCGGTTTGCCGGAACTTGGCTTCGGCGTCGGACTGCATCGCCTGAACCAGGGTGAACGGCCGGTTGGTGTCACCGCGTGACCGCAGCCCGATCAGCGCGTCACCGCCAGCCAGCGTGCCGATCAGGTTCGCGACGAACGGGCCATTATCGGCGAAAGGCATGGCCTGCTGCTGGCCGAAGAAGTCCGAGACCCGCACCCAGAACCGGTCGGCCAGGACGTCCGTGTCGGCAACGATCACGAGGTTCGCGGGGCTGTCGGTCTGGGCCTTGTGGGCCGGCAGGTTCTCGGCCCGCGTTTGCCCTTCCGCCAAGGGCGGGGGGCCGTCGAACGCGGATTTCAACGTGCCCCGGACGCGCGCGGCGATGACTCTGGCTTCGCCATCCGGTTTGAAGTCGGCCAGAATCTGCGCCGGTCGCGGCTGGCGGACCTGATCCACCGCCACCAGCCCAGATCGGTTGCTGGTGGACAGCAACGGCGTGAATTCGATCGTCGCGTCATCCTTCTTGCGCAGCGCACCGGCCGAGGCGACGCCGACCTGACCCAGATCGACCGTCGCCGGATCGTCGTGGTTCACCCCATCACGGATGTTGAACCAGGCGACGTAGTTGACCGCCTGGTTCCGCTCCTCAGGTCCGGCGCGCACGCGCCATGCGCCGGTCAGGTCGCCGACGATCTGCTTGGTATCGAACTCGATGCCCCAGGTGTCGAACAGCTTCTTCAGATCCGACGACGCATCGAGCACAGGCTGCCCGGTCGGCGACGGGGTCGCGGCCAGCGCCTCGCTCCACGGATCGACCATGACCATCAGCCGCCCGCCGCGCATCACGAACTGGTCGATCGCGTATTGCGTGGCGTCGGACAAGGCCTGCGCCTGCGCGACCAGCAGCACCTCGATCTCGGGGTCGATCACCTGAACATCGGTCGCGACGGTCTTCACGCTGTTGGTCTGGCGCAGCAGCATGGTGGAGGCATAGGGCTGGCCACCCGGCCCGCGCCCCTGCGTCATCATCATCATGCGCGGATCGCCATCGAGCGGCAGGGAGGACATGACGCCCACCACCGGCCGCTTCGGGTTCGACAGGTCGTAGATCAGCTTGGTCAGGTCGAATTCCAGGAAGCGCTGCCGCTCGGTCTGGAAAAACGCGATCGTGCGTTCGTCGTCCTGGAGGTTGGTCCCCGCGAGGCCGAAATAGATCTGCGTCCCACCCTGATCGACCGGCACGCCCTGCAGCCCATAGGCGACAGCCCGATCCTCGGTGTCGCTGAACGGCTCGGGGTCGTAGATCTCCAGCTTGAGCTTGCCGTTCGCGACCAGAACGTAACGTTGCAACATCTCCTTCACCTGGTCGGCAAAACCGCCATAGACCGGGATCGTTGCCCCCAACCGGCGGGAGTAGAACAACCGCAGCGTGATCGGTTCCTTCAACCCGGTCAGGATTTTCCTTGTACCGTCGGAGAGTGTGTATAGCCCGCCCCGGGTCATATCGACCTGCACGCCGACCAGACGCGCATCCGCGAACAGGTTGATGCCGATGACGATCGCCAGCGCGGCGATCACGCCAATGATGGAAAACGCGAGTCGACGCATTGGCTCAGTCCGTCTTCCGTTGATCAACGAGGATCGTGTTCAGAAACAGGAAAAACCCGATAAAGGTCGCGAAGAACACGAGATCGCGCGCCGAGATGATGCCGCGGGTGAAAGCCTGGTAGCGGTCCAGCACGGCGATGCTGCGGGCGATTTCCGCCAGCGCGGGCGTGTTGCGGGACAGGAAATCCGTCACCAGCGGATAGGACGCGACCGCGAACACGAAACAGACCGCGACCGCCAGCACGAAAGCGATCACCTGGTTGCGCGTGACCGCGGACATGGCCGACCCAATCGCCAGGAACGCGCCCGCGACCATCAGGCAGCCCAGATACCCCGACGCGATCTGGCCGTTGTCCGGCACTCCCAGCAGGTTGACCGTCAGAATGAACGGAAACGTCAGGACCAGCGCGATCGCGCAGAACGCCCAGGCCGCCAGGAACTTGCCGATCACCGCCTGGCCCTGGGTGATCGGCAGCGTCAGCAGCAGTTCGATCGTGCCCTGCCGCCGTTCCTCCGCCCACAGGCGCATCGTCACCGCCGGGATCAGCAGCAGGAACACCCACGGGATGAAGGTGAAGAACGGGCCGAGATCCGCCTGTCCGCGTTCGAAGAAATTGCCCAGGTTGAAAGTCATCGCGCCCTGCAGGATCAGGAAGATCACGATGAACACGGTCGCCACCGGGGTGGCGAAATAGGCGGACAGTTCCCGCCCCGCGATGATGGAGATGGCGCGCATGATCAGGCCGCGTCCCTTACGTTCTGGGATGGCATCGTCAGTTGCCTGAAAACGTCGTCGAGCTTGCCGGACGGATGCCGCTTCTCCAGCTCCGCCGGGGTACCGTCCGCAACGATCCGCCCCTGGGCGATGACGATGGCGCGGGTGCAGACGGCATCCACTTCCTCGAGGATATGGGTGGAGATAACGATCGCCTTTTCCGGAGCCATTTCTCGGATGAGCTTGCGGACCTCGAATTTCTGGTTGGGATCAAGCCCGTCGGTCGGCTCATCCAACACCAGCACCGGCGGATCGTGCAGCAGCGCCTGCGCCAGGCCAACGCGGCGCTTGAAACCCTTGGACAGGGTTTCGACCGGCTGCAAACGCACACCCTGCAACTGGGTGCGCTCGATCGCCGCGTGCACGCGATCGTCCAACTCCGTGCCCCGATAGCCGCGAATGCGGGCGCAAAAGCGCAGGAACCCGGTCACCGGCATTTCGGGATAGGTTGGAGCACCTTCGGGCAGGAAGCCCAGCAGACGACGCGCGGCGACGCCATCGGTCTGGACGTCGTGGCCGCAGATGCGGGCGGTACCAGCGGTTGGGATCATGAAACCGGCGAGCATGCGCATCGTGGTCGACTTCCCGGCACCATTCGGGCCGAGGAAGCCCAGCACCTCCCCCTTCGCGACCCGAAAACTCACGTGATCGACCGCGGTGAAGCGGCCGAAGCGTTTGGTCAGATCGTCGATCTCGATTAGGGCGGACTCATTGGCGGAAGGCAATGTTCACCTCTCCGGTTCTCCCTGTTGAGCGGGCCTGCTTGTGGCGCGTCTTCTGGGTCGGGGCAGATAGCGCAAAATTGGCCCCATGCAAGGGTACAACGGATGGAATGGTCCAGTTTCCCCATTTGCCCCGGAACGGCCCGGGTCGCCGGCATCGTATCACGGCCCCTGGACCGCGACACCAGCCAACCGCTATGCAAGCCCTTCAGGCACGAGAAAGCATCTGGATCACAGAGCGAATGACGGGACGCGCGAGCCTTGGCCTGCTGACTGTATTGGTCGCGATGCTGCTGGTCGGCTGCACCCTGCCGCCGCCGCAAGCCTATCTGGGCGGCGCTGCGCGGCGCGATGGCGGCCAGCTCGACCTCGGCACGAATAGTGCCGGAGAGCCGTGTTCGCTCCTGCGCGGCGACGCGGAATCACACGTCTTTTGCGGCACCTATGTCGAGCCAGCCGGCCTTGTCGGCCGTCTGCCAGCCGATGCCGATATCCGGACAGCCCTGACCGACAGCGCATGGCGCAAAGCCATGGACAATCGATTCCGGTGCGAAGCGCCGGTTCCGACGCAGGTGATGGATCAGGCGGGCTACGCGATGGCCTGCACCCGCCGCCAGGGGGGCTGGCCCCATATCGTGCTCGCGGCACGCATCGACGGCGCGTCCCTGATCGCGGACGGGGTCAAGGCCACCGAAATGGTCCTGCCACGCGCGATCGGGGTCATCTCCGGCCGAACCTCGGCATCGCCCATCGCCGTCGCGGATACATCAGGGCTGGAAACGCAACGACGCGCCATACAGGCCGATAAGGTCGACGGTGCCGGCGCGATCGCGGAGGTTGAGTTTCAGTTGGCCCGCGGTGGGATGGAAAACCGACGCGGCAACTACGCGGCAGCCGAGTCCGCCTACCGGGCCGTTGTCTCGATCCAGGAGCGTTTGATCGGCCGTGACAGCCCCGCGTTGGCTGTCCCTCTGGCGCGTCTCGCCTTGCAGGTGTCCAACCAGACCCGCTTCGCCGAGGCGGAACAACTGTTTCAACGGGCGGAGCGTCTGACGCTTCTGCCCAATCAGATTGATCCGTCGGCCAGGCCGATGGTCGCCTACCTCCGCGCGCTCAACCAGCTCAACCTTGGGCGTCCACAACAAGCGCTGGCCCAGCTTGACCAGGCCGAGGCTGGCTTCGCCCCGATCGTGCCCCGTGACCTTCTGACAGCCCGCGTGCAGGGCAGCCACGCCGTGCGGAGTGGCGTGGAGCGGATGGCGGATGCCGCGGCCGACGCCGCGGTGCTGACAAATCCCTCGGTCGCCACCGCGCTGACCGGACTGACCGAGACGCGCCGCTACCGCGCCGTTGCGCTGGCCGCGCTCGGCCGTACCGCGGAGGCGGAGGCGGCGTTGGCGTCGGTCCGCGCCATGTATGCCGGCCGCGATCCGCGCCTGGCCGCACGCTACCTGCGCACGACCGGCATGACGGTCGCGGCCAGCGGCCAGGCGGGACGCGCCGCGGTCGAACTTGGCGCCGCAGCCAATGCCTTTGCGCGATCGCAGCCGCTAAGCCTGCCATTTGCAGAAACGCTACTGCTGCAGGCAGCCGAACTCGTGCAGTCCGGACAGCCGGACGCGGCGGTGCCGCTGTGCCAGGAAGCCACACGCGTGCTGGCCGCGCTGCGCGCCGGCCTGCCGCCCAACCGCTTCGTGCCATGCCTGCACGCCTTCGGCGCGTCCGGCGGCCAGACCCGTGCCGGCGACATGTTTGCCCTGTCGCAATACGCCCAGGGCACCATCACATCCCGACAGATCGCCAGGGCAACCGCGAGGCTGGCCGAAGGATCGCGCGACCAGGCCGTGGCCGAAGCAATCCGCGCGCGTGATCGCGCGGATCAGGCGCTGGACGTGCTGTACCAGCAACGGACGGCACTCGGCGCCGACAAGGCCGTGGGCAGCGAAGCCGCGGCCCTTGATGATCAAATCGCCAAAGCCCGCGAGACGCTCCGGGATGCCGACATCGCGATGCAGGCGGCGTCCCCGCGCTTTTCCGGGCTGGTGCAGGAAGCGGTGTCGGTCGATGCCGTTCGGTCGGTTCTAAGCCCGGGGGAAGCTGTCGCGGCGGTCGTACAGGGCGATGGGGAAGGTTGGACCTTCCTGATTCGCCGCGACACGATACTCGTTGGCACGATTCCAGGTGGCGCGAGCAAGATTGATCCCCTGGTCAGACGCATCCGTGCGACCGTCGAGCCAGGGCCTGACAATCGGCCGAAACCGTTCGATGCCCACGCGGCCCATGCGCTGTACACAGTGGTCCTTGGCCCAGTCGCCGCGGGCCTGACGGATGTATCGCAACTGACCGTTGCCGCATCCGGCACCTTGCTGTCGATCCCATTCAGCCTGCTGCTGACCGAGCCTCACGCGGAACCCGAACTTACGCGCGCGCCCTTCCTGATTCGGAAATTGGCGGTTTCCCACGTGCCATCCGTTGGCGGTTTCGTGAACTTGCGTCAGTCGGCGAAGGTCGTTCGTGCCAGCCAACCCTGGTTCGGATTGGGCGATCTCCGACCGCCCTCCCCACGACAGGCCGCCGCCACGTTTCCGCCTGGCGCCTGTGGCGACAACGCCCGCCTGTTCGCGTCCCTGGGTCCGTTGCCGGGCGCCCGACGCGAACTGGAGGCCGCGCGCCAGATCCTTAACGCCAGCCCGGCCGACATGATGGTAGGCACCGGTTTCACCGCCAAACGGGTCCGGGATGCACGGCTCGCCGATTATCAAATCCTGCATTTCGCGACACATGCCCTGCTGCCCGGCGAACTCCGCTGCCAGTCGGAACCGGCGGTCATGACCTCCACGCCACCCGAGGCGCCCGACGCGGCCGGCGCCTTGCTGACCGCGTCACAAATCGAGCAGATGGCGCTGGATGCCGAACTGGTCATCCTTGCCGCGTGTAACACCGGCGGCGGACATGGGTTCGGCGCCGGTGAAAGCCTGTCGGGCCTTGCCCGCAGCTTCTTCTTTGCTGGCGCGCGCGCCCTCCTCGTGACACATTGGGAAGCGAATGACCTGACCACGACCTATCTGACGGCCCTATTTCTCGCGGGTTTGGTGGAAAACCCAGGCCGTGGTCCAGCGTGGGCACTGGCCCAGGCGCAGCGCCGCATGCTGGATGAATCGGTCGGCGCGCGTTCCAATCAGGCGCATCCGTCGTACTGGGCCGTCGGTGCCTTGATCGGGGGCGGTCCACCCGGCAGCGACTCGCGGAACACGACCGCGCAAAGCGGCGACCCCGGAGGTACAAGACCCCTGTGAGCGAAGGGCCGATGACGGAAGGCGACAGGCTCGGCAAGTACGAGATCAGGCGGACCCTCGGACGTGGGGCTGCCGGTGTCGTGCTGGAAGCCTGGGACCCCGTGCTTCAACGGCGGGTCGCGATCAAGACCGTGCGCCTGGACGATGCGGCCGACGCCGACGCGGTCGAGCAGATCGATCGCTTCCGTCGCGAAGCGCGGGCCGCGGGCCAGTTGGTGCATCCCAATATCGTCACCGTGCACGATTACGGTGAGGCCGATGGCGTGGCGTATATCGTCATGGAGTACATCGAAGGGCCGAGCCTGAAGACCGTGCTTGAGTCGGGTTTGGCGTTGCCCCGCGGTGATGTTGTTCGGATCATGGAGGACGTGCTGGCGGGGCTTTCGTTCAGCCACCAGCACGGCATCATTCATCGCGACATCAAGCCCGGCAACGTCATGCTGACAGGGCGGGACATATCCAACGCGCGGGCAAAGATCGCCGATTTCGGCATCGCGCGGATCGAAAGCAGCACGCTGACCCAGGCCGGAACGATGATGGGTACCCCGGCCTACATGGCGCCCGAACAGTTCCTGGGCGAACCAATCGACGCCCGGTCCGACATCTACGCCGCCGGCGTCCTGCTATACCAGTTGCTGACCGGACAGCGGCCGTTCGAGGGCTCGATCTCCTCAATCATGCATCAGGTGCTGACGATCGAGGCTCGGCCCCCGTCCATGCTGGTGATGACCGTCGACCCAGTGTTCGACCACGTCGTGATGCGCGCGATCGCTAAACGGCCGGCTCTGCGCTTTCAATACGCCGCGGCCTTTGCGGAGGCTCTGCGCGAGGCTGCTCAACGCGAACAGGCCGTCGCGCTGCCCGTCGAACCAACCATCCATGAACCGATCCAGCCACCGATAGTGTTTCCAGCACCGGCGGCACAGATCGTGACAGCCCGAACGAACGGTGCCGGGGGTCGGCTGTCGATGATGATCGCGGCGATCGGGTTGCTGGTGGCGTTGGGGCTGGGGACCTGGTTGTATATGGTCTCCTTGCAGCCACAACGCGATCCGCAAACGGTTGCGGGCTTTCCGGCGGCACCTCGGCCGGTCCCGGTCGCCCCTACCGCACCACAGTCACCACCGCAGCCGAACAGCGGTGTTCCGCCGCTGCCCACGAGCCCGCTCCAGCCAACAGAGACAGCAGCACCCCTGGCGCCACCCACCCCGGTGCCCGTGCCGAACCCGCCCGAACCGCCCCGAGAGTTCTCCGCGAGTCAACGCGCGGAGCTCGCCCGCCTGGTCGCCGGATTGGACTGCGCCCTGATCGATGGCGGGGTGCGCCCCGACGGTGCGACTCTCCGCGGTGTTGCCGCTCCGGGTGCTGAGTCGTTGCTGCGACGCTCGCTGGGTGACCGCCAGATGGCTGGCCGGCTGGAGTGGCTGGTCAACGACACCAACCCGGTTTTCTGTCCAACATTGGAGATCTTGCGGACAATCGGGCCATCATTTGATGATGATGGTCCGCGGGTGAGGTTGACCTTGGCGGATGACCGCACCCTTTTGCGCGACGGCGACGCGATCAGGCCGCGCGTGGTCATGCCAGCCTTCAGTGCGTATCTCACGGTTGACTACCTGACCCATGACGGCACGGTGCAGCACTTGTACCCACAGGTCGCGGACCAGCGACGGGGCATCAAAGCCGATACATTGCGCCGGTTCGCACCATCCGAGTGGGTCAATCTGGGTGACCCAGGGCCAGGGCAACGAGGGTGGGAGGCATCCGAACCATTCGGACGCGATCTGCTTATTTCCGTAGCGTCATCGCGACCGTTGTTCACCATCCCCCGCCCAAGCAATGCGGAGGCATCGGACGCGTATCTGCGGGCGCTCAGTCAAGCGGTCCGGGAGGTGCGAAAAAATGGCGAACTGGCCGCGACCGCAGCGATTGGCGTCCTGGTCGTCAAGAAATGACGTGGCGCGACCAACCATGGGGGTTTTTTCGGAATTCTCCGCCGTGATGTTCTGGGTTTCGTTCTCATTCAGCATGCTATTGAAATAGGCATCACGGCGGCGATATGCCGTGTCACACCGTCATTGTCCGAAGGATGGGCTTGCATGCGCCGATGGTTCACCGTCTTGACCGCATTGCTGGTAACCGCAAGCCCAGTGCTGGCGCAGTCGGGGCCCAGCGTCGAACAGATCATTCGATCGCTTACCCCGACCGGCGACGTGACCAGGGCCGGCACGCGGGGCATCCGCCTGGCTCCACCTGTTGATGGGCATGGCACTGGATCGGGTGCTACCCAAGGTGTCGCGGCCATGCGGACCAACCCTCGCACAGCCCCGCCGGAACCGAGCGCGGCCACGATCGCGCTGACAGTAAACTTTGCCACCGGATCGGCGGAGCTGACGCCCCAGGCGGAGGCGATCCTGGATCGTCTTGGCACAGCTTTGGCCAGCGACGCGCTGTCGTCCTACAGGTTCCGCATCGAAGGCCACACCGATACGGTCGGGACGCGCGACTTCAACCAGGGCCTGTCCGAACGTCGCGCCGAAGCGGTCGTCACCTATATTCGCGACAAGTTCGGGGTCGTCCCGACCCGGATGGAGGCGATCGGCCTGGGTGCGAGCCGACCATTGGTGGTGACCGCTGATCAGACCGACGAGCCTCGGAATCGCCGGGTCCAGGTTTGGAATATCGGCGGCTGATCCGGGGGAACTGACCGGGGCGTCAGCCCCGCGGATATGGCGGAAGGCTCATCGCCGGACGAGCAGGCCAGGATCCGCCAGGCTTGTATCCTGACCGATGACCGGGTCAGCGATCGCGGCTTCCAGGCTGCTGGCGCCTTTCCACTGTTCGGCGGGACGTGCCTGGCCCTCTGAACCGACCTGGTCGATGCCCCAGTAGATTTCCAGCGAGTGGCCGTCGGGATCACGGAATTCCACGGCGATCTGCACGCCCGCCCGCCGCCGTCCCTCGAAGCTGATGGGAACGTTCAGAGCACGTAAATGATTGCGGGCGCGAACCACCTGGTCGAGCGTGCCGACCTCAAACGCCATATGATGTAGTCCCGCGCCTGCGATCTTGTCCTGTGTGGCGGGGAACAGCGCGATGCCGTGGTGATCGGTGTTGCAGCGCAGGAACACCGCGCCGCCGGGCATCATGTCATCGCCGTAGACGTCGGTGACCCGAAATCCCAGCACCTCGACATAGAAACGGGCCGAGCGTTCGATGTCGCTGACGAACAGGGCGACATGGCCGATCTTGTTGAGTGAGAACGGGTGCCCCTTGGGGCGGGCGAGGCCTTCGATCGTCTTGACATCCATGGCAGGTCTCCGACCGGTGCGGCTGCCAGGGATAGCCCAGGGACGGGGGTTTGTCAGCCGGGCGGCGGGCCGGGGCGGGCTAGGCAGCCCGGGGTCGGCCCGCCCGCGTGTGCCCGGTCGCGGCCGCGGCGTTTGTCCGCCGCGGCCAGGGCTGTCAGACGCCGGCGGTCGCGGCAACCTCGGCAGCGAAGTCGTCCTTAGGCTTCTCGATGCCTTCGCCCAACTGGAACCGGGCAAAGCCGGTCAGCGTCACGCCCGCCTTCTTGGCGACGGCGCGCACGCGGCTTTCGCCGTCATGCACCCAGACCTGCTCCAGCAGCACGACTTCCTCGTAGTATTTCCGAATCCGGCCTTCGACCATCTTTTCGATGATGTTATCGGGCTTGCCGGAAGCGCGCGCCTGTTCGGTCAGCACCGCCTTTTCCCGTTCCAGGGCGGCAGGGTCGACCGCGTCGACGTCCAGAGCCTCGGGTCGGGCGGCCGCGACATGCATGCCGACCTGGCGGCCGAGGGTTTCCAGCGCTGCGAGTTCGCCATCCGCCTGCACCGCCGCCAGCACACCGATCTTGCCCAGGCCCGGGCGCAGCGCGTTGTGCATATACGTCGCCACAACCCCCTTCGGCACGCTGAGCACCTTTGCTCGACGGAGGTTCATGTTCTCACCGATCGTCGCGATCATGTGAGTCAGTTCCTCCGCCACGGTGCGGCCGGTGCCAGGGAACGGCGCGGCGTTGATCGTCTCGATGCTGTCACCCACCTGAAGCGCGATCTTCGCGACGGTTTCCACGAAGCCCTGGAAGGTTTCGTTGCGGGCGACGAAGTCGGTTTCGGCATTCACTTCTACGACGGCGGCCTTGCCAGGGGCGGAAGCGACGCCGACGAGGCCTTCCGCGGCGACACGGCCGGACTTCTTGGCGGCGGCGGCGAGGCCCTTCTTGCGCAGCCAGTCGATGGCGCCTTCCAGGTCGCCGTCGGTTTCGGTCAGCGCCTTCTTGCAGTCCATCATACCC
>WBZQ01002755.1_pt1 | contig 11149 bp, 21 predicted proteins | sample 5204251 | NCBI WGS metagenome assembly WBZQ01 (sample SAMN12412402, study PRJNA552823) | activated sludge metagenome | isolation source: activated sludge from nitrification reactor of wastewater treatment plant... | place: USA: Virginia | collected 2017-09 | reverse complement strand
GAGAATGGGATAAGGGCTCCGTAGTTGTGCCCGCTCGTAGACTGAAACCGAAAGGCTTTCAGCCGCGACGAACCGTTTCTGCAGTTTGAGATTATGGACTATGGAAATGGGAACTATCCTTGATGTATGTCCATTATCAACCCGTTCACCTGGAGCGCAACGGTCATCGCTGCCATCGGCGTGCCGACTGTTGTGGTGCTGGCGTTCGCCACCATTGTGCTGACGGAATTGTTCCCCGCTGACATTCAAATTTTCGTCACCCTGCCGATGATCGGCGTTACTGCTGTTGCATCAGGGGTGTTCGTGTTATGGGCGGCTGTATCAAAATACGTTCGTAGCGGGCGCGACTAGCTCAGGACACGTTCCTGACCATCACACGTACACCCGTGTCCCTGTGGTAGGGTATCCGCATGAGCAAGTGGAAGTTCACCCGCGTGTCCGACGACAGTTACGAAGCTGAGGGTGACGGTAAGCGATACAGAATGACCTTCTGGAATGTCAAGTTGAACGCGCTGACCAACATCACAAACCCTGGCAAGCCCAAGGAACTTCGAACCACAGGAGCGCTTGCGAAGGAGCTGTCCACGGCGCTGGGACAGGAACTCCGCCACAGACGAGCTCAAATGGAGACGCAGCGTGCCGCAGCGGAAGCCATCCAAGGACGATGGAAGATCAAAATCCAGAACTCCCCGGGACTGCATCTGTACACCGCCACGGACACTTACAACGACCGTGTTTACCGCGTGTATCTGAACGATGACTACGAGATCACACGACTCGTGAACGTGACCAACGCGCACAGGGAGCTGGACCCGAGAGGACACACCGCATACCTCATCAAATCCGCGATGCGCAAACGAACAACGGGAAGGATCGTGCCGTGAGCTATGCCAGTTACATCAGCGCGTACCCCCGTAGGAACGGGTTCGGAGTCGAACTGTTCCGCAAAACCTTAGTCTTGACATCCTCCCCGCCCTTACGGACGGGGATTCCAGCATAGCTAAGCTACCTGTAAGTTAGCGTCGGCTCGCGCCTTCGCCCATTCACGGTGTGTCCCACCGCATACCTCACATGTGTGAGAAGTGTGCTTCGCAACGTGCTTGGTTATCGCATGTTGCATGTAACTACAGCATAACATGTTCCCCCCGCTAACCCCGCCCTTACGGACGGGGCTTGCGCGGGGATGGGGTCAAACAAGACCCGTCAAAACCTTCTACAGGCGCTATTGTTCACGCAAAGGCTGATGGATGTGAAAGGAGCAATAAGAGTCCTGTCGGAACTATCCCTCCATCAGGGGCATGACCCCCACGGCAACGGGTGCTCGCCTAAGATCACTTGCTTGATCTCCTTCACCTTTGGACCGTTCGGATCAAGGAGTTTATCCATACATCCGCCCTTGCCGTAAAACAACTGCACGCGAGTTATCGTTCCGTCACGCCGCGTCCAAACGTGATACTCGCGTTTTGTCGATCTGCCCTCGACAATCTTAACGATCCATCCTTGGTAGGCAAGACCAACGACCATACGTTCCTGTGCCATGTGACTATCTTAACTGACTGTCATCGCGTTCAGGCCGCGCTGATGTATACGGCGGGAACGCTCCTAACCGTACGGATCCGCGCGGTAGAGTCCGGATATCTTGATCCGCGAAGGAAGACGTAGTTGTCGTAGAACTGTGATCGCAGAACACGGACGAGATGCTCCCATTGCTGTGCGGTGCTAATTCTGGAATCGACGCGGGTGACAACAACCTGCGTTGGACCATCCTCGGTCATCATCCTCGCGTACGGATCGCCAACCATTCCCAGCAAGGTTCTGGTACTGTGAACGGCAAACACGTCATCGTCCAGAAACTCACCGTATCCTGCCTCGCGGAGGAACCTTGACACCACATTGGCGTTAGGGATTTCAACATCAAGACGATTGATATGGCGCAGCGCTGCGGTCATTTGGACATACTACCATTTAGCGCACAAGAAGTGCGGGGAACTTCATGTCTCTGCGCTGTCCTGTGCGTTTGTCCGCCACAGAACACGTCACAGGGAACGGAACAACATGGTCGTACCTCGTTTTCAGTGTCTTGTTCAGCTCCGCTGCCGTGACCATCCAGCCAGGGGACGCGTCCTTAACCATGACAACGACCGCGTCACTGTTGACGGGCGATCCACCGATGGTTTTAATGTACGTGTCCATCGCGCACACCTCGACGGTGTCCCGACTCGCGCCGATGTGGAACCCCTGTTTCTTCAGAAACTTGGACACCACGCCTGGATCGCCATCATCCCACCTTCTTCAGCAGATACCGCTTCCCGCCGCGCTCCAGCCACACGTTTCCGTGCATCATGTTGATGCCATTCGCGTGATGCCAGTTGGTTGTGCGAATCGTGCCCATCGATCTCCCGTTGCGGTCTTTCGGCGTGACAACGTACATGTCACCGGACTGCTGGTGCCAGGACGCGGCGCCGCTCGCATCACGGACAACGACGACGTTGCCGTTGTCGTCACAACTAGAGGTCTGTCTTCCGCCCATGTACCAACCGTACCATATTTTTGTCCGCGCAGCTAGTCGCTGTTGCGCGCGCCGAACTTCTTGTAGAGCCAGACCCCGCCGACAGCGATCAGAACGACGAGAATAATCATGGTGAAGAATCCAGGAGCGCTGTGGAACAGTGAGTTAGCCGCGTCCGAACCGAGCCGCCATCCGAAACCGTGAATGATCGAGTCGATGAACCGTGACCGTGTGGAGCGGGGGTGTGGTGTTCGGTGACGGATGAGGCGCTGTGAGTCGCGTGAGTTGCGATGTGGTGAGTCATTGTGGTTCCTTTCATTGGTGTTAAGACCAATCTAACACTCTGTTTCCGTCATGCCGATGAAATATCGCTGTCAGACAGCTGGGAGTTTCAACAGTTCACGTGGCGGGAATCTAGCTGTGCCCTGATACTATTTATGTATGGCAACCGCACTTCCATCCACACAGTTGTTCTACACCGAAGGCTCCAGCGACAAGGAGTACCGCGCGTGGATCTCTGAAACACCAGACGGCAAGTACCTTGTTGAGTTCGCCTACGGGAAACGCAACTCCGCGTTGAAGAGTGGAAAGAAGACCACCTCCCCTGTTGAGTACGACGCGGCGGTGAAGGTGTACGACGCGCTGGTGAAGTCCAAAACATCCAAGGGGTACACTCCCGAAGGGGATGGGACGCCGTACGTCAACACAGACAAGGACGGCGCTGTCTCAGGAATCGTCCCGCAGCTCCTCAATGTGGCAGACCAGAAAGCCGCGACGGACGCCATCTACAACGACAACTGGTGTCTGCAAGAAAAGTTCGACGGGCGGCGCATGATGGTTCGCAAGTCTGGCGATGAGGTTCAGGCGATCAACAAGCTCGGTCTGTTCGTCGGTATGTCCGGACCTGTCGCAGACGCGGCGAAGGGTATTGACGGGGACTTCATCATCGACGGTGAGGTCATTGGTGATGTTCTGCACGTATTCGACATCTTCGAGCGGAACGGGACAGACCTCCGTACTAAACGGTACGCAGACAGGTACGACGCGTTGGAAGACCTTGTGGGAAGCGCAGCCAACATCTCTGTCGTAGCCATGTGGACAAGCACAGACGACAAGGACGCCATGTTCGCAAAGCTCCGTGAGGACAACGCAGAGGGTGTGGTGTTCAAGCGCCTGGACGGGCACTACGCGCCAGGGCGTCCCAGCAGTGGCGGGTCACAGCTCAAGTTCAAGTTCGTGGAAACCCTGTCCGCGCTGGTGACGACAGTGAACAACAAGCGCAGCGTGGGTTTGAGCCTGCACGGGGATGACGGTTTGGAGTTTGTCGGTAACGTGACAATTCCCGCCAACCACGACATCCCAACGGAGGGTGAGGTAGTGGAAATCCGCTATCTGTACGCCAATCCGAAGTTGTATCAGCCCACGTACCTTGGTGTGCGCGACGACATCCTCCCCGAGGAGTGCGTCAAGTCGCAGGTGAAGTTCAAGTCCACCGTGGATGAAGAGAACAAGCGGCGCAGCGGCGTGGCGGACACGGTTGTCGGCGGCTACGACACGCGCATGGTGAAGGTGCCTATCACGTCCCCAGCGGGAGAACTTAACCCAGGCGTGTACTCCGTTGACGACGCTGTTTACCGCGTTGGGGACACCGGAGCTTTGTCTGAGTTCCGCAGGGGTGAGTACCGTCCCGTCCGTGCGCAAGGAGCGGTGCAGGACGCCACCTACAAGCTGAAGACCCGTGGACGACACACCACCGAAGCGGAGCTGAAGTCGCTCGGCAAGGACAGCGGGCGCTGCATGATGTGCGGTGTGGCACTGGAAGACGACACGGCGCGGGCACGGGGAATCGGGTCAAGCTGCGCGAAGAAATACGGGATGAGCTGATGCGAGTGATCTGATGACCTTTTCGACGGTTCTATTCAAACGATTCCGTTGTGCACGTTGAAGAGTCGCAAGACGTACTCACAGATCGTCCTCTCCGCCGTGTCGGAGAAGATGCGGATACTGCCCTTCAAGGTTCCGGTGACGTGACCCGGAGAGGGAATGTAGAAGTCAACGTCAGTGTATGTTTTTCGGACAACCAGATTAACGCTCTGGCGCGTAGTCCCGTCCAGTTTGGTGAACATGACGTTGCGATAGCCGTGACCGCCCCACACGGTACAGATTTCGATACCGTCTACTTCGATACCGTCTACTCTGTCCAGTTCACGGAGGAACTTCTCCGCACGATCCTTGACCTCGTCAGATGCGCCGCGCATGTTCGTGTCAGACAACGCAGCCACTGCGTCATCAACTCTGTACATTATTTAACCTCAATCCCGTTGCGCTCCAACAGCTTCTTGTAGTACGACTCGTTACTGCGTGCGGTGTTCAGCTCCGCACGGAGCTGGTCGATGAGTGCGCGGCGGTTGGAGGCGAGTTTCCACGCGAATTCTAGTTCGCGAAGAATGTTTCGCGGAAATGGCTCCGCACGTATCACCCACGATGTTGATGATGTTTGCAAAAGTGCGATGTCAGGACGGGTCATCGTCTGTCACTTCTTCAACATGGATCCCGCGCATGTCATCCAGGTGACGGATGAGCCGCGCTAGGGTCTCTGCTTCGCTCCAGTCCGAAGAGTCGGTGGTGACGATGAAACGGTGCTTGGTGGAGTCAGTCATGACGTACATTCCCCTCCATCAAACCGTTCACGAAGTCAAAAACGGCGTCAACAGGCGTGTGTTCCTGGAAAGTCTTCTTCCCATTGTCAACAGAATATTCGCCAAGCGCCCACCGTATGACGTAGTTGTTTCGAAAAACTCCGACAGTCACATATCCGCTTCCACCGGAGGGAACAATGTTGAGCTGTACGGAATTGTCCTGTACGTTAACACCTTGCATGTCCAGTGTAGTGATGCCGTGCATACAGATTAACCCCGCATTGGATACCGCAGCGGAAGCGCGGGAACGAACATCCGCGTCAGTCACTTTCGTGGCGATGTCGCTGATGGCTTTACGGAAAAGCCGATCCTGGTATGTCTCCGTCACAGTGTCCTCCTAGTGTAAATAACATCTTAACACACCGCCACCGTTCTGGTCAAACTAGATCACCAGAGTCCCAGCTCCGCGCGAACCAAGGAGACAAGCTCCTCTGCGGGTGTGTTCAGGGGAAGATCAGTCCAACAAACTTCCTCATGGTCGTCGTACAGTCCATTCCACCATGCAACCGCCACACGATCTTCTGAGTCAACGCTGTCGATGACCGCATAAGCACATTGCTCCTCGCGAGGAACTGTGACACGTAACCGCCATCCGTTCAGATCCATCACTGAGATATTCTGTACCGGCAAATTGGACGCCTTAACTTCACGGAGAAGTTCCAGGAACATTCCCTGCTGGTGGCTATCCGCGCAGCGCGTCTCAACAAATCGCAGTGCCTCGTCCACGTCCGTGGACACCAAACTGTCAGGCATGCTCATAGTCCTCGATAGTTTGTTCGATACCCTCAACGAGTGCCTCGATCAGTTCGTCGGCGGTGCCGTGCAAAGGGAATTTGACAACGTCATCGCTGGGTGTCTTCCCCTCAAGATGATACTGCACGGTGAGAATATGTTTAGAGTCACAGTTATCGGTAATGAACGCGGTACTCACAGTCCCTATACGGTGAAATACAGCTCCAATAGCGCAGCCGTCATCTACACGCGCAACCACGTTTTCAACCAGTCCATCATCCGAAAGGGTGCGGATAACATCGAGAATCAAAGTAAGTTCCTCGATTTCACCGCACCTGATACGGAGGAATTCCAACGCATAGTTAACGTCACCGGTAGCTAGAAACCTATAGTTCCACAAACGGTTAAGCACTTCCTTCGATAGGGACGTCATGTCTCTCGATCCATGAACGCGGTACTCGTGCACACCATCCGTCGACTGCACGTGCATGACGAACTCGTCACTTGTGATGGTCACCGTTACCGTTGTGTCATCCCGTTCCAGGAACACGGAACCTACCGTATCCCCACTCAGAACGTCCACGATGTAATTCTCCGCGCCGCTGACCAGACTTCCTACCAGGACGTACATGTCCTCACGAACGCGACGGTCCCCGCAGCGCGACACCTCTCGAAGCATGTTCACTACCCGATTCGGCGTTGAACTACACATAGTCACACCTCTTGTGCTTTGAACGCGATCTCGATGGCGTGAACAATGTCCAAGTCAGAGGATTCCGGTGGAAGAGACAGCACACCTTTAAGGTAAGCGTAAGTGTCCACCGCCATGGAAGACCATCGAATATAGATACAATCAAGACTGATTTCCAACCACACACGGCGCTCTACATCTTTGGTGTAGATGAACAGGTGTGCACCATGCTCGTATGTGTATCCCCGATCCAGGAGGTACTTACCGGAACATGCGATACGAGTAAAGGTGGTAAGAACTGTGGTGCGTAACTGTTCTGCATCGTCGTCAAAGGACTTCGTCATGTTCTCCTTGACATCACGAAGATGTTCGATCAAGTTATAGGTTCCCGCCGCGTCAGAACTGTTATCCTGATCTGGTTTCTCAACCATCATTACACCCCCTGTGCTTTGAAAGCGATCTCGACGGCACGGATGATGTCACGGTCAATGACACCGTACGGAAGGACGATACGCCCGTCATAGGAATCGGTCACAGCCTTGGAGTGCCAACTGACGGCAACGTCATAGAGGCTGATTTCCACCCATACGTGGCGGTTCCACTCCGCGTCGTACACGTAGAAGTAGACGGATAGCTCAGCGGAGAGGTCATGAACGGGGTGATATCGCTTGTCACGAGCGAGCATCGCGATGGTGGTGACTACCGTTGACCTGAACCAGTCTGCTTCAACACTGACATACTTGGTGACGTTCTCCCGCGCCAGCTTCAGATGATCGTTCACAGTGTACGGAGTGTTGGGGAGGCGCTTTGCCTCGCATGCGTCACAAGTTGATGTTCCACTCATATTGTCCTCCTAGCTTGGTGTTATATTCATCATAACACCATAGAACCGATCACGCAACCTGGGATCGTAAACACGAACGGACACTGTCCATGATGTCGTCAACCGTGGCGGTTACAGGGATTGTCGCAACGCTGTAGGCGGATGCTTTGCCCATCGGCGCAGACCAACCAGATGGGATCGTTTCAGCTGGTTCGGGGTACGTCCAGTGAACGGCGACAAGCTTGGGGACGTGCCATCCAGCGGTATCGGGGTCAGCACCCTGATAGCGACAATGGAAGCGCTGCTCATCGAGGGACTGGAACCGCCACAGAACCGACGACAAGGCGATGGGTTTCGCGCCGTAGAGTTTCTGCAGCAGACCGATCCTGAACTGGCGGCTCAGAGACAATGGCGCGAACTGCAGTCCATGTTCAGCAAAAACTTTCCTCGCCAATAACCCAGCGTGCTATCAAGACCATCGTGAAGGATATTCAGATTGGTCAACACGGTTTCTACTTTCTAAGATAGTCGTCAGCGCGTCCAAACATTCCGCGAACATATGCGATGATCAGTGCTTCATCATTCGCAGCATCACCAGAAAAAGTGAACTCACTCTTGCCGATGACACAAGCACTGTGGTCGTTGGCGGACACCTCCAACGAGACATGAGTCGGGGTGATGCGGAGTGAACCGTTATTGTCGTCGTTTTCCGTTTCAACAAAAACTATGTTCGCTGAAGTTACGCGGGAAAACACATCGGTGATGGTGAAGCCACTGCACTCCAACAGGGAAATTAATGTGGAAGCGCGGATTTTGACACCAACCACGCACGTGTCGAGGTTGTGTGTGATGACGGTCATGTCAGTATCCTTCTGTGTTAATGGCACATTAGCACCATCCGATGCGCGATGTCACTTGAGGAAGATGGTCAGGAGACGGCGTCCAACGTGTCCACAACCGCGCGAATCCATGTTGAACTTCCGTCGATAGGCACCCGTACCTCTCCCTTTGGCGACCCGTTGTCGAATGTCTCGTTCCACGTCACCAGTGCGTGATCGTTCCAGACGAACACAGTCAGCCAGCTTCCTCTGTCTGGAAACTGTGTCTGCGAAACAGCCACTGCGGCAATGGTCTTTCGGGTGCTGCCACGATAGACGCTGCGCACAGACAGGGAGGTGCTTCCTTGCAGAACATAGAAAAGATCCATAGCGAGATTGCGGACATCTTCGTTGACTGCCTCAAGACTGCGGTCTACGACGTTCATAAATCCTCCGTAGCGTTAATGTGGCATTAACACTATGCGCGTTCACATAGAATGTCAATGATGCGGACACCGACCGCGTCGCTGACAGGGACCTCCATCACGTTTTCGCGGAGCCTCACAAAGTTCTGCCCTCGCGGTGTATGTGGACGACGCCGCGTGCTTCCGTGTCGGAATGCTCATACCGTATGACGCTGCGGGATGCAGGAACTGCCTACCAAACAACGCATTGCGATCAGACGCGCTCAACCTTGCGAAATCAGCGGCATCGTTCCAGTTATCAGCTATTGCGGAACGAACTCGATCAACCACTTCCGATGCGTCTGTTTTGGACATCCCGTACACGGACGCGACACCGATGAGTTCGCTGAAGGATGAGTTCCGTTCCCCATTCGTACCGTATTCGATAGCTTGACGCGCGGTATCCCCTGTCCTGCTCATGGGACTCAGGTCATACGCTGGTGTGAGTGATAGCTTCTTTCCATCCCAAAACGCGGCGTGGTTGCGGAGGTGGTCGTCGGTGTTGCTGATGGCGATGTTGAACGCGATACGGCGAAACATCTCCTTAGCGGTGGATTCGTCTCCGTCGTTTTTCATCACCGCGTTGACGATTTCCGGGTAGGTTCCGTACCGCGAAGTCATTTCTCCGAGACCAAGTAAGGTGAGTGCGGACACCGTCATCTTCCGTGTCCCTCCCTGTCCCCTATCGAACCGCTTCACCAGAAGAACGTCCTTTCCCAAAGATCGGGTCATGCGCGCTTCGGACACGTCCATTCCCGTTTCACGTGCGAGGTACAAACTCGCCGCTTCAGACCCGACGACGGGAAAGATATCCGAGGACGAGGAGAACTTAGCGATGTACTCCATTCCCTCCGATCCTCTCAACAACGCCTTCGGGCGCGCACCGCCAATAGACGTTCCGCGAACGAGAGCGCGCGCCAAAGATTCGGACAACGACTCCCCCGCATCCAACAACTCCGCCGCGTGATGCAGTTCATCCAGTGTCGCTGTCTCCTCGCGCGGTGCATAGACATCATGACGCTCCTGAAAATCTATTGCTCCAAACCTGTTTGAACCGGATTCCAGCAAGTACACGCTTTCGTGAAGAGTGTTCACGTCCGCGTCCCGCCCATGGACACCCGTGACTTTATCCAAAATCACACGTCGTCCCCAAGCATCGGGCGCGGCGTCACGAAGCGCGCTTGGCATTCGCATGTCTTCAACTTCGGTGAACCAGCGGTCGCTCAGAGGAAGTGTTGGCGAGAGGGATACCGCATCGCTTCGGTTCAGGTAACTATCCGCGTACGCGAAGTGCAAGTCTTCCCCGCTGCTCTGAAGAACACCTGCGACTACTGGTTCCGTATCTCCCGGAAGCCACGCCCAAACGTACATGTCAGAAGGCACGAGAAGACTCCTTGTGTTGCACAGGCATGACACGGGTAGGCATCAGCGCCTGCTTGTCTTCTCCGATACGGCGAAGCATATGCAGTTCCTGCGGGGTCTCCGCGCCGAACAGAGGAACTCCGGCGTTGATGGCGACCGTTAGTACGTTCCCGATGGACACGGACGGGTCGCCCCGCTCAATCAAGCTAACGGTACGTGGGGACACCATGGAGCGTATTGCGAGTTCCGCCGCTGTAAGACGCTTACGGACACGAGACTCACGAATCTGCATGCCCAAAACACGCGCTGCGTCAACCACAGCGCGGGGAGGGGAAATCTGTCTCCTCGTCATCGCCAATACTCCTTAGTTTGAGTCTAAAGGTAGTATAGCATCAAACTAACGATGATGCGGACAGTTACCGCGCCGTTGGCACATGCCCCCGTCACGCTTGCGTGGTGCTCCACAGGTTCCTGCCTCGGGAAGTTCCCATACGGTGCTTTCGTCCAGAATGTCCCTGTCCCACTTAGGAACTTTGGCATCCCAGTCTTCGATAAACGTCATCGCATTGAACGTTGACTTCGGCTTGTCCTCGCACCATGACTTCTCCGCAAACGCGGCGTAACCATCCGGTGTGAAACTACCACTGAACATCAGCTTGTCCACACCGTGTGTCTTCAACAGCTACCTGATTTCTTACGTTATCCACTAGACGTTACTAGTCCTGACATGCTATAATCGTAGCATGACGCGAGGAGTGAAGCTAACGCATAAAACGTTCTCGTGCAAGCCAACTCGGGCATATTTTCTCGGTAACCGTTCCACAAACCAACCTACCGAAGCTGATCTGAAATCCGTTCTGAACGAACTCCGATCCGAGGTTCATGAGATAACAGCGATGGTGGAATACCAGCTGTATGCCGATCCGTATATCCTTTCTCGTATCGCTGGCGTGACCGGACCAGCCAACACTATCGGAAGAACTCTCGGTTATTTCTTACCGGATTTCATGACGTATCGTATCGGTGGTTCGCGGAAGCAAGCTCTGTTTCA
>WBZQ01000729.1_pt2 | contig 11158 bp, 8 predicted proteins | sample 5204251 | NCBI WGS metagenome assembly WBZQ01 (sample SAMN12412402, study PRJNA552823) | activated sludge metagenome | isolation source: activated sludge from nitrification reactor of wastewater treatment plant... | place: USA: Virginia | collected 2017-09 | reverse complement strand
GCTCGCCCGCGGGGGTGAAGGAGGCCATCGCCGACGCCTCGACCATGGCGCTCTTCGCGACGAACCGCCTGGTGGTGCTGGATGGAGCGGACCTCTTTCGAACCCGCAAGCCCACCGCGGAGGAGCTCGACAGCCTGCTCGACGAAGCCCGCGAGGCCGGCCTGAGCGGAGTCAAAGCATCGTCAGCATCATCCCCCGACAGGGCCAGGGAGAGCCGCGCGGACCGCAAGGCTCTGGAAAGGCTCTCTCGAAAGGCCAGGGCCATGCTCTCGGCGGCCGGCCTCTCGCTGGACGCCGATGCCGCCGAGGCCGCTCGCAAGCTGGCCGGCAAGGTGAGGCGCGTGGACCGCGCTTCCGAGCTGACAACGCTCCTTCTCGTGACGCTGGAGGATTCCGAGCCGCCCGAATCCTCGGCCGACCGGCTCCTCGACTACATCTCGAAGGCCAGCGCGGGCGACAACACGCTCCTTGTCCGAACCGTGCAGCCCGACCCCGAGCACCGGGTCTTCGCGGCCCTCTCCCGCGCGGCCCGTTCCGCGGATTTCAGCGTCTCAGACGACGCTGCTCGCCGCGAAAGGCTGTCCGCGCTGGGTCTGGAGCGCGCGGTCGAGAGGTCCATCGCGGTCGACCCCGAGGTCTTCGAGATCCTGACCGAGCGCGGTCGCTTGTTTGCCAGGCCCTTTCTCCTGGAGCTCGACCGGCTCATCGACTCGGCTCCGGGGCGCCGGGTCACCGCGGAGGCCGCGGCGCGGCTGATCGCGGACGAGCGCAAGGAGTACGGCTCGGACTTCGTCGAGGCCGTCGCGGAGCGCCGGTTTTTGGGAGCGCTCGCGATCCTCGAAAGGCTTCTCTCGGGCGACGAGTTCTCCGCTTTCCGTCCCTTCGGCGGGAAGGACAAGGAGGATGCCGGGGCCCCCCGGAAGGGCGTTCGCGGCGAGGCCGCGTTCTTTCCGCTTCTGGGGCTGCTCGGTGCCGACATCCGGCGCATGCTGGCTCTGAAGGCCGCGAGCGCCCAGGCGGCCGGTCCATCGGGACGCTCGTCGGGCGGGAGCCGGCCGGACTATCGGACCTTCACCGAGCGCGTGCTCCCCGCGTTCAGGAGCCCGCGACCCGGCCTCGCGCCGCTCCTCGTCGACGGCCACCCGTTCGTGCTTCACAAGGCGTACCTCGCGGCGGCGGGTTGGACGCTCGATCAGCTGATCCAGGCGCTCTGCGATATCGAGGCGATCGACCAAGGTGTCAAGACGGGAGCCGGGACCGGGCGCGAGCTCCTGGAGTCGTTTCTGCTCGCGCGCTGCCGTCCCGGCTCGCGTGCGTGATCGGGGAGCGTTTGACCGGGATCGGCTGGTAGCATCCGCCCGCCCAACCGGGCGAGAGGAGTTCCGATGTCCGAGACCCGCGTCCTTGTCACTGGCGGGACGGGGTTTCTCGGACGCCACATCGCCCGGCTTCTTGCGGCGCGAAAGAGCACGGTCGTCCTCGCCCCGGGCTCTTCGGACTTCGACCTGACCCGCCGGGACGAGGTCGAGCGCTGTCTCGACTGGGCGAGGCCGGATGTTGTGATCCACGCCGCGGCCAGGGTCGGCGGAATCGGCGCGAACAGCCGTTGGCCCGGCACGTTCTTTCGGGACAACGCGTTCATGGGCATGAACCTCATCGACGCCTGCCGCGCGCGCCCGCTTCGCAAGTTCGTCTGCCTCGGCACCATTTGCTCATATCCGAAACACACGCCGGTTCCGTTTCACGAGGAGGACCTCTGGAACGGCTATCCCGAGGAGACCAACGCGCCCTACGGAATCGCCAAGAAGGCTCTCCTCGTGATGCTTCACGCGTATCGCCAGGAGTTTGGGTTCCCGGGGATCTTCCTCCTGCCGGTGAACCTCTACGGGCCCGGCGACAGCTTCGATCTGGAGTCGAGCCACGTCATTCCCGCGATGATGCGCAAGTTTGTCGAGGCCAAGGAACGGGGCGATGCGCGCGTCTTGCTCTGGGGGGACGGCACGCCGACCCGCGAGTTTCTGTTTGTCGAGGACGCGGCGGAGGGCATCGTCGCCGCCGCCGACCGCTACGACGGGCCTGAGCCCGTGAACATCGGAAGCGGCTCGGAGATTCCGATCCGGGACCTCGCGGCGACGCTCCGAAACCTCGTCGGCTACGAGGGCTCGATCGAGTGGGACACTTCCCGCCCCAACGGCCAGCCGCGTCGCCGGCTCGACACCTCGCGGGCGGAGCACGCGTTCGGATGGCGGGCGAAGACGCCCCTTTCCGAGGGCCTTGCCAAGACGCTCGACTGGTATCTTTCCCGGAAATGAAGCCGAAGGCTCACAAGAAGGACCGGCAGTTTGGGTATGTCGTGGGAACCGCGTTCGCGGCCGTTGGGAGTATCTGGCTGTTTCGCGGTCGCTTCCTCCCGATCGCGACGGGCTGCCTGGTTGCCGGGCTGGCTCTGATCGCTCTGGCGGCCCTCCGGCCCGGGTTGCTCTCCCACCCTCACCGCCTCTGGATGCGGATGGCCGAGGGCATGAGCTTCGTGATGACCCGGGTCATCCTCGCCCTGGTCTTTTTCCTGGTGTTGACCCCGATCGCGCTCGTGAGGCGCGCCTTGGGAAGCGATCCCCTGAGACGCCGCGCGCCGAGACGGGACACTTACTGGACCCCGTACCCACAGAGACAGCGCGATCCCCGGCACTTCGAGAAGATGTTCTGAGACAGGCAGGTTAGCAATGTCCAAACGTGAGGTTCTTTCGGAGCTTTGGGAGTTCCTCCTCGCCAACAAGAAGTATTGGCTCTTGCCCATCGTCGCGGTCCTCGTGATCATCGGGCTCCTTCTGGTCCTCGCCAAGGGCTCGGCGCTGGCGCCTTTTGTCTACACGCTGTTCTGACCGTCTGGTCGAGGCGATCGCCCAGCGAAGGGCGCGCGTCGGGGTCATCGGGCTTGGCTATGTCGGTCTGCCTTTGGCCCTCCTGTTTGAGGAGGCGGGCTTTGCCGTTACGGGCTTCGATACGGATCCGGAGAAGACCCAAGCCCTCCTCCGCGGGGACTCCTACATCCGCCACATTGGCGAGGCGCGGGTGAAGGCGGCCCTCTCAAGCGGCCGGTTCGACGCCACCTCCGACTTCGACCGTTTGGCGGCGTGCGACGCGATCACCATCTGTGTCCCGACGCCCCTCGGGAGGCACCGGGACCCCGACCTCTCGTTCGTGAGACACACGGGAGACGAGGTTGCCAAGCGCCTTCGCGGAGGCCAACTTGTGATCCTCGAATCCACCACTTACCCGGGCACGACCCGGGAGGAGCTTCTGCCGCGCTTTCTCGCGACCGGCCTTCGCGCCGGGGAGGATTTCCTCCTTGCCTACTCGCCCGAGCGCGAGGACCCCGGAAACCGCGTGTTTCCAACCCGGCGCATTCCCAAGGTCGTGGGCGGCCTCGACGAGGGCTCCCTCAAGGCGGCCGCTGCCCTGTACCAGGCCGCCGTCGACACGGTCGTGTCCGTTGCGAGCCTCGAGGTGGCCGAGGCCGCCAAGCTCCTCGAGAACATCTTCCGGAGCGTGAACATCGCGCTCGTCAACGAGCTGAAGGTCGTCTTCGACCGGATGGGCCTGGACATTTGGGACGTGATCGAGGCCGCGAAGACCAAGCCGTTTGGGTTCATGCCGTTCTATCCCGGTCCCGGCCTGGGCGGCCATTGCATCCCGCTCGACCCGTTCTACCTCGCCTGGAAGGCCGCCGAGCACGGCACCTGGGCGCGCTTCATCGAGCTCGCCGGCGAGATCAACCGCGGAATGCCCGCCTACGTCGTCGAGAAGGCTGTCGCGGCTCTCAACGCGCAAGGCAAGAGCGTCAAGGGGGCCCGGGTCCTGGTCTTGGGTCTTTCGTACAAGCCCGATATCGACGACGACCGCGAATCCCCCTCGTTCGAGATCGTGAAGGCTCTGCGGGAGCGCCTCGCCGAGGTGTCGTACTGCGACCCCCACATCCCCCTCGCGCGGCGCAAGCGGGAGCACGACTTGGGTCTTCGCTCGGTGCCCTGCTCCGCCGAGGAGTTCGCAAACCATGACGCCTTGATCCTCGCGACCGCACACACGGCGTTTCGGGACGAGTCGCTCTACGCGAAGGTCTCCCTCGTCATCGACACGCGCGGGGTTCTTCGGACGGACCTTCCCGGAACCCGGGTGGTGCGGGCCTGAGCCGCTTCGACCGCGCGGACCTTCGCTTCGTCGCCGCGTGCCTCGCGGTGCTCGCGGCCGGCGCCCTGGTCGGGGTCTTTGGCTACTCAAAGGCCTTCCCGGAGGCCGCGATCGACTTTCGTGTCTCGCGGGACGGCGCGAGGGAGATCGCCGAGCGGGAGCTTCGCCTTCGCGGCTTCGACCCGGCGGGCTATCGCGCGTTGGCCGTCTTCGAGCACGACGACGAGGCCAAGGTCTTCCTCGAAAGGACGCTTGGGCTTGCGAAGGCCGCCCCGCTCTTCGGCAAGACCGTCCCGATCTGGTTTTGGTCGGTTCGCTTCGTCAAGCCGCTCCAGAAGCTCGAGTACCAGGTCCGCGTCTCGCCGTCCGGGGAGCTCCTGGCCTTCCGCCGGCTTCCCAAGGAGACCGAGGAGTCCTCAGACCCTGGGGACGAGGCCGCGCGCAGGCTCGCCGAGGAGACCCTCCACGCCACGCGAGGCGTCGCGCCCGAGAGCCTGAGAGTCATCGAGCGGGCGTCCGAAAAGCGACCCGGGCGTGTGGACCGCCGCTTTGTGTGGGAGTCGGAAACGGTGCGGTTCCCGGTTCCCGGAGCGGCTCCTGGGACCGAGGCGGCGCTTCGATATCTCGTCGAGATCCAGGGCGATCGCGTGGGGCGGTCCTCCGTCTTTCTCAAGGTCCCCGAGCGCTGGATCGAGTCGTACCGCACGCTTCGATCTCACAACTCGGCGGCGGGAGCGGTCGCCTCGTTTGGGCTTCTCGCGTCGGGCCTCGCGGTCCTGGGAACGCTGCTGTCGAGGGCCCGCCGGAAGGACGTGCGGTGGAAATCCGCGGCGGTTTTCGGGGTCGTGGCGATAGCGCTCCAATTCGCGTCGTCCCTGAACGAGCTTCCGCTCGCCCTCTACTCGTACTCGACCACGGAATCCTGGGGAATCGAGGTCGCCAAGGCCGTCGTGGGAGGCCTCGGGGGCGCGGTTCTCCTCGGCGTGGTGCTGTTCGTGCTGGCGGCGGGGGGCGAGCCGCTCTATCGCGAGGCCTATCCGGACCGCCCGGCCCTGTCTCGCATCTTCTCGAAGCGCGCCCTCGGAACGCGGCCGTTCTTCCGGGGCGTGGTCCTCGGTTACGCGCTGACCGCCGCGTTCTTCGCATATCAGATCGTCTTCTACCTCGTGGCCGAGCGGTTCGGGGCCTGGGCCCCCGCCGAGGTTCCGTACTCGAACCTCCTCGGAACGCCGTTCCCGTTCGTGGCCGTGCTCCTGATGGGCTTCTGGCCCGCGGCGAGCGAGGAGTTCCTGTCGCGGATGTTCTCGATCCCGTTCTTCTCGCGTTTCCTGCCGCCGTGGGCCGCGGTCGCGCTGCCGGCTCTGATCTGGGGATTCGCTCACAGCGGCTATCCGAACCAGCCCTTCTACATCCGGGGCTTGGAGGTCGGCCTCTGCGGGATCGTGCTGGGCGTGATCCTCAAGCGGGAGGGACTCTTTCCGCTCCTCGTGTGGCATTTCACCGTGGACGCGGTCTACACCGCGCTGATCCTCATCCGCTCGTCGAACGCGTTCTTCGCGGTCTCGGGCCTACTCGCCGCGCTCTGCCTCCTCGGACCGCTCTTCGTCTCGATCGCGCTCTACCTGCGCCGGGGCGGCTTCGCTCGCGACGGCGAGCTCTTGAACGGCGCGATCGGAACCGCGCCCGCGCTCCCGCGCCCGGACGAGGCGCCTCCCGCGTCGTTCTCGGGAGCGCTTCCGGTTCGGCGGCGCCTGTTGCTGTCGGTCCTTGCGCTCTCCCTGGTCGCGATCGCCACCTCGCGGCTCTTGCCGAGGGTCGCCTCAGACAGTGAGTCGTTCGCGGTCGGCCGAAGAGAGGCCCGATCGCTGGCCCGCGAGTTCGTGCTGCGGCAGGGGGACGACCCCGAGCGCTACCTCGGCGTCGCGTTCACCGGCACGGCGCTTCCCGCGATCGAGGAGGCCTCGGACTCCGGCGCGCGCCTGATCCCCTACGAGTGGGCCGAGGACACCGAGGCGTGGCTCCTTTCGCGAGGGGGAGTTCCCCTCGTCCGGGACTTCCTTGCGGGCGTTCTGCCGGGACCGGTCTGGCAGGTGCGCTTCGTGAGGTTCGGCGACCGGCACGGCTGGTGGGTCGCGCTTCACGCCGGGACCGGGAAGATCGTGGGGTTTCGGCGGAGCCTGCCCGAGGACGAGCCCGGTGCCACGCTCGACGGGAAGGCCGCCGAGGAGAAGGCCCGCGCGGTCGTGGAGTCCATGGTCCTGGCCCTGGGGGCGTCCGAGCCGGAGCGGTTCAAGGCCGCCCCCTCGCTTCGTCTGGTCTCCGCGACCGCCGAGAACCGCAAGGCGCGGCGCGACCACCGCGTGGTCTTCGAGTCGCTCGAACCCTCGACCCGCGCGGGGGAGGGCCGCCACTACTTCTTCGTTGCCCTGGCCGGAGATCGGCCCACGCTCGCGGCGACCGCGTTGAAGCTCCCCGAAGAATGGCTTCGCGCGCGTGAAAAGTGGCGGCGCGCCGGGTACGTCTCGTTTGTCTGGAAGGTCCTCGGCATCGGAACGCTTGTCGGGCTGTGCCTCGTGGAGCTCTGCCTCCTGGCCTTCCGGGGCCGCATTCCCTGGCGTCGCGCGTGGCCGGTTGCCCTGTGGCTCACGCTTCTGAGCCTCCTCGAGCTTGCGGTCTCCCCGCCCTCGGGGCTGCGCTTTTTCGATCCGTCCTCGACATCCGTCTCGATCTTCGCGATCCAAACCCTCACGCGCGTCACCAGCAGCCTCGGGCTGACGTTCCTGTTCTCGCTCTTGGCCACCGGCGTCGTCTTGGCGGTGCGCCCCGACGCGCTCGCGGCGTTCCGTCGTCACGGGAGCGAGCCCGCCTCACGTCGCACGTTCGGGCCGCTCTGGCGAGCGGGTGCCGCGGTGTTCCTCGTCCAGGCGGTGCGGGCGATCGTGGCCACCCTCGGAGCCGCTTGGCCGGTCGAGATGGGCTTCCCGAATCTCTCGGCTCCGTTGGGTGTCGAGGGCGCCTTTCCCCTCGCCGCGCTCCTCGTCAAGACGGTCCGAACGCTGACGCTTCTCGCCGCCGCGGGTGCGCTCCTTCACCTGGTTCGGAAGTCCTTCGAGACGCATCGCGTGGCGCGCTGGGTTCTGCCGCTTCTGGCAGCCGGCGCCTTCGCCCCGCTCACGCCCCGGAGCGCCTCGGAGCTCCTGGTTCCGGTCCTGGCGTCGCTCCTCGTTCTCGGGGCGCACGTCGCCGCCATCGTCGTGCTGCTGCGCGACGATCCGCGCAGCTACGTTCTGACCGCGCTTCTCCTGGTTCTCGTACGAGACGTCCCGCCGCTTTTCGCGAACGGGATTCCGTGGTGGGCGCTGAACGCGGCGGCGTTTGGCCTGCTGGCGGCGTATCTCTCGATCCGCTTCGGGTCCGCGCGCCCAAACGGGGACCGTCCGAGTGATACGATTAAGGGTTCGATCTCAGACGCCGCATGAACAGACCCTTCGAGTATCCAGGGCTCGCCCGCGTCGAGCGGGTCGAGCGGCTCACCGCCGCGATCGTGATCGTGCTTCTGGTCGCGGGGCTTCTGGTTCTCCTGGCCTGAGCGTCAACCCGGCCGGGTCCGTCCCCGCACCCTTCGCCACTCCCACTCCGAAAGCCGCTCCTTCGCCCCGAGGCCGATCGAATGGTGGAGGTCCTCAAGGAGTCGCGAGGCCTCGGGATCCCGGAATGGCGGCGGGTCGAGGCGCGCGAAGACCCCTTCGGGAAGATCTCCCGGCGTGAGCGGGACGCGCAGGGTTGGGATCGGCGCGCGGGGCTTGAAGAAGGTCTCCGGCCTCACGTCGGGAAGCACGTCCACGGGGAGGTCGCGCTTGGCGGCGGCTCCCTCGGCCGATGGGCCCCGCGCTCCCTCAGGGCGCTCGAGCCTTCTTCTTCGCAGGCTCTCCAGGAGGGTCTCGCGGTCCATGCCGCGGAGCTGAAACAGCAGAAACGGATCCGCGTCCAGCCTCGCCGCGAGCGCGTAGTGAACCGCCGCGGCGTGGCGGCAGCAGGGCGCGTCGTCACCGCACGAACAGCTGTTCGCGATCTCGTCCGTCGCCTTCGGCAGGAGCCCGAGCGGGCCGCCCTCGAAGGCGTCCTCGATGTCCTCCGGGAGGCGTCCCGCGAGAAGGCTCGCCACGAAGCTGGCCTTTGACGCCATCCTCTCGAGCACGCGGTCGAACGCGCGATCGTTGAGATGGCGAAGCCCGATCGCGACGTCGACGAGAGGATCCTCCGACGCGCGCGGCGGGACCCTCACGCGCGCCCGGATGCCGGAGCCCTCGATCTCCAGGGACAGCACGTCCCCCGCGCGCGCCATGCGGCGCCCCTGCGCGACACGGCTCGCGGGACGGTATGTCTCGACCAGCGCGACGAAGGCGCTTCCCCACCAGGTGTTCGAGAATGGCTCCTCGCCGTCGGGCGAACCCGGACGCCCCTCGGGAGGAGTCGCCTGCTCTTTCACTTCTTTGGACTCCCGCGGTGTCGCGCTCTTCAAAGGTCCGCCCCCCCCTGCGCGATCGCGGTCCGTGAGAGCCCCACGAGGCTCGCGAGCTCGGAGTCGGAGAGCTCCGTGAGAAACCGCTCACCCGAGCTCACGATCGAGTGCGCGAGCGACCTCTTCTCCTCGAGCATCGCATCGATCTTCTCCTCCACTGTTCCGCGGCACACGAACTTGTGGACCTGGACGTGGCGCCTTTGGCCGATGCGAAACGCGCGATCCGTGGCCTGGTCCTCGACCGCGGGGTTCCACCAGCGGTCGAAGTGAAACACGTGGGAAGCGCGTGTGAGGTTGAGTCCGCTCCCTCCGGCCTTCAGCGACAGCACGAAAAAGAGCGGCGGGTCCTCGGACTCCTGAAAGTGGCGGATCATCTCGCCGCGCGCCTTGCGCGGAACGCCGCCGTGGAGGAACAGGATCTCCTTTGAGAAGCGCTCCTTCAGGGCCTCGACGAGAAGGTGCCCCATCTCGGCGAACTGCGTGAAGATCAGCGAAGGCCGACTTTCGGCCTCGGTCTCGTCGAGCATCTGCAGAAGGCGTGAGAGCTTCGCCGAGCGCCCGTCCAGCCGGCCCCGGTCGGCGAGAAACAGCGCAGGGTGATCGCAGATCTGCTTGAGCCTGAGGAGCAGCGTGAGCACCTTGGCGCGCCGGCCGGTTCCCTCGGACTGCCCGATCTCGGACAGGAGCGCCTTCGTGGTCGCGCGGTACAGCGTGGCCTGCTCGCGCGTCAGCCCGACGAGCTCTTTGGTCTCGATCTTCTCCGGAAGGTCGGGGTCGATCTCGGGGTCGGTCTTGAGCCGCCTCAAGAGGAACGGCCCGGTGATCGCGCGGAGGCGGCTCGCGGCCTCGGCGTCCCTCTCCTCCTCGATCGGCCACGCGAAGCGCTTCCCAAACTCCTCGTCGGAGCCGAGAAGGCCGGGATTCAAGAAGTCCAGGATCGCCTTGAAGTCGAAGAGCCGGTTCTCCAGGGGCGTTCCGGTCAGCGCGGCCCGTCTTCGCGCCTTCAAGGAGCGCACGGCCCGGGCCTGCGCGGTCGCCGCGTTCTTGATGTTCTGCGCCTCGTCCAACGCCACGTATTCCCAGAGCACCTCCGAGAGCAGCGCGCGATCCCGGTGCGCGAGGGAGTACGTGGTGACGAGGAGGTCCGTCTCGGTGAGGAGGGTCCGAAACGCGCGACCCGTCGCGCGGTCCGGGCCATGGTGGATCGTGACCGTGAGCTCGGGGGCGAAGCGGAGGGCCTCGTTGACCCAGGTGTCCGCGACCGAGGTGGGGCACACGAGAAGAGACGGCCGTATGGCTTCCCCGGCCTCCCGGGCCGAGAGCAGCGTCGCCAGAAACTGCACGGTCTTGCCGAGCCCCATGTCGTCGGCCAAGCAGCTGCCGATGCCACGCGAGGTGAGAAGCCTCAGCCACGCGACCCCGCGCTTCTGGTACGGGCGGAGGGTTCCGTTCAACGCCGCGGGCGGCGCGAACGCCTCGACCGCCGCGTGCGTGGAGGTCGGATCCAGAAACTCGGCGAGCCATCCGGTTCCGGTCACCGAGTCGATCGGGGCCGCCTCCTCGACCACACCGTCGAGCCCGGCCGCGATGCGCAGGAAGTCGCCGAGCGTCGTATGTCCCGCGGGCCGCCGATCGAAGACCGCGAGGATCCGCGCTGCGGCGACCGCGTCGAAGTGGACCCACCGGCCGCGGACGTAGACCAGCGGGACCTTTCGCGCCGCCAGCGCCTCGAACTCCTGCGCCGAAAAAAGCAAGTCGCCGACCGCGACTTTCCAATCGAAGTCGACCAGCGTCGCGAGGCCGAAGCGCGGGCGGGACGCCGCCTCAATGCCCCGCAGGTGGAGCGCGATGCGCTCGGGCTTGCCGTCTCCCGGCAGGACCACGCGGGCCCCTGCCCTCACCAAATGCGGCGACTCGGCCATCAGGAACCGGTGCGCCTCCTCGGTCGTGAGCTCGGCGCCCTCGGGCCGCCTCTCGTCGAGGCTGCGCGCGATGGGCGGCGAGAGGGGTGCGGCCTCTCCAAGCCTCGTTAGGAGCGTCTCCTCGAGGTTCTGAAATCTCCGGCCCATCCGCCGAAGCGAGGGCTCTCTCGCGCTCCAGATCTCCGAAGCCGAGAGCTGAAGGCTCGCGTCGTCCACGGCCTCCAGGTAGTACTCGAGCCCCCAGGCGGTCGAGGCTTCCACGGCCTCCGCGGCCTCCGCGTCGACCGTCGTGGATTCGGCGCCCTCGGGAGGCTTGGACGTGTCCTTCGCGACCAGCCTCACGCCCAGGCACAGCTCGCCCTCGGCCTGAGGAGAGAGGAGCGGAAGCGTCCACGCGGACAGCCTCTCGACGAGGTCTGCGTTGGGCGGCGGCGTCTCGGGGTCGGGCCGCGACTCGAGCGCCTTGGCGAACTCGGCCAGCTCCTCCGCCTCGGCTTCGGTGACGCGGTAGCCGCCGGGTCGCGTG